>Ga0307423_1001399_pt1 | contig 14596 bp, 12 predicted proteins | sample SalMarWE160310MG_FD_202154 | JGI IMG/M metagenome (GOLD analysis project Ga0307423, IMG submission 202154) | Salt marsh sediment microbial communities from the Plum Island Ecosystem LTER, Massachusetts, United States - WE1603-10 | ecosystem: Environmental > Aquatic > Marine > Intertidal zone >...
CTTCAAAACCACGGAACTGGTAACCAAAGAAACTACGACCAGCAGTGGCACTTCGGAACTCATCTGCAATACCAATTGTTTCTGCAGTTGGAAGTGTTCCTTTCACTGTGACGTTCTCCTCTTCACCCTCAATTGTAAGAATCTGTCCACGATGAGCGGTAAGAACCTTAATCACTTGACCCTGAGTATCAGTAGGAGTCTTGATATCAACATTGAGTACTGGTTCATAGAGCCCAGGTTTTCCAGTGAGAAAGCTCATGTTAAGCCCTGAACTAACCATGGTTGTGACTTCATTATATCCAGTGTGTGCTGGGTCGTTGTGGACTGTTGCGTCAGTCAATGTGACCTTCACACCCATTACTGGTTCACGAGCTATGGGACCTTGGTCAACGAACTCACGGAATGTAGTTTGAAGGTATGAAAAGATACGTTCGAATCTCTGGACACCACTCATAGCATCAACAAGCATGCATGATTCATAGATATCTAAAATCTTCCTTGCTTCTTTTGCATCCCAACCAGCTTCATCTCTAAGGATTGCTCCTCGGTCACGAGGCTGCTGGTCCATGGTGATCTTCTTCTTCTTGATCAACTCTATTGTTTTCTCATCAAGAGGTTCCAGTACCATTCTAATTCTATTGTGACCATTGGGTGACTTAGTATGGAACTCATCTCCACGCTCAGTCATCTTCTCACGATACACAATAATTGGTTCAGACACATGGATCTTGACCTGTTCATTGATTCGTTTTGTGAGAATCTCAATCTGCAAGGGGTCGATGCCATCCAGTCGGTATTCACCAGATTCTTTGTCGTGAACAAACCTTGCTGTAGGATCAGCCATAATCCATACTGACACCACTTCACCAAGCTTGGCAACATCTTGGGGATCTATGGGTCGAATACTTCTGCTAACTACAGGTTCACTCACATACTCGATAGCCTCAAACCCACCCATTTCAGAAGTGGGGCCGACAAAGGACTCACCACTAGGACACATGAACCCAAACACAGAGAAGAGGTTCCCTGCTGGTACCGCATCCATGTCAAGAATATCAGTAATCTCTTGCACACCTAGTCTCTTGACCTTGGCGTTCTGTCGCATGTTCACAAGTCTAATCTCTTGACCGTTCTTGATGGTTCCAGAAAAGACGCGACCAATCAAAGTAGGTCGTTTACTCTTAGGGTCTATGAATATTTTTGTGATCATTCCCAGAAGCGGACCATTAGGATCGCATGAGAGGAGCGCCTTTCCTTCCTCACTATCCAAGTCGCCTTTCCAAATTCGAGGAATCTTGTACTTCTGAGCTGTTCTTGGATCTGGAAGGTGCTTGACAATCATCTCAAGGAGTGCCTCATCGAGAGGTAGATTCTCTCTAAGCCAACGCTCATCACCCTCGTCGTATTTCTCAAAGACTACAATGGGTTTGATATCTCGCTTTTCAAGAGTCTTCATTGTGAAAGCCCAACCGGTTTTGGCACTACCAATTGCTACACTTCCTTCCTGGAAGCTGACCATCCATTCTTTTGCCATCTCTGGAGGAGCGACTTTCTTAATCAATGCGTTGACTTTTGCGATAATAATATCAATTCGCTCGTATACTTTTGCAGGAGGTAATTTCAGCTCGTTGATTAGACGATCTACTTTGTTAATGAACAACACTGGTTTACAGGCTTCTGCACCTACTGCGAGACGAATATTGGTCTCGGTCTGTGTCATCATACCTTCAAGTGCGTCTACCAGAATAACTGCCCCATCAGATGCTCTGAGTGCGCGTGATACTTCTCCCGTGAAGGATAAGTGCCCAGGGGTATCTGATAACTGCACGAGGTACTCTTCATTGTCAACTTTGAAGTTGAGTAGAACTACAGAGGTGAAGATAGTGATACCTCGCTCCTGTTCCTCATCATCGCTGTCGGTCATCAGTGCTTGTCCTGCAGCTGCGTCACTCATTAGACCAGCACGACGCATGAGATAGTCGGTGGTCGTAGTTTTTCCATGGTCGATGTGAGCACTGATAGATATGATTCTCTTATGCTCGTAATCGTCTGAAAGGATGAGCCTCTTGATTGCTTCGGGCTCTTTGATTTTAACCATCAGGTTGTCTCCTAGTTACTAGTTTTTTTTGTCCCCTCGTGATTTTGTAAGATAGCATCTCCCCAACAGTAATGATTTCACGAGAGAACTCGTCGGGGCACCGGAGGCCTTACCGGTGGCTTGAGCGACCTCGCGTAAGGATGATTAAAAGTATTTCGTCATAGGACTATTTGGTGTTTAATCACTTATCCGCAACAACCACCATTCTCTCAGACCCAGATGAGTACTGCTCCCGCGGCAGTTTATTCTGACCATAGAACTCAATCTTGGTAAATCCAGTCTCTTCCAGCATAGAACGAATCTCAAGTGCGGTGTACATCCGGATATCATTGTTTGATAGAGCATCTTCATCCATCAGCACAATTCGATTGTTGTCTGTGTCAATAAAGGTTGCAGGGCGACCACGAAGAACTCCAGCAGGAGCATCGAGCAGGTGAGGCTCATTCAACAAATATCCACCTTCAAGTGCAGTCCATGTCTTCATGAACTTGGGTAAGTTATATGGATTCATGAGGTCTAAAAGAAGACAGCCACCTTTCTTCAATGCTTTATAGGTGTCTGCAAGTACTTGCTTATTCTCATCATGATTGAAGAACCCAAAACTATGACTGAGAAGAACTGCTGCATTGAACTGGTTTTCATAAGATATATTTAGCATATCACCAATGAAGAAGTTGACTGAGACCTCATTGGCCTTTGCACATTCTTGTGCTGCTTCTATTAGACGTTCTGAGATATCGAAGGCAGTAACGTTGATGCCTTGTTTGGCAAATTCAATGGACTGATCCCCACCACCACATGCAATGTCAAGTAGTTCTCCACCCTTCTTCAGACCAAGAACCTTAATGCAAAATTCAACGACCATTTTATCATAATGTTGAATCCCTTGGATGGACCGTCGGTGCTTAATTCTGAAAATCTCAGCCCAGAAATCATTCCAACCCAGTTCAACCTGATTCATTTATGTCACACTCCCACTCAAGATGACTAGACAGTGTTATGAAGATTGTTATAATTACAGAATAAGAAGATGGAGATGAATCGCCCCTGTAATTCTCCGCCGGGAGGACGCAGACTCAGTAACAGGAAACTCAGAATGAGCCTAAATGGCGATTCTGTTCTCCGACACAGAATTGATAATCTTTACTTATAAATTGATAGGTTCCAGTGTAAACTTGCCAACACTGCACTTTTACGCGCAGTATGCCAATTTATTGGACTTACCCTTACATCCACTGGAAAAAGGTGTAATTTTGAGCTTTTGCTTGATTATTATAGACTAGTATCTATTAAAGCATATTGAGGAATGATATGATTGATGAGAAAACAATGGATTGTACGAGCAAATTACTTCAGAAAATTAGGATGGTAGCCCCGCCAGGACTCGAACCTAGGTCTAAGGGAGATTCCATCGTAGAGCACTGGAAGCTCAACGAACTCCAGAACCCTCTATGCTGGACCGCTACACCACGGGGCTATTGTGCAGTATGTACTGCAACGGGACACCTGCAAAACAGTTTTTCATCTTTTCGGTCGACAGCCTTTCGCCTTATTTATTAGAGACTGCGTCATGCTAATAGTTGAGATTACAATGCCATTCTGGTCTGAGTTTTCCCATACAGGTTTTCAAAAAGCATCTGGAAATACAGCTGTTGTTGTGATGGTCACAGGGGCTCTAGAAGCCCATGGTACACACCTCCCGTTATCTACTGATGCAATCCTTCCAACATATCTCGCACAAAGAGTTGCAGAGAAGACCAATGCTCTCGTCTTGCCAACAATTCCGTTTGGTGATAGTTGGGATTTCAATAACTTCGAAGGGACTATCTCAATAGATCCACAGATTCTTTCGCGCTATTATGCATCAATCATGAAGGGTATATTCAAACACAGATTCAGATACTTAGTTGTGTTGAATGGTCATGGCGGAAATGTACCAGCGCTAAAGATAGCAGCAAAAGATGCGACTGAAAAAGGCGAACGTTTCGTAATCATTGTCAATTGGTGGAGAGATTTAGCAGATACTGCACGCAAGCTTGTGGAAGAATCTCCTGGTGGTCATGCAGCTGAAGATGAAACCTCAGAAGTATTGCACGTACGACCAGATTTGGTGGATATGTCAAAGGCTGTTTCTTATAGAGTTGTATCAAGGTTTGAAATCATCTCTGGAACCTATAGAGATGAACTTCTGCCATCTGCAATGTATGGTGATCCTAGAAAAGCAACTGAAGAAAAAGGACGATTGATCATGGAGCAAGCTGAAGAGGAATTAATTGAATTGATCAATCAGCTTGAAAGTGGCAATCTGCCACTTGCTCGCGAATGATTAGATTCCAATCTTGAAAATTAATGAATCACGAAGAACACGTTGAAACATTCTGAGTAGATTCTTTCCTTCAGTAGCAATCGTTGCAAAGACGGGATATCCTTCAAGGTCCAACATCTGAATCATATAGTCCACAGGAAGTGCATTAGGCAGATCTCTCTTATTTAATGAAACAACGATTGGAAGTGTTGCCATTCTATCTGTACCTAGTGCAATACGTAATTCTTGTATTGATGCTAAGTTTTCATTCATTTGTTCTGGTGTAGAATCAGCCATGAATATAATGCCATCACAATCACGTAGAACTTTGATTCGAGAGCTTGCGTGTCTTCGCTGTCCAGCTACTGTGAAAACATCAAAGACCATATTCTCACTCGCTGTCACAGGTACGAAGTCGAAGAATGTAGTTCTACCAAGTTCATCAGATATCTCGACTAGCTTGCCTTTTGATAGAGACCTGATGTTCCCAAAAAGCCAACGAAGAGCTGTAGTCTTTCCAGAGAGAGAAGGGCCATAGAATACGATCTTGATATGTACTCTACCTTCTTCATCACGTTTCAAAACTTTTCCAGGAACTATCTCAGCTGCAGTCCGTGGAGAAATACCTGCTTTTCGAGCCATATCTTTTGTTGCTTCAGCATCAACATCGAGTTTCTGTGGAGGAACAACGCGACTTGTAGTCGGAGATGTTCTTGCTGTGGAAATTTCGGAAAACGGAGTTTTATCTTCGTCAACATGAGGTGCAGTTGTGAGTTCAGGTTTTAACTCGTCGTACCTAATATCTTCTGATTCTTTTTCAGCAGATACATCTTCATCCGGTTTCTTCTTTGACCGGCCTGTTAGCCTCCTGAACACTGACAAACCGCGCTCCAAAAATTACGACAGCGATACCAGTCTTAAATCTTCGCTAGATTTAGTCCGCAGAGAACTTTATCTGTAACTTGACCCATTTTGGGTATATCATGACCGATTTGATTGACCAGGGCTTCATTTCAGAGATGTGGCCAACACTGAAAGATATGACCTACCTCAATAATGCTTCAACAGGTATTCCTCCCGTTACTACAATTAATGCAATGAAGAAATACCTTGATGATAGAATCAGAGCTGCTGGTGGTTCGTTTAAAGATACACTCGCCAATATCAAGGCAATCAGAACGAACTTAGCCAGTTTACTAGGGGGAGAATACGGTCAATATGGACTCATACCCAGTACTAGCTCTGGAATCAATTCATTTGCCCATAGCATTGATTATCCAGATGGATCGAATATCGTTCTGTGTGATCTAGAATTTCCTGCTAATTACGTTCCTTGGCAAAATGTGAGGAAACTGTACGGGGCAGAGTTGCGAGTTGTAAAATCAATAGATGGTGGTGTCCCAATTGAACAGTTTGCTGAAGCCATCAACAAGAACACACATGTTGTTGCAATCAGTCAGATTCAATTTGGAAGTGGATTTCGAGTAGATCTACAAGCTCTTGAAAAAATAGCTCATGAGAATGAAGCATACCTGTCAGTTGATATAATCCAAGCCGCAGGATGTTTTGAAACGAACTTAGCAAAGCTGAAGGTTGATTTCGCAACGGGGCAAGCTGCAAAATGGATGCTCGGACCGATAGGAGCAGGATATGTCTACATTGAAAATTCAATAATGGACAAATTACAACCAAGGTTTCTTGGCTGGTGGGGAGTTGAGAAATTACAGGAATTTGGTTATTTCGACAGAGAACCTCTTGCGGATGCAAGAATGTTCCAAGTAGGATCTCCAACAATGATTGCATATATCGGTTTCTTAGAATCATTGAAAGTGCTTCTACAAATTCCAGCTAAGAAAAGAGAGCAAACCGCAATGGCGGTAGCAGATTATCTCAGAAAGAGGTTAATCGAGGAAGATATCCCATTCTACGACTTTGGACCAAACAACAATTCTGCAACTGTGTCGTGCGAACCGCCTGATGTCGAGAAATTGAATGAGAAACTGAGTGAAAATAAGATATATTGTTCAGTACGAAATGGAAGGTTAAGAGTATCACCTCACTTCTATAATTCCACTAAGGATGTAGATAGATTACTGGAACATTTTAGGTGATTCATATGTTTGATAAGATTGCAGATTCCATCTATTTTCTGGTAAGTCGGTCCTTCGATTCCAATATTACATTCATTCAATCGGGAGATCATCATATTCTGATTGATGCAGGAACAGGAATGAACTATCATGCATTGGACAAAGACCTGCAGAGTCTCGGTTCTTCGCTTTCACAATTAACAGACTTAATACTCACGCATAGTCACATCGATCATATTGGTGGTGTTATTCCCATAATGGAAATGGCAAGTCCAAAGATTTACCTTCACAAAGCAGAAGCAGAACCTATCAATGAAGGAAATATGGATCAGACCTTATCGGACACATTTGGAGTGGATCTTCCACCATTGAAGATTCAAGGAATTCTCGAAGAAGGATCGGTCTTAGAGTTTGGGGACATCAGGATGCAGGTGGCACATACGCCAGGACACTCTCTCGGTAGCATCTGTTTAGATATTCTGGATACAGGAATTCTCATCACTGGAGATACCTTGTTTCCCGGAGGTAGTTTTGGGAGAACGGATTTTCCTACTGGAGATGAAAGAGCCTTAGTAGAGTCGCTAAAAAGAATTTCAGAAATGTCTTTTGAAATTGGTCTGCCAGGTCATATGCAAGCTATGAAATTCAATGCAAAGAAATCCGCAATCAGTTCATACGAAATGGCTAAGATGATGTTTAGGATATAGTGATCGTATCAACTAGTTCTTTGACTTTGAGTGGTTTGATGTCCACCTTTGCATCAGTGTCCTCTATGTATTTGGACTCAATTGCTTTGATTAGAGCATAGACAGATTCGTTGGAAGGCGTTTTAATTCCCAGCTCTTTGCCCAGTCGGATAATCTCACCGGTTATAGAATCAATTTCTGTTCTCTTTCTAGCCCTGATATCCTGAAGCATTGAGTTGATGTTATTGCCAGTAGCTTTTGCGGTTCCTAATGCATAACGAACAGGATCTTCTGTGGTCAATTCAATTCCAAGTGCTTTTACAATTGCGACTGCTTCCTCTACGAGTTTAATAACCAGACTACGAAGTTGTGGATTTCTATAGACTTCACCATTCTTGAAACCAGTCAATGCTCCGACGGGATTGATGCCACAATTAACAAGAGTCTTTGTCCAAACAACACCTTCGATGTTCTTACTAGACTGAACGTTAAACCCGCACTTCGTAAGCATATCCGTTATGTTCAGAACATATGCATAATTTTCAGGATACCTTGAGCCTATCTCGGTAAGGCCACATCCAGTGGCATCAACGACACCAGGTTCAATTCTGAGTGCGCCCATGCAAGTTGTAGCTCGGAGTACTTTGGTTGTATTTAGCTCCTCTGCGACTCGTTCTTCTGTACCCAAACCATTCTGGATAACCATAACATAAGCACCTTTGTCTATCAGATGCTTTGCACTTCTGATAGCAGGAATAGTATCATATGTTTTAGTAGTTAGGAGAATTAAGTCAGCCTCTTCAATTTTTGAAACATCTTCGACCGCTTTGAGGTGAAACTTGTGCTCACCCATTATTCCTTTGATTTGCAATCCCTTAGTTCTGATGGCAGCTACATGAGGATTACGGCCCACTAGAATTACTTCATTATCATTTATTGTACTAAGAAATGCTCCGTATAGGCTTCCAATAGATCCAGAACCCAGAACTACTATTTTCATTATGCATTCGCTCCTGACACTTTCTTCTGGCGAAGTGGATTGATATCCTTCGATAATTCACCTAATCGGGACTTCATCAGTTCCATCGAATCAGCCAGATTCTTTTCGTTATCAAAGTTCTCCACTATCTTCAATAATTCATCTTGTGGAGTGTTCTTCATCTCTTGAGCACGTTCAACCATCAAAGGTAAGCATCGAATGATATTATCGACAATTGTTACATCAGAAAAAACTGCAGTCCGGCTCATTGGATTGAGGTCAATGGTGATTATATATTTTCCAATTGCTTTGAGCGCTTCAGTCCTATCACCATCTTCTAGGGGGACAAGAACAACATCAGCAGAACCAATGCCATCGGGGTCGACCTTTCGGCGGTTGCTTTTCAGTTCAGGTATGGTCTCAGATGGTCTATCGTGAGTTCCAAGAATTTCTTTAGCGCCTGCAGATTTTAACGCGGCAAGTATCGCATCTTCTCGTTCTTTCCCATAGTAGAATAGATTGATTTCAAGTGGCGCTCCAGTTAGCTCAGATAGTTGGACAATTTCTTTTGGCACGAGAGCACAGACGTTTCCATTAACACTAATTACTGGATGACGAGCTGCTAACATGGCTGCAACAGCAACCGTAATTGCTTGTTTTGCAAAATCATTGGTTGTCTCGCCGATAAGATAGTCAAAGGCTTCACCTCGACCGTGTGCAAGAAGGCCAGCGGTTGCGACCTCATGTGTGGTATGTCCTTTGATAATCTTCTCTCTTATTTCCAACGAAACTTTGCGAGGATGATCATCAGGTATCTCTATCTCTACCATGATACCAACCTCCCACCTTCTTCTGATATACGTGTGACTTGAATTTGGGATGTGTCCCAGTACTTTGCAAGAATCTGAACCGCAGTACTGGATTGATATGCATCACAGAAACAGAAAACGGAGTCACCTAGCATAACCATGCTCGATTGAATCAATCCAGAATCATCCAGATCTTGAAGAGATGCCTTTACTCGATTGGTAGACAGACCAATAGATTCTGTGAATTCCCTTGAGCAGGAAATGAATGTTTCAATCGAGGGATTGTCAATAATCCGATTCACTAAGTCATCACCAACAGCATTGATTCGAGCTCGACTTCCAGGATTAGTCAAAACGTCACGAGTCTTCAAACCAGGAGCTCCTGCGAGAACCACCGTCTGAAATCCACTATTGGGAATATTCACAACTTTACCCACACCAGGACCACCGGGATGTGTGCGAATTTCAATACCGCCGAAGGTCTGAGCAATAACATCACCTAGACCTGTACGATTCTCGACTTCAGCACAATGAGCATAGCCTGCAGCATAGGTGTCATTCATAGTAGAATCAAGAAGATGACCGAGAGCAAGTGCAGTACCTAGAGCTCCTGCTCCAGATGCTCCAAAACCAACTCCAGATGGAAGAGAGGACTTGTGCGTAACTATCACCTTGAACTGCCTCTCATATTTCTCGACCAATCTTCTTACCACCGCTTTCGTCACGTTAGCATCGATGTTTTCATCATTGTATATTGTTGTAATCTCAAGAGCTTCGCTTTCTGTTACACTGACAGTGGTGAGTGTTCCTATCTCCACCGAGAATCCTGCCCCGATTGAGCCACATTCCAGGGGATTGTTCTTTTCATCAAAGATTCGGAAGACTCCCGTAATGTGACCCGGCACAAAAGCCTGTGCCATCATAGGCATATCATCTCTAGTGTTCAAGGTGTCAGTCAAACTCTTTCTCAAATAAACCATGTATAAAGTAATCCGATGTATATTCGTATCGATATATACATGTATATACATTACGTTTAGGTTAATGAAAGTTCGATTTGAACATGCCTATTTCAAAGGAACTAGGCTCGTATATTGCTTCACTCGAGGATCAGAAGAGCGTGGAGCAGGGTAGGCCCATCGCGCATCAATATCCCTGCCACTCAAATCGAAGACATTAAAGCTCCCTGAAGACCAGGTAAGTGGGCTAAACCCGAGAAGAAGTGTTTGAGTTCTCCAACTTGAAACAACGAGATGCCGATTCATCCCGGCTGTCGGCACAATAAGAAAAACGTTTGACAATTCCATAAGGAGCGAAGTGCTAATACGATAAAAGAAACTGTAAGTCTTCCTGTGCTCCTCAGTCCCTTGTTCACGCAGGTCATTTAGATATCTGCTAATTGTATCATCATGAACCGAGGGGTCCATCACATCCGATAGTTCCTGTACGTCGACTACCACTGCAGTTTCAAAGTAGTAGGCTAATGGAAATTCGGTAACATGAAAGATGATGAATTTATTTTTCGTGATACTCTGGTAAAGATGTTGGAAAATTGCCTGTTTGGAATAGAGTGAATTGACGTCAAGAGCTGCGGGATTGAAATTATCAGCTTCCTCTGAAACGATTAGACGAAACATATCATCTAGCATGTCCCCGTCATATCCGATTCTAACTACATGATAAGGCAGGTCAGGATTATCCTCTTCCTTCCGCTTTGTAGACACAAGAAACTCATTGAAGTCCCTTTGGAATGTGTCAACTTCGTTATCGTTATCAGTAACAAAAAGTGATTGCGTAGGAGTATCTAGAGCTGAAACTACTTTGTCGTATGCTTGATAGCGAGCCTTCTTCTCTGCATCAAATCCTCTGAGAAGAGCCTCCAAGTCACGAGTAGTGTCAGCCAAGTATTCCGCACCTACCAAGGATTGTTTTTACAAACCAGGTATTCCCAAACGCACGAGAGCGGGATTTAAGCCCTTTCTCGTACAGATGTATGACGGTCCATCAACTAAGATGGTTGCACCATCACTCAGCCTCAACCGCTTTGCCACTAATATTCTTTGCCCACATGAGTGAGTTGGTGTTTACAACTCTATTTTGGATTATCTGTGATTAGGTCAGAGTGACATATCCACAACTCTTATTCGTACTCTGGTGCTGATACTCAACATCCACAGAAGAAATTGGGGTGAATCACCCAATGGAACATACATCCAAACTGATCAAGGGAAGCCTAAGTAGTAAATTAGAGGGGAAGAAAATCACCCTCTGTGTTACTGGTAGTGTCGCAGCAGTCGAATGTGTAGCCCTATCTAGGAAGCTCATGCGTCATGGAGCAGAGGTTTACACTGTAATGAGTGAGATGGGAACAAAGATAATCCACCCATACTTACTCGAATGGGCAACAGGCAATCCAGTCATAACTGAATTGACAGGCCAGATTGAACATATCACTCTTGCAGGAAAACATGAGGGGCATGTGGACCTCGTACTTGTCGCCCCAGCTACAGCAAACACAATTGGAAAAGTCGCCAACGGCATTGATGATACTCCTGTAACAACAACCGTATCATCAGCAGTCGGTGCGAAAATCCCTGTTATTGTTGTACCTGCAATGCATGAATCCATGTATGATCATCCAGCAGTTATTGAAAACATTGAGAAACTCAAGTCAATGGGGATTGGTGTTGTATCTCCAAGGATGGAGGAAGCAAAAGCCAAGATTCCTGATGTTGATACAATTGTGGATTTCGTATTGAAAACACTTGGACCGAAAGATCTTACGAATAAGCATTTCCTAGTTTCCGCCGGACCTACTCGTGGTTGGATAGACAGAGTCAGGTTCATCACAAACCCATCTACAGGGAAGATGGGAATAGCAGTAGTACATGAGTTGATTTCACGGGGTGCAACGGTCACTCTAGTATTAGGTCCATCTGCACAAGTACCTCCAGCTCAAGTAAACGTAATCAATGTGACAACTTCTGAAGAGATGTTGGAAACAGTATTGAAAGCACTGGAAGATCAGAAAACCGATTGTTTCATTTCAACAGCAGCAGTATTAGATTATGTGCCATCTAAAAAAGAAGATAGAAAGATGGCCTCTGGAAAAAGCAGTCTTTCCGTGGAATTAGTCCCTACAAAGAAGATTATAGAAGAAGCCCGAAAGAAATTCAAGAATCTCTTCATTGTTGGGTTCAAAGTCGAATCAGGGATAACCAAAAAGGAATTGGAGAGTCGAGCAAGAGTAAAGATTGATGCAGGAATTTGCAATCTTGTGATAGCTAATGATGAGCAGAAGAAAGGAGTCGCTTTTGAATCTGATACAAATGAGGTGCTGATTGTAGGTCCAGGAAGTTCAGTAGACCATATCCCACTTGCATCTAAGCGTGAAATAGCACATCATATTGTTGATGCAATTGTGAAGAAATTGAAGTGAGAGGTTTCGCTCACAGAATATCAAGTAGAGCTTCAGCCATTCGCTTCATGTCCATAAAGATGAGCCCTAACTGAGCATCCACCTTGGCTAATACAAGAAAAACAGCACGATCTCCTACTGAGGTAATAAGAGTATAACCTTTATCGCCCTTGACATAGATTTCAAGAAGATTTCCACGGTCAAGCTCCATTGTTGCCTTCTCACCAAGAGATGTGATTGCAGCACTAATGGCAGCAACATTCTCTTGCTCACTCTCGGGCAGAGCAGAGGCAATCATGAGACCATCTGGAGATACAAGTGCTGCACCTTCAACACCTGGAACAGTCTCAAAGTCACGGATGATTTTATTGATACTATCAACGCGAGTAGACATACTAGGACCCTCGACCAATCGGAACAATGGTTAGTTTATGTAGGGAATATAAAACCCTATCGCAAACAGGCTAAAAATGCGCATTATACATCAAAGAACTCCTTTGGGTCAAACTTACCATCTTCTTCCTTCTGTCGACGCTGCTCTTCCTTACTTTTTCCTTGCGGTTTTGATCGGGAACTCTTTTCTCGATGATAAGTGAATGAGTCTCCACGTCTCCGCTTTAGAAAGTACCAACCTCCAATAGCAACTGCTACACCACCACCGACTAAACCAATGATAAGCCATGGAAATGGCCTAATGAGAAGATAATCTTCGATGACGAGTACGAGTGAATCATATCCAGCTTTTCTCGCATTAAGTTTTATGTCGTAAGTACCCACGTGCGCATTTGTGAATTCGCTACCGAGAGTGACTGTATATAATCCATCACCAGCATCTACAACTTCGACCGCGGTCGTATTTAGCCATACTAGCAAATTAGCCATATCCAAAGCATTCCCTACCAGATCAGCCAGCTCAATAGTCACAACCACTCCATCATTAGCCCATATGATACTCTGACTAAGAGAGATCTCTTTTAATCGGATTGATGGTGATGTGCGCCATTCTATCACATTTTCAACAAACTCATCACGCTGAACCCCAGTAGGATGCGTTGTTGTGTACACTAGCTTTCCAGAACCCCTCGCACTAGCAACAATTACTGGATTCGTCATATCTGTTGCCAGAACTGTGAAATTACTCCAAAGTGATTCGAAATGACCCTGATAGTCCATTCCTGTGCTAAGATTATTTGGAATGCTTATCAATGGATGAGTAATATCAACAAATGATACAGTAGAACCCGATCCTGATGGAACATAGGTAACCGGCCAAGGCGACCATTCAATGGAATCCGAAATACCCATCAAAGCAAGAACGCCTCCATCTCGAACAAAACTCCTAAGGTCACCTGAATGCAGTATGAGATTATTATCAAACAAGGGGAGAGAATCTGGTTCAAAAATGACAGTATTCCTCAGATAGAGTAAGTCGATAAAATCTGAAAAGTTTGAGTTCTCGTAGTAGTCGAAGTCATCTGTGGTAGCTGATATCGCATCTTGTAGGTATGATGATGCACCTAGTGCAGCTATAGAAGGGACTCCCCTTCCAGGGACATGTGCATCAAAATCAATTGACTCCGAATCAGTAGTAGCAACATGAGGTGAAGATACAGGCTCATAGAGTCGAACTGATGGATCTCCGAAGAGTACCTGTTGATTTGCGTAATCCCGGGGATCACGATCGGTCAGAGGATTTGCATAATCAGATGATGATAATGCAAGACCACTGGAAAGAGCCGCACCTATTGTGTCTCCTTCACTAAGTGATTGAGCAAGAAAGACAGATAGCAATCCTGCTGGTTGGAAGTATACAGTCCTGGGCGCAGCAGTAACAGCAACTGCACCATGTTTCATAAGCATAAGAGGCATACCTGTCCCACCAAGAAGACAAGCCGTCAAAATCACAACTGGCGATCCAATATTATCTATCGCGGCCTCTAGTTCATCAGTTGATTTGATGACATGATGTGAAGCCTCGGTACTAAAAGCAACAGGATTGACTAATTGATTGGCATCGGATGGGCTCTCACGAACTGTTACACTATCTTCGAAACCCCATGGACTCTGAGAATCTCTTAGAGAGAAATACCCTTGACCTAATGGTCTATGAGGAGGGTCTCGTGGCAACAGAGTCAACGTGCCATGAGTACTTAGAGTCCACAGTCCGACCTGAGAATCAAGAAGTGAAAATACTTCATCAACTCCAACTTC
>Ga0307423_1001400_pt1 | contig 14578 bp, 12 predicted proteins | sample SalMarWE160310MG_FD_202154 | JGI IMG/M metagenome (GOLD analysis project Ga0307423, IMG submission 202154) | Salt marsh sediment microbial communities from the Plum Island Ecosystem LTER, Massachusetts, United States - WE1603-10 | ecosystem: Environmental > Aquatic > Marine > Intertidal zone >...
CTTATTTCAGCAATGGAGAGCGTTATGTGTAAGTTTGCATTTGTATATGCATTGTGTCTAAGTTTTATTTGTATTTACAATTCTCCATTTAAAGATGAACGAAACTATTTTAAATATTTATCTGGTTATAAATGATGGATTAGTTGTCGAATTCCGGGTGATGGCTTATGAAATGGAAGGGGGCGATGACCGGAAGATTGAATTCCTTAAAAGTAAAGCCAGAGAAGATTTTGCAAACGCTTATAAATTCGATGCACCTACGGATAAAAAGGGAAAATTTATGAAATACAACCGTTTCCATAAATTTGAGAAAAGAGGAATGCACTTTCAGTTATTTGAAGAAATTTTCTCCAGTTTCAAGGTTGCTGAGAATCCTTTAATATGCGTAACACCGGTTGTTGATGGAGAAATTTACAGCAGTATTTAAACTAAACTGTGATTCTTTTGAAAATACGTATTTAATTAAAGCACATTTTTTGTATTCATAAATGAAAATAGCAGCAAACAAAATCGTTCTATTATTAATTATTTTGTTAACAATTATGGGAAGTAAATTGTACGTATCCGATCAGACAAAAACACCACTCACACCATTTCAAAAAAAACAAAAAGAACTTGATAAAATTTATTCTGATAAAAAGTTAGGTTCGTTTGTGGAAAATGGAAAAACTTTCTTCAGATTGTTCGCACCAACTGCAGAAAAAGTTTCTTTGTTAACTTTTGAGCAACCCGAACAAAGAGAAGCAAAAGAATTTCCGATGAGCAGAGATGAAAATGGTGTCTGGGAGACATCACTCGACGGAGAACTTTACGGATTATTTTACGGTTTCAAAGTTTTTCACCCCGAAACTCCCTGTATTGAAGATATAGTATGTATTGATCCTTATGCGAAAGCGGTTACAACTTTTCAAAATTACTTCAGCCCAAGAAGAGCAATTGTGATAAAAGAAGGGAATTATAACTGGGAAAGCGATGAGTGGATAAAAAATGATTGGCGTGATTTGATAATTTATGAAATGCACATTCGTGATATGACCAAACATCCATCATCAGGTGTTTCTGAAAGAGGAACATATAAAGGTTTAGTAGAAAAAGGTAAAATAGGAGGAATGGATTATATAAAAAATCTTGGCGTAAATACAGTTGAGTTACTTCCTTCACAAGAGTATGCTAATAATGAAGCACCATTTAAAGATTCTTTGAACGGCAAGTATAATAGCTGGAATCCCTACGAAAGAAACCATTGGGGATATATGACTGCTGCATTCTTTGCGCCGGAAAGTTATTACAGTGAAAATGTGCGCGAGCTTGAATGGAATCACTGGAGCGGAAAAGATGCAAAAGCTGTTAATGATTTTAAGGATATGGTGAAAGCTTTTCATAAGGAAGGCATTGCAGTTATAATGGATGTGGTTTATAATCACATTTCAGAATACGAAATCGGAAACCTTAAGCAGATAGATAAAAAATACTATTTCAGACTCGATGAGAAAGGAAATTATATTCAACAAAGCGGTTGCGGTAATGACTTCAGAACAGAAGCACCGATGGCGCGAAGAATGATAGTTGAGAGTGTTCTCTACTGGATGAAAGAATACCACGTTGATGGTTTCCGTTTCGATCTTGGAAAATTGATTGATTGGGAAACTATTGAACAGATTATTTATGAAGCAAAAAAGATCAACCCGAATGTAATTTTTGTTTGCGAACCCTGGGGCGGGGGATATGATCCTGCCGGATTTTCAATAAGAGGTTGGGGTGCATGGAATGATCAGATACGTAATGGAATTAAAGGTGAAAATCCTTTCGGCGGACTGGGCTGGATTTTTGGGAAATGGTATGGAAACAATAATCCCAAAAGAATAAAAAGTTACGTGAATGGGACTCTTACAAAGGATACTTTAGGATTATTCCAAAAACCTGAGCACTCAGTAAATTATCTTGAATCACACGATGGTTATACGTTAGGTGATTTTATTCGTTTAGGATTGGGAGACATGAAAAAGGATCAAGTAATTAAAGATGTTGATAAAAATGTAAAACTTACTCCAGAGCAATTAAAACTTAACAAGCTTGCTGCTTTATTCCTTTTCACTTCACGAGGAATTACGATGATAAGCGAAGGTCAGGAATTTGCAAGAAGCAAAGTAATTCCTTTTAACATTCCGATTGATGATCCTCGTAAAGGGATGATTGATCATAACAGTTACGATAAAGACAACGAAACAAATTACATCAATTATCACCATGCTGAAATCAATAGAGAACTTGTTGATTATTATAGGGGATTAATTTCATTACGAAGAAATTATGAAGCTTTCAGAAGAGCAGTATATACTGATGTAAGTTTCGTTGATTTTAAGAATAATCCTCTTGCACTTGAATATAAACTTAAATATAAAGGGGAGGAGTTCGTTGTTCTTCTGAATGCCAATCCGAAACTAAATTTAGATGTTAATCTCCCGGGAGGCGAATGGGAAGTGTTAATTGATGAAAATAGTGCTGGAGTAACTCTACTTAGAACAATATCTGATAATATATCAGTTCTTCCATCATCCGGAATCGTATTAAAGAAAAAGTAAAGATGGATGTTGTAATTAATCTGTGTGGTTGTAATTAGATAAGAGAGAAATTATATGGGATGATGAAGTAATGCCGACTTGGTTCGTTCGCCGATTTTTTTTAGAGCTGTATAATTAATAACTTCTCTTCAAAGATTTTTCAATCGCCCCTTTTAAGCTTATCAGGTTAACTGGTTTGCTGAAGATATATTCGACACCCAACTCTTTATATTCCTGAATTGCAGTGCGATCAATATCGTTTGTAAGTACTATCACCGGAATTTCTTCTTTCAATCCACTTTTAATTAATTCCTGAACTAATGTGTAACCACTCATTAACGGCATCTTATGTTCAGTTATTAACAGAGCAGGCGGAGATGTTTGAATTCGTTCTAAAGCTTCTTTTCCATTAGAGACAATGTTAACAGCATAATCGGTTGTAATGTTTATCAATACTTTGGAATAAAACAACCTTTCCCTTTTATTCGGGTCAACTAAAAGAATCTTAGTTGAAGCAACCGGAAGCGAAAAAATAAATTCAGTTCCTCTTCCATATTCACTTTTAACTTCAATGTGCCCGCCGTGCTTTTCAATAATTTCTTTCACTAATGAAAGACCTAATCCGCTACCTTTTTCACCCGCAGTTCCCTCGGAGGCAAATTTTGTTTCTATACTGAATAATTTATCCAGGTTTCCGGGTTTAATTCCAACACCAGTATCTTTTACTGAAAAATTGATAAATCGTGCTACTGAAGTTGTATCAACGGTAATAGTTATCCTATCTCCTAACTTGGTAAATTTAACAGCATTAGAAAGAAGATTGTTAAACGCCTGGAGAACTAGATTTTTATCAGCAAATATATGATAGAATGGATCTACCAGATTCTCAATTTCAACACCTTTTTGTAAAGCTGTACCGGTAACTGTATTTATTGAACTTTCGATTAACTCCCGTGCATTAATTTTTTCGGGTTCAAACTTAATTCGGCCTGTTTGCAATCTTGTCCAGTCTAACATTGAGTTAACAAGTGCTAACATAGATTTAGAGGAATCCTGAATGTAAGTTATATACTGCTGTTTCTCGATATCTGTTAAAGTATCATCCTCTAAAAGAAGATCGGTGAATCCCAGAATAGAACTAAAAGGTGCACGAAGATCGTGCGATATTATAGAAAGAAACCTGTCTTTTGCATCATTAAGTTTTTTCAGATTTGAGGCTGATTGTCTTAGTTCCTCCTCTGCGCGTTTATAAAAAGTTATATCACTAACCAAGCCGTATACTTTCTGAATCTTACCTTCTGAATCCCTGACTACATTTATTTTGTTTCTTATCCAGACAATGTTTCCGCTCTTATTTATTATTCTAAACTCAAACTCATTGCTAGCTTGAATTTCACTTCTCCATAGAAAAGCAAGCCGCTTTTTCATATCGTGAAAATCGTCAGGATGAATGATTTTCAGAAACAATCTGGGTTCGCCAAGAAATTCTGTTCGATTATAACCTGTTACTTTTTCAATAGCTGATGAATAAAATGAAGGCAACAGCCTATTACCGAATCTTTCAAATGTATATAAAACATCATCAATGTTTTCAGCTATATTTTTATACTTCTGCTCTGAATCCTTAGCAGCTTCCAGTGCTCTTTTTTCTTCGGTAATATCCTTTGCAATTATAACTAGATTTTGATTATGATTCTCCGCAAGTTCAATTATATAAAATTCTGCGTAGAATGCAGAACCATTTTTTTTCTTAGCAAGAAAGTGAATCTTTTCGTGAGCTTGTCCGGATGCTTTTTTCATTTCAAAATGCTTTGAGACAGCAGCCACGTCATCTTCATTTACTAATTCAAGAATGTTTATGTTTTCAAGTTCCTCAGCATCTTCATATCCGAATATTTTTGCAAAGGCGTTATTTGCTATTATTATTTTTTCATCTAACTCAATTGCTATTCCGTCTGTGGAAGCCTGGAAAAAAGATTTGTAAATCCGATCAGTCCCTTTGTTTTCAATATCATAAGTTTTACTAAGAAAACAGGTGAAAGATTGAGGCTCATCATTAGCGACCTCAGCCGTTTCAAAGATAAGACTAAAATCAATCCCGGTGTTATTTTTATTTCTGATTTTAACAGGGAAAGACTTTCTTTCTCCAATCTTTAAAGTTGATATTTCATTTATTAACTCTTCCGGTTTTTCAGTCAGGAGCAATTCAAAAAAGTTTTTACCATATAATTCATCGTCTTGAAATTCGAGTTTTGAATTAAAAGTCTGATTAGTGAAAATTATCGTACCCATAAAATCAATTTTACACATCGCTTGATGAATGTCTTCTGGTTTTTGCCTCTGTTCAGCTGACTTTAAAGTTAGTTGTTTAGTAATTGGTAAATCTGTCTTTAGCTGGGTACAAACAACAGTGAAGTTAGTTTCATCTTCTTTACTTTTGAAGAAATTTATATGTACAGGTACCGTGCCTGTTTTTTCATTTTTGATATTTGTAATTAGTTCACAGGAATTGGTATCGTCCAATGACGAGATTATTTTCAAAAATTTACTGGGCTCTAATGAAGGAAATAAATCACTGATTGATTTTTCGCCAGCGTTTTTTTCTATTCCTGATATTTTTTCAAAATGCTCGTCCCAGCTAAGAATTTTTCCGCTATTATTTATAAGTATGAATCCGGAATCCTTTCTCCGTGATATCTCTTCATAATAACGCAGCTTGTTTAATTTTTCTTCTAATGTCAAAGCGTCTTTACTCTCGCCAGGCTTTTCTTTGAATATGAGATAAAGAATTTGAACAAAGCCATTTTCCCCAATTACCGGCTCAATTATACAATTAAATTTTGATGCAATATTTTCGATTTGGGAATCAAGTTCTAAAATTTGAACTTCACCATTTTGAACTGCAATACCAAAAGCTTCAAATATTTTTTGTCTTGTGGAGAGGTTAAAAATTTCATTGATATTTTTTCCTGTGATTTCCTTCCTTAAAAGGTTTAATTCCGCATTTTCTTTCCCAGCGGAATACTTTATATCTCCATTCGTGTCAGTAACAATAAGGAAAATATTTTCTTTGTTGATGTACTCATCTGTTAATCTCGGTTCCAGATTCAACTCTTTCCTGATTTCATGCAAAATTTGTAAATCTTCTATTATCAGCATCCCGCTGGAAACATTTTCTCCTTCATAAATTGGTGAACCCTTTACAATTAGTGAAATTAAATTTCCATCATTAGTTTTTACATTCTTAATTTCTTTTTCAAAAGGTTTACCATTCAAAACTGATTTCAGATCGTCGATAATATTTATGGGGGGGAAAAGGTTATACTTGAAAATATTAATATTTAGAAGTGAAGTATTGAATTGATATAATAATCCCATCTTGTGGAAACTCTGATTTATGAATTCCACACGTCCTTTAGGAGAAAATGTTAAAACCCCCAATGGAATTTGATCTATTAATATAGCTGTGCCCTGTTCCAAGAAAAGATCTCCCTCAGAAGGATATATCTAAACTGAAGAATTAGTTGATTAATATATCAATTATAATGCTAAAGGATTTAATTATACATAACCTGTTTTAATGGCTGATTATAATATTAGTAATAAATAATTAATCTTCTGAAATATTCAAAAAGCTAAGAAAAACGCTACAATTAAAGAGTACAGTTAATATAAAATGTATAAATCACTCTATTTTGGAAAACGCCGTTTTTAGGTCTCAATATGATAAATGAGACCTTGATTTCGTAACAATATAAGAAATTTTTTATGATGGTTTAGTTGCTTTTTATAACCAGCCAAAGGCAAATTTTTGTTAAATTTTGATATCAATCAGGCAAAATTATTCGTGTTTAAAAATATTTTTCAAATAGTCGGAAAAAGATCACTGGCATTTTTCGAAGAGACAGGGCAAATTTTTTTGCTCTTCTATGGAATTATAAAAAATCTTAAAAATCTTCACCGCACCCGAAGAGAAGCACTTTTTCAGATGCAGCATATAGGAGTAGATTCACTTCCACTTGTTATTATAATAGCAACCTTTACTGGTGCTGTTGCAGCATGGCAGGCTGCTTACCAGTTAAAAGGAATTGCCCCGCTTTCTCTGTTGGGGGGAACAACAAGCAGAGCCATAATTACGGAACTTGGACCTGTTCTGACAGGGATAGTAATTGCAGGAAGGGTTGGTGCATCAATAGCGGCTGAGCTTGGAACAATGAAAGTAACTGAACAGATAGATGCACTTGAAATTATGGGAATTGATCCGGTAAGATACCTGGCAATGCCCAGATTTTTAGCATCGGTTTTAATGATGCCAATATTAGTAATCTTTGCCAATACAATTGCAGTTGCTGGAGCTTATATCGTCTCCGATTATTTTCTGCATGTTTCATTCAACGTTTTCTTTAGCTCAGTCCGGCAGTTTTTTGAATTCTCTGATCTTACAGGGGGTTTAGTTAAAACAGTTATATTCGGTGGCGTGACTGCACTTCTCGGATGTCATATTGGATTTAGAACTTCAGGTGGTGCCGAAGGTGTAGGTCTTTCAACCATTCGTTCTTTTGTTCTTTCTGCAGCGATGATATTAATTCTCGATTATTTCCTCTGGACATTACTGTTTTAGTAGGAAATAGATTATTCATGGGTGCGATAAAATCTATTCATTAAAGAGTTTAAAATATCTTTAAAATTCAGTACCATGAGTTCACAATTAAGAAAAATCTGGAGCAAACTATGGAAACAATTCAATACAATATAAAGGAACGAAAATCCAAAGTTGTCCTTCCCGAATCACTTGGATTTGGAAAGATATTTACCGACCATATGTTTGAAATGGATTACAATGAAAAAAATGGATGGCATAATCCAACTATCCGGCCGGTTGAAGATTTACCTGTACATCCTGCTTCAATGTTCATACATTATGGTCAGGCTGTTTTTGAAGGGTTGAAAGCTTTTAAGCAACAATCTGGTGAAATAGTTTTATTCAGAGCCGACAAACATTTTGAACGTTTAAATAACTCATCACGAAAAATTTGTATTCCCGAGATAGATGTTGACTTTGCTCTTGAAGCTTTGAAAGAGCTTATAAACATCGATAAGGATTGGATACCAACAAAGCAGGGAGAATCGTTATATATTCGACCATTTATTTATGGAGCTGATCCGTTTCTGGGAGTTAAACCTGCGAAAAAATATAAATTTATTTTACTTTTATCTCCTGTCGGTGCCTATTATCCTGAAGGATTTAAACCCGTAAAAATTCTTGTGACTGATGAATACGTTAGAGCTGTTCGCAAAGGATTGGGTGATTGTAAAACACCTGCTAATTATGCAGCAAGTCTGCTAGCAGGACAATCGGCGGTAAAGAAAGGATTCACACAGGTTTTATGGCTCGATGGCGTTGAGCAAAAATATATTGAAGAAGTAGGTACAATGAATATCTTCATTAATTTGAAAAATGAAATTGTTACTCCGAAATTGAATGGAAGTATTTTACCAGGAGTTACCAGAAGATCCGTTATTGAAATTTTAAAAGAATGGAAGATGAATATTGTTGAGCGCGAAATCTCTATAGATGAAGTTGTTAATGCTTACGATAAAGGTGATCTTATTGGTGTTTTCGGTACCGGTACTGCAGCAATAATTTCTCCAGTTGGATGGCTAACTTATAAAGACAAAAAGATGGTTTTAAATGATGGTAAACCAGGGGAATTGGATACTAAACTTTTCGATGAAATAACATCAATTCAGTACGGTTTAAAAGAAGATACTCATAACTGGCTGATTCAAGTCGAACAGAAGGAAGTTGTAACCTCTTAACTTACTTTTAGGGCGGAAGTTTTTCAATCTTCTGCCCTTTTTTCGCCTGCCAGCAATTAATTTAATAACATTTATTCTTTTTTCCCCGGCGTATCAAAACCGAATTTAACTTCTTTTGGTTTTTCATCTGGTTGAAGTTTAATTATTTGAATTTTTATCTGAAGAGAAGAATAATGCATTACTACATCAGTTGGTGTTTTATTAGAATCATACCCGCTAACAAATACAGTTTCATTACCAAGCCAACAAAGATATTCAGCTACAATCGGACTCCCGTCACTAAGGATCGCTGTAACAACAATTTTTTCATTCTTTTCACATATGGCTTTAAAGACCTGAAACCTCTGTTGAATTTGCTCAATAAATTCTTCAGCCTTATTAGGAAGTTTAGGGAGTTCAGGTAGATTAAGCATCTTAATTCCCTTTCTCTTATATATTAGAATATTTTAAGGTCAAGATAAGTTAAAAATCAAAAACACGGAACCAGGTAGTAAAGTTTGTAATTACTGCCATATTAACAATTACAGATAGTACCAATATTATATCATCTATTTATGTAAAATCTATTTTTTCCTAATATTATTTATGCATCTTATTCTAAAAATTGTAAATCAACCAATTCCCAAGTGCTATCGTATTTATGTCTAACCGTACATATATATCTTGTTCTTATCATTGCGCCAAATGAGTTTTGGGAATCAACATATCCTTTAACGATATATTGATTTGTAGTCCCATTAACTTTTATGACAGAGACATTTCTATCATTATAGTAAGGAAATTCAGCGGTGCTTGGTGCTTTAAGTTTATCTTCTACAAATTGCTTTGATATATAAAACGCATTTCGGGGCGTGTTAAAATTATCTGGCGAGTTACTATCATTTGAATCTATAACTGTTGAAAGGATAGCTATAAGTACTATGCTTCCCACAATAACGAAGAACAGGATGGTACAACCACTAACTTGTTTAGATTTCTTCTGTTCATTTTCCTTGGACATTTTACCTCCTATCCTAATGTTAAATGATTCTTTCAACTATTTGTTCAGCAATATTATTACAAAATCTAATATTTAGTAAAACTATGGTTGTAATATTCAAAGTATTTTTAAAATAATTCTATCTTCTCGTTCTAATTCAATCGTATTTTCCTTTCAGGAGAGATTGTTATTTGTATTATAAAAATTAGAGTAAAATAAGCTTTTTTTCAAAAAAAATTATTTTAACTACTTGACAAGTGTTCATATGTGCACTATATTTGTAGTGAACAATTGAGCACTAATATGAAAAATATATTAACCGACAGACAAGAAGAGATCTTAATCTTCATTCAACAGTTTACTGCTGAGAACGGATACCCGCCTACTCTTCGGGAGATTGGAAAAAATTTTCAGATATCCTCAACGTTTGGTGTTAAAAGACATCTTGAAGCTCTAGTAAAGAAAGGTCATATTAACATAGAAAGCAATGCAAGTCGTGGGATTTCAATGATTCGAAAAGTACAAGATGAATTAACTGAATCATATTTCAACGATGAAAGTGTATTTATAAAAATTCCCGTTCTCGGACGTGTTGCAGCTGGTTTACCAATTACTGCTATTGAAAATATGGAAGGCTCATTAGTTGTTGATCCTATGTTTCTAAAAAAAGCTGAAGATGCATTCGCATTACGCATAAGAGGAGATAGTATGATAAATGCAGGAATAAACGATGGAGATTTGGTAATCGTCTCTCCAAATGAGCAATCTAAAAATGGAGACATCATAGTAGCTATGTTGAATGATGAAGCTACTGTAAAAAGGTTTGAGCTTAAGGATAAAAAAATAAAACTTATTGCAGAAAATAATGCTTACTTACCTATTGAAATTAAAAGCGAAGACGACTTCAAAATAGTTGGTAAAGTAAAAGGTGTCGTGCGCTGGTTAAATTAAAAAGGAGTGGAACAATGAAAACAGATATATTTATAAAAGCTATGCGTAAAAGAAATAATCTCCGGTTCCTTTATGGCCTACAGGAAATTAATTTGGAACCATATTACATAGCAAAAAATAAATCAGGGAAAAAAGTAATTTATGGAAGATTAAGAAATACGAACGAGATAAGAAAATTTGAATACGATAAAATTGCTAATATCAGGGTAATTGAATCGTTCAGGTTTTCTCCGCGTATTCCAATTAATTCATTTGCAGTATAAAAATAAATTTATTTTAATATGGACATTTCTGAAAGAAAAGCAATCGACTTATTGGTCAACGAGTTCTGGCGGCTTGGTTTCTTCACTGTAAGCAGACGATTAGGAACCTATTTACCTGAACCTGAAAATGTTGGAAAATTTCAGGTTGATGTTATCGGCAGGCAAAAAGAGAAATATGCAATTGGAATAACTTTAGGCAAAGAGGATATTTATAAGTCCGATCTCTTAGAAAAAATTAATTATTTGGCTTCAAGAAAATCCAGAGCATCAGGAAAATCAATTACTCTTTTTATCGGTGTAGAGGATATTTATTTTAAAAGAGTAAAAGAATTATTACTGAATATTGATGAAAAAATAAGAAGAAATATAAAACTTGTTCGCATTGAGGAAAATAATTTCGGAAACCACAAACGGTCTAATCAACACCAGCAGATAATATTTTCTTAAGTAAACCCATCCAGGCAGCTTTTTTTTGCCTTTGTTCCTTTTAACTTCCCTTGTATTATTAAATGGAGAGTTCTGTTTATTATTTATTATGTAAAGGTTTATCTTGATTTTATAAGCTTCTGCATATAACTTTACAGGCTTATTCAAATTAAGTGTTTAACATTGGCAGGAAAAAAATCACAATCTGATAAAGCTCTTCAGGAGGAGCTTAAAAAGAGCGGCGATATTCCCACCCATATTGCTATAATAATGGATGGTAATGGAAGATGGGCAAAAAAACGTGGACTTCCTCGGGTTGCCGGGCATCGAAGAGGTGTTGAAACGGTCCGTGAAATTGTTGAAACTTGCGCCGAAATCGGGGTAAAGTATCTTACACTCTATACATTCTCTACTGAAAATTGGAAGCGACCTAAAGATGAAGTATCTACCTTAATGAGACTTTTGCTAAAAAGCTTGAAAGACAGACTCGATGAATTGGATAAAAACGATATCAAACTGACGTGTATTGGGAACATTGAGTCACTACCTACCGTCGTACAGAGACAGCTTCTTGAAGATATAGAAAGAACGAAGAATAACAAGAGGATGACTTTAAATCTGGCATTAAGTTATAGTGGTCGATGGGAGCTTTTGGAAGCTGTTAAAAATATTTCCAAAGATGTATCAGGAGGGAAGTTGTCTGCTGATTCAATAACAGAAAAATGTATTTCAGATCATTTAACTACTAAGAACATGCCCGATCCTGAATTGCTTATAAGAACCAGTGGAGAGTTTAGAGTAAGTAATTTCCTGCTCTGGCAAATCGCATATTCAGAATTTGTAATATTAGATGTTTATTGGCCGGATTTTTCCAGGAAACACCTCTACGATGCTGTTAAGCAATATCAGAAACGAGAAAGAAGATTCGGGAAGGTCAGTGAGCAGATACATAATTCAATACTTGAAAATCAAACAAAGGATTCACCTCTTGAAGTTTCCTAGGCTTGCGGTTTTATTATTAGCCTTTTTCCTTTCAGTTTCAACTTTCCCGCAGGGAACTCAGAAGAGTTATAAAATTTTAGGCATTTCAGTTGAAGGAAATAAGTCAGCCGATGCTGCAACTATTATTGCGAATAGCGGATTGAAAGTAGGCGGCGAAATCCAAGTACCCGGTGACCAAACACTTAATGCAATCAAACAACTTTGGGCTTTGAATATTTTCTCTGATATTCAAATCTTAATTGAAAGAGAAATCAATGAAGGAGCTTTTCTTCTTATTAAAGTTAAAGAGTATCCAAGGCTCGAGCGTGTTGTAATTGAAGGTAATGATGAGATAGATACTGATGATATTGAAAAGAAAATAACTTTTTTACGTGGAACTGTACTATCTCCTCAATCGATTGCAAAACTTAAAATTCGAATAAAAGATCTGTATGGTGAAGAAGGGTATCTCAATGCAAAGATTACAGATAATATTTATGATTATCTGGATGCCGATACTTTAGATGAGGATATTACTGTTACCTGGCGGAATGAAAAAGATTTTTCTGATGAATATAATTACACTTATGAAAGTGATGAACGTATTTATTCAAATCTTATCTCAAGAATAAAAGACCGCGTTTTATTGAAGCTGTCAATTGAAGAGGGGGACGAAGTTATTGTTAGAAAAATTGAGTTTCACGGTAATGAAGTTTTTGATGACGGTGAACTTGCCGGTGAAATGGACGAAACAAGTGAATCTGTCTGGTGGAAGTTTTGGTCAAGCGCACAATTTAAACCTAAGGATTTTGAAAAAGATAAACAGTTGGTTGTAGACTATTACCGAAAGAATGGTTATCGGGATGCTGAAGTATTGGATGATTCGCTTATATATTCTGACAATAAAAAAGATCTTAAAATAGTTATAGATGTCTATGAAGGACCACAATATAAAGTTAGAAATATAACTTTTGAAGGAAACACAGTTTATCCTGATTATGTTCTTGCTGAGAGATTGGATTTTTCCAAAGGCGATATTTATGACTATGAAAAATTCCAGAGGAATCTCCATGGCAATGAAGCACAAACCGATATATCAGCCCTTTACCTTGACAATGGTTATTTAACATTTAATGTTCAGTCCGAAGAAAAGAAAGTTGCTGCTGATTCAATAGATTTTCATATAAGAATAGAAGAGCGCAACCAATTCAAAGTTTCGCGTGTTGAAATAGCAGGGAACACCAAAACAAAAGACAAAGTTATACGAAGAGAACTTTATACAATACCGGGAGATTATTTTAACCGTGCATTTCTGTTCAGGAGTGTTCAGCAGCTTGCCAATTTACAATACTTTAATGCTGAAAAGCTCTATGGACCTGGTGGTATTGATACCAAGCTTGAAAGTGACAGCACAGTATCTGTTATATTTAACGTAGAAGAAAAATCAAGTGATTATCTTAATGCTTCGGTTGGTTACAGTGGTAGTTTTGGCTTTAGCGGATCAATCGGCGTTACTCTTACAAACTTCTCAATTGCTGAACCATTCTCACTCGGTGGCGGACAGGTACTTAATTTCAATTGGCAATTCGGTTTCGGGAACATTTATCGGACTTTTACAATAGGATTCACAGAACCATGGATGTTCGACACCCCTACTTCAGTTGGAGTCGATGTGTTTGATACTCGTCAGCAGTACGTATATGATTTACGTCAGACCGGAGGCACTTTAAGAGTCGGCAGAAGACTTAAATGGCCGGATGATTTTTTCTACGTACAGGGAAGATTCAGGTATCAATATAATAATGTACTTCAGGGACAAAATTTTTACAAGGAGGGTGTAACTCACCAATACACTCTCGGTGTTACATTTAGCCGAAGAAACATTGACAACCCTATTTTTCCATCTCAGGGCTCGGCATTTACACTCGATATGGAAATTTCCGGCGGTCCTTTCTTACCCGGCGATGTGGATTACACAAAAAACTTGTTCAAAGCGGAATGGTACAAGCGTATGTTTAATTCAAACAGAGTTGCATTTTACACTGTTGCAGATTTTGGATATATAGATGAGATAGTCAAAGGAACACCTATTCAGCCCTTTGAATTCTTTTATATGGGTGGTAATGGTTTGGTAATTGCAACAATTCCTTTAAGAGGTTATGAAGATAGGAGCGTTGGACCGAGAAACGTCTTCGGTCAGGTTATTGGCGGTAGAGTCTATTCAAAAATAGGAGCAGAATTGCGCTTTGCGGTTACTCTCGAACCCATCCCCCTGTATCTTTTAACATTTGCAGAAGCAGGAAACGTTTTTGAAAGTTTTAGTAAAACCGATATTTTTGATATGCGAAGATCGGCAGGAGTGGGCGCAAGGCTTTTAATTAATCCTATCGGTTTAATAGGATTTGATTTTGGTTATGGTTTTGATCGTAAAATTGTTGATGGACGAGATCCTGCATGGCTTTTCCATTTTCAATTCGGAAGAGGTTTTTAGTTCTACAAAATTCAAAATAAAATAAGGAAAAAACTGTGAGAAAATATCTTGTAATTTTATTTGTGCTTCTCAGTGTAACTGTTTTTGCACAAAGCCCGCAGAAACT
>Ga0307423_1001401_pt1 | contig 14573 bp, 11 predicted proteins | sample SalMarWE160310MG_FD_202154 | JGI IMG/M metagenome (GOLD analysis project Ga0307423, IMG submission 202154) | Salt marsh sediment microbial communities from the Plum Island Ecosystem LTER, Massachusetts, United States - WE1603-10 | ecosystem: Environmental > Aquatic > Marine > Intertidal zone >...
ATCCCAGTCCTCATCATGAATAATGTTTGCATGTGCTGCAAACGAAGGTTCGCTATGCTCCGGATCAAATCCGAATATGTGGAATATTTCTTCCGACCACACCGGTGTTCCTGAAAGTGAATCGAGTTCCCAATGCCCGATCTTGGCAATACGCTGGGCTTCCCTATGCAAGTTTTCACTTCTTCTTAATTCCTCTTCGCCTCGCTTGCGCTCGGTGATGTTGCGGATATTACATTGAACTAGGCTTGCCCTATCGGCCATATAAATATCGGTATCGAGAACTTGTCCGTCCTCCTTTTGTAACGGAACATCTCGGTAATGAATAATGCCATCCTTGTTCAACGTCTGCACTATTTCTTGAAAAGTACCAATATCATCCGGGAAACCGATATCCTTCAAATCCTTCCCGATCAACTCCTCGTTGGGACGGTCCAACATTGCCGTGATGGCCGGATTAGCGTGGCAAATTTGTAAAGCGCGTTTTTCGAGAAGCAATATCCCGTCGTCTGCGGTCTCAAAAAGGTGCCTGTAGCGCTCTTCGGAATTCTTCAATAAGGTTTCCAATTCCATGCGTTCAGTGACGTCTTCTATGGCAAGGAGGATCATCTCAAAATCGGTTTCTTTTTCAGTGAAACGGCGTGCATTGAGCAGCATTATTTTATGCCCGATGTTTGGAAATTCATGTTCAATTTGATAGTTATCGAACGTGTTGTTTTTTGGAAGAATTTCTTCAAGCAGTTCCCTTAACTTGGGAATATCCCATTGTCGGTTGCCAAGATCATAGATAAAATTGCCTAAAGTTTCTTCTGGTTTCACCTCAAAAACCTGGTAGAAAGAACGATTGGCCGAATGTATCCTTAGATCAACGTCCAGCACAAGTAGAGGCTCTCGTACTGTATCCACAAGAGCTTCGGCGTATTCAATCGCTTCTCCAGCGGCTCGATCATCCCCCCTACGTTGCTTCCCGCGTCGTTCCTGTACCACCCGCTGTGGTTTGGCGGCCTCTAGTTTGACATCGTTGACGCCTTGCTCCAATTCTTCAGAGGTTGGCTTTCTGGCCATGAGCTTATCCTCCAATTGCTGTGAAAAAAGCAAAAAGGCTCATATGCACCGACTTTAAGACACCGCGCATGAGCCTTTCCCCCCACATAAGCCTTTTCTCCCCGGCATTTATTATGCTTCCAGTTGTTTCACTGTCACCACATGAGCTTATACCACCCCGCATTGAACTCTCAACCTGCTGCGCGGTAGAATTTGGTCGTCCATGTTCCCCATATGTAGTCGATTATTCGGAGCGCCTTCGAATCAAAATGTCTTGCCAAACCTTAAATCACTCCCTTGGGGGAGTGTATACCATAGGTTTGGTATTGTTGACTTCTTATGGTCAATTAGATCCGAAGAATAGGATAATTAGTCACCAATCTCAGCATATTCAAGGAACGTTTTTTATTGGATCGTCTTCAGCGATAAGAATCTTCATTAATCGTGAAACCGGGAGATTCTAAAATGGATTCTTGTCCCCTTGGAATTGACATATACCCCGACCCCATTGCCTGACGCCCCAAAACGCTACTGTTATTGCTCATCGAGAACCTTCCGGACGGTCCTTGCCATATCGCTCTTGGAAAGAGGCTTCATGATAAAACCTTGAATACCCAGAGCACGAGCCTTGTCCTCGTCCATGATGCGGCTGTATCCAGTGCACAGGATAATTCTGATATCGGGCCTTATTGCCAACAGTTCTCTGGCCAATGATTCACCCGTCATTTGAGGCATGGTCATGTCCGTGATGACCAGATCGAACCTGTCAGAATTCTCACCAAACACTGCCAAGGCTTCCGCGGGATTCGTCTTTGATTCCACTTGGTAACCAAGCCTTTCGAGAATCAGCTGCCCCATTCTTGCCAGCGCTGCCTCATCATCCACAAAGAGTATGCGCTCATGTCCTGTCGGAAACCCCTCAAGGCTCTCTGTAGCAACGATTTCTTCTTCTCCTGTTTTGGCCAAGAGAATATGGAAGGATGATCCCTTTCCGACTTCAGTTTCTATGTGTATGCTCCCATGATGGCTCTTCACAATACCTTGAACAACAGAAAGACCCATTCCAGTGCCCTCACCAACTCCTTTTGTAGTGAAAAAGGGGTCAAAGATTCGATTCAATACGCTGGGGTCTATTCCAGGTCCTGTGTCGCGGACAGTGAGCCTGACGTAACTGCCGGGCGTCAAACCCTCATATTTCCTAACCTCATCTTCTGATAGCTCTTCATCAACCAGCGTTATTTCCAAAACGCCCCCTGTTTCTGCCATGGCTTGGGCCGCATTGGTACAAAGATTCATCAGAACCTGATGGATTTGCGTCGGATCAGCCATCACCGTATCAGATTCTGCTGCAATGTTGCGCCGGATTTCGATGGTTGTCGGTATGGATGCCCGAAGCAGCCTCAAAGACTCTTCCACCAAAGGTCCGATTTTCACTGCCTTCAGTTCCTGCACGGTCTTTCGACTGAAGGCAAGGATTTGCCGTACCGTATCCTTAGCTCGTATGCAGGCATCCTGCACCTCTCTTAAATTGCGCTGGGCAGGATTCCATTCCGGCACATCGTCGAGCGCCAGTTCAGTGTTTCCAAGAATGATCCCGAGAATGTTATTGAAGTCGTGAGCAATGCCTCCTGCAAGTGTACCGATGGCTTCCATCTTTTCGGCTTGGCGAAGTTGTTCCTCAAGAAGCCTTTGGGTGGTGACATCATGGAAAATAGTCAAAATTAATGGTTTGCCTTCGATTTTAATAACTCTGGCAAACATTAAAGTCTTCAGGATCGAACCATCTTTTGTTTTGAAGTCCATCTTCAATCCATCTACTTCATTTGATTTTCGCAATTCCTTTATGAATAGATCCCTGTCGGCAGAAGAGTAAAACCCTACCTCCGTTGTAGTTCTTCCAACAATCTCTTCTTCAGAATACTTGGTTAATTCGCAAAACTTCTTATTGACATCAAGCAATTTACCCGACTCAACAGCACTCAGGGCAATAGCTTGGGGAGAGAATTCAAACAAGCTGCTGAATTTGTTGTTACTCTCCCGCAGAGCCTCTTCCATCCGCTTGCGCCCGGTGATGTCATAGGTATACCCTTTTATTTCAACTATATTGCATTCCTCATCAAGCGTAGCCACAATATTTTCATTCACAGTGATCAGAATGTCATCTTTGCGTTTCCGTGTCGTTTCATAGTTTTCCAATTTCCCCATTACTCTAAGCTGATCGATAATTGAACGACTTTCTGAGAGTTCGGGATATAGCTCTGTAATACTTTTACCTACAGCTTCTGCTTTGCTTTTGTATCCAAATATGCGCAAAAAGGCAGGATTACAGTCAAGAATGATACTATCTGCGGTTGTTATGAAATCGCCTGTTAAATCGTCTTCGAAAAATCTCCGAAATTTATCTTCACTCTCCCGCAACGCCTTCTCTGCTAACCTGCGATCGGTGATATCTGTGAAGAAACCAACATTGCATTTTTTTTCGTCTATCACAACTGGCCTTGTGGTGACGTCTGCATATATCGTAGTACCATCTTTCCGCAAGCAGGGAATCTCATGCGCTGTTATTTTTTCTCCCAGAGCTTGCGCCTCAAATTCAGAAATGACATGCTCCAAATCTTCTTTGGGGTGAATATCGTTCACTCCCATTCCCACCAATTCTTGTTCAGTGTAGCCCAACATCTCACATATCGCCGGGTTGCCATACAAGAAGTTCTTTCTTTCAATGTCTGCGATAAGTATCCCTTCCGCAGCACCTTGAACAACTGTTCTGTCTCTTTGTTCCGAAGCTCTCAACGCTTTTTCGACCTGCTTGTGGTCAAGGGCTTCTCTCTCCAGCGCCTTAACTCTTTGCTCCAACTCTTCGTACGTCAGTTTACGAGCCATTGGAATGTGCTCCCGCGGTAATGAAGATAAAAAAGGCCCATTTGCACTGGCATCTCTTATACCGTGTATGAGCCTTTGTGTATCCCATGAGGGGCCCCCCTGCTTGGGTTATGTAGTAAACTCGGTCGGTTGTCATTGTCAAAAAGAACCAGAACACCCGACTAACAGAACATAGGAAGGTATTCTATTATATACCAGACCTTCATTCGAATTACTTCTTCGGACTATCCAGTATATGGCAAGTAACAAATACCTCAAGCCTTTTGGCCGAACCTTCAGATATTTGAGGTCCAGGGGTTTTCAATCTCTCTCCTACTATCACATCCGGCCTCACCAAGCAACGGCCTGTAGGTCTCTTGCCAGATCCAGATTCAGCCCATTGGGAATTACGATAAAGATATCTAACTGAAATCACCCAGGTTCTCAAACCTCTTGCGCTTTTGGCGAGCTGGGTGCAGGTAGGGTCTGCAGAACGGAAGAGATTTAGAGAACCTCGTTTTCTTGACCTTATGACAACATCGTGAACTTGGCCCGATTTGCGATAACGTATTGGCTAATCGTCAATCCGGGTCATTTTCACACTTTTCTTTGCTTCATTGAGAATTGGCAGTCCATAAACCGATAGGGAGATACTTAAAACCATCACTGCGGTTTTTCATCCAACACCTTCCGAACCGTATTGCCCAGGTCCTTCTTGACAAGAGGCTTCATAGCAAACGCTCTTATTCCCCTATCCTTTGCTTTTTCTTCGGAGATTTTCGGGCTGTACCCCGTACACAGTATCACGGGGATATCAGCGCGCACTTCCATTAGTTTTTTGGCCAGCTCATACCCTGTCATGTGTGGCATCGTCATATCAGTAATCACCAGGTCGAAACCATCTGGTTGGGCCTTGAATAGCTCCATAGCTTCGATGCTGCTGGTTCTGGCAACCACTTCATAGCCAAGTCGCTCCAGCATCTGCTTTCCCAGGTTTGCTATCGCCGGTTCATCGTCGATGAAAAGGATCCGTTCATTACCCGTTGGAGCGTCCTGAAATATCTCGGTTGCCGTTGTAACCTGACCATCGCTCCTGGGAAGAACGACCTGGAAGGTTGCTCCTTTTCCGGCTTCGCTCTGAACTGAGATGGCACCACCGCAGCTCTTGACTATGCCAAGGGCCGCGGCAAGCCCCATCCCCGTCCCCTCCCTCAATCCTTTTGTGGTGAAATAAGGATCAAAGATTCGATCTCTTATATCAGGCTCTATCCCGCATCCTGTGTCACTTATAGTGATTTTGACGTAGCCGCCGGGAGGCGGCTCTCCATACTCCTTAACCGCATCCTGATCGAGATCTATATTGGTAACGCTCACGGTCAGAATACCTTCAGCTTCTCCCATGGCTTGGGCGGCATTGACGCAAAGATTCATCAGCACTTGGTGCAGTTGGATGGGATCACCCGTCACAACAATAGATTCCGCCGAAATGTCCTGCCGAATTTCGATTGTTGTCGGAATGGATGCCCGTATCAGCTTCACCGTTTCTTTGACCATCGGTCCAATTTCTACAGGTTTAATTTCGAGTTGACTTTTGCGAGCGAAGTAAAGGATTTGTTTAACCAAATCCTTTGCTCGGAGACAGGCAGTGCGCACTTCTTTCAAACGGTGTTGCGCTGGATTCCATACGGGGACATCCTCCAGTGCCAGTTCCGTGTTGCCAAGAATAATCGCAAGAATATTGTTAAAGTCATGGGCAATACCCCCTGCCAAGGTGCCTATGGCCTCCATCTTCTGGGCCTGGCGGAGTTCGGCTTCAAGTTTTTCTTTCTCTTTCTCCGCCATCTTGCGCTCGGTGATATCCTGCCCTTGGGCAATTGTGGCAATGACCATAACGCCGTCCTCGTCGTAGATATTTGCCGAGTTCCAGAGTGCCGTCCGTACATCGCCATCCTTGCGAAGAATCGGAATCTCCACCGACTCCCAGTATTCATCCCTCAAAATGTTTTGGATCTTGCCCAGCGATTCGTCTCGGCTTGACTCGGGGAAGAGTATGGACGGTTCCTGCCCAATGACTTCATCGGCTGAAAGACCTGTCATGCGCTCAAAGGCGTGGTTAAACCGGGTAATCTTGCCAGCTGTATCCCAGACAATGATCGGCGCATTGGCATAGTTGAACAGCTTGTCCAGATAGTCGCGTGTATTTCGCAGTGCCTTCTCGACCCGCTTGCGCTCGGTGACGTCCCGACACACACACAATACCAGCTTCTGCCCTCCAACCACAGACCCGTTGGTGCTTATCTCAACGTCATAGAATGTGCCGTCCTTTCGACGATGGCGCGTCTCGAAATGGTCACCGGCCTCGTCGACCGTCTTGATCATCTCCAGTAGCTGCTCCCGCGTCCATTGGGTCTCCCAGTCCCACACATGGAGTTGAATCACTTCTTCCATAGAGTAACCGATCATTTCGGCATATCGCCGGTTCGCCTCGCGCACTTTACCGTTTTGGTCGAGGACAACGATTCCGTCTCTGGATTCCCCGATCAGGATACGGCGCCAGGTTGCTTCATCCTTGAGCGCCGACTCCGCTCGCTTGCGCTCAGTGATGTCTCTGGCTACAGAAATTATGGCCACGACCTGGTTATCACGAATCAGAGGCGAGCCGGAAACCTCACCCCACTTCTTTGTACCATCCCGGGCAATGAACTGGTATACCGTTGAGGTAATCACTTCGCCTTTAAGGACGCGTGTAGAGTCGGAAAACGCCTGCTCCATGTACTCTGATGCCAGCACATTCAAGTCTTGAAACGGCCTGCCGATGAGTTCTTTCGGCTTGTAGCCTAATACCCTCTCCACAGAAGGTGATATGTCGAGCAGCTTGAACTCAGGATCAACCGTATAGATGATATCTGATACGTTCTCAAAGTGGAGACGGTAACGCGCTTCGCTCTCCCGCAGCGCTGCCTCGGCCTGCTTAAACTCAGATTCAGCTTTCTCTAATGCCTGAATCCGTTGCTCCAATTCTTCATAGGTCGGTTTTTTAGACATGGACACCACCTGCGTTCTTACGATCTATTAAAGTTGCGCTTACTTGCATTATACTTGACTTTCGCCATCGTGAACAATTCTGATGGTATTCTTGAGTCTTTGGGAGAGCCTCAGTCAGAAGAGGACCATATCTCGGGATGGCGCTCGGTGTCGAATCAGCGCGAGTTTTTGGTGTGCAGCTTGTGAAGAAAAGTGAGGACCGCTGGAGAGTGGAGCTTGAGCAAAGCCACTTCATTACCGTTGCCCCGCTTGAGATTTACCGTTTTGCGAGTGTGGCGGGATTGGATGTTGGTTATACATATCAGAAGCCGCGAGGCTATGCAAGTTTAGAGCCCTGGAGCTTGCGAAAAAGGGCAGCAGGGGCAACCCCCTGGCGCGTTGCGCCGAAGCTTTAGCGAAGGGGGATGGTTATTGCATAATTCCCCTGCACGATTGGCGCACATCTGACCGTCCACATTTGGTTTCTACCGTGTCACTACCTATATTTTGGATTTTTTTGTTCAATGTTTGAGTTGGGACACTATTTTGTGATAAAAAGAAAGGTGTTTCAATACAGATCATCGAACAGGCTGTTCTGAGCTGACGAAGGACTTGCCGGAAGTACTCTCCGGGGCAAAGAGGCCGGTTTTCAACATAACCCATATTGGGGAAGCCGAAATGAAGCTGAAAAGGCTCGGACAGGGCATCGGGGATACCGGTGTGTCCTGGCTTTTTTTGTGTCCTGGGACTCTGAGGATGTCATAATGAAAATTTAATCAATTGACCGGAGAAGCATTGGATAAAGGGTTTGGAATGCGGGCGCCGCGCCGCAGATTATTTGTATATTTTAAGGTGCTGGACGAGCAACGATCACATGGCCAATGTATTGATCATTGATGACGATGAGCAAATAAGCAGCATGCTTTCGCGGATGGTGCAACGCCTGGGGCACCATGCGTCATCTTCTCTCACCCTGAGTTCGGGCCTGGACGCGTTGAGATCAAACGCTTTTGACGTGGTTTTTCTGGATGTCCGGCTGCCCGATGGAAATGGGCTTGAGGCCTTGTCCACGATCCGGGAAACAGCGTCTTCACCTGAAGTCATCATTATGACCGGTTTCGGCGATCGTGACGGGGCTGAAATGGCCATCAGGAACGGGGCGTGGGACTATCTCCAAAAGCCGATATCATCTAAGGAGATCACTCTGCCCCTCAAGCGTGTCCTTCAGTACCGTGAAAATTTGAGTAAAGTTGCAAGACCTCCGGTGGCGCTGAGGCTTGATGGAATCGTCGGGCACAGCCCGGCCATGAGAAAATGCTTTGACCTTGTGGCACAGGCGGCTTCAAGCGAGGCGAGTGTATTGATCACCGGAGAGACAGGCACCGGCAAGGAACTCTTCGCAAAGGCGATCCATCTTAACAGTTCGCGCGCCAAAAGGAGCTTTGTGGTCGTCGATTGTGCGGCACTGCCGGAGACGCTCTTGGAGAGTGCTTTATTCGGCTACGTTAAAGGCGCGTTTACAGGGGCGGACAGGACTCGGGATGGTCTCATCCGGCAGGCCGACGGCGGTGTTCTGTTTCTGGATGAAGTGGGCGAACTTTCATTGCCTATGCAAAAATCCTTTCTCCGCGTGCTTCAAGAGCATCGTTTTCGCCCCGTCGGGGGGAGCAAAGAAATTGACAGCGATTTCAGGGTGGTCGCAGCGACCAACCGGGATCTCGATGAATGGGTGAAAACTGGTAAAATCCGCGAGGACCTTCTCTATCGTCTTCGGGGCATCACCATTGATTTGCCACCGCTCAGGAAACACCGGGAAGACATAAACGATCTCGTGGCCCATTATGTGGCGAAACTTTGCTGGGCATACGGTCATCCTATAAAGGGGATTTCTCCTGATTTTCTCGAGGTTCTTACTGCTTATGATTGGCCGGGCAACGTGCGGGAACTCATCAATACCATAGACCGGGCCCTGGCTGCCAGCGGACAGGAAAGCTTGCTATTTCCAAAGCACCTGCCCAAACCTATTCGCATCAAAGTGGCCCGGGGTTCGATCAGCAACGGGGAGGATGTTGCGGTCGAACAAGCTGTGGCCTCCTCATCCTCATCGATCTATCCCAAATACCGTGAGTTTCGGAGGGCCAGACTTGCTGAAGCTCAAAAGACTTACCTTATGGAGTTGATGGCTCTCACACGGGGCGACATGAAACAGGCCTGCCAAATATCGGGTTTGGGCCGGACTCGATTGTATACCCTCATGAAGAAGCATGGAATATCCAGAACCGGATAGCGCTCCTTTTTAATCACATGTGTCCCCGAATGTTCACTTTTTGTGAACAACCGTCCATTTTTCTCAGACAATTGTCCTATCAAATAGGATAACCCTCACACTTTCCATGGCCCTTCCACCTTTGAACAGGGCTCAACTATTCAATATGACAGTCTTTTCATCCGCGCCATGACCCGTGGCAGGGTTCTTGCCAGTATCAACCAATAGAGGCGTGCGGGGACGATATTGAAAGCGAGCCAATGTTGAGACAGGTCCATGACATGAAAGTGATTCTGTACGCAAAAAGCAAAAAAGGGGCTGGAAAACGGCTTCAAGAAGGCATTGAAGCCATTGTCCCCAACGGAAATATCCAGGTCTGTCGGACGATTCGGAACTTGACCCGAACACTGAACCGGCTGGGCGATGGTATGGCAGTGGCCGTCCTTTTGGCGGCAACCAAAGAGGAACTCTCAGAAATGCTCACAAAAGCGGATATTCTTTCAGAGCGTCGCCTTATTCTTGTTCTGCCTGATGGCGACCAGGAAACCGCTATGAAGGCCCATAGGCTTTATCCACGCTATTTGAGCTATCGGGACCGAAGTTTTGGCGATGTTGTTGCGGTGTTGAAAAACATGTTTCGGCATACAAACCAACATTTGGGGGGAGGCGAAGGTGACGGACCAAGAGTCTAAAGGGAAAATGAGGCAACTGGAAATGGTCTACGTGGACGATGAATACGGATTGTCGGTTTCCAAACGCCTCATAACACGATTTGAAGAGACCGGCGGGGGGGGGCGGAGGGCTTTGACTCTGCACGCTGCCGCGGCTGCCAACGGCGTCTATCTGGCGGCACCCATAATGTACAATCCGGCGTCTCACGAGAATAGCAAAGGAACGTCGGGCAACCAGCAACGAGGAGACGGCTATGGCCAACATTCTCATTATTGACGATGACAAGGCGTTCTGCGACATGTTGTCCCTCATCGGCGTGCGCATGGGGCATGCGGTCGTATCCGCGCTGACGCTCGGAGACGGGCTCAACGAAGTTCATGCAAAGCCCATTGACGTGGTATTTCTTGATGTGAATTTACCGGACGGAAATGGGCTGGAGGCATTGCCGAGCATGCGCACCCCCGCCTCTTCCCCTGAGGTGATTATCATCACGGGTTTGGGAGATCCTGATGGGGCGGAGCTCGCCATTAAGAATGGAGCATGGGATTATGTCCAGAAGCCTTTTTCCAAGAAAGACGTTACGCTTCAACTGACCCGTGTGCTCCAGTATCGCGAGGAGAAGCGGGCCACAAAGGCGCCTGTGGCCTTGAAAAGGGAGGCCATTGTTGGAGAAAGCGCCCGGATCAAAGCCTGTCTGGATTTGGTGGCCCAGGCCGCAACAAGCGAGGCGAGTGTGCTGATCACCGGAGAGACAGGCACCGGTAAAGAGCTTTTTGCACGGGCCATCCACGAAAACAGTGCGCGAGCCCGAGGATACTTTGTGGTGGTTGATTGTGCTGCGCTTCCTCTGACCCTGGTGGAGAGTGTGCTTTTCGGTCACGTGAAAGGCGCTTTTACCGGAGCCGATAAAGCTCAGGACGGTTTGGTCCTACAGGCAAACAAGGGGACCTTGTTTTTGGATGAGGTTGGAGAGCTGCCGTTTTCCGTTCAGCGCACTTTTCTGCGGGTTCTTCAGGAGCATTGCTTCCGACCGGTGGGTTCAAAGCGGGAGGTGGAGAGCGATTTCAGGCTGGTGGCCGCCACGAATAGGGATCTGGATCAAATGGTCCAGTTGGGCCAGTTTCGACAGGACCTGCTGTTTCGCCTGAGGTCCCTGACGGTTGAGCTGCCCCTACTGAGAGAGCGTGCAGAAGACATAAAGAGGCTGGCCATGCATCATATGTCAAAGCTTTGCGAAAGGGATGGAATCGCCACAAAAGGCTTTTCGCCCGAGTTTCTCGAAGCTCTGGTTGCCTACGAATGGCCCGGCAATGTCCGGGAATTGATCAACACCCTGGACAGAGCCATTGCCAATGCACACCGGGATCCGACCTTGTTTCCCATGCACCTGCCGGGTCCTTTGCGTATCCAGTTGGCCAGAGCCTCAGTGGGTGATGAGCTTGAAGCCAAAGAGCTTGCCACTGCATCTTTTTCCGGACTTCCCAAGTTTCGGGATTTTCGAGAAGCAGGCCTTGCCAGCCTCGAACAACGATACCTGCAGGATCTGATGTCTGTTACTAACGGCAACATCCCGGAAGCGTGTCGGATATCTGACCTGTCCCGGTCCCGACTTTACGGGCTGTTGAAAGCGCATAAGATATCAAAGACGGAATAGGGGGTGCCGGTGGCTCGTCTTGTGACCCAGAGGACTGAGCCTAAGACAAAGAACAAAAGGAATTTATCACGTCTCTTCTCAAGGCGTATAGCCGCAAAACACGAAAGTGCGAAAATACGAAATTGTCTGTATCTTTTTCGTGCTTTCAATATTTTGAGAATCAGTACAGTAATTTTCAAGAATAAGAATGAAAAGGCGGAAACAATAACTCATGGCACGAATTCTTATCATAGATGATGACACACAATTTCTTCTGATGCTTTGCCGGATGTTGGAGCGCGAGGGATATGAGGTCATCGGCGCTTCTGATGGCAAGGAGGGGATAAGACTCTTTTCGGAAAAGCCGTGCGACCTGATTATCACGGACCTCATCATGCCCGAAAAGGAAGGCATCGAGACGATCAGGGAACTCAGGCGAGACTTTCCTCAAGTGAAGATCATCGCCATCTCCGGCGGCGGTCGTGTTGGACCGGAGGACTATCTGAAGATAGCCGGAAGACTTGGCGCCGTGCGCACATTCAGCAAGCCTGTTCCGCGGGAAGAGCTGTTACGGGCGGTGCGGGAACTAGTGAAGTAAAGAATCCAGAGCAGATTCCATCATGGAGTCTCGGCGGTTGCCCTCGCGTGCAGGTTCACCTTGGCGAGGCTTTTCACCTTGGCCAGCAGATCCAAAGGCAGGATATTTTCGGCTGCCCCTAAAGCAATCGCCTCTTTCGGCATGCCGAATACAACACTGGTCGCCTCATCTTGAACAATGGTGGAAGCCCCGGCATCAAAAAGCCTCTTAAGGCCCCGGGCGCCGTCACTGCCCATTCCGGTCAGCAGGATTCCAATAGCCGCGGAACCATAGGTCAGGGCTATCGACTCGAAAAGCGCCGTCACCGAAGGGCGGTGGCCATCTACCGGTTCACTGCTGCTCAGCTCGAGATTGCCCTTGCATCCAACGATCAGGTGGTGGTCATCCGGGGCCAGGTAGACTGTTCCTTGATTGAGCGATTCACCATGTCTCGCCCCTCATCCCAAACACGCTCCTCGTTCTGAGAAGCAGGAATTTCAGGCCCTTGCGTCCGGGCGTTTTCCAAAATTTGCTTTTCTGTTTTTTCCGGTGTCATCATTTCCATCCCATTTTGACCGGCGAGAGCGAGCACATCTTTCGCCCCGCCCAATTCCCTGATGCCAGGAGGGCTTCGCAGGTCATAAAGTCGCCTTCAACATGGATAGAAGATTCCCGGCGGTGAGCCCATCCGATCCGGAAAGGGGCGCATCCGACGGCATCTTTGCGGCAAGGCGTATGGCGTGGGTCCGGTGACGCCTGGCCTCGTCCTGTCTCCCAGCCTCCCGGTAGATGTTAGCCAGGCTGAAGTGTGCCAGGGCGGCGTTGGAAGCAAGGTACAATGTCTTCTTGAGGTGAGAAATGGCCTCCTTTAAATTGCCTTCCTCCTGATAAACCAGTGCCAGGGTGTAGTGTGCTTCGTGCGACCCCGGGTTGCGCTCAATGGCCTGCTCGCACCACTGTTTAGCCTCTTTCAACCGGCCCCGGTTAGCCAGGGCCAGAGCCATTTGATAGTATGCCGGGGCGAATTCCGGATCGGAGGCAATGTGGACGGAAAAACGTTCCATGGCCTCCTCGTAGCGCCCCCGTTCCATCAGTGCGAGCCCCTGCCGGTAAGGATCGATCCGGGTGTCCGAGGTTGCCGGTGGGGTCCTGACCGTATCAGGGCCGGGTATCCGGGGCGCCTGCGTGGGCTGTGTTTGCAGGACCTGCGCCGGGAGGGGCGGGCTGTACACCGCCGGCCGTGCAATACCCGGCTCAATAAGCGTGTGATCAGGCAGAACCGGGGTTCGGTCTGTCTTTCTGTACACAATCGTGTGGGCGAACCTGCAAGCGTCAAAGGGCTCGCAGATTGCACTGCCCGCTTCAGAGGGGCTTATGATCAACCACCCCTCAGGCATCAGACATCGATCAAGTCGCTGTGCGATCTCGCGAATGACCGTCTCCTGCAGGTATAGAATCACATTGCGGCAGAGGATGAGGTCTATGGCATTCGTATTGGTAGCCAGGGAAGGGTAGACATTTTCAGCCAGATTCAGAGGAGCGAAGGTGACCATTTTCCTGATATCCGGTCTCAGTTCGAAGCTGTTATTCACCCGGGTGAAATATTGCTCCCTGATGGCAAAGTACTTGGGGTTCCGGAAAGACTAGTCCCGGTACAGGCCACTGCAGGCTTTCTGCAGGACGTGTTTGTTGATGTCCGTAGCCAGAAACTTTCCAGTTGTCAATGTCCGGCAAAACCTGTCGCAACAGAATGGCCAGAGAGTAAGGCTCCTCACCGGTGGCACATCCCGCGCTCCAGATCCGGAGGCGACGGTGGTCCCGGTGGCGGGCAATCAGTTCGGGCAAGATGTGGTCTCTATGGGTGTCGAAGAGCGATGAATCCCGAAAGAAGTAAGTTTCGTTCACCGTCAGAGCCTTGATCAGATGATCCGACGGCCCGGTGTCTGTGTCGTTTTGCTCGAGCATGCGGAAATACGTTCCCGGGTCACCACAGTCCGAAAGCGTCGCTGCAGAAACAACTGCGCGGGCTACCGTGTCGCGTTTGCGGGGGCCAAATAACATCCCTGTTCGGGTGATGATCAGATTCCGAAAGCATTCAAAGTCCCGATCACAAATATGGGTTTCTTCGACCCGTGTGCTCATCTCCACACCCCTGCGTTACGCACGGCGCTCATGGTAGGCTGAATGAGGCTGATTGCACAAGGCCCGTCGAGCCGCGGCGTTTGCGCCTCCGTCTAATGGCAATTCTTCTGACGCCAGCTCCGGGCCGTTTCCTTGTTCGCGGGTTGTAAGGTTTGGTCCGGATTCCATCAACCGGTCTGCTTCAAGCACAAGGATCAAGCCCATTTCATGCTGAATGAGTCCCGAAAGGAATCGAGATCGGGACAGGTCCTCGGGAGGCGGCACGACCCCCCCCATCGGCACTTCGAGTACCCCTGTCACTTGATCCACCGCAACCGCTGTTTTCCGGCCATGATCGTGTAACACGACCAGGTGAT
>Ga0307423_1001402_pt1 | contig 14572 bp, 13 predicted proteins | sample SalMarWE160310MG_FD_202154 | JGI IMG/M metagenome (GOLD analysis project Ga0307423, IMG submission 202154) | Salt marsh sediment microbial communities from the Plum Island Ecosystem LTER, Massachusetts, United States - WE1603-10 | ecosystem: Environmental > Aquatic > Marine > Intertidal zone >...
TTCCTGAGGACCGGTATGAGTAACTGTGGGAAGTGCACCAGCAATTCCAGTGCCGTTCCAGAGTTGATAGTCTAGCTGTACTGTGAATGCATCAAACAGACCCTTCTCTACAGCAGCAGGCCCTGCATTAGTAATCGTTAACGAGGTCTCAAATGTTGATACTACGGTGAATTGAACAGCAATTGGATCAAAATACGATCTTGTGATGTTCACAATTACTGTGAAGAATCCGTTCTCAATAAGTGCAGTATCGAAATCTGCGTGCCACCAGTTCTTAGCAAAGTTCGGTGTGAAATCTACGGTCGTTGATGACCAATTTGCACTCATTGATACACTACCGTCCAATAGATATTCTCCATTATCTGTATCAGCAAGGACAATCTGATTTGCAATGACATTTCCATAATCTGTTTCAATAGATGGATATTGCACAATTGCTGAGGCTTGGTGATATAGATCAAATGTATCCACTCCATATGCTATCTCAGTTCCATTATTCCAGAAAATCTGAACCTCCCATAAACCAGCAGAAGTATTCATTCCACCAAAGCTATGGATTGAGCTATCTGCGAACCCACTGATAATACTTGAAACTGAATCTGCTGACCATATGGTGCCATTTGGCATAATCCATCCCATGCTCACCAGACTACCGCTACCTGGAATGACACTTGCAGTTCCAAGTTCCACATGTGTTCTTGTGAGATTACCTGGTCGGAATAATGAGCTAGCAGTCCATATACTCGTGTCATAGATTTGGACTGAAACTGATTTTGCATAGTTAAAAGACTGGTGTGTGATTTTCCACCAGCCCACTCTGTCAAAGAGACTATTTGGAACATATATACTTCCAGTTGATACGGTACATAATCCAGTGATATCATTCTGAAGCGGATCCAATATTGTCGTATTTTCCCAATCTATGGGGAAATTAATCTCAAGAGTTAGATTCTCATATTCAGATGATGTTGTTACATATGTGTATGATTCCAAATCCGCACTCTGTCCTGCATCAATAGAGTAGGACACTCCGTATTCAGCCAAATCTGTTGTCCATGAGGAGTTGACGTATCGTTGGAAGTAAGTTGTCACTGCGTAGTCAAAAGTTACTGTACTATTTGCAGTGATTTCTATTTCAAGTGGATCAACCGTCCATAGTGCCGGATTTGTAATGGTTGATGTTCCTATTCCACCAGTTAGCCCTGTTATTGAATCAGTTGTTCCCTCCACACCAAAAGTAAGATTTACATCTTCATAAGGTAAAGGTGTTTGGCTCTTGAATTCAATGTTATCCAGATTGATTTCAACTTTCTCAGCATTTGCTAATCCATCTGGAAATCCATCATCGTCATAATCTCCTACTTCAGTGAGCACAATATCTGCACCTGTTACATACAATCCAATTGACACCTCAAAACTAGCCGGCGCTCCAGTTATTTCAATTGGAAAGTCTGAGATAGAATACCAGACATCTCTTAGATCTCCCGTTGCAACGCTCACAAAATAAGGAGTCAATGTATGAATCCTGATGATTAATCCAATATCTCCGGTGAAATCATAGGGATCCGGATTATCAATGGGTCCTGATACATACCTATAATCAAAACTTAAGCTGAAATTATTTGTCTGAGGTGAATTTGTTATAGTCTGACTCCACGAGATTTCAGTATACTGATAGTAAGTATAAGTATCAGCTTGAATTGGTTTATCAGTAAATTTACCATAATCTATGCATGTTACATATCCCTCGGTTTCGTTCCATATGGCAAATTGAGTCTGACCACCACCACTTGGGTCATAAGTTGAATTAATCCATGGACTATACTCATCATCAAAGGTTCCATTTTGTGCGTAGAGTTTTCTTAAGTTTTCAACTTGGACTTCAGACTTTGATGCTTTCCAGTTGTTTGATTCATCGATTGTAATATTCTGTTTCGTATTTTTTCCAGAATCAGTTCTTGCTCGTGATATATCCGTTGTCTGATAGCCTCTCTGAGTCATTATATTGGGATTCAGGACGCCTTCTTGAGTATCTTGAGTGAGGGCAAATGCATCGTGTGCACCACTATCTTTTGTCATCGTATCAAGTGTATCAGGAGACTCTGGTCCATTTCCAGACAAATCAGAACTGGCAGAGTATCTTGAAGGAGTAAGAATTGCTCCGAAAAGTATCGGGATGATGACCAAGAATGTGAGTACTAATCTTCTATTCGGCATTTGGAATCCCTCGAAACGTATTTGGCGTACTGTTTCAGGCTCTGCTAGATTTGCTACTCTGCCGTTCAAAGGGTTATTACTGTTGTTTGTTTGTTTACTTGGTTCCTGGAATGAACATTGGTACCGATTTCTGATACTGGATATACTCTTCCCCGAATTCCATCACTAGTTCTTTCTCTTCCTTCCAGCAGAGAATGTAGTTAATGAAAATCACTAATGGAGTTGCAAGCAATGAATAGAAAGCAGACAGGATGAATGTAATTCCAATATGGGAAAGAATCGCTCCTGTGTATTGAGGATGTCTCATCCGCGAATAGAGCCCAGTTGTGATTACCCTCTCAGATCGATGTGTTTCAGACTCTTTCATGCCAATCTCAATGACTCCCTTAATACCAAACCATGCACCTGGTATCACGAATGCTATTCCTAGCAACAAGTGAACTAATGGGATCTGCAGAACAAGAAGTCCGAATAGTGGAAGAATGAACACTATATCTTGGAGGAGTGGAATAAGAAATTGAGGTTGCGGTGAAATCCAGAGCCCAATCAAGAAGATGAAAATTCCCCAACCCGATATCATCCCTAGGATAGAACCGATCCGTTCACCTTTGTCAGCACCATATCTCTCTTCTAATCTTGAATGCTCTACCGAAAGAAAGTGAATTGGAACGACTCCCATTGTCCCAAGTAAAGAAATAATGAACCAGATACTCATGAGATATACAAAGTCAATCTGACTTATCAAATCAACTATACTTGGAAAGAGTCTTATCGAAGGCAGTTTATCGCATATGAACATCATTTGGGGTGACAAAATGTCGACAAATTCAGAAATGCTAGAAGAACTTAGAGAGATCAGAAAACTTCTGACTCCTGCGCCTACGCCTGAACCACCAAAAGGTCTGGTTAAGGAATTTGTAACCTTCATCTCGACCTATAAGGTCCTTGGACTTGCAGTAGCCTTCATCTTGGGGATATATATCGGACAAATTGTACAAGCTCTTGTCAGCAGTCTCATTATGCCGCTTGTTCAGATTGTGTACCCCGCAATAGCACCTGCGGAAACACCTTACGTCCTGTCGGGTGGACCCATCTTAGGAAGTCTGATTACCTTTGTAATAGTAGCATTTGTAGTCTTCCTCATTGTGAAAATTGCAGCACGAATGGGAATCAAATAATCGAAAAAAATAATATGGGGAGAAAAATCTCCCCTAGTCCTTTTTTTGCATAATTTATGCGCGGCTTATTTCAGTGCACCAATAATTAGGAACAGAAAACCTACTCCGATTAGAATAAGCATAAGCTCTGAGAGCTCATATGTTCCTACCATAAGTGAGTAATATCCAAGATAGAAGTAAGCTGCATATTGAGCGAATCCTACCATAGGTAGGATGATTGGCAAGATTCCTACTATAATAAGTAGGAGTCCAAGTATAGCTAAGGCTTTTCCCATAGTTAACAACTCCGAGTGTCAATAATTCCATGAACATTTAGCTATTTGTGCGTTCTGTATCATAAAGAAGAAACACTCGCAGAACTATGAGAAATTACATGACTTGTAACACTTGGTCCAAAATCTTCACAACCCAAGGGTTCAATCAACGAGTATGTGGTGTCTATACTTGTGAAAATATCTGCAAGATTGGGAATCGACTAATCAAACAAAAAAAAAATGACATGGGGGAGAATAATCTCCCCTAGTTCTCCATTTGATACCTAATGCGTGGATTACCTAAAAGCTCCGATTACGAGAAGTAAGAACCCTACTATCAATAAAATGAGCATGAGTTCAGAAAACTCGTATCCTAATATCATGATTGAATATATTCCCAGATAGAAGGATGCGCCAAATGTAGATCCAAGCAGCGGTAGAATCAGAGGTAGGACTCCTAATATCATCATTACGAGTCCAAGTAAAGCTAAAGCCTTTCCCATTCTTTTCATCTCCAGATATTATATTATTTCATGAACAAATCAGTATTTGAGCGTTCCGTCATGTAGATAAAATTTAACGCATAGTAACTGGAGCAATTCACTCCTTTCGATATGCATAGCTCTCAAGGAGAGGTTATGTCAACGGAATGGATATTGCATAATCAATCAAAAAGGAACATTTCAGTAACTGAATCTTGAGGAGGTCATGTTACTTTCCACCTGAAATAGGTAGTAGTGATATATTGACAAATTCCTCAAGATCCCGACGCATGCACTCAACCGTTTCCTGAACGTTCATACTATTTTTTAAGTACAGATTTGTAACGATCTTTTTTTGTTCACCGTCATCATCTATCTCCCATCTACCTACAACCTGTCCATTCAACCAAATAGTTGGTCTGACCTCTCCAGTCGCTCGTGTTCCTATACTCGGCATTGTTTGTGGTGCATCTGGATTTGATGGCCAGAAGTGTTTTCGATCAGCTGGGAATAACATAGGTTGGATCGATTCCTCAATGAAATTACTTCGGTCTATGAATGCCTTGAGAAAATGGTCCTCATAAGGTAGAAACCAAACAAAGTCATCTTTTGGTCTCTCAGTTGCTAAAGCTAATTCTAAATCAGATTTCAGCATGTACTTCTCTTTATTACTATGATTGATTATAGCTATTTCTTCACTAAGACTGGAAATAGATTGCTTAACGGTGGTCTTGGTCTGACGCAACCACCACGCAATATCATCAACCGAGACTGGCCCGAACCGTTCGATATGCTGTTGAATTAGTTTAGTTATAGCTTCTTGTTCATCAATTACCTTCAGTTTGAATCCGTCAACCCATTGATCTAGTAATGCATAGGATGTTAGATTACTCCTTGCATGATTCGCTTTAGCACGAACCACTTCTCCACGAGCCATCAGCATCACTAACACTGAACGCAGATAATCTGCCATATCTGGAACCACTTTCTTGAGGTCGCTAGAACGCAATGGCCCTTCCCTTAATGCATCTTTGACACTAGAAAGCATAGCTTCGATCTCTTGGTCTGTGAGTACGTCAACCTTCCTGAACTTGTCAGTTCGAGATGTCTTGAATAAAGATGGTCCCGTTGCACTGATTATCATCGATAGATTATCAACATGCATCACATGGATTGTTGTTCTAAAAGCATGAGTCCTGACTATTTCTCTACCATTGTTTATTGACTCAAACATATCCTTCGCGTCAAAGTCCCCTATTCTAGCCCATACTGAAAAATACGGAGTCCAGTAATCTGTCGAATGAAGACCTAGTTGGTACTTTGCTACATCGAAAAAACTGGATACCTTCTCATCTAGAAGAAATTGTTTTCTAAGTTGATTCCAATACAACTGCTCAGACGTAGGTGTATTCAAGTAGATACCTCTTACAGGTATTAAAGGAGTATTCCTTTTTATCACCTACTTTTCAAGAATCTTCAAAACCAGCAATAGTGATTCCTGGATTCGAGGGATATCCTCGTACCTCAATGATTCTTGCACCAAATCCTCCGATAATTCCACTGAAGAACCAGATTTGGTAGACCAATTCAGTCACACCGAGAGTAGTAGGATTCCATCCTACACTGAGAGCTAGACTTGGCCAGAGAAGTGAATCTGCAATCATTGTGAAAATAAAGAAGATCAAACCCACAGCCATTCCTTTCACAAGAGCGCAAATCTGGAAGCGAAGACTGCACCCTCCTCCAACTAGATTCTTGTAGGTAATCGGGGCAATGGTCAATGGTACACCAACCAGCATGACCCCCCAGTAATAGATGGGTTCGAACATATTACCAAGTAGAATACCGATTATTAGTAAGATTGAATAGATAACTATCCAAGCAGCGGGTACCCACAACCAACTTTTCACATCAGATACTAGACTCACATATATCACTGAAGAATTTCAGATGTGTACATTATTTACTTCTTGGGTATGGAAGTAAAGACAATTTTATACTCAATCAATTATGATACTAAAAAGTTGGGTTGAAGATGTAGATTGATATGAAACCTTGTGGTATCCTCTTTCTTGCTATAACCTGTTCAATCTGTCCTCTTACGTCATCTGCTAGTGAACACATTCCACTGTGAAATACTGATTCCAGAGATGATGCTTGATATTTTCCATGTTATACGCGTTACAGGATGGTGAAAGCGTATGTTTTCTTGTGAAATGTATAAGTGTCAAGAGCGGTGAACTCTTGGCACTTCTTTTTTATCTCATTCTGTCTTTGTAGTAGATATTCGGTGCATATGTTGGCGGCCATTGTGGTTTATTGTCAAGAACTTCTTCGATTTGTTCCAAAATATCTGGCGAAAGTGTAACATCCGATGCTCCAACACTCTCAACGACATGCTCAGGTTTTGTTGCACCAACAATAGCAGCTGAAATTTCAGGTCTTCTCAGAATCCATGCTAAAGCCAGTTGACTCGTAGTAATATCTTGAGACGATGCTATCTCTCCAAGTTTTCTTACTTTGGATAAATTCTCCTCGTTGAGAATATTTTTCATCATCTCCGACTTTGCTCCTCTGCTATCTTCTGGAATACCATCATTGTACTTACCTGTGAGTAGTCCTTGTGCTAATGGGCTCCACACAGTAAAACCCATCCCGTGAGTCTTGGCAACAGGCATTATCTCCAATTCAATATGTCTGGCAAACATGTTGTACATTGGTTGTTCAACAATAGGTCTATGTGCACCCATCTCTTTAGCAGCAGCATTCGCTCTCTCAAGTTGAGCTGCAGTCCATACTGAGGTTCCCCAGTAATGTACTTCACCTGCTCCAATCAGATCATCCATCATTGAGACTGTTTCCTTCACAGGGGTCGTGTAATCATACCTGTGCAAATAGTAAATATCGATGTAATCTACGTTCAATCTGCTTAGTGTCCCTTCAATAGCATTGGAGATATTCTTTCTACTATTTCCCCAATCATTGATATTTTCGCTAGTTGGCCAGAACACCTTGCTCGAAATGACCAAGTTCTTTCTGTCCACGGTCTCTTCAGCTAGCCATTCACCAATGACCTCCTCTGCTTTCCCTCCAGCATAGATCTCTGCGCAATCGATAAAGTTGATTCCATTCTCAACTGCTGTATTCATACAGTCTTTTGCAATCTTATTCTCTACAGTTCCTCCATAGGTCAACCATGATCCTAGGGAAATTTCACTAATCTTTAGGCCGCTCTTACCTACTTTTCTATACTTCAAAATATGACCTCCGTCTCTATAGAATAGAAAACTTAACTATAAAAAAGATGTCTTAGAGCTGTTAATTTTAATCAGCGTTTCCAATTGGTTCCCAGAGTTCGATTCTGTTTCCTTCTGGGTCCATACACCATGCGAATTTACCTTGTTCCGTCACCTCAATACCCTTGGTATCAACATCGACACCTTTTGCCCGTAACTCTTCTAAGAATTGGTCAATCTCACTCACTACAAAATTGATCATTGATTCTGCTTTGCTGGGTTCAAAGTATTTTGTATCATCGGGAAATGGAGCCCACAAAGTATACCCTGGCGCCACAAGGTCTGACCACATGAAATAGATGTAGCCTCCTTTATCTGGTTTCAGTCCAAGATTTTCGACGTACCACTGTTGGAGCTTCTTTGGGTCTTTTGACTTGAAGAACACGCCACCGATTCCTCTGATACCTGTCATTATTATGTCACCAATACATTACAAAGATTGCAATCCATATTATCGTTAAGGTACGTCTACTTACATTGCTTCACTCCTAGACTATTTATTCGTTCAAATCAAGTAGATATTGAGTTGACTACTATGGATATTGGAAGATGCCCACATTGCGAGAATATTCTCACAGAAGAAGACATTAGAGAAACACGGTTCAGAGGAGCCTTGCATACACATCATGCCTATATCTGTAAAAGGTGTGAGACCATCATTGGATTTAGCTCAGCACGACCATAGACGTGTTTCTTCTTGAATAATAGATTAGCTCAACGATATCTATTATTCACTCGGATATCACGAGAGCGAAAGTTTGATAGTGAACTATCTCTTTCAAGAGTCTGGTGCTATTATTGACTTGCTATTTCAGACATATGAAACTCATTTTCGACCAGATTGGAATTGAAATAACTCCTGAGAATAAGCAGGATGTTGACAGGAAAATCCATGCACTCCTAGGTACGGAATATAAGAACTGCTCTGCAACTTGGAAGGCTATCAAACTCCGACTTGCGAACGACGAGGAAAAATTCCTCGCTGATCTGGATAAAGCTCTTGCTTAGATGACTATTCAAGACTGAGATAGAACCACACAGAGATTGCAATTGTCTTGAATAGATCTCTCCTTTTTCCACTTTGTGCCGATGTGATAAATCATATACCTAGTTTTTCCACATTCCAGATATTCAGTTCGAGGATGAGGTAATTCAGTGAAAAATGAAGTTGATAGTATAACCATTGTGAGGTCAGGGATTCTGTTGAGAGACCCCGCATTATGGTATGAAGGATTTTCAGATCAGGAAATTCGTAAGATGAGTTTAGATTTCGGAATCACCAGTCAATCCACTGTCACACTTGTGAAGACTGATGGTTTGAATATATTAATCGACCCTGGTTGGCAAGATCCAGGTAAACCTGATCGACTGTTGCATGATCTTCATTACTTTGGACTTACTCCGAATGATATTGATGAACTTTTCATCACTCATTGGCACCTTGACCACTGGAATGGTATCCCCCTCTTTCCCGAGGTGCGCGTAACTTTTGCAGGCATTGGATTGAGTGTTGTGAAAAAACATCTTGAAGATTTCGCTGAAGGTCGAGAGCTGGTTAAGCTAAGCGAGGGTGATACTTGGCATTCTGGAATGGAACTTATGTCAACAGATGGACATACCAGTCATGATCACTCAGTAAAGATGCAACTTGATAACAAGACATACATCGCCACAGGAGATGCAATTGTATCCAAGATGTACTATGAAACAAAGACATTCTTCCCAAATCATAGAGTTGAGAAGAATAGGAATGATTTAATGGCATCTTATGATAAAATTGTGAGCCAAGCTGATTTCATCATTCCAGGTCATGATGGACCATTTCGAAATTATAAGAAGTCTGAATATCAACAGATGACTACAAAACAATAAGGAAATAGCGAATGAGGAAATAGGAGCTAGTAATTCCCATTCTTCTCATAGTGTCGGTTTTTCCTTAACCAACATACAGCATAATCAATCAACTCTCTCATTTCGAATATGTGACTCTCTGCTTGACCGATATAAACTGGTGAGAGACCTTCTTGCTCTTCGAAATCCCCTGCAATCTTGTGGAAGTCATCATCATCGTATTCAGGCTCCTCCCAAGTCTTCCAAGCTCTTTTTCCGTCTTCAAGAACTGCAGCTCCCTTACTCTCCACTGGCATATCTGGAAGATTAGCCTTAGCTTCTGCATAATGAAGGCTCGTGTTCGCCTCTAATCCAATTCCTATCAGCAAAATCTTTGCATCCTGTTCATACAGCTTGGCCAAAGGGCTCTTCTCACCAAATGCATCATCCGCGGGATGGGTTTCTACAACATATTTCGCGGTCTTCCCCCACGCTCCAAAGGACGCCTGAGGGTGGGCACTACGATATACATTGGGATATTTTCTGAATGTTTCAGCAATGATCCCCATCTTTCGAGTTGGAGTAGTTACAGGATTGTAGGGTGGTAACTCATCTCTGATTATCTTCCACCACTCTTCTGGAACTGGTGGTGCTCGCCATCTCGACGGTTCTCCATTATCCGTGGATTGGGTTGGCATGACAAGTGTTCCTTGATCTGAAACGGCTTCCATGAGAGCTTCAATTACAGTGACAGCTCCCCCGACAATCCACCCAATAGTCCTCATGGATGAATGTACAATTAATGTATCACCGGGAGATATTCCTGCCTTTCTGAAATCTTCAACAAGGCGTTTCTTTGTGATAGGCTCTTCTGTGGCATCTACAATTTTTCCTTCGGTTTCCCAGTATTCTGTCACTCTAATCACCTAATGGACAAATCAGAGGCAATGATAGACATTGAAAAATATGTTGAACCACGCGATGCGGAAAAGGTCGATTCACTCTGTATCTGTTTTCTTGAAGTCAAGTGAAAGAGAGTTTATGCAGTATCTGAGACCTGTAGGGTTTGGACCATCATCGAAGACATGTCCTAGATGTCCACCACACTTTTTACAAACGATTTCAATTCTCTTCATCCAGAGGCTGTTGTCTTCTCTCCTCTCTATGCTATCTTCTGAAACCTGATCCCAAAAACTAGGCCATCCACTTCCTGACTCGAATTTGGTATCTGAAGAGAAGAGCTCATTCCCACAGGCTGCACAGACATAGATTCCGTTCTCTTTGTGGTTGACATATTTACCAGTGAACGGTGGTTCGGTACCACATTCTCGGAGAACTTTGTATTGCTCGGGTGAAAGGGTAAGCTTCCATTTATCTTCGTTTTCGCTCATTTGTAACACAATATTAACTATCGTTTATAGATACATAACCTCTTTGATATTGACATGAATGCGTATAAGTCCCCGAAACCATAGTCATAACGGTAAGTGATTAAATTGGTTATTGCGTGGTTGAATTTTGTTTCACTTCATGTATGCGCAATACTCTTTGCATATCTGGCAACATTGAGTGTGATGCCTGTGACAAGAGAAGAAGAGAGAGGTGAACAGGATTGGAAAGAATGTGCTCAACTCAGAAACATTTCATTTGTCTTTGCTGGGATTATGATTCTGAATACAATCTTTTGGTTCTGGTTCCCAGTCAGTGAACTTGCATGGGTTCTTAGCCCTGATCCGTTGTTTGGAATCATCATTGGATTAATTATTGCAATGCCCTGTTTTATTCTCATGATGGTTGCTATGAAAGATGCAGGGAAAGAAATGGGAGCTCCTCAGAAAGGAATCTCACTGCATGGAGGAATCTACAAAAAAATTCGGCATCCTGGAGCATTGGGTGAGATGCCATTATATATTGTCGTTGCTATGTTTGTGAATTCACTCTTTCTCACCATCTGGATGCTTCTATTTACTCATCTTCACACCAATCCATATTTACTATGAAGAAAAAGATCTTCTGAAGCGATTCGGTGCAGACTATGCTGAGTATCGAAGAACTACTCCCGTAATTATTCCGGGATTGAAACGAAAGAAATCAGCTAATTCTAAATAAATTAATACAAAGACTATGCTACGATAATGCTGAGGCGCTAAGAATCATTTTCTAAGAAGGATTCGGTCTCTATTTACCAATACTGGGATCTATCCATCTATTGAATACTATCTTCGTAATTTCTGCTACTATGATATATGCAATTACTATTCCAATTAGACTGATAACAGTCCAAAGAGGTAATACTACCAAACTCAGTAACTGAGCTATAGGAGAGTATGGCAAAAGAAGAACAAAAATCAGAATGATCATTGAAGATATAATCAAGTAGTTACTTGGTCTGCTTCGGAAAAAGAAGAATCTTGTTCTAATAATTAGCATTACCAAAATCTCGGTAATCACAGATAGTAAAAACCATCCAGTTCGAAATTGGTCCACAGTAGATTGAAGTGCAAGCAATAAGACACCAAATGCCATAAAATCAAATACAGTACTCTGAATACCAAATACGACCATAAACCGTCGGATATAGTGAATATCCCATCTTCTGGGTCTATCAATGAGTTCTGAGTCTACGCTATCTGTTGCAATAGTAGTCGCAGGAAAGTCTGTAAGAAAATTAATTGCAAGTATTTGTTTTGGAAGTAAGGGGAGAAACCAGAGTAAAAGTGAAGCTCCCGCCATGCTAATCATATTGCCAAAATTCGCGCTTATTGTGACTGAAATGTATTTGATTGTGTTCGCGAAGGTTTTTCTTCCTATAGCAATTCCATCAATTATCACATCGAGATCCTTCTCAAGCAGGACTATCTCAGCTGACTCTTTTGCAACATCTACAGCACTTTCCACGGATATACTAACATCTGCGGCATGAAGTGCGGAAGCGTCATTAATTCCATCCCCCATATATCCTACAACATGACCTGCTTTCCTAAGTGCAAGAATAATCCGCTCTTTCTGATTTGGCTCTATCTCCGCAAAAATCTCAGTTTCTGATGCTTGTATGATTAATGCTTCATCGCTCATTTGTCTAATTTTTGAACCAATCATAATCTTTGAAGTTTTCCAACCAAGTTGGGTGCCTATAGAGGCGGCTATTAATTGATTATCTCCAGTAATAATCTTGAAATCTATACTCATTGAATGTAGAGTGTCAATAGTGTTTTTCACATTTTTCTTCAATGGATCACTAAGAACAATAAAGCCAAGGAACGTCATCTCTCTTTCTAAACTTTGATTAATAATTGAATCCTTTACCTCTCGATATGCAATGGCCAATGTTCTAAAGCCCATTTTACTCAGGTCATTATACTGCTTATTGATAGTTTTACGTAGTTGTTCAATATTCACCACTTCTCCATCCTCGAGTTCACATGATGAACATGAATCTAGTACGTTGAGGACAGCTCCTTTTACTATCATTATATTTTCATCCTTGTTTGAAACAAGGATACTCAGAAGTTTTCGTACAAAATCATATGGAATCTCATCGAGCTTCTTGTAGCCTCCTATATCGAGAGATTTGTACCTCCTAATTGCGTTATCAATGGGATTTTCATAACCTCCTTGGAACGTAGCGTTTAGATATGCAAATAATTCCACTTTTTCACAATTATTCCCACGCACTCCTATTGCAGAATGAATCTGCATCTCTCCTTCTGTTATTGTTCCCGTTTTATCCGAGCATAGAATATTCATTGATCCAAAATTCTCGATAGCCGATAATTTTTTGATTATGACTTTTTTCTGAGCCATTTGCTTTGCGCCTTGCGCGAGAGTTATGCTTGTAATTACTGGAAGAAGCTGCGGAGTAATCCCAACTGCAAGTGCTAACGCGAACAGAAATGAATCCAAAAGTGGACGCTGAAAATAAATATTCAACGCAAAAATCACTAAAACGAACATTAACGTCAATTGAGTTAACATTGCACCAAATTTATCCAGGCCTCGTTCAAAATCTGCCTTAGGTTCCTTGACGGTTAATCTCTCTGATATTTTACCATATTCTGTCCTTTCACCTGTGTTGACCACCAGAACGCGTGCATTTCCACTGCTTACACTCGTACCCATAAAGACCATATTTTGGCGTTTGCTCAATTGTGTTTCAGGATCAACTATACCCTGTCGCTTCTCAGACGGAAGAGTTTCTCCTGTAAGCGCAGCCTCATTCACAAAGAGGTCTTTCGATTCTAAGATGATAGAATCTCCTGGGACAATGTCTCCTGCATTGAGAATCACAATGTCTCCAGGTACTATTTCTTCTAGCTGAACGTTCTGTTTTACTCCAGCACGTATTACTTCAACAGTGATCTTGATGATTGACACAAGTTTTTGTACTGCACTTGTTGAGCTATGTTCTTGCCAAAATCCTATGATACTACTTAGTAGTAAAATTACTACAATAATTAAACCATCTGTACTATCACCACTAAAAAAGGCTAGCAATGCTGAAACTAGCAATAGTAGGATTATTGGGCTTCTAAATTGGTTTATTAAAACACGAAAGCTATTGAATTTCTTCGTTGATTTGATACTATTTAGCCCGTAAATTTGCAGTCTTCTAGTAACATCATCTGGCGATAAGCCATCAATGTTGCTATCGAGCTGCTGGAGTAATACTTCTTGCTTGATACTCCACACAGCACTATCTGCGAAACCCATTTTCTTTGCCGTTCTTTCTATTACAACTCTGCTAAAAAGGTAAACCATCAAGCGAATCTTCGCACCTTATTTTGCAAAGAGAAAAAAGTTGAATCAAGCAAAATAGGACCTGTTATTAATTGGCATTCTATAAAATTTGTAAATATCACAAACCTCTTTACAAACAGAAAAGAATGAATAGATTATGGCATTAGAAAAATATCCTGCTGGAGTCAGGGGAATCGATATAGTAATCGGATTTGCAATCATATTCTTGGGTAGTTGGATTATCCTTGATACCGCAATCTTGGAACCCACACTTGTACTTCTTATAGCTATTGGACTTGTTTTCATTGGATTTACGCGCGTGGGTAAAGGTATAGTTATGAAAGATGTCAATAAAAGTACAAGAGTTATCAAGATATTTAGTGGCTTTGCTGCAATTATTCTTGCAATTGCTGCACTGTACTTCAGCACGCTTGCTGTGAGTGTTCTTGTCACTTTACTTACCTTTGGTATAATGCTTCTCGGTATGGCTAGATTAGCAGTCGGGTTTTCTGAAAAAGATATGAGGTCTGTTACTCGAATCGTCTATGTGGTCGGTGGTGGAACCGTTTTCTTCTTTG
>Ga0307423_1001403_pt1 | contig 14561 bp, 13 predicted proteins | sample SalMarWE160310MG_FD_202154 | JGI IMG/M metagenome (GOLD analysis project Ga0307423, IMG submission 202154) | Salt marsh sediment microbial communities from the Plum Island Ecosystem LTER, Massachusetts, United States - WE1603-10 | ecosystem: Environmental > Aquatic > Marine > Intertidal zone >...
CCCTTGTGGGTACGCGGTGAGCTGTTGGGCACCCTTAATTTGGGCTCCGCCTCGCCAAAGCGGTATACCAATGACTTTGAAACCGATTTCCTGAGGCGTTTGGGACGCAAGGTGGCCACCGGCCTGGACGCGGCTCTTTTGATGGAGCAGGCGCGCTATCTGGAGCGCAGGGAGGCGGCGGTGGAGATGGCTGGCGCTGCCTGCCACAACCTGGCCCAGCCGCTCACCACGGCCACGCTTTTGGTGGAGAAGCTGGACCGGCTGCTTAAGGGCCAAGGGCCCGAGCGCGAATGCCTGGTAGCTTTACGGGGAGAAGTCGAACGCTTGGGAGAGCTAGTGCATCGCATCAGCCAAGTGAGTGAGTACACCACCAAGCCTTATGCGCAGGGCCTGCGCATCGTAGACGTAGACGCGTCCGGCGCAGAACCGGAACCCCAGCCAGGGGAGGGAGTTACCTGATGGCAGACGAACAAAACGAATGCATCTTTTGCCAAATTGTCGAGCGCAAGATACCGGCCCTGATCGTGTACGAGGATGAGCGCAGCCTCGCCTTTGCCGACATCAATCCCATTGCCGATGGGCATATTCTGGTGATCCCCAAGACCCATGCCGAGAATCTTTGGGAAATTACTCCCGGGGATTTGGCTGCGGTGCATCAAGCCAGTCAAAAGGTGGCCAGGGGCATGAAAGAGGCCCTGAAAGCGCCGGGCATCACCATGATTCAGCTAAACGGTGCCGGAGCCAACCAGGTGGTGATGCATTACCATGTGCACCTGGTGCCCCGCGACCGCCCCAAGGACAAGCTCAAGATACTGGAGTGGGACGCCAAGCCAGGCAATATGAGGACCATAGAACGTCTGGCCAAGAAGATCGCCGAGGCTGTCTAGCAGGCGAATAAATCGCTTTAACCACCCCAATGGGCCCGCCTCTTAAAAGAGGCGCGGCCCTTTTTTTATTCTAAAAGGGGAAGTTTAAAGTGCTGCCAAGAACGTTCAGGCAGCGTTGTTTGGTGAGTTGCCAAGAAGAGGGCCGCCCGGACCAGGGAGGGAGCATCTCCGCGGCGGCCCGGGCGCCCGTTGGCTTGGCTGCAGTTAGTCCACGAAAAAGCCTTCACCGCCGCGCCCCATGGCCTTGGCCTCGGCCAGGCGGATGCGTTCTTCCTGCTCGTATTTACGCTTGCGGGCCGACTCCAGCTTGGCCAGAAGCTCGGGGAAGTCGGACGGCTTGAGCAGGTAGTCAAAGGCTCCGGCCTTGAGCCCCTGTACCGCGGTGTCTATGGCGCCGTGGCCGGTGAGCAGGATCGTTTCCACTATGGGGAATTTTTTGCGTATGGCCTGCAGGGTCTCAATGCCGTCCATGCCGGGCATCTTGATGTCCAGCACCACCACGTCGGTGTTTTCGGTCTCATCGCCGAGCGCCTGCAGGGCTTCAACGCCGGAAAAGGCGGCGCGCACATGGTGCCCCTCCTCTTGCAGACGTAGCGACAGCATCTCCACAAAGTCCTTCTCATCGTCTACCAGCAATATGTCGATCGGCAGCTTGGTCATGACTTGTGCCTCCTAATTGTTATTATGCGCCCACATGGTTTTGGGAACCCATCCTATAAAAGCCCCACGATACGCCACCAGACCGCTGCTACGACGATTAAGATCCCCAGCAGGATAGGTGTGGCCACTAGGCCCGCCTTGGTCAAGTCGAACGACTTGAACTGGCGATAGGAGTAGGCGATGGCGTTGGGCGGGCAGCCGATGACCAAGAGCATGGCGAAGCTGGTGGCCATTCCCAGGCACAGGGCGATGATGCGGGGATCCACGCCTTCCAGTTGGGCCAGGGGTATGACGATGGGCAGAATCAGGGCCGCCGCCGCCACGTTGGCCATGGCGTTGGTGACAAGCGCGCCGAACACCCCCACGCCCAGGAACAAAAGCAGCCAGCCGCCACCCTTGACCAGGGGGAAGAACAGGTTGGCGAAGTAGCGCGCTGCGCCGGAGGAGTCCATGGCCAAGCCCAGGGAGATGCCGCCGCCGAAGATGAAAAGGGCGGTGCCCCACTCCAGGTGCTTGTGGATATCCTCCCACTCCAGGACCTTGAGCATGACCAGCACCGCCACTGCGATCATGCCGGTGATGGAGTAGTGCAGGCCGTGAAAGCCTTTAGTGAGCCAGGCGGCCAGCACCAGCACCGAAACCACCATGGTTTTGATCTCAAAGGCGGTCCAGGGCTGCGGCTTGTCGTCATAGATGGGCAATTTGATCTTGGGATCGGGCCGGAACACCAGCCAAACCACGCCCACCGCCGCGGGCACGGTAAGGAGCGCCCCGGGGAAGGCATAGAGGAACCAGTCGAAGAAGGACAGTTCGATTCCGGTGAATTCCTTCAGGAAAGCGGCGGAGACCATGCAGCGTCCGCCGCCCACCAAGGTGCCCATGCCGCCGGCCGAGCAGGCAAAGGGCACCGAGAGCATCATGAAGGCCGCGGTCTTGCTAAAGGGTTTTATGCCTGCCGCGCGCATCAATGGCAGCATGGTGGCGATGCCGATGGCAGCAGCCGCTGCGTCATGCATCACGCCCGAGGCTATGCCCAGGGTTATGGCCAGAATGAAGGTGAACTTGGTCACGCTGTCGCCCGCCTTGCGCGCTACCGCCCGGGCCAGGCGCCCGGTGAGCCCCGCTTTCTCCAGGGCGATGGCGAAGATGAGGCAGACCATGATGAACACCACCACCGGATGCATGTAAGGCGCCCAAGCGTCTTTGAGGTCGGTGATGTTGAGTGCCACCAAAAGCACACCGATGCCGATGGCGGTGATTTCCAGGGGTATGGGTTCGATCATGAACATGAAAACCAAAAAGGCCAGCATGGCCAAAAAGCGCATGGCTTTTGGCGAAAGCCCGTCGACATAGTCCACTTGGACTTGCTTGAGCCCCAGCTTTTTCACCACGGCTTGCAAATAGTCGCCGGTGGCTTGGGAAGAACCAGGGTTTTTGGCTTTGATAACGTAGCCCTTGGTGGGAGTGAGAGGCTTCTCCACCAGGCTGAAGTCAGCTTGCACCCCGGCCAAGACCTGCTTGCTGGCATCGCCCAGGATTTCGAAGGTGGTGCCTTCGGGCCTGGGCAGCATAAAGACCACAACGCCAAAAAGCAAGGCAAGGGCCAGTTGCACGGTTTTGTTCTTATGCATCGGCACTCCTCTCAATCCTGCGCAGCCCTAATGGGCTGGTTGACGCGCTTCGCTCCCGGTGGTCGGGCCAGGCGGAGCAACCTGTAACAGCTAAAACGACCCCTCCAGTCGGGGCCGGTTTCTCTAATGACTATCCGCCCGCTTGAGAGCGGTAGCGGTGGCGTTGGCCTCCAAAATCTTGCGCTCTTGGGAGCGTTTTTTACGGCAGGCCTCTTCCACCTTGTCCACCAGTTCATCTATGTCGCTGGGCTTCATCAGGAAATCAAAGGCTCCCCACTTCATGCCGTCGATGGCCGCTTCTACGGTGCCGTGGGCGGTGAGGAGCACCACCTCCAACAAAGGGTGGGCTTTTTTGATGGCGCGCAGAGCTTCTATTCCATCCATGCCCGGCATCTTCACGTCTAGTATCACCACGTCTACGACCCGTTCGCCGCCTTCAGCCAATTTCTTCAGGGCTTCATGGCCGCTTAAAGCGCTTTGCACCGTTAGCCCGCGCTTGATCAGTCTTTTAGTTATCGGCTCCACAAAGGCGGCTTCATCATCCACCAAAAGGACTCTTGTTTGGATCATGAGCCTCTCCTTGCCAAGCCTTTAACATCTCCGCGCCTAATTGGCCGGGGGGCTAAATCGACCTAGCTGGCTGTACTGGTGGCAACTCTTGTGCCAAATGGCACTTGACAGGGCTTCGGCGAAATATAGGATTAAAAAAGCTGTAATAACAAATAATTAAAAAGATAGGTTCACAGGCGGCAGGCGATCGTCATAGACGGAACAAGACTAGAAAACTGGCTCTGGTGTCAGGTTTTTTTACAGTGTGGTAAGGCTGATTGATGAAGCGGGGATCAAAAGGGCTAGCTGGTCTGGACCTTGACCTCGGTGCGCAGATTGTACTTGTCAATGCGAGCCAAGAGGGTGGGCCGGCTGATGCCCAGCAGCTTGGCCGCCCTGGAGCGGTTGCCCTGGGATATGTCCAAGGCCTCGGCGATTATGATGCGTTCCACATGGTTGTTGAGCTTGTGAAGTACGCTTTCGCCGCCCCGGCTAAGGGTCTCTTTTGCCCATTGGCGGATGGTTCCGTCCGCCGCGCTTATGGGTGGCGGCTGGCTGATTTGCTGGCCGGTCACGCGGCGGGCCACCTCCTCTGAAGAGATGGTACGGCCCCGGCTGAAAATCAGGCACTTCTCCATAGCGTTGGCCAATTCGCGCACATTGCCCGGCCATGGGTAGGCGGCCAAAAGAGGACGGGCATCGGCGCTGATGCCGGGGTCGCGCACCCCCATCTCCTGGGCGAAGCGGGCCAGGAAATAATCAGCCAAGAGGCCCACGTCTCCGGGACGCTCCCTAAGAGGCGGCAGATTAAGCGCCACCACGTTCAACCGGTAATAAAGGTCTTCCCGGAACCGGCCTTCGCGGATGGCTGCCTCCAGGTTGCGGTTGGTGGCGGCGATGATGCGCACGTCCACTGGGAACTCCCGCCGGCCACCCAAGCGCTCCACTTTTTTTTCCTGCAAAAGCCTGAGTATCTTGGCCTGAATGCTGAGCGGCATGTCGCCGATCTCGTCCAGGAAGATGGTGCCGCCGTTGGCCTGTTCGATCTTGCCCACGTGGCGGCTGACCGCTCCGGTGAAGGCGCCTTTTTCATAGCCGAACAGCTCGCTCTCCAAAAGGCTTTCCGGAATCGCCACGCAGTTGATCACGATGAAAGGCCGTTCGGCGCGTAACGAATGCTGATAAACGGCACGGGCCACCAACTCCTTGCCGGTGCCGGATTCACCCCGGATAAGCACCGTGGCGTCGGTGGGCGCGGCCCGCCCGATGGCTTTGTACAAGTCCTGCATCACCTTGGAGCGACCGATGATAGCGTCGCCACTGCTCTTGCCTGGGTCCTGGCCCATTTCCACCGGCGAATGCACGAAACGGCTAAGATCCAAGGCCTGGCTCACCAGGCTCGTCATCTCTTGCATGTCAAAGGGCTTGAGCAGGTACTCGAAGGCCCCCAGCTTGGTGGCCTGGATGGCGTCTTCAGTGGTGCCGAAGGCGGTCATGAAAATGGCGGGTAGTTTGGGATCGGCTTCTCTTAGAGCCTTGAAGACATCCAAGCCGCTGACGTCGGGTAGCTTGACCGCCAAAAGCGCCAGGTCCGGAGGAACCGCCGCCGCCGCTTCCAGGCCGTCCATGCCGGTGTGGGCAATGCGGACCCGGTTCCCTTGAGACTCTAATAGCGCCTCAAGCTGGCCGCAGAGCGCCTGGTCCTCGTCCACGATGAGTATGGTGCCCACCTGGTCTATTTTCTCCGCGCCCCAACTCTTGGGGTACTTTGCAGGGCGTTTTAGTGGTGGTGGTTCTGGCCGGGCGTGTGCCCGCCGGCAGCCACGTAGCGCGCTTCAGTGGGGCCCAGGGTAGTGGCCTCATAGGCCGCCGCGCCCTTGAGATAAACAGCCTGGCCCGGTTGCAGGGTCAGTGAACCGTCGGTTCCCTTGATCTGGATTGAGCCGCTAACCGCCAAGATGATTTCCTCGTGGCCCTCGCCTGGTTTCAATATGCGGGGCTCTTCGCCGGGATTCAGCACGCCGTAGAGCATGTAGCAGGCATGCGTGCCCAGATCCTTTAGGCCCAGCACCGTCTCGCCGCCCTCGCGGGGGGCCCGTCCCGCCACATCATAGACCTTTAGCACGTTACTTCCTCCCTGAAAAGACTATGTGTTTATACCATAAAGCGCACACATCACCGGATCGGGCTGGTCCGGGGATGGAGCCCGGAAACGGCAGCCGCCGCCGCAATCATCCGCCGCCTGGCAGGCCGCGCAATTCGGCACCTGGCTAAGCGCCATGGGTTTGCGCCGCGCCCAGCAGGTCCAGAGGCCCTCGCTTAAACGTCCCAAGGGTGCGTCAAAATAAAAACCGCACTGGGCGACCTTGCCGTCTGCGGCCACGGTGCAAAGATGCAGGCCGCAGGCCATGCCTCCGCTGCCGCCGTGATAGGCCCCGCCAAAGGCATATTCCATGGCGTTGGCCGCCTGCTCTGGGGTGATCGCCAGGCCTGGCTTATCAGCCAAGCGCCCGGCCACGCAGGGCGCGTCCACGCCCCATTCCTGGGCGCCCAGCTCCTGCACCAGCTCGGCCAGGCCGGGCATTTCGTCCAAGTTTGCGGCGTGGGCCATGGTGGCGATGGAAAGCTTCAAGCCGGCCTCGGCTACCCGCCGCGCCGCCGCAACCGCTCCCGCGAAGCTGTCCGGTCCCCGCAGGCTCTCGTGCCCGGTCTGCAGTCCGTCCAAGCTGATCTGCACCTCGTCGCAATTAAGGCGCGCCAAAAGCTTTTGATCCAGCATAAGCCCATTGGTTAATAGCACCCTGCGCAGGGGAAGCCCGGCCAGCGCCGCGTTGATCTCGTCCCAGCGCGGGTGCATCAGAGGCTCGCCGCCGCTTAGCAAAAGGCGCAGGCCTCCCATGGCCTCGAACTCGCGCACCAGGTCTGCGAAAGCGGTCACTTCCATGTCCACCGGCCGGGCCTTGCCCAGATAGCAATGGGCGCAGGCCAGGTTGCAGCGCCAGCTCACCTGAGCTTCCAAATAGCGCAAGGAGGGCAGGGGGCCTTGGCACAACGGCAGGGGGCGCGGCCGGGGCTGGTCGCTGAGTTCCAGGATGCCTTCATCCAGGCAAAAGCGGGCGAACTCGGGTTCCAGGTCGGCCTGCTCCAAGGTCATATCCCCTCGGCAGAGCTTGAGGCCCTGCAAGGCTTCCTGGTTGAGTTCGTAAAGCTCGTCAGCCCGGCGGTCGTAGAGGCAGGGCTCCTCCAGAAGACGCAGGCTCACATGACTGGCCAGGCGTACATAGCGTTGCATATCGCTCATGGCTCTTCCGACGCTGGCGCTAGGTCGTGTCCTTGGGCTAAAAGGGCGGCCACCACCCGTAAGCCTCCGCAAGGCTCGCACTCTTGTCTGGGCACCTCGGGGTCGCGGAAGTCGCAGCCGTCAATTAGGAAAGCGCACTGGGCGCAGATACTTTTCAGCAAGGGATGGTTTTCGGATATGCCGTAAAGATGGCCCTTACGATCGGGCGGCAACTGCGCCACGGCTGCATGGAGGCTGGGCTGGGTTTCCAGCCAATTAAGACCGCCACAGCCCTCGGGGTCCGGCTTGTCGGCCTTGTAGTAGCGGCAGAAACCAGGGCAGATGATTGGTCGCATGCGGCCGTATCCCTTAAATGAGGAAGGGGGGAGGCCTAACGCCTCCCCCCTCCGTTCCAGCTAGTCTAAGCTAGCAGGAGCTCTTGCACTTGCAGAGCCCGCGCTGGGTGCGCACGATCTTCTTGATCTTCATGGCGCTTCCTCCTTGAGGTGTTTTGCCCCTTCATGGGGTGGTTGCTATTAATAAAATTGTAGGGCTCCGGCGCGGAAAGTCAAGGCTTATTGGGAGGCGCTATCAAAGAAATTTATTTTGGAACGGCCCAGGCTGGCTTTTTGGCAATGCGGGCTTGAGCGCAGGTAAAGTAAGACCCTCCCCGCAGGGGGGAGGGCGTTTGGTAATGGTGGGCTAAGCAAGCTTATTTGGTGCAGGTGACCCTGCAACCCAATACCACGGTGTAATGATTTTTTCTGCAACTGACTCTACGGTAGGGCTTATTTATTGACTTAACCTTGCAGCCATGGTTCTTACAGCTTCGGTGAATCGCGCTATTTATCTTGGCCCTGGCCTTGTCCTCGATGCGTTTTGCTTCCGCCGGAGAGACATTCTTGCAGTCCTTAACCGCTTCCCCATGGCCGACAGCAACGTTTATGGGTCCTCCGCAAGGCCCCGCGCCGGCTTCCTCTTCCACCTTTTCAAAATTCCCCGGGTCGCTGTCGAGCGGTTCCAATTCGTCAAAATCGTCAGGAAATTTGAGATGCTCTTCACTCATAATAACCCCCCTTTGCTTATGAGAAAAAACCGCGTAACTTGAACCAATGCCGGTCAAGCCCGCAGCGTTGGCTTTGGACGCGGCCGCCATAGCCGCGTCTTGGCTTCTTTGTTCGGTTTTGTCTTAAGCAAGCGGCAACCCAGAGCTGCACAACTCAAGGCAATTTGAGGCCCTGCGCATTGGGAACGAGGAAATGCAGTTTTAGTGAAGTCCCCCCAGCTTGAACGGCGGCGGTTTCTGTTGCCGCATTAAAAAAATTATAATTCATGGCCGGATCATGAGTCAACCTGCCTTTACTTTTCCAACTCAGCAATCGCCGCCTAGGCGCGTGCAACGCCTCTCCGTAGCCAACGAGCGGTTTCGGTCTTTAATTGTTTGCAGTCCTCCGGCTTGTTATACTTGCCCATCCGATGCTTACGGGCTAAACCCGTTTTGCCTTCGCATCATTCACGATTAACCTGGAGACGGCTGCTGGTGCCCCAACTTCTAATCTGGACCCTGGTGCTGATTGCCGCCTTGGCGGTGCTCGTAAAGGGCGCGGACGTTTTCGTGGATCACGCCGCCGCCTTGGCCCGCGCCCTGGGGGTGCCGGATTTCGTGGTGGGCGTTACCCTGGTGGCCTTGGGCACCAGCCTGCCGGAACTGGCCGCCAGCCTGGTTTCGGTGTTCACCGGCGCGGGCGAGTTCGTGGCCGGCACCGTGATCGGCTCCAATGTGGCCAACATCGCCTTCATCATGGGCGCGGCGGCCTTGGCCTTCCGGGGTTTTTCGGTGAGCCCAAAACTGCTGCGCATGGACATGCCGGTCATGATCCTGGCCGCCTTGGTCGTCACCCTCATGGCCTACAATGGCCAGGTGAGCCGGGGCGAGGGCGTGATCTTGCTATTGATGTACGGCCTCTACCTGACCCACACCGTGCGCGAACAGCGGCGCTCCCAGCCCGAGCCCAAGGAGGGCGTGTTCAAGGCCTCCATGATTATTTGGATCATCGCCGGCGCGGGGGCGGTGTATTTGGGCGCCGAGTTCACGGTCAAGGCGGTGCTCAAGCTCACCGAGCTTCTGGGGCTGGCCGACGCCTCCATCCTGGCGCTCACTGTGGTGGCGGTGGGCTCCAGTCTGCCCGAACTGGTGGTGAGCCTGACCGCGGCCAAGAAGAATTACAACGACCTCAGCGTGGGCAACGTGGTGGGGTCCAACATCTGCAATTCCTTTCTGGTCATGGGGGCGCCGGCGGTCATTAAACCCCTGCCGGTGAGCGCAGCGGTGTGGGGGGTGGGGGTGCCCTTCATGATCGCGGTCAGCTTTATTTTCTGGATTTTCGCCCAGCGCGGGGTGGTGGGACGCACTCCGGGTATGTTCCTGCTGCTGATATTCGCCTTGTTTTTGGGCGCCCTGGTTGGCGTGTTCTAAGCCGAGCAAACGGGATTTAGCCACCTTGACTTTTTGGCCGGCCGATATGAATCGCGGAGGAGCATGCCTTCATTGATTCTGGACATAGGCTGCGGTCGCAACAAAACCCCCGGAGCGGTGGGGCTTGACCTGGCCGCGCATCCCGGCGTGGATGTGGTTTCCCACGCGGGCCGGGGCCTGCCTTTTTGCGATGCCAGCTTCGAGCAAATTCGTTTGCGCCACATAGTGGAGCATGTTCCCGATCTGGTGAGCCTGCTGGCCGAGGTGCACCGGGTGGCCAGGCCCGGCGGACTGGTATATATCCTAACCCCTCATTTTACGGCCGCGGCTTCCTACACCGATCCCACCCATATGCGGCATCTGGGCTACTTCAGCCTGGACTATGTTTGCGGCCTGGCCCGGGATGATTTCGTGCCTCTGGAATATGGCTTTGAGATGGTGCGCCGCCGTTTGCTCTTTGGGCGCTCCGGGCGCCTGGGCCTTAGCGCCTGGGCCAACAACCATCCCCGGGCCTACGAGCAGCACCTGGCCTGGATCATGCCCGCTCTGGAAGTAGAGTATCTTCTGCGCAAGCTGCGCTGAGATTTCTGCGTCGCCAAAGCTTGTTGCCGCGGACTTCTCTCTGCATTTTAAAAACAAATAACACCTGATGGGGGCGTTCACATATGAAATGGTTCAAACGGTTTGTTTGGCTGATCCTTATCCTGGCCGCCGTGGCGGTGGCCGCCATCAAGGCCGCGCCCTGGCTCAACGACTATCAAAAGGACGGCGAACTTAAGCTGCCTGGCTTGCACGCCCCGGTTACAGTCAAGCGCGATGCTAACGGCATGGCATACATATACGCCCGGAACCTGGACGACGCGTTTTTCGCCCAAGGATTCGTCACGGCCCAGGACCGGCTTTTCCAAATGCAGTTGTCCCGGCTTTTCGCTCAAGGCCGCATAGCAGAACTGGTGGGCGCCAAGGGCCTGAAGCTGGACCAACGCATGCGGACCATCGGCATACACCGTCTGGCCCAAAAACAGGCCGGTCTACTGAATGACAAAACCAAGGCCATGATGCAACGCTACCTGGACGGGGTGAACGCCTTTATCAAGCTTTGTCCCGGTGATCTGCCTCTGGAATTTAAACTGGCCGGCATCAAGGCCGAGACTTGGCGGCTGCCGGACTCCCTTTCAATTCTCTACCTAATGAGTTTTTCCACTTCGGGCAACCTGGAGCATGAGATCGTGGCCCAGCTTGTCATCGACAAGGTGGGACCCCAGCGCGCCCGCGAAATCATGCCGCTCAACGTCAATCCCGATGAATCAGCGGCCCCCATCTTGACCAAGGCGCCCGCCGCGCCCTGCGCCGCCTTGGGCCTGGCGGGCGACGCGGCTTTGGCTGGGCTGCTGGAGAGCCTGCCGCTTGGCCTGGGTTCCAACAACTGGGCCGTGGCGGAGCGCTTCAACACAGGCGGCAAGCCCATTCTGGCCGGCGATCCCCATCTGGACGCGCGCATCCTGCCCGGACCCTGGTATCCCCTGGGCATTATCACGCCCGAAGTCCGGGCAGTGGGGGCCATGATACCCGGCATGCCGGGCATGGTGATCGGCCGCACCAAGCACCTGGCCTTGGCCATGACCAACGCCTATGCCGACGTGCAGGACCTCTACGTCGAGACCCTGGACCCCAAGGACAAAGGCCGCTATTTGGAGGGAAGCGAATCCCTGGCCTTCGAGGAAATTCCGGAAACCATAAAGATCAAAGACAGCGAAGCTCCGGACGGTTTCAGGCAGGAAAAGTTTGTCATCAGGCTTAGTAAACGGGGGCCGGTGGTATCGGATGTGTTGCCCGGTTTGGCGGGCGGCCAGGTGGTCACCCTGCGCTGGGCGGCGGCGGAAAGCATGCTGCCCGAGATTGGCCTCTTGCGCGGCCTTACCGCCAGAGACGCTGGCGAACTCGACCAGGCCTTGCAGCAGGTCTCCATGCTGGTGCTCAATTGGGTGTTCGCCGACAATAAAGGCAACATCGGCTGGCGAGTTTCGGGCCGCTTGCCCATCCGCGCGCAGGGTGAGGCCACGATCCCCTATAAAGTTGATTCAGGCCAGGACAACTGGACCGGCTGGGTTCCCCAGGATCAGATGCCCCACGCCATGAATCCGGCGAAGGGCTGGCTGGCCACGGCCAATAATAAGACCGTGACCAAGGACTACCCTTATTACTATTCCTCCATGGCCGCCTCCAGCTATCGCTACGCGCGCATCAAGGAGCTGCTCACCCAGCCCGGCCCTAAACCGGCGTCAGCTCATTGGCAGTATCAGCGCGATACCGTGAACCTCATGGCGCGCCAGTTGGCTCCCATCCTGGCCCAAGCCTTGGCCCAGGACGCCCGCACCCAACCCTTGGCTAAGCTGCTGGAGAAATGGGATCACCACGATCAGGCCGACCAGACCGCGCCGTTGGTGTTCCAGGCGGTGATGCTGGAATTCGTCCGCCAAGTTTTCATCGACGAGCTTGGCCCCAAGGTCACCGAAGCAATGATGAAGGATTTGTATTTTTGGCAGGAGCGCCTTTTGGCCCTGACCAAGGCGGGCGGCTCGGCTTGGTTCGATGACCTGCGAAGCAAAGGCAAAGTAGAGACCCGCGACGATATCCTGCGCCGCGCCGGCCTGAGCGCCCTGCAAACTCTCACCCAACGCCTGGGCGCGGACCCGGCCGCCTGGCGCTGGGGCCAGGTTCACACCCTGGAGTTGGTGAGCCCCCTGCGCCGCCAAGGCATTGGCAAGGGACTCCTGGGCAGCGGCCCCATGCCCATGGGCGGCTCGGCCGAGACTATATATAGAGGCAGGTTCGCACCGGACAAGCCGTTTGACGTAACCATCAGCGCGGCCTTGCGCATGGTGGTGGACATGTCCGACCCGGACAAGATCATGGCGGTGTTGCCCGGTGGCGTCTGCGGGCGGCTGTTCAGTCCCCATCAGACCGACCAGGTGGCGGCCTTCATGAACGGCGAGGTTTTGCATTGGTGGTTCAGCGACCAGGCCATCGAGAAGAACGCCCGGCATGCGTTGCTTCTCAAGCCTTGATCCATCCGTCCCGGATTTGTGACCGGCTTGCTAGAAAGCCTGCTTCCTGATAAGCCTAAGAGGCCCGCAGAGACAAACCCTAGGGAGCAGACGTGCCTTCCAAAAGAAAAACGCCGCCCCGCGGCCCCGTGGCCTTGGTGGGCATCGACGACGGCGTTGAGTCAGCCGTACGGCAAGCCCTCGAACTGAGCCAAGGCTTGGAGTATCTGCCTACCGGCGGCGCGGTGTTTCTGAAACCCAATCTGGTGGCCTTGCCCGGCAAGTTCCAGGTGCCGCCCTTCGGTGTGGTCACCACCACCGCGGTGGTGGAGGCCATGGTGCGTATCCTAAAAGAGAGGGGCGTTAGCCGCATTCTCTTGGGGGATGGCGGCTTGGAGAACAAAGAGGCGGACACCAGCACCAAAACCACCATGGATATCTTGGGCTACCCCGATATGGCCCGCAAATACGGCCTGGAGCTGGTGGACTTGAACCAGGGGCCTTTTGAAGAGGTGGACCTGGACGGACTGAAGATCAAGCTGTCCCTGCCGCTTTTAGAGGCCGATTTTGTGATCAGCCTGCCGGTCTTGAAGACCCATGGCCAGTGCAGGGTGTCCCTTTCCCTCAAGAACATGAAGGGCGGCCTGCATCACCGCTCCAAGGCGGCTTGCCATGACAGCGGCCTGAATCTGGATCATAACGTAGCGCTTCTTTCCAAGGCGCTTTATCCGGACCTGGCGCTCATTGACGGGCGCTACGCCTTGGCGCGAGGACCCATGCATTTCGGCACTGCCCAACGAGCCGACCTGATCATTGCCGCCCGCGACGCCCTGGACGCCGACCTCTTGGGCGCTACGGTGATCGGCATGCCGCTAAACGAAGTCGGCCATTTGCAGGACCTGGCCCGCATGCTGGGCCGCGATTTGGCGGCGCCCAAGCCCCTGGGCGGCATAAACCCGGAAGAGGTTCGCCTGAATCTGCCCTGGGATTTCCCCTGGGCCGATGAGTGGACGCCCGCGCCCTTTGTCAAGGCCGGGGTCAAGGGCGCGCTTATGCCCAAGTACGACGCCAGCTTGTGCACGGGCTGTTCTTTTATCTACAACCCGGCCCTGATCATGCTTCTCACCGCCGGCGCGGGCAAGGATCTGGGCGGCATCGAGTTTTTAACCGGAAAAACTTGCCAGCCCTCGGGCAAGGCCAAGGTGTCGGTGCTGGCGGGTAAGTGCATAACCAAGGCCTTGCAGGACGATGCCCGTTTGGGCCGGGTGATCAAGATACCCAACTGCCCGCCCAAGCTGGAGCAAATCGAGGACGCATTGCGCCAGGCCGGAGTTCCGGCCGACCTAAAGTCTTTTCACGGATTCATGGCCAGCTTAGCCAAGCGCTATCCTGCCGACCAAGGCTTTGACCTGGCCGATTACCGGCCCGGAGCTAATTAATGAAGAAACCCTGCTTGGTGTACGCCGACGCGGACGGCAATATCTTTGATCATCCGGGCCTGGCCATGGCCGGGTCGGCCGGCGGCCGCTGGGAGACGGTGGATGAGAACCAGTGCATACCTCTGCCCGAGGGCAGCGAGCTATTTCTTCTGCCGGGCCGCCTTCCGGTGGGCGTGGCCCGCGGCGGCGACTTCGAGGTGATGGACCGCGATCCCGTCGACCCGGTCAGGCCGGTGAGCGCGGTGGCCGCTTTCATGGCGCCGGCCCACACCGCCACTCTGAACGCAGCTTTTCATACAACCTCGGGCGCGCCCAATCTTCCGCTTTTTTCCTATGCGGCCTTGGGCTTTCACGAGGGCCGTTTCGTGGCGGCCGGCATCAGGGTGGATCCGCTGCCCAGGCAAGACCCCGGCCGCTTCCCCAGCCCGGACCGGATCACCAGCCAGGCCAAGCGGCTTTTGCGGGAAAACCCCCAAAACCGGCTTTGGCAGCATCTGGGCACCTGCGCGCTCACCTTCGGGTGTCCGGCGGCCAAGAATCTGATGCTGGGCCGCTGGGAAGCGCCGCTGCCCACCAGCCCGGCCTGCAACGC
>Ga0307423_1001405_pt1 | contig 14550 bp, 17 predicted proteins | sample SalMarWE160310MG_FD_202154 | JGI IMG/M metagenome (GOLD analysis project Ga0307423, IMG submission 202154) | Salt marsh sediment microbial communities from the Plum Island Ecosystem LTER, Massachusetts, United States - WE1603-10 | ecosystem: Environmental > Aquatic > Marine > Intertidal zone >...
CCAAGGTGAGGTGACGGGCACCATGATCGCGAACTGCATCGACGAGCCCCAGCATGAGTCGAGTTCCGAGCCCTTGACGTGGAACGGACGAGGCAAGTGTCACAATGTGGGCTTCATCCCCGTCGAGAAGAAGACCACCGTACCCAACGATGGTCCCGTCGACCTCGGCAACCAGATAGACGCGGTTGTCGGACACAATCTCGGTCCGAAGGACCTCCTCATCCCACGGTTGCGAGAACGACGTGCGCTCGAGTTCGAGCACGGCCGGCAGATCCTCCGGCTCCATGGTGCGGATCTCCATCACTCCGACCATGGCCCCTCCCTGCGGAACTGTGTCCACCCGATGTTGACGTCGGGTTCACGCAGATACAGCGGCCGCACGTCGTTGCTCGAAGGGAACTCTTGACGCTCGACGGGCCCGACCGCCAGACCGAGCAGCGCCTCCGCCGACGGGTATCGTGGTCGACCGGACTTGACCCTGTGGAGACCTCGAAGCACGGTCTCGTGCAGCACTTCCCAGTCTCCAACGACAAGCACGTTCGTCGGATCGGATTCGAGGAGCGCCCGTAGGTGATCCGGACGAACGATCATCGGCTCACTGTCTCTCACGACGCCGCCCGGCACCGATTGATACGACGCGACGGCGACCTCGCCGCGACGGACATCCACAACCGACCATATGTGTCGGTGACCGGTGGTGGCGCCGAGCGCGACGGCATCGAGTGACACGATGGGCACGAGGGGAACACCCAAACTCGACGCAAGTCCTTGCGCCGTCGCCAACCCGACCCTGACACCCGTGTACAGGCCGGGACCGACGTCAATAGCGATCGCGTCGACGTCCGATGGTGTCCAGCCGGCCTGATCGAACAGATAGTCGAGTGCGGAGACGATGAACCCTGCATGCCCGCGCCGGTCGACCTTCGATGCGGAGGCGACGACCACCCGACCCTCGCCAAGCGCTACCGACGAGGCGGGTGTTGCCGTCTCTATAGCGAGAAGCTTCATTGGAGCACGTCCTCGACGTGTCGGCTCTCCCAAAGATGCCCGTGGCCACTGAAAGAGATGATCCTCGTTCCGTCGCCCAGAACAACGAACTGAATCAAGAGATGATCGTCCGGCATTGCAGCAGCGACTGCGTCGCCCCATTCGACCGCGAGAATCGCTCCTTCGGCTTCATCGGTGAGTTCGAGATCGGCAAGTTCATTGAGTGTGCCGAGCCGGTAGACGTCCGCGTGCACGAGTGGGATGAACCCCCCACGGTAGGAGTGGACGAGCACGAAGCTCGGGCTGGTCACCGGCTCCTCGATCCCCAGTCCCTCGGCCAGTCCTGCGATGAAGGCGGTCTTCCCGACACCGAGACCGCCGCTCAACAGCACGACATCGTTCGGCCGAAGCAAGCTGGCGAGGCGCCGGCCCACCGTCCGAGTCTCGAATTCGGAGGTCGAAGTGACTTCCATCAGAACAGCCCCATCTGCTCAGGTTCCGGTTCCTCGACTTGGACTGCATCGGCAAGTACCGATTCGATGAGGGCGAAGTCTTCGTGCATCCGATCCAGAACGGATTGGCCCCCTCGAAGCGCCGCCGCGGGGTGAAACGTAGGGACGACGGTCCGGTTCCACCACGGGTAGACATGCCCGCGCAACTTGCTGATCCCGACCTCCTGCCTGAGAAGGAGCTTCGTGGCGAAGTTTCCGAGCGTCACCACGACATCCGGATCGATCAACCGTATCTGATCGGCGAGAAACCCTTTGCAGGCATCGATCTCATCCGGCCTCGGGTCGCGATTCCCTGGGGGCCGGCACTTGACCACATTCGCGATGTAGACGTCTTCGCGTCGGAGGTCGATCTCACCCAGGAGCCGGTTGAGTAACCGGCCGGCCGCACCCACGAATGGCACGCCTTGCAGGTCCTCGTTCTTTCCCGGACCCTCGCCGACGAACATGACGCGTGCATCCGGCGACCCGTCGCCGAACACGACGGTCGTTCTGGTTTCGGCCAGACGGCAGGCGGTGCAGTGCCGGGCGCGTTCGCCGAGTTCTCGCAATACCTCGTCCGTCACGTGTCCTCTGTCGTCGTCCGCCATGCCAGCGCCGCCTCGATCGCCCGTCCCGTCGCGACGAACGCCCCCTCCGCGACGGTGTCCACGTCGACGTTGACGTTCCCGCAGGAAACCGCGAATGCGGCGTCGCCATCATATCGGGTGTGCGTCGGTCTGATACAGGCAGCAAGGGAATCCTGGGCTCTGAGTGCGACTCTCGTCAGCTCGCTGCGAGTCAGCGCGGCGTCGGTTGCGACGACAACGAGCGTCGTATTGGTTCGTGTAGTGGGGTCGCCGTCCGGAGCCCCCGGGACCGGATCCCCGCCGGTCAGCGGCGTTCCCTCGAGTGTGAACACATCACCAACGGCGTTCACGACGACAAGCGCTCCGACCGTTGCATGGCCGGCGGAAACCGAAAACGATCCGAGGCCTCCGGGTTGGAACGCCCCTCGCCATCCAGCGACCATGGCGCCCGTTCCGGCGCCAAGCGGACCTGGCTCGACGGGCGCATCGGACGCGGCGTGATAGGCGGCAGCTCCTTGCGCTGGACCCGGCCGGATGGTGGACTCTCCAACGAGCAGGTCATAGATCACGGCTGCAGGCACGATGGGTACCGGCCCAGCCGGGGTCATGTGACCCCGCCCTTCCTCTTCGAGCGCCCGCATGACGCCATCGGCAGCGGCGAGCCCGAAGGCAGAGCCACCGGTCAGCAAGATCGCCTGGATGGATTCGACGCTCATGCCGGGCGCCATCAGCGCCGTCTCCCGCGTGCCTGGAGCGCCTCCCCGGACTTCGAAAGCCGTGACATTCGGCTCGGGAAGTGCGATGACCGTGCAGCCGGTGCGTGCCTGAGCATCCGTCCAATGGCCAACTCGGACTCCCGTCACGTCGGTGATCGAACTCACACGTACCTCCTTGGGAGTCTGGGGCCGATCTGACAGACGACCTCATAGGGAATCGTTCCGATGTGCTCGGCCCAGTCGGTGGCGGTGATCTCTTCGCTCCCCTGCCTGCCGATCAGCACGACCTCGTCACCGGTCGCCACGGAGGTGTCACCGACGTCAACGAGGATCTGATCCATGGTGACGTTCCCAGCGAAGCGATGGCGATGCCCCCCTATCAGCACCTCGCCGTTTTCGAAGAGCAGACGTGGGAGTCCGTCCGCATACCCGATGGGGACCGTCGCGACGGTTGCCTCCCTCTCGAGCAACCTCCTTCGTCCGTAGGAGGGCTGTGTGCCCGGCGGATACCTGCGCACCAAAGAGACGGCAGAGACGATCCGCATCACGGGTCGCAGCCCGATGTCGGGAACCACGCCGGGAGCCGGGTTGATACCGTAGATGCCGAGACCGATGCGAACCATGTCGAGCCTCGCATCCGGAAAACGGAGTGCGCCTGCGGTGTTCGCGGCATGCCGAACGGGGACGTCGATCCCGAGGGAGCCGATCTGATCGAGGAGCGCCATGTATCGGTTCAGTTGGACCTGGGTGAAGGGGTCGTCCTCGTCTGCGACCGAGAAGTGGGTCCACACCCCTTCCAGGGCAAGGCGAGGATCCTTGTCGATACGCTGAGCAAGATCGATGGCATCCTCAGCTGTCGCACCAACCCGGTGCATGCCGGTGTCGACCTTCACATGAACGGGAATCGGCCGCTTCGAAGCGCCGGCGAGGACCTCCACGAACTCCCGGCGATAGACCGTCGGCGTGAGATCCCACCGGACGATCTCGGCAGCGTCCGCGAGTGGGGGTTCAGACAACAGCAGCACCTTCGAGTCGATGCCCGCCTCTCGCAGACGCACCCCTTCCTCGACGAGAGCGACAGCGAGGAGATCGGCTCCTGCCTCCAGTACGGCTTCCGCAACGGGGACATCGCCGTGGCCGTAGGCGTCGGCTTTGACGACAGCGCAGACCGCTGCCGGTGCGACCTTCTCTGCGATCACCTGCACGTTGTCACAGACGGCATCGATGTCGATCTCTGCCCAGGAAGGTCTCACCACGCCACCTTCCCGACTTCGAGGGCAAGCGCATCAGCAGTCACGGTCTGCCGTGCTGCGAGGAGCTTTCCTGCCCGGCCGTGCCAGTAGGCGGCAGATCGTGCAGCGGTCTCGGCGTCGAGGCCACGAGCCCACAACGCTGCAAGAAGGCCAGTCAAGACATCGCCGCTACCGATGGTTGCCAGCTCAGGACCACCCGAGGTGACAGCCCATCGTGTCTCCCCCACCACAAAGGTCGGTGCACCCTTGAGAAGCACAACCACTCCCGTCTCGGCAGCGAGATCGGCGGCGTGCAGGTAGTCGGCCTCCTCACCTGTGAGGCGAGCGAACTCTCCGGCGTGAGGTGTGATCACGGTTGGCGCAGTTCGAGAGGAGAGGGCATTAGGACCGGAAAGCGCGTTGAGCCCGTCCGCGTCGATGAGGAGCGGTCCATTCGAAGTTGCGAGAAGGTCGGCGACGAAGTCTGCCTGGGCCGGCCCGAGCCCTGGACCCACGGCGAGTACATCAAACCGCTTGGCGGCCGCCGAAACTGCCCCGGCGTCTTTTCGTTCGAATCTATCCCCATCACCAATGGCCAGACTGAGCAGCTCCGGCGCAGCTGCCGCATAGATGGATTGGAGACCGCCCGGAGTCGCGATCGACACGGAACCGGCTCCGGCGTGAAGGGCGCTCCGCGCTGCGAGCAGCGGAGCTCCCGTCATGCCCGGTGAACCGCCGACGACCAGTACCGAACCCGCGGACCACTTGTGGGCCGCCCGGAGCCGGGGCGGTCGGGGTGCGTCCGACTCGTCGGCGAGGAAGAACTCGGCGGCACCACCGACAAGCCCGATGTCGCGGACCTTCAGCTCGCCACAGACGTCGGGGCCGATTCCGACGAGATGTCCGACCTTTGGGCTGTGGAACGTGACCGTCGTAGCTGCACGGAACACCGGTCCCTGCGCCCGTCCGATCGTCCCGTCCAATCCGCTGGGGATGTCCACGGCCAGCACCGGCGCGCCAATGCTCCTCCACGGGACCACAGGGTCGGGCAATGTCCCTCGGAAGCCCGATCCGAACAAGGCATCGATGACGAGGTCGGCCTCCGTCGGCGATCCAAGATGCTTGACCGGCACACCGGCAGCAGCAGCGACACGCCTGGCCCAGATGGCGTCATCGCTCTTTGGTTCGGCGAGCGCTCGCACCTCCACGGCAACACCTCGCTGCCTCAGATACCGGGCAGCTACGTACCCATCACCTCCGTTGTTCCCGGGGCCGGCAAGGACGATGACCTTCGCGCCGTACCGGGCGCCCATCTCGACGGCGGCGAGTGCAACGCCGAGACCTGCCCGCTCCATGAGGACAGGGCCCGGGACAGAAGACGCTGCGTCCAGCTGGGCTGAGGCCGCCGGTGTGAGTACGGGCTGCATCACTAGGGATGGTACCGGGACAGGATTGCTGAGTGAGCGAGGCTCGCTCCGCTCACGGTCTTGGGTTGTCGGTCTTCAGTCATCGGTGAGAGGCGCGCGGTGAGTGCCCCACTGGCTCGCTTCGCGATCCGGTCACCAGAGCCTGAACGTGGTCTCCCACTGTGGGCGAGCTTCCTACCGACGACTGACAACCCAGAACTGAGAACCTTCGGAGGCTATCGTCACCGGCATGAACCTCGACGAGGTCCGAGCAAGGCTGGCAGAACTCGCCACCGAGATCGCTGCCCAGACCGATCCCGGCACGCGCGAAGTGTTGAAGACCGAGCAGATGGCACTCCGGGAACAGGCACGCGATCTCCTCGCCCGTCTCCCCGAGGGCAGGGCCATGCTCAAAGACGAACTCGCCGCCCTGGAGCGCCAACTCGCAACGCTCGAAGCGCAGAAGATCAAGAAGGCCAAGATCTCACTCGGTGGTGGGAGCCCATCTGGCGGCGGTCTCGAGCCGGCGGACGTCCACTATCTCCGTTCTCTCCACGAAACACGGAACAACGTTCCGGCGCTGAGAGAGCGTATCGAGGAACTCCGCCGCCGTCTACTGCTGGAGTGACATCGCGAACACCATCGCGGTGTCATCGGTGTGCGTGATCGTCACGAGGACCTCGGTGACACCGATCTGGCTAGCTCGTGCAAGCGCCCTTCCGTTCAGGTTGACCCTCGGCTGTCCTCCACCGGTGATCTCGATGTCCTTCCACGAGACGTGCCGCCAACCGACTCCGAGACTCTTCATCACGGCCTCCTTGCCCGCGAAACGTGCCGCGAAGCGGCTCGCCGGGGAGGCGTATCGTGACGCGTAGGCTCGTTCGTGCTCGGTGAAGCACCGCTCGGCGAACCGCGGATACTTGTCCAGCAGTCGCTCGAAACGGTCGATCTCCGCCAGGTCGATACCAAGCCCAACGATCCTCATGCCGACACGCTACCGCAGCACCCACGGAACGCTCTACTCGACGGTCACGCTCTTCGCGAGGTTGCGGGGCATGTCGATGTCGTGACCCAAGACACGAGCGGTGTGGTAGGCGAGGAGCTGCAGCGGGATGATCGACAGCACCGGCGACAAGAAGTCGATGGTCCTCGGGATTCGCAGGACCTCATCGGCGTACTTCTCGATCTGGGGATCGTCGTCATAGGCCAATGCGAGCACATGCGCTCCCCTTGCCTTCACCTCCTGCACTGCAGAGATCGTCTTGTCGTACAGGTGCTGCTGGGTAACGATGACCACGACCGGCGTTCCTTCTGTGACCAGGGCAAGGGTCCCGTGCTTCAGCTCTCCGGCCGGCATGGCCTCGGAATGCATGTACGAGATCTCTTTGAGCTTCAGCGATCCCTCTGTGGCGACCGCGTAGTCGAGGCCACGGCCGATGAAGTACACATCGGTGGTGTCGGCAAACCGCTTGGCGATCTCGGCGACCGCTGCGTCATGTTCGATGACCCGTCCAGCCTTGTCTGGCAGGGTCCACAGCTCGGCAGCAAGCATCCGAGCCCGCTCCGCCGAGATCGTCCCTCGTTCCTGACCGAGCGCGAGCGCCAGTAGGTACTCGCCGATGAGCATCGCGGTATATGCCTTGGTGGACGCGACAGCGATCTCCGGTCCGGCTCTCGTGTAGAGCACGTCGTCAGCGTCGCGACTCAGCGTGGAACCCACAACATTGGTGATCGCGAGCAGCCGTGAACCGTGCTCTTTCGCGAGGTGTGCCGCCGCCAGTGTGTCTGCGGTCTCGCCCGACTGGCTGATCGCGATGGTGAGCGTGCCCGGTTCGATGAGAGGATCCCGATAGCGCAGCTCGTGGGCGTAGTCGACCTCGACGGGAACCCGAAGAGTCTTCTCGAGTACCTCCCTCGCAACCAGGCCCGCGTGATAGGCAGTTCCGCACGCGGTGACCCACACCTTCGAAAGGTCCCTCGCGAACCCGGGCGGGAAGCTGACATTCTCGAATCCGACCGTCCCATCCCTACGCAGCCTGCCCATCATGGTCTCGTCGATGACGCCTGGCTGCTCATAGATCTCTTTCAGCATGAAGTGGGGGAAGCCCGCTTTCTCGGCCTGTTCCACCGTCCAGGTGATCTGCTGTGGTTCCCGGTCGATCGGAGTACCTTCGAGCGTCTCGATACTCACTCCATCCGATGTCAAGGTGACCATCTCGCCGTTCTCGACGATCATCATTCGGTCCGTATATGGGAGGATCGCCGGGATGTCAGACGCGAGCAGGGTCTCGCCCTCTCCGACGCCGACGATCAACGGACTGATCATCCGAGCAGCGACGATCTTGTCTGGTTCCTTCGCACACATCGTCACCAGCGCGTACGCTCCCTCGGCGCGCGCGACGGCACGTCGAACGGCCTCGGCGAGGTCCCCGTCGTACTCGTCAGCGATCAAATGGGCGAGCACCTCGGTGTCTGTGTCGGAAACAAACGAATGACCGGCTTCGGATAGCTCCTCCTTGAGCTGGAGGAAGTTCTCGATGATGCCGTTGTGCACGATGGCAAACTCGCCACTCTGATCGAAGTGGGGGTGGGCGTTGACGTCGTTCGGAACACCATGCGTCGCCCACCTCGTGTGACCGATCCCGATCGTACCCTCGAGCGGATCTGCCTCTACCAGCGCCGCCAATCGGTCCAGCTTGCCTGCTGCTTTGCGAATCGAGATCGTCGATCCATCCGACACGGCGACTCCGGCCGAGTCGTAGCCGCGGTACTCCAGCCGGCGAAGCGACGAAACGAGGACGTCTTGAGCCTGACGCGGGCCCACATACCCGACGATGCCGCACATGTTGTCTCCTTCTGTGTTGGAGACCGGCACCAGACGGGTCCAACCCGTCCCCCACTTCGAAGCGGCCTCTGTTCCGAAGTCTCCTCCGGGTTCTGCTCCGCTTCGTCACGACTGTGGGCGCCGAGAGGGCATCCGCCGAATGTTTCGATGCTCCCTCTACCTCGTCACCCCGAAGGGCCTGGCGCTGAAGATGTCATGTGCCGATCTCGAAGCCGAAGGATACCCGCTCCCAGGTCCCACGAGTCGATTCGGTCACCGAGGACGTGGCAGATCAGCCGAGTTCGGAGCGCACGATCGCAACGAGCTCGTCAGTGATGGTGACTGCTTCATCGCGAGTCGGGGCCTCGACCATGACCCTGACCAGGGGTTCGGTGCCCGAGGGTCGGATCAGAATGCGGCCGTCACCGCCGAGTCGTTCTTCGATCGACGAGACCGCATCCCAGAGAACGTCCGCTCCAGCCAGCAGGCTCTTGTCCGCGACGCGGACGTTTCGCAGGATCTGTGGGAACTCGGTGATGGTTTCCGCCCTCAGCTCCCTCAGCTCTTTGCCGGTGATTGCGAGGACCTCGAGCAGTCGGACTGCGGTCAGCAGTCCATCGCCCGTCTCTGCGTGGGCAGAGAATATGACGTGTCCGGACTGCTCCCCGCCGAGTGCCGCACGCCGCTCCCACATCGCCTCTTTCACATACCGGTCTCCGACCTGCGTCTCGACAAGCTCGATGCCCATCTCACTCATGGCTTTCCGGAAGCCGAGATTCGCCATGACGGTTGCCACCACCACGTTCTTGCGGAGCTTTCCGGTCTCCTTCATGTGCCGGGCGATGATCGCCATGATCACATCGCCATTCGCCGGTACACCGTCCTCGTCGACAGCAATCAGCCGATCGGCATCACCATCGAACGCCAACCCGACGCGCCCGCGACACTCCCCTGCGAGGAAGCCAGGGTGCGCTGCCCCACAGCCATCATTGATGTTCGTGCCATCCGGTTCTGCGCACAGCACTTCGACATCGGCGCTCAACCGACGAAACAGTTCGGGGGCGACCCTTGTCGCGGCGCCGTTGGCGCAGTCGATGAGAAGCCTGAAGCCGTTCAGCGAGTACGGCATCGTCCCCTTCAGGAATGTCAGGTACCGTTCCTCGGCATCCACCATTGCGAAGCGGGTACCGACGCTGTCACCCGACGCGAGGAGCCACGGGCTTCCCCTGCGGACCCGCGCTTCGATGCGATCCTCCCGCTCGTCGGCGAGTTTCGCACCCCTGTGATTCAGCAGCTTGATGCCGTTGTCGATCGCGGGGTTGTGCGATGCAGAGATGATCACGCCCATCGCAGCTCCGGTCTCCGCGACAAGATGAGAGATCCCCCCAGAGGGCAGAATGCCGACATCGAGACTATCGACTCCGATGGAGTGCAAACCCGCCTGAAACGCCTCCGACAGCATCTCGCCAGATCGGCGCGTGTCACGACCGATGAGGACGGACTCGCCGCGAATCTCTTCAGCGGTGGCACGACCGAGAGCGAGAGCAAAGTCCGCCGTCAGCTCAGTGTTGGCGACACCGCGGATCCCGTCGGTGCCGAACAGGCGGCTGCCGCTCTCGAACATTTACCGCTTCGTGTACTGCGGAGCTTTGCGGGCTTTGCGCAGACCGTACTTCTTCCGCTCCACCTTCCGGGCATCACGGGTGAGGTAGCCGGCCTTCTTCAAGACGGCTCGCAGTTCGGGTTCGAGGACGATAAGGGCACGGGCGATGCCAAGGCGCAGCGCGTCGGCCTGACCCGTGGTACCCCCACCCTGCAGCGACGCCTTGATGTCGTACCGCCCTTCCCTGTTGGCCTCGCGCAGTGGCGCGAGCACCCGAAGGCGTTGCGCCATGGTCGGCATGTAGGTCTCGAGCGGACGATCGTTCAGCGTGACCGCCCCGGTCCCGTCGTACAAACGGACTCGTGCAACGGACTCCTTCCGGCGACCGGTCGCCTGAACCAGCATCTTTGCCATCAGGACTCCACCTTTCGGATATCGAATGACAGCTCCTTGGGTATCTGCGCCTGATGCGGGTGATCAGGACCAGTATGTACCTTCAACTTGCGGAGCATCTGGCGACCTAGACGGTTCTTCGGGAGCATGCCGCGAACCGCACGTCGAACGATCTCCTCCGGACGTCGGCTGCGCAAGGACTCCAGACCCTCTTCGGTCAGGCCGCCCGGATAGCCGGAGTGCCGGTAGTACATCTTGTCGCGGCCGCTAACCCTCACCTTCTCGGCGTTGACGACGATCACGTAGTCGCCGGTGTCGATGTGGGGCGCTTGGATCGGCTTGTGCTTGCCTCGAAGAATCCGAGCGATCTCTGACGACAACCGTCCAAGTGGCAGGTCGGCGGCGTCGACAACGAACCACTCTCGTTGCACGTCGCCTGCCTTGGGTGAATACGTCTTCTGCAGCCTCATGGAAACCTCGCGAGGGGAGGCTCCGAGGGTCTCGGAGCCGCCACATGGTAAACGGCGACCGGGCCAATCGCCAATTGGAAGGTTTTCAGTTGTCGGTTGTCAGTTGTCGGTAAGACGCTCGCGCCAAGATGGCGGAACGCGTTCGTTCGTACGAAGACCGAGAACCGAAAACCGAAGACCGCGAGCGGAGCGGGCCGGCAGGTACGGCTACCGCGGCTCGCCTCGCGAGCGGCGGTAGCCTGACTCCGTGCAACTCATCACACTGGACGACATCGTTGAGGCCCGCGAGCGTATCGCGGGGGCCGCAATCACCACTCCGCTGCTGCACTCTCCCTCCTTCTCGCGCATGACCGGCCGAGAGGTCTGGCTGAAAGCCGAGAATCTCCAGCGAACAGGGTCGTTCAAGATCCGGGGCGCATCAAACGTCATCGCACAGCTCGAAGCCCCGGTAGGTGTCGTGGCCGGCTCGGCGGGTAACCACGCTCAGGGTGTCGCCCTCGCAGCGCAGCTCGCGGGGGTCCCGGCGACGATCTTCATGCCCTCCTCAGCCGCCATCCCCAAGGTTGAGGCCACACGCTCGTACGGGGCCGACGTGCGACTCGGTGGTGACGACATCCAGGCGGCGGTTGAGGCCGCTCGTCGCTTCGCCGACGAGACCGGCGCCCAGTTCATCCACCCGTTCGACGATCCCCGCATCATCGCCGGTCAGGGAACGCTGGGGCTCGAGATCATCGAACAACTACCCGACGCCGGCACCATCGTGGTTCCAATCGGTGGCGGCGGGCTGATCTCAGGAACGGCAGTCGCAGTGGCCGCGACCAAGCCCCATGTTCGGATCATCGGTGTGGAAATCGCCTCGGTCGCTCCCTACCTGGCATCTCGCGGCCATGAGCATCCGACATCTGTCCCCTATCGGCCCACGGTCGCAGACGGTATCGCCGTGCCGGTTCCCTCCGAGCTGGCGTTTCAACACATCGAGCGGTACGTCCACGACATCGTCACCGTCGATGATCGGGAAGCTTCGCAGGCTGTCATGCTGCTCATGGAACGCGCCAAACTCGTGGTCGAAGGTGCCGGGTCGGTTGGAGTTGCGGCACTCCTCGAGGATCGCCTCCCGGAGTCGCCAGATCCTGTCGTCATCGTTCTCTCTGGCGGCAACATCGACCCTCTGCTCGTAGGGAAGGTTCTCAGATACGGACTCGAAGCGGCCGGACGGTACGCCTGGTTCCGAGTGCTCATCCCCGACGTGCCCGGCCAGCTCGCAGGCATTCTGAATCTCATCGCGGACCTCGGGGCCAACGTGCTGACGGTCAACCATCGCAGGGAGGGAGCAGGATTACCGTTCGGCACGACCGAACTCGGCATCGCCGTCGAAACGACTGGAGCCGAGCAGACCGCCGAACTCAGGGCCGCCCTGGCCGCCTACTCGTCTGGATAGACCACATCCCACAGCACGAGACCATGGGGAGGGGCTGCTCCCCCGGCAGCCTCCCGGTCACGTGCTGCAAGGATCCCCGCCATATCCCCCGCATCGAGCCGTCCTCTGCCCACCTCAACGCACAGCCCCACCATCGAGCGCACCATCCGGCGACAGAACGAGGTCGCCGTGACCCGGAACTCGACAATGTCGTCATCTCGAGTCCAGGACACCTCGAGTACCTCCCGAATGGTGCTGCGTCCCTTCGCCTTGCGGCACAGTGACGCGAAGTCGTGCTCCCCAACAAAGGCACCGGCAGCTCGCTGCATTGCCACGAGATCGAGGATCTGAGGTATGTGCCACGTTGTCAGCCGGCGCAGTGGATCAGGTGCCGGTCGATTGAGAATCTGATACCGATAGCTCCGCGACAACGCCGAGAAACGGGAGGAGAACCCCTCCTCGACCTCACGACACGCCAGCACGGCCACTTCGACGGGGAGCAGGCCGTTGAGTGAACGGACCAGACGGTCGACTTCAACCGACGACTCCACCGTAAACGAGACGACCTGCTGCCTGGCGTGCACTCCGGCGTCGGTTCGTCCGGCCACGGTCGTCTCCACCGGGCCCATGATCCGAGCTAAGGCGGCGTCCAGCACGCCCTGAACGGTTCGAATGTCTTGCTGTCGCGCATACCCATGAAACGACGTTCCGTCGTAGGAGATGTCCAGCCGGTAGGTGGGCATCACCCAAGTCCGAGGATCGCCGTCAGTTTCAACCCGAACCCGATGAGGCCCGCCGCCCACCAGACGGCGAACGCAAGCAAGGTGGCGCTGACGGCGTGGGACAGATCGAAGTCGAAGAGCGCACGCGTTGCCGATGCCACAGAGGCGAAGAACCAGGCAAAGCCGAAGACGACCACCACGGTGCCGGATGGTGCCGGCATGAGCAGTCCCACAGCGGATGCCACCAGCGGCGCATGAGCGAATCCGACGAGCCGGACAGCCGTCTGTCCTCGAGCGCTGCCATTGAAGAGCTTGACTCCTGTGACCCAGAGCGCTCCTCCGAGAACCAGCCACCCAACCAACCCGCCGAGCACCAGTCTGAGGAAGGTGACCATGGAGAGCTGCGACCCTCCACCGAGCACGAACGCAAGAGCAATCAGTGCATATGCGGCTGCGACAACGATGACCGCATTGCCGGTTGCGTAGTCGTCGAAGACCATCTCCGTGAAGAAACGGCGATCAAGTTGAGCGGCACGGATCATCTGTCGAAGCATCCAAGGAGCGTACCAGCGGGCGGATCTAGCCAGATCCGAGTGCTCGGAGCTTGGAGACTGGTCGTGTCAGCGACGGGTCGCTCCGAGGTAGATGCCCCAGATCGAACCACTTCGACTCCTCGACACCGTCGCCGGCAGCCACATCCCAGGTGCGGGCAACGTAGGCAGACCGCACGTCGAAGTGCTCGTGGGCGGGGTCGGGGCCTCTGGCTGGGAACTGGTGGATGTCCACGTCGAACAGCCCGAGCCATTCCAGGTCGGACAGGTGGGTTTCCTCTTCGATCTCCCTGAGCTGGGCAGCGACCAGGTCCACGTCACCGGGCTCGAGGTGGCCTCCTGGCTGGAGCCATTTGCCGAGCTTTCTGTGCCATACCAACAGCAGTGACGTTCGATCTGGAGAGAGCACGAAGCCGCTGGCGGTGATGTGGCCCGGCTGGAAACAGCTTCGCGAGAACGACTCAGGCAACGCGAGTAACCGTATTCGGTCGAGGTACAGCTTCTCGCGTTCATCGAAGGGCACGACGCCGTCGAGCAACTCGTGGAGATCTGCCGCATTCACCGGGCAACCGTATCAGCCCGCGTTGAGTATCGTCCTTCCATGGAACGGATCGCCGAGTTCACCCACAGGGCGGAAGCAGAGCTCGCCCGTGCGTCCCTGGAAGCGGACGGGATCCCGGCACTCCTCGTCGGAGACGATGCCGGCGGTGTCTATCCGGGGGCACTGCCCGTCTATCTTCTCGTCGATCCGATCGACCGGGATCGCGCGAGGGAGGTGCTCGAACCGATGCATCCTTCCGAAGGCCCCCTCACCGACAGTCTTCCCGGTTGGGCAATCCTCGGCCTGATCCTCGCCTTGCTGATCGCCCTCGCCATGCTGGTGCTCACCATCACGCACTGAACGCTCGCTTCGCTCGCAGTCATCAGTCATCAGTCATCAGTCATCAGTCATCAGCCATCAGCCATCAGTCATCAGTCATCAGTCATCAGTCCTCAGTCATCGGTAGGAACGCGACCTGAAACAACGCGAGACCGTAGGGCGAGTGTGTCTCACCGAGAACCGAAAACCGAGCACGGCAAGCGCAGCGAACCAACGGACACGCTCTCACACGTCGACTCACTGCACGAGCCGTCGTCAGTTCTCAGTCATC
>Ga0307423_1001407_pt1 | contig 14547 bp, 16 predicted proteins | sample SalMarWE160310MG_FD_202154 | JGI IMG/M metagenome (GOLD analysis project Ga0307423, IMG submission 202154) | Salt marsh sediment microbial communities from the Plum Island Ecosystem LTER, Massachusetts, United States - WE1603-10 | ecosystem: Environmental > Aquatic > Marine > Intertidal zone >...
ATATGTGATGAACAGTAAAATAAGTGAACCTATAAAAATCACTGCCCATTGTTCTGAGGTAAGGTGTTGTTTTTGGGGTAGATTTAAAATTAGAGAGATATAAAATGAAATTGCAAAAATAGAATAAGTAAAAATTCCGTTTAGAAAAAATTTTATGACACTCCATACCGTTGTTGGATAATCGGTTAAAAATACGTTTCTTAACCTATCATAAAGTTTTTCAATTTTAGCAATAATTTTGATGAGAACCTCCCACATGTGTCGCACAAATATAATCTAATATCCAAAGATATTCAATAATTATTTAATTGGAATGTAGCTTTGTAGGTTCTATTATAAAGATTTAAAGTTTTTAAGGAAAATTACGTGAAACAGGAAAGAATAACCCGTTTTATCAAAACAGAGGATGCCGACAGGAAGTGGTATTTGGTTGATGCGAAGGATCAGGTCCTTGGTCGTTTGGCAAGTAAGGTTGCTCGGGTAATAAGAGGAAAGAACAAACCGATATTTACACCTAATACCGATACAGGCGATTTTGTTGTTGTAATCAATGCAGATAAAATTAAGGTAACCGGTAAAAGAGAAACTCTGAAAGAATACAAGCACCACAGTGGCTACCCGGGCGGACAAAAAGTTACTTCCTTCCAGGAAATGATGAAAAAGAAACCCGAGTTTGCTGTTCATAATGCTGTTAAGGGTATGCTGCCGAAGAACAGGCTTGGCAGAAAATTAATTAAGAAATTAAAAGTTTATTCCGGTGAAGATCATCCGCACCAGGCACAGAAACCGGAAACACTGAGTTTAACGGAGAAATAATGGCAGAAAAAATTTATGTAGGAAGAAGAAAAACTTCTGTTGCAAGAGTGATCTTAAAAAGCGGAAGCGGTAACGTAAAGATAAACGGGCAGGAATTTGAAAAAGTATTTCCTCAGTTGATCGACCGTGATGATATTTTAGCGCCATATAAAGTAACTGAAACTTCCGGCAAATACGATACTATTATTACCGTTAAAGGTGGAGGAACAACAGGACAGGCTCAGGCTATACGTTTGGGGATTGCACGCGCTCTTGTTGATATCGATGCAGAAAACAGACCGAAGCTGAAAGTGGAAGGACTCTTAACAAGAGATCCGAGAATGGTCGAACGAAAAAAATACGGAAGACCGAAAGCAAGAAAGAGATTCCAATTCTCTAAGAGATAATAACCAGTTTAAGTACAAGTTCAGGTTCAAGGTTTTTCTTGAACTTGTTCTTAGCCTTGAACTTTTTTAACAATCATACTTTCTGATTTACCACCTGTGTCCCGCTATAGCGGGATGAAAGGTAAAGCTGAAGAAAGTAGAAGACAAAAACAGGAGTAATAAAATGAGTAAAGTTGAATTAACTCAGCTTATCCAGGCTGGGGCACACTTCGGGCATTTAACACGCCGCTGGAATCCAAAAATGAAGCCGTACATTTTCATGGAAAAGAACGGCATTCATATAATCGATCTTAAAAAAACACAATCCCTGATTGTAGAATCTGCAGATGCGATGAGTAAATTCGTTGCTGAAGGAAGAAGTGTTTTATTTGTGGGTACAAAGAAACAGGCAAAAGGTGTAATTGAATCCGAAGCAAGAAGATGCAACAGCAACTGGGTTAGTGAACGCTGGTTAGGCGGAATGCTTACAAACTTTGCTACCATTCGTAAAAGTGTTAAGCGGCTTAATAATATCGAAAAACAAGAAACCGACGGAACTTTTGAGAAGATCACTAAAAAAGAAAGATTGTTTTTATCAAGAGAAAAAGACAAGCTGAAAAAAGTTCTTGAAGGTGTCGAATCGATGAACAAGCTACCCGGTGCTCTTTTTATTGTTGATATTAAAAAAGAATCAATTGCAGTAAAAGAAGCAAAAAGATTGAATATTCCGGTTTTTGCAATCGTTGATACTAACTGTGATCCTGATGAAATCGATTATATAATTCCTGCAAATGATGACGCTGTAAAAACTGTTGAACTGATTACAAAATCTATTGCCGAGGCAGTTATTGAGGGACAGGCTAAGCTGAAAGAAAAGAAGGCTGAAGAAGCGGCAGAACGTGAGAGACAGAAGAAAGAACGTGAAAAAGAAAAAGAAGAAGAGAAGAAAAAAATAGAAGCAGAAAGAGAAGCTGCAAAAGCAGAGAAAGAAGAAAAGAAAAAAGCTGCTAAAAAAGAAGCTGAAGCAAGTAAAGATGTAAAAGAAGATGAAACAACTAAAGAAAAAAGTGTTGCGGAACCCGAATTGAATTTTGAAGAGAAGAAAGATGAAAAAGTGGAAAAGGAACCGGAGTCTAAGTCAGCTAAAAGCAAAAAGAAAGTTGAAAAACCGGATACAGAATAAAAACCTAATTGGAGAAATTTTGAAATGGCTATAACAGCACAACAAGTTAATGAGTTAAGAAAAAAAACCGGCGCCGGTATGATGGATTGCAAAAAAGCATTAACCGAGTCAAATGGCGATATGGATAAAGCAATTGAAATCCTGAGGAAAAAAGGTGCGGCTGTTGCAGCAAAAAGAGCTGATAAATCGGCCAATGAAGGATTGATTGCTACTAAAATTTCGGATGATGGTAAACGTGGCTCGATTGCAGAAATTAATTGTGAAACCGACTTCGTTGCAAACAGTAAAGATTTTATAGATCTGACTAAAGATGTAATTGAAGCTGTATTTAACGATCAGCCTTCTTCTCCTGCCGAATTGTTAAACAAAAACTCTAAACTGAAAAACAGGGTTACGGAAGTGCTGGGTAAAGTCGGAGAAAAAATCGAAATATCCAGACTGGCAAATGAGGAAGCAACAAATGGATTGTTGGTCGATTATATCCACATGGGTGCAAAACTCGGTGTACTTATAAAATTCGATAATGTTACCGATGCATCCGACGAACTTGGTACACTGGGCAAAGACTTTGCAATGCAGGTTGCAGCAATGAATCCTATCAGTGTTTCAAGGGAAGGAATTGCCAAAGACATTATTGAAAAGGAATTGGAGATTTACAAGGAAGTCGCACGTAAAGAAGGTAAACCGGAACAAATCCTGGAGAAAATTGCAACAGGAAAACTTAATAAATTTTACCAGGAAAATTGCCTTTTAGAGCAGGCATTCATTAAAGATAATACAAAAACAGTATCTGCTCTTTTGGATGAGTTTAATATTACTCATAACTCTAAAGTTAAAATTTCGATATTTCATCGCTTCCATCTCGGCGATGAGAATAAATAAATTCTGAACTGAAGGTCTTAACTATGTTAAGACCTTTTTTTATATTTAGTTACAGGTTTAGAATAAAAATGGTTTCTGGAAAAATCCCGTTCCGTTTTTATTTGATTCACAAATTTGAAGGATGAAATGGAACAATTAAAATATAAAAGAGTATTGCTGAAACTGAGCGGTGAATCTCTTATGGGTGATAAAGGATTCGGAATTGATGGTAATATCCTGGAATTTTTTGCTAAGGAAGTTAAAAAAGCTCATGATATAGGATTAGAGCTTGGTTTGGTAATCGGTGGAGGAAACATCTACCGTGGATTGAGTGCAAGCCAGCAGGGAATTGACAGAGCTACCGGCGATTACATGGGTATGCTTGCAACTTTAATCAATTCACTCGCTCTACAGAATGAAATTGAAAAACATGGTGTTCCATCTAGATTAATGAGTGCGATTCAAATGGCTGCAGTAGCGGAACCATACATTCGTCGCAGGGCAATGAGACATCTTGAAAAAGGAAGAGTTGTAATTCTGGGTGCCGGTACAGGTCATCCTTATTTCAGTACAGATACTGCAGCTTCACTAAGAGCGGTTGAAATTGGTGCTGAAGTTATTATCAAAGGTACAAGAGTAGATGGAATCTTTGATAGTGATCCAGAGCTAAATCCGGATGCCGTAAAATTCGATTCAATCGGTTATATGGATATTCTAAAAAGAAATTTAAAAGTAATGGATTTAACGGCTGTTAGTTTGTGCCAGGAAAATAATTTACCGATGATGGTGTTCAATATGAATGAGCCCGATAACCTGCTTAAATTAGTACTGGGCGAAAATGTGGGAACAATTGTTAATAGCGAGTCTACTGTTGCAGAAAAAGTAAAATAAAATCGGAGAAAGAATATGAATCCCGTTTTAAAAGATGCAAAAGCAAGAATGGATAAATCGCTTGAAGCATTAAGAAGCGAGCTTTCAAAAGTAAGAAGCGGAAAAGCAACAACTGCGCTTCTTGATGGAATAAAAGTAGAATATTACGGAAACATGGTTCCGTTAAACCAGGTAAGTAATATTTCTGTCCTGGATGCTCACACACTTTCATTAACCCCATGGGAAAAACCGATGGTCGCGGTAATTGATAAAGCAATACTGGAAGCAAACATTGGACTCAATCCTATCAGCGACGGTACAAACTTAAAAATTCCTGTTCCCCCTACAACTGAGGAAAGAAGAAAAGAACTTGTGAAGCTTGTTAAGCAGTTTGGGGAAGATGCGAAAGTAGCCGTGAGAAATATAAGAAGAGATGCAAACGATCATCTGAAAAAAGAGGAAAAAGAAAAAAAATTATCCGAAGACCTGATGCATGATGCCGAAGCCGAGGTACAAAAATTGACCGATGAACATATTAAAATGATTGATGATATTCTAAAGCATAAAGAAACCGAAATAATGGAGGTTTGATAGCCCAAAACTGTTGGCACTTTTTTATGTTATACTTTCCAAAATTATCACTAAATATTTTGTTAGGGGTAAGTGAATAATTATAATTTAATTTATGTTTTAAATATTTAGTAATGACAAAAGCATATTTTCTTACATATATAGTTTTATTTGTAAATGCATCGCAAATATTTCTACAAGTGAGCACATTTCTTAAAATTCATAAAAAGCAATTTGAGTCTGAGGTTTTGGGAAGTATCCAGGGATTGGTTTTTGATTTAGAAGATCATAATCCTATAGCCAATGCTAATGTGTATATTGAGGGAACTGATTGGGGAACAGTGACGGATTCATCTGGTGCATATAAAATTGGATTTATTTTATCCGGTAATTATAACGTAATTGCAGGGACAATAGGGTATCATAGAACAAAGGTTATAGGTATAAAAGTAATAAAAGAGTATAATGCCATCGTGAATTTCCCACTTATAAATATTATGATACCTGAAGATCCAATGCCTATTGAATGGTCCAATAAGTACAAGAAATGAAATTTACTCTTAGTACTCAACCAAATATTCAGGTACCTCAGTAAATTTCATTGTAACCGGAACAATTGATAAATTAATTTCGCCGGGTAAAAATTCTGGCAAATGGAGTTGAATTTGCATATTAATAATCCTTCCATCTTTTAATATTCTAATTTTTGGATGCTGTATATCTTCTCCAATCAATTCACTTATGTTCTTTACAGATGTGTAACTGGAATCAAATACAGGGACACCATAGCCAATTTGTTCAACAGGAATTAATTTTCCACGTATAAAATCTCCGTTAGTTGAATCCATTTCTGCCTCAAGGATTACATTTAATCCGCTTATTCCGCTTATATTTATGTTGCCGTAGGTTAAAAAGTTACCAAGTGAGTATGCAATAAGTTTGTTTTTATAAATTTCCATTGCACGTAGAACGTGTGGCCCGTGTCCTAATACCATATCGGCGCCAGCATCAATTACAGTATGAGTAAATCGATAAACGTTTCCGCGGTTTTCTCCAAGAAAAATTTCTGTTGAATCCTTAACGTGAGCTGCATCTTTTCCTTCAGCGCCACCATGAAATGAGACAATAATCAAATCATATATTTTATCCAGAGTGAAAATTATCCTCTCAGCATTTATTAGATCAGAGATATTATTAGAATAATCCGAATATCCGAAAGCAACTATAGCTACCCGAATTTTTCCGAATGTAAAATCTACATATCCTTGCTTGGGCATAAACTTTATTCCAAGTTCCCGCAGTGCTCGTTGAGTAAAGCGATACCCTTCCTCACCATAGTCTTCTGAATGATTATTATCCTGGTTGAGCACATTGAAACCTAATTCCTTAAGGACAGGAGCTAAATATTCCGGCATTCCGAATTCGTAGCAGGTTCCTGCGTCGCGTGATCGATCAGAACATTTTTGTGGTTCCATTTCATCGTTGATAATTGCACCTTCAAGGTTGCCAAATACAATGTCCGCATTCATTAGTAAATTTCCAATTGAATTAATAAATTCTTTTCCACTATCGGCAGGTAATATTTCTTTTGGTGTAACAGAGCCCAGCATAACATCGCCGACAGCTTTTATTTTTATTTGTCCATTTACAGAAGCAGGAAATTGCACCAGCAAAAGAATATTTAGAATGATGTAAATTAAATTGCTTTTCAACACTTCTTAATTCATTGAGGAACAGGTTTTGATTAATAGTTATATCAATTTTGAGTAAATTTCTTAGTTATTAATAAAATATTTTACACGCTACTTATTTTAAAATGTCAGACAGACCTCTCAAAAATACACTGAAAAAATTAAATTCCTTACTGCATCAATATACAGATAAGCATACAGTAAGAAATATTTTGTATATGAGTGCTGCAATTGTTTTGTTTATGTTCGGTGTAATAATTTACGGTGTAATTTTAAATACGAGAGAAATTTCACTATCCGAGGCAATGCAAGAAAAAGAATTAAGTGAATTGAAAAACCCCGGGATACGTATTAACAGGGCAGATTATGAGCTTGAACTTTACGAAGACAGTACACTTATAAAAAGTTACAGGGTAAGTTTCGGAAGGAATGTGCATCGCCTAAAAAGTAAAGCCGGTGATGAGGCAACACCGGTTGGAGTATATGAAATATGTTCAATAGATACTATATATAAGTTCAACAAATTCTTCAGGCTAAACTATCCGAATATAAGAGATGCCTCAGATGCTTTACGAAAAGGTTGGATAACCCAGGAAGAGTTCGATCAAATTAAAGACAATATTAATGAAGGAAAATGCCCGGGCTTTAATAATGTGCTTGGTGGCGATATAGGAATCCATGGTATTGGCAGATTAAATTTTATTATTAAAAATCTCCCGTTTGTTTATAACTGGACGAACGGTTCGATTGCAATGAGTGATGAAGACATAGATGAACTATACACTGTTATAAAAGTAGGATGTAAGGTTGTTATCAATTAAAAAAAACGGACTCATTTTTTTAATAACGTTTTTGATTTTTTTATCTTCATGCGGAAAGAAAGAGGAAAAACCTGTAGACCTTAAAGATCCGAAAGCAGTGCAGAAAATAGTTGATGAAGTTTTACCCAAAGAGGCGAAGTTTTCAACATCAGGCAATTTTAATTCGGATAAGAAATTGTCAATTGTAGCCGGAACTGAGACTGTCACTAAAAATATCCAGGGTATTTCATTCATCTTGATTGATAAAAAAGATGATGAATATAAAGTTGATTTCAGAACCCACATTCTTGACGGATCATTTGAAAAATGTCTGGTTGATAAAATAAAATTATCATCGTTAGGTGGTGAAATGATTTATTACAATTCAAAAGATTATTTTATTGGAACGAGCGGCGGTGATATATATTCCTACATAATAGATTTCAGGAATAAAGAAGTTTACTCGGCGCATTTAGTATCGGGAAAAACAAAAAGAGCATTGTTGTATCTTTCAGAAAATGTAACAGACAAATTACTCAGAACATTTTTCGTAAGCTATTATAAAAAGGACTATCCTTCACTTCAAATCACACAATCGGATGAGTGATTGTTGATTTTATCATTCATCACGAAAAATCCATTTATGAAATCTTTAAGTGTAACGATTAGATCCCTGCGTCGATTCAAAAACCCGGAATCGTAGATGTAAATTCGCATTGGATTTGTTGATAAAGTAATTATCATATTATTGGTTATTTTTAAGAAAAACGTTTCTTTCTTTAATGAAAATCAGAGTTTCAAAAATCAACTTAATTAAAAAAAATACTGCTTCCGTTATTTTAATTCTGGCTTGTTTTGCCGCAAGTATTTCCTATGCCCAGTCTTCTGCAATGGATGTTGAGCTAACATCAATCATTTTTAAGGGAAACAAAGAATTTTCCGAATCAGAATTGAAAAGTATTATCCAGAGCAAAGAAAGTCCATTCTGGTTATGGAAGTTTTTTAATTCATTCAGCTTTTTAGGTTCACCGCCCGAATATTTTGATTCGACTGTAATAAACATTGATCTGGTATCTCTAAAATCTTTTTATGCAACAGAAGGGTTTTTCCAGGCTACAATTTCTTCTTCATATAACATCGATACGACCTCTAAAATTGCTGAATTAACATATACTATACACGAGGGGCCAGCTTTCACGTACGGGAAGTCAGTATGGCATGGTATTGAAAAACTGAATTACTTACATAGGTATACGGCACCATATACCGAGCTTACATCTGCGTACAGGTATACGGAAACCAGGCTGTCGAACAACATCAATGAAGTGCTTTCCATTCTTAAAAATAATGGTTTTATGCTTGCAACGTTCGATAGTACTATTATAACAGTAGATTCTGTTAAAAAAAGAACCGACCTTGAAGTGTATTTTACCCCCGGCAACAGGTACAGGTATAATGAAATAAGAGTTGAAAAAAGCGGTGAAGGTAAAAATCTTGTAAGCAATGCATTGATTAAATATGTAACCGGTATTCAGGATAGTCAATATTATAGCGATGATGAAATTGCAAAGAGTCGTTTAAGACTTGCAAGAACAGGACTTTTCAATACTATAAATCTCAGAAGTGTTGTTGAAGATACTGTTGGTAACTTCGTTCCGCTTGGAATTTACGGAGATATCGTTACAATGAATGATCTTTCACCGGAAGTATTTATAGATAACGAATTTAGTACATCGAATGTTGGTATCGGATTAAGCTATACAAGGAAGAATTTCTTAGGAGACGCACGCAGGTTAACCTTAAGCACACGGGGAAAAGTCAATGATATTCAGAATTTCAGTTTCTCGTCAAAGTCGGCAAAAGATTCAACAGTGCAAACCCAGATTGATCTTTCTCTGCTTTTAGAGCAGCCGTTTTTCCTCAAAAGAAATATTTCAGCTTCGCTCGAAGCATTTTATAAAACATATAATATTTCAAGAGTTCGTTTTGAAAATACAGGGGGAAAACTAAGACTGGCAGTAGATATGCCAACGTATACTTTCGTTAATTTATTAAATCCATATCTTACACTGGATGTTCTCGGCTACGATATAAATCTTGAAGTTAATAATAGTCCTTTTGTGAGAACACCTACAAGCACTACATCAAGTATCGGGTCTGAAATCGGTTCTTCTACAACCAATGATTTCTTTTATCCTAATACAGGTTATAATCTTAACCAGGTTATTGAACTTGCAGTTACCGGAACAAGAACAACAGATCGCGGGCAATATATTCAGGACTCACTAGGTGTCCCGGAGATTCAAAACAGTAAAACAGGTTTGTATTATAAACTGCAAACAACTTATTCCCAATATTTTACGATGTCTAAAGATAATCGATCTGTTCTCGCATTTAAATTAAAATTGGGATATATCCAGACATTCGTAGGTGGTGTAGAGCTTATTCCACCCAACCAAACCTTTTTTGCTGGTGGAGCTAACTCGGTAAGAGGCTGGCGTGCGAGACAGTTAGTACCAAGGAATCGGGTTGAGTTTATCGGAGTTACACAACCTGTAAATGATAACATTCGCGGCGGCACATTTATTATTGAGGGTTCATTTGAACACAGGAGAAAATTTGAACCTGAATATGGATTGGCAGTTTTTTTAGATTATGGTAACACCTGGAACGGCTATAAGGAATTTCAAATTAAACAAATTGCTGTTGCAATCGGATGGGGATTGAGATACTATTCTCCATTTGCGCCCTTCAGAATAGATTTTGGATGGAAATTATGGGATCCTGATAAAGAGGTTACCTTATTTAAAAGAAGTTTCTGGAAAAGTATTGAATTTCATTTTGGTATCGGCGAAGCATTTTAGAAAATCAAAATGTTTTTTATACCATTATCTTCGCGTAAGCTCAATTAAGTCTGGATAAATTCTTTATAAATGTATAATCTAAGACCTAACAGCTAACTTTTTTTGAATAGCTTGGGATAATTCTTTATTTTTGTTCTCTTTTTTCGGATAGATAATCATGATATCAAGTATGACTGGTTACGGCAGGGGCATTGCCGTAAAAAATAAGCTAACGGCGGAAGTCGAGTTAAAAAGTGTAAACAGCCGTTTTTTGGAAATAAATCTGAAACTACCTTTTACTCTTTCAGATCGTGAATTTGAACTGCGTGAGATCCTAAAGAAAAGAATTACAAGAGGAAAAATAAACGGGGTAATCCAGTTTAAAAGAGAAGGAATCGATGATATTGTTAAAGTGGATGGAAAGAAGCTAAAGAGTTATTTGGCTCTCATCGAAAAGGTGAAAAAGACGGCAAAGATAAAAGAAGAGCTTAAGCTTGAACATATACTAGGAAACAGCGATATAATTTCTTCTGCTGATACAGGTATTACGGAAAATGAATTTAACCTGGTAAAGAAAGCATTTAATACAGCAATAGATGAACTGATCAGGACGAAAAGAAATGAAGGTAATGAACTAGCTAAAGATCTTAAAAAACGGGTCAGTTCGATAGAAAAGAAAGTTACCTCAATAGAAAAAGAGTTTAAAAAAGGTGTAACAGATTATCATCAAAAGCTTAAGGAAAGAATTGACGGACTTATTCAGAATGCTAAAGAAAACGATGAAAGGTTACAACTGGAACTGGCATTGATAGCAGATAAAGCGGACATAACCGAAGAATGTGTCAGGTTAAAAAGTCATCTTAAATTTTTTATTGAAAGCCTGATGAAAGAAAAAGAACCGGGCAGAAAGTTAAACTTTTTATGCCAGGAACTTAACCGGGAAGCGAACACAATTTCATCTAAATCGATTTCAACTTCTGTTACACATAAAGCTGTTTTAATAAAAGAACAAATTGAAAAGATCAGGGAACAAATACAGAACATTGAGTGATCCTTGGAAAGTAAAGGAGAAGTAATTGCAGTATCCGCGCCGAGCGGGGCGGGTAAAACGACCATCGTAAAAAAGATTTTAAAGTACTACCCGGATATCGTTTTTTCGGTTTCTGCAACCACACGTCCGAAAAGGGAAAACGAAACCGATGGTCGTGAGTATTTTTTTCTGAGCGAAGAAGACTTTCAAAAAAAAATTGAAAACGGTGAATTTGTTGAATGGGAAAAATTTTACGATTATTATTACGGAACGTTCAAAAGTTTTATTGAAGACAATATTAACGCAGGAAAATCTGTTCTTTTAGAAATTGATGTAAAAGGCGCTCTTTCAATAAAGAAAATTTATCCCGGTTCTCACTTAATCTATATAGAACCGCCCAGTTACGAGGTGCTTGTAAAAAGGCTCCGGGAAAGGCAAACCGAAACGGAAAAAGACTTCAAAAAGAGAATTGAGAGAGCAAAAATGGAGTTGAGCCTGAAGGATAGGTTTGATTATATTATCAATAATGAAAATCTGGAAAAAGCAATTAAAGAAACTTCGGATTTAATAAATAAAATAATTAGTAAGGAGAAGTAAAGAATGGAAATAAAACCGATCGACCTGAGGGAGATTGATGAGAAGGCACAAAATGTATATGAAGCGATTATTGTAAGTGCCAATCGTGCAAGACAAATTAACGATGAAAACAAAATTGAGTTCAATGCATTGTTGAGCACAATTCCTGAAACCACAACAGATGATGAAAATGAAGACATCGATAATCCTGCACAGTTAAAAATTTCACTCGATATGGAGAACAGGGATAAACCTCATGTTCAGGCTCTCGATGAATTCCTCGAGCGTAAGATTGAATATAAATACAAAGAGTAATTAACTTTTATAATGTTATTTTAAAAATCCGGCGTCTGCCGGATTTCTTTTTCTTATCCGTTCTGTAGGTTTAAATAAATTTCCAAAGGTTTATGTATAAAGACATTATCAACGGGAAAAAAATTGTACTAGGAGTTACAGGTTGTATAGCTGCTTATAAAAGTGCATACTTAGTTCGTGATTTAATTAAACGGGGAGCCGAGGTAAAAATTGTGATGACACCTGCTGCCACAGAATTTATTACCCCGTTAACCCTTTCAACTCTTTCAAATAATAACGTTATTGTAAATACATTCCCTGATTCACCAAATTCAAATACAAGTATTAATACCTGGCATATTGATCTGGCTCAATGGGCAGATCTTATTTTAATTGCACCGGCAACAGTGAATACAGTTGCCAAAATTGCCTGTGGGTTTGCCGATAATGCACTCACAACTCTTGTATCCGCGGCCCGATCACTGGTATTGATTGCGCCGGCGGCGGATGTGGATATGTATCAAAATCCAATCACCCAGGAAAATATTTTAAAACTTGAATCTCTTGGTTACTATGTTATTCCGGCGGAAGAAGGAGAACTTGCAAGTGGACTTTCAGGATACGGTAGGTTAGTCAGCTTAAACAAAATTACAGACACTGTTGAACTGCTTCTTTCCAATCATAAAAAAGATTTACCTGGCAAAAGAATTCTTGTTACTGCCGGACCTACCTATGAAGATATTGATCCGGTAAGATTTATCGGTAACCGATCTTCAGGAAAAATGGGATTTGCATTGGCTAAGGCTTCTTATTTAAGAGGAGCAGATGTTACTCTTATTTCAGGGCCTTCATCAGAAAAAGCTTATCCTGAAATTAAAAAAGTCAATGTTAGATCATCCAATGAAATGAAGAAATCTGTTGAGAAAGAGTTGAAAAATAATGATATCCTCATCATGGCTTCTGCCGTAGCTGATTACAAACCTGCAAAAACTGAATCCAAAAAACTGAAGAAAGAACAAAAACTTTCCGAATTAAAATTATTCCCAACGGAAGATATTCTTGCTTCAATTAAAAAAGATAAAAAAATAGTTGTCGGATTCGCTCTTGAAACAGATAATGAACTGACAAATGCAAAAAAGAAACTGAAGGAGAAGGATCTCGATTTAATGATTCTAAATTCCCTGAAAGACAAAAAAAGCGGATTCGAGTTTGATACGAATAAAATTACTATTTTAAAGAAGACAGGTAAAACAATTAAACTTCCATTGATGAGCAAATTTCAGACGGCTAATAAAATCTTAGATGAAATTTTAAAATATTAATTTTCCTCTTCTTAATTCTAATATTTTGCGGTATATAGATTTTGATGAATGATAAATTCAAAAAGCAAATAATTGAAGCACTCAAAGATCAGAAAGAAATTTTTGGCGATGATCTCTTTGAAGAAAATATTTCAAATAGAATAACAACAATAGTGGCTGATAAAAAAGAAAAATATGGAGTCGAACCAGAACTGTTCCCGGGAGAAAAAGAAGAATGGGAAAAAGCCGAAACACTTGAAAAGCTTGAAAAGCTTATAAAAGATTGTACGGCTTGCAAACTTTGCGAAGGAAGAAATAAATTTGTGTTTGGCAGCGGTAATCCAAATGCTGATGTTATGTGTGTTGGTGAGGGACCGGGTGCAGAGGAGGATAAACAAGGATTACCATTTGTGGGCAGAGCCGGACAATTACTAACTGACATTCTAAAAGCCATCAAATTTGAAAGAGACGAAGTTTATATTGCAAACATTGTAAAATGTCGTCCTCCAGGTAATCGCACACCGCTTCCTGATGAAATGGATACCTGTCTCCCGTACCTTAGAAAACAATATGAATTGATCCAGCCAAAACTTATACTTTGTCTTGGGTTAACCGCTGCAAAAGGTTTGTTGAAAAGCAGGGAATCTCTTACAAGTATGAGAGGGAAGATTTATGAATTTGAAGATGCCAAAGTAATGGTAACTTATCATCCTGCAGCGTTGTTACGGAATCCCAACTGGAAGAGACCCTGCTGGGAAGATTTAAAAAAATTTAAGCAGCTTTATGATGATCTTGTAAAATAGACTTTTATTTTCTTCATACTTTCCCCCTCATAAATATTTCCCCATCCCGCATAAAAATTCATCAACACAATTTTGTAATATTATTACAAGTTTTTTATTATGAGAACTAAGGTTTTGAAAATTAAACGGATCGGTGGGGAGTTCCTTTTTTAACAACAATCACTAATAATAAGAAACAGCGATGAAAAAATATTATTTACTAATCTCAGTTTGTTTACCAACGTTGATGTTTGCTCAATCACCTGTTCCCGACGGAGCTGAAGTAGAATTAATAGCAAGCGGTTTTGAATTTGTTGAAGGTCCGGTATGGAGCGACGATATCGGGCTCCTGTTTTCTGATATGAACGGAAATAAAATATACAATTGGACTGAAGAGGATAGCATTTCTGTTTTTCTTAATCCTTCAGATAATTCAAATGGGTTAACTTACGATCTGGAAGGTAATTTAATAATGAATCAGACCGGTTTACGCCGGGTTGCCAGGTTAGATTCAAATGGTACGCAAACATCTCTTGCAGATATGTATCAGGGTAAAAGGTTAAAC
>Ga0307423_1001408_pt1 | contig 14543 bp, 14 predicted proteins | sample SalMarWE160310MG_FD_202154 | JGI IMG/M metagenome (GOLD analysis project Ga0307423, IMG submission 202154) | Salt marsh sediment microbial communities from the Plum Island Ecosystem LTER, Massachusetts, United States - WE1603-10 | ecosystem: Environmental > Aquatic > Marine > Intertidal zone >...
CTTTTACCCCTCGAAATAAGTATGCTTTCCCTTGCCTGCCTAAAGGCCGGTGCTGCACGCAGCCCGGCCACGCCTGGACGCCGGTTCGCCTAGAGAATAGCATGCTGGCGAGGCAATACGTGCTGCAATGGTCCCTGTCCAGCGGCCAACGACGGGGATTATAGCACCCTCTCCAGAACAGGTCAATCGCGCGGGATCTGCTTACTGCCTGCAGCATGTATATCGACTGTGCCCTGCGTTCCGTCCACGGTCACCTGGGCGCCATCGGGAATACGCTGGGTGCCGACCAGTGTGTCGCACACGGCAGGGATGCCGTGTTCGCGCGCCGTTGCTGCGGCGTGTTGGCCCAGGCCGCCCGTATCGAGGACGAGTCCACCGAGGACGGGCAGCAAGGGAGTCCACAGCGGCGCCACATTCTCCGCGACCAGCACGTCACCCGGCGCCAAGTCGGGCATGCGGGAGGGGTCGAGGGCCACACGCGCGCGGCCGGTATGTCGCCCGCGACTGGCCCCCAGGCCACGGACCTGGCCCCGATTGCCGGTGGGCGCGCGGCCTGCGGACACGGCGGGCCCGCGCGCGGGCAGGTCGTGCGAGGGCACGCCCAGGATCGGAGGCGCCTCGAGATCGGCCCAACTTGCGTGTTGTGCCTGGCGCTCGGCGATCCGGCGCTCTATGGTGCGCCCGCCAAGGTCAGGCCCAGGCGCACGGAGCGGCGCACGCAGCGCGGCCAGGATCTCGTCAAAAACAAGCCAGTAGGCCTCATCCGGCGCAGCCAGCACCCCCGCCCCGACCAGCCAGCGCGCCGCAGCGCGTACGGCGTGCCGGAGCTGCCCAAAGGCCATCTGGTCGATATAGTGGTTGTGGTAATCAAGGACCGCCGTCACCCGCCGCGCCCGGTACAGCTCCTGCCGGAACCTATCCACCGCATCGGCGTCGGTACACGACGCCAGCAGCGCCTCCACTTCGGCGTCGGTTGCCCGGCGCGCCCGCGCCCGCTGCTGTGCCGGATGCTCGATCTCCGCGCCGAGATAGGCTGCCAGCAGCGCAAAGACCTGGGCCGGCTCCTCCCGCCAGGTGAGCGTCGTGAACCGTGGCTCAAAGCCCCAGCCCCGCCCGACACGCTCGCCAAAGTCCTCCATAAGGCGCGCCCACATGTCGCGAAAGGCCGCCGCCTCCGGCATGGCCTCGATCTGCTCGAACGCATCGGGCGGCGGGTCGGCGATCAGGGCTGCCAGGCGAGGCACGTCGCGCGCAGCGCGGGCCATCTCGTACAGGCAGTCCACCAGGTGCGTGACCACCGTCTCTTCGCCCTCCACGAGGCGATAGGCCGCCGCCTCTGCGGCCCGGCCGCAGAGGCCCGAGACGCGTTCGAACGCTTCCACGTAAGAAGGGCGGGGCTTGAACCAGCAGATGGGGTGCAGCATGGTATGGCGGCGGCGAACGCCCAAGGCGTCGGCAAGGTGATCTGCCAAGGACGGGCCATCGGCATGCTCTAGGTCAAAGGTACCCAGGCGTGCGACAGCGGACTCGACCTCCGGCCCCCAATAGTCCCACGAGGTCAGCCCCTGCTGCCAGAGACGGTTCGCCAGATCCTCTCGCCACGCCCGCCGCACGCGCAGGTCGCCCTCGGTCAGGCCGGTCGGGGTGGGAGAAAAATAGATGCGCCCGTTGACGGCCCGCATGTCCTGGTTGCGTTCTGCTCCCATCCAGCGGCAGGTGTCCGCACGGACGCTTTCCTCAACGGCCACATAGTCGATCTCGAGGGGAAGCAGGGGCTCACCATCTGCTCCCGAAAGCTCCTCCAGGCTCCAGCCACGCCGCGCGTCTGTCTCATCCTCCCAACTCACCGGGAAGGCAGGCCGCACCGCGCGTGCCGGCGGCAGCGCGGTGATGGGACGGCTTTGCAGGAGCCACAGCCGCCGGTCCGCGATGGCCCACTCTATCTCCTGGGGGCTGCCCAGCAGGGTTTCGGCAGCGACCCCAAACCCGGCCACGCGCCGCAGCCACCTTACAGGCAAGCATGCCAGATCACGACGTTCCTGGGGGACAGGTTCCAAACGCACGCCGCGCTCCACATCGAGCACCCACTGCTCGGCCTGTGCAACGACTCGTTGCTCCTCGACCTCAAGCAAGTGCCGGCGGATCCACGCCGTATCAGCGGCGACCGATCCGCCGACCACGCCCGCACCTAACCCCCACGCCGCGCTGACCACAAGGCGATCCTCCCGCTGGGCAACCGGATCGACGGTGAAGCACACCCCGGCACACTCGGCATCGATCGTGGGCTGGATGAGCACGGCCATGGCCGCATCCCCCTCCCGCAGCCCGGCGGCAGCGCGCGCGGTCAACGCGCCTGGCTGATAGAGCGAACGCCAGCAGGCGACGACCGCGTCAAGCAGCGCGGCCTCGCCGCGCACGCCGAGTACGGTGACGTACTGTCCGGCAAAGCTGACGTCAGGACAGTCTTCGGCAGGAGCCGAGGAGCGCACCGCGAGCGGCGTCGCCGGGTCGGCGATTGCGGGCAAGGCGCGCCCAAGCGCGTCGCACACGGCAGGGGGCACGACCAGGTCGACCAGGAGGGCCTCGATGGCGCACGATGCCCGGCCTGCCCCGACGGGATCGGCCAACGTGTGTGCGGCGAGGATGGCCTGCAGCTCTCTACGCTTTCCGGCCAAGGCGAGATCAAGAGCGTCGGTCGTGAGGCAGAGGCCTTCGGGCACGGGAAAACCGGCCTGGAGCAAGAGCGCCAGGCTCGCCGCCTTGTTGCCGGCTCGGTGGCGGTCATGCCCCGCAATCGAGGCGAGAGAAAGGGCCAAGTCGCTCACGCCGTGTGCCTCCTCTTGTCAGGTGATACCGCTGACCATTATAGCAGAGGCGGCAAAGCAGCGCCACTGTCAGGAGGTACATCTATTAGTGTATTATACACACTATCTGACGAGCCTTGACAATGCCTCGTGGCGACAGTATAATGCTCAACAGACTGTGCCTGCTAGGCCCTCTGAATGTGGATCAGGCAAGGCAAGAGTTGAAGATGCTAAAGGCAGCACAGCATACAGCACACACTGTTATGGATGGATAGCATGGACGAGTTGATCGATCTGCAAGAGCGGCCTACAGCCAAAGAGATCTACATGATCGCTGGATGGCGCCAATGGGCGGATGCAGGTGAGATCTCGTCCGCGTTGCCCGAGTATGTGGTCGAGCTGACAGGTGCACACAAGATCGGCACCCTCCGCGCCGATGGGTTCTACCTCTTTCAAATCCCCGGCACACACCACGTGCTTCGTCCGCGGATCAAGTTCAGAGAGGGCTATCGCCAGTGGCTCCGATCGCGTAGGAACGAGCTCTACTATGCAGGGGATGAGAACAAGGGGGTGCTGATCTTCCAGGGAGAGGAGCCGCACCGTAACGCCGAACGTTACGTAGACGCTTTGCTGGATATTGCAGAAGAGCTCAAGGTAAAGCGGGTCGCCGTTGTGGCGGGAGTGTACGGCGCGGTGCCTTATGATCGTGATCGCCAGGTATCCTGTCTCTTTAGCTTGCCTTCAATGGGAGAGGATCTAGCACGCTATGCGGTCGAGTTCTCCGACTATGAGGGCGGAGCCAGCATTGGCACGCTCCTTGCGGATCGAGCAGAAGAACGAGGCATCGAACTGGTTGCTTTTTACGCCTTAGTGCCCTTCTACGATCTGAGCGAGCTCTCGGACGATTTCGCTGCGATCAAGATCGAGCGCGATCTGAAAGCATGGTATGACCTGCTGCTGCGGCTGAACCACATGCTCCATCTGCAGCTCAATCTGGACGAGTTGGCGAGCCAGAGCGAGGCCCTGGTCAAGTGGATCGATGCCCAGATCGCCGAACTCGAGCGCGACTCACCCGGCCTCAAGGTGGGTGAGTATATTGCCAACCTGACCGAGGGCTTTGAAGAGACGCCTTTCGAGCCGCTCAGCGACCTGTGGGAGCGCGAGCTGCGCGACCTGTTCGACGAGTAGCACTTGCCGGGGACACCTATTCCTGTTCCGCCTGTTCGTCCAGGGTCTCCGAGATCCTGGCCTCTGCCTCCGCCAGGTCGCTGTCCTGGATAGCAGCGACCTCACTTGCGAGAAGGCGCATTCCCTTCGCATAAAGCCGTTTGCCCTCTGTCGTCATCTTGCGAACGGTATAGTCCTTCCACCACAGATCACGCAGGACATCAGCGATCTCGAACACATCGCCATCTTCGATTGCCGTTCGCACCACGCTGTAGCGTTCTTTGTGATCAGAGGGCAGGGCGTTGGGCTCTCCACGCAGGCGGCGCCATAGCTTCCTGAGCTGGGATAACGACAGGGGGGGACGAAGCCCCACCTTGCCCGCATCTTTGACCGGGACCATGACCACGGTGCCCGGTTCGCTCAACAGCTCAATCGAGTAGTACAGCTTGCTCTTTCTGCCAAAAAAGCCCAGCTCTTTGATCTCGGTTACCACACCAGCTCCGTGGCTGGGATGTATGATCTTGTCACCCACTCTGAACGTACTCGTTTCCACTATGCCATTTCCTCTCCATCCTGCGGCAGATCCATCGTCCCGTAGAGGCTGAGTGAGATGCGGCGCTTCCATGGATCGACGCGCAGTACGCGTACCTGTAGTTTTTCGTCGCGCTGGAGTGCGCCCAGGGCATTCTGGCCGCCCGGGATCTGCGAGATGTGGACCAGGCCCTCAACGCCTTCACCGACCTCGACAAAGGCGCCGAAATCGACCGTGTTGGTCACTGTCCCTTCGATCAGATCTCCTTCGTTCAGTTGTTCAGTGACGATCGGCCACGGATCGGGCAAGAGGCGCTTTCGACTGAGGCCGATTCGGTTACGCTCGCCGTCGACGTTCAGCACATAGACCTCGATCTCGTCCCCAAGCTTGAGGACCTCGCTCGGATGCCCGATGTGCTGCCAGTCCAGCTCTGAGATGTGGATCAGGCCATCTATCCCGCCGAGATCGACGAACGCTCCGTAGCTGACAATGTTGCACACGACACCTGTTCGCACTTCACCGACGGTGATATCTTCCAGGAGTTGCTCCCGTCTCTGCTGTGTGGCCACGCGTTCAGACAATACCAGGCGTCGGCGACGGCGGTCGACCTCGATCACGGCGAGCTGGAGCGTCTTGCCGACCAGTTCCTCTTTGGCCTCGTGCAGGCGATCCTTGCTCAAGCCGCGGCGCACGGAGGTGAGGTGAGAGTTGGGCACAAAGCCGCGCACACGGCCGAACTGGACGACGACCCCACCCCGGTTCGTCTCGTTCACCTCGGCCTCGCAGATCTCACCGCTTTCCATCACTCTCTCGGCGCGCAGCCAGTCTTGCTGCGCCAGGCCCTGGCGCAGCGAAACCAGGATGCCATCCTGGCGGTTCGAGGTGTTGAGGATCGCTACCGGGACCGTATCGCCGACGTGGAGATCGGCCAACATCTCCTGGCTCAGCCACTCGAGATCTCGCTGCGAGACGATGCCATCTCGCTTGACGCCGAGATCGACGATCACCTCGTTCTCCTCGATCAGCACGATCGTCGCTTCCCGGATCTCGCCACGGTGCAGGCGTTGGTAGTCATAGTCGGCCTCGAGCATCGCCGCGAACTGATCCTGCTGCGCTGTCGTCTCCTGCTGCTCTTCCCGGTCCGTAGCCGTCAGATCCGTTGTGTCGCTGGTTTGACTCGCCATAGCACCTTCCCTATTGAGGAATCAAGTGCTGCGTACGCACGCATGGTGGATGACCTAGCCTCGCCGGCTTTGTTCACGCCATAGCCGCTTGCGTTCACGGCGCATTGCCTTGCGCTGCGCAATGCGCCGCTCTTCGCTCTTGGACACGAAATAACGCTTGCGCTTGGCCTCGCTGAGAATGCGGTCACGCGCAACCTTTTTTCGAAATCGCCGGAGCAAGCTCTCGGGCGATTCCCCCGGTCGGAGCACGACTTTGGTCAACTTGTGTCACCTCCTTTCCTACAGATTCATCTCGCTCTATGTCAGCTCTCCGCCGCGGGCGCAGCGGATGCAGACCTGGGCACCTGGCAAAATAGCCAGCCGATCGGGATGGATGGGCCCACCACACCGCTCGCAGGTGCCATACGTGCCCTGCGTCATCCGCGCCAAGGCCCGTACGAGATTCGCTTCTCGTTCCCGGCTCTGCTCGAGCAGCGCCTTGTCCATTTCCCAGCGGACGATCTCGGGGTCCCCCTCACCAAGGCTGTAATCGGGCCGATTTGCGAGTGCCTTCTCTAGCTTGTCGATGTGCTCGCGGATATGCTCCAGCTCACCTTGTATGGATCTGGCATCTTGACTCATGGAAGCCCAAACCCTTTGTCGAGGAACCGAAAGAGACCTGTAGCCGCCCAATCATCCCTTTGCCTTTCGGCGAGATCAAGTCCCTGAGGCAAACACCAAGTACAGGCAAACACAGTGGAAAGCGGAGCCGAGACGCGGAACGCAGTGATCATCGCACGCTGCGCGTTGTTCAGGGGGATCTACTCAGATACTTGCTTCCGGCGAGCCTCCCCTGCATCCAACGAAAAGCGCATGATCGCACTGTCCAACCAGTCTAGCTCTGCGTCTGCCGTTGCCAGCCCATAGTCTATCGCCAGGCGGTGCCCCATTCCGGTCTCTGTATCCGGTCTGGCTGCCGCTTGCTCGAGCGCCGAGCGATGTGCTGCTACAGCCTCACGACGCTGCCGCAGATGGGCGAGCAAGCCACTGGTACTGTCGTAATCACCGACGAGGATAAGGCGTTGGATGAACAACCGCAGGCTTTCATGTGAGGAATCCGAGGTGGCGATCCATTCGCCAAGTGCCTGCCTGCCTGTCTCCGTGATGCTATACAGCTTGCGCGGAGGCCTGTCCGGTCGTGAAACAACTTCTACCGTCACTCGCTCATTCTCGAGCAAGGCATGTAGAGCGGGATAGATCGCACCAAAACTCGGACTGCCAATCAACCAGCCGAGGCGTTTCATCGTCTGCCGGATATCGTACCCAGACATAGGCCGTTGTCCGAGCAGACCCAGTATGAAGAAGCGGAAGCGTTGAGCGGTAGTAGCCATTCTGCCACACGATGTATATCAGCGAGATATATTATACCATTTATGAACAGCCTTGTCAAAACGGAAATGTGCACACAAAGGGCGCCTCCGTGTGCTCGGGCGGAGCGCGAGGGACACTAATGTGAAGAATATCGCCCCCATGATCGCCAAGAGCCAGAGTTGCCCAAGCTCTGGCCCTTGTCAAAAGGAGGAGAAGATTAGTGTGCACATAGAATACTACAAATGCACCCTCTCTGCTCGACGCTTTCCATACGTTTTCCCTACGCTCCTACAAGGCAGGACCGTGGTCACGCCTCAATCATGCCGCGCAATCCGCCCAGCGATCCCTCGTCAAACCAGTCCTCGATCAGCCGAAAAGAGACCGAAACCGGTGGTGGTAGGCGCAGCGTGCCTGCCGCCAGGCCATCGCATACTTGCTCTCGTGTGAACCAGCGCGCATGCTCCAGCTCGTCTTGATCTACCCGGATCGTCTGCCGCGCCGCCCGCGCACGGAAGGCGAGCATCAGCGAGCTGGGGAAAGGCCAGGGCTGAGAGGATTGGTAGTCCATCCCCGTGATCTGGACTCCTGTCTCCTCCCATACCTCCCGGGCGACGGCGGCCTCGATGCTCTCGCCGGGCTCCACAAAGCCGGCAATGGTCGAGTACTGCCCTTCACGCCAGATCGATTTGCGCCCCAGCAGTGCCCGCTCCCCGCAGCAGACCAGGACGATGATCGCCGGATCCGTTCGAGGAAAATGGTGCGCACCACAGCGGTCATTGCTGCACACGCGGGCGTGGCCACCCTCCGTGCTGAAGGTTGGACTGCCACACACGCCACAGAAACGGTGCCGCGCGTGCCAGTACGTCATCGCCCGCGCATACGCCAACAGCGCACCTGTCTCCCTGTCCAGCAGTGCAGCCAACTGGCGCAGGTCCTGGAACTCGCCCAGCTCAGCGAGACGCGCCGGGGCCGAGTCGTCTGGCAGCAACTCGACCGCAAAGTAGGCTCTGCCCCCACGAATGCCGAGCAAAGTGGATGACAGGCTCTCTGAGATGCGTGTACGTACCTGGTGAGGCGACAACAATACAGGCCTCGGACTATCTTGTCCGAGGAAGAGGCTCTGCGACCGCCAGATGGGGATGAACAGGCTTTGCTCGTCGCATTCCTGTGCGGCGAGCCATGCCGGGTCGCGCCGCCGGTCGGCTGCACGGTCGATCGGATCGATCACAAACGTGTTGCGCAAAGAGCGTTGAAAGTGATCCATTCTCGTTCCTCTGATAGAGAGCGCAGGTGCTGCGCCCGTAGTCGTACCCACTGCGCGCCCATCATAGCATGGATAGCAGTGACGATCAACCGAACAGGCAGCTCGCGCTCTTGACCGTTCGGCGGATACGAGTTGCTCAGGCCACGGAAATAGGGTATGCTTGGATCCATCGATGCGTGCTCTGGAGAGCCAGATGCAGGGAGGGCCGATGACCAAGATCGACTGTCATATGCACGTGAAAGGGCATCACCAGAAATGGTCGTGGGATGACGACGATCGTATCATCGAGGCGGCGGACAGGTTGGGCATTGACGTGCTGTGCGCGTCGATCCCGATCGCCTACCGCATGCCGACGATGGACGAGGTGCGCGAGTGCAACGACGATGTTCTGTCAGCCATGCGGCGCTACCCAGGGCGGATCCTGGGCTATTGTTACATCTGTCCAGGCTACCAGGCAGCGATCGATGAGGTCAGCCGCTGCCTCGATCAGGGCATGATCGGGATCAAGCTCTATCACCAGTACAAGATCTGGGATCCTGCCGTGCACGTCATCCTGGAAAAAGCGATCGCGGAACAGGTACCGGTATTGATGCACGCTGGCTACCTGACGACAAAAGAGCAGTGGGCCAGGCAGCCCAAGATGTCTCACGCGGGCGATTTCGTACAGGCGGCGCGCCTCTACCCAGAGGCCATGCTGATCGAAGCACATGTCGGCGGTGGCGGCGACTGGGAATGGACAATCAAGCAGTTGCGCGATGCGCCCAGCGTATACCTCGACACGAGCGGCAGCGTGATCGACGAGGGCATGATCGAGATGGCTGCACGCGAACTGGGCGTGGAGCGCCTCTTGTTCGGGACCGACATGACGATGGAGGGCGGCGTCGGCAAGATCCTGGGCGCCGAGCTGCCGGCATCCGACAAGGAGCGTGTCTTTTGGCAGAACATGCAGGCGATCCTCGACCGCCGTCGCGCTAGCTGAGGAGGCAACGAGATGCTGATCGACGTCAACACCTATATTGGCCACTGGCCTTTCCGGCAGTTGAGGCACAACACTGCCGAGGCGCTGGTCCGTCGCATGGACGATCGAGGCATCGGCCTGGCAGTCGTCGCGTCGATCGACGGCATCCTCTACAAGAACGTCCATCCTGCCAACGAGTCGCTGTCCACGCAGGTCCAGCCATTCCGGGACCGGCTGATCCCGTTTGCTACCTTGAACCCTACCTATCCCGGCTGGCAGGAGGATCTGCGGCGCTGCGCGGAGGAACTGGGGTTGTCCGGGTTGCGGCTCTACCCGCATTATCACGGCTACCGTCTCGGCGACCCGGAGGCGCTGGACCTCATTCATGCGGCGACGGAGCTGGGCTGGGCGATCCAGGTGCCGATGAGGGTCGTCGACCGGCGTCAGCGCCACAAGTGGGATCTGGCGGAAGACCTCGCACCAGAGGACATCTATACGGCGCTGGCGCAGTGCCCGGAGACGCGCTGGATGTGGCTCAACAGCCTCGGCCTGGACGGCACGCGGCTGCCGGCAGAAGCGCAGTTTCTCGTCGAGATCTCGCGCATGACGGCGGTGCTGCAGCGTACTATCCAGGCCCTGATCGAGACGGCCGGTCCGGGGCACCTCGCGTTCGGTACCGGCATGCCATTCAAGGTACCCGAGCCGGCGCTGCTCAAGCTCGAGGTGCTCGATGTCCCACCCAATGTCGTCGAGCGCATCGCATGGCGGAACGCATCCGAAATGCTCAGAGCGGGAAATCAAGGCGCCTAGCGAGTTGGCTTGTGATCCCGACTGGCTGCAGCCTGCGTAAAGGAGATGTGCGTCACATCGACTGGTATGAGCAACGCCCTACGGCCGGGCAATAGGTGGCACAGCGCGAGGAGGTGTGGTGTGAAAGGACGCAGAGGGCTTGTCGTGTTCGTGGGGATAGCGGCTGTCTTGCTCTTGGCCTGCCAACTCGTCCCTCGCCCAGGAGCCGGCTTTGGTAACACTATCCGCGGTTCGGGCCAGGTCGTACAGGAGGAGCGTGCAGTAGGCGATTTCCGCGGGGTAGAGCTAGCGACGATCGGCACACTGCACATTGAGGTGGGAGAGCGCGAGTCGCTTCGTATCCAGGCAGAGGACAACCTGTTGCCCCACTTCCAGACCACCGTGCGCGGTGAGACGCTGGTGATCGATGTGCAGAGGGGCACCAGCTTGCGCCCCACCCGGCCGGTGGATTATACCCTGACGGTGGTCGATCTGGACAGCATCGCCCTTTCTTCCAGTGGCAATGCAGAGGCACCCGATCTCGAGTCCAAGCTCTTTACGGTGCGGGTCAGCAGCTCTGGTGGCCTGAAGATGGGCGATCTGACGTGTGATACGTTCCGCGCCGCGATCTCCAGCTCGGGAGATGTGTCGGTGGGCCAGGTGAACGGCCAACGGCTCGAGGCCGAACTGAGCAGCTCTGGAGACCTGAACGTTGCCGGGGGTGCAGTGGAGCGACAGGAGATCCAGATCAGCAGCTCAGGCAACTGTGCTGCCGGGAACCTGCACAGCCAGGAGGCCGATGTGCGATTGAGCAGCAGCGGCTCGGCGACGATCTGGGTCGCTGAACGCCTAACCGCTCATCTGAGCAGCAGCGGTAGTCTCCACTATGCCGGGAACCCCAGGACAGACGTGACGACCAGCTCTTCGGGCAACGTGATCCACGTCAGCGAGTAAGACTACTGCAACCCAGTAAAAGCACGGGCCTTCAGCCCGAAATACCTCTGCTGGGCTACGCTAGGCTGGGAAACCGGGCAGGAAAGCAGCCTGCAGTTGGAGCATCTCGTCGAGCAGCGCCTCGGCCTCCACGATGCTATCTACCACCGGGTCGAGCAGCAGCGCCTGGAGCAGTAGGTTCTTTGAGCACGTGCGGTAGGCCTCGGTCACCAAGCGCTGAATCGAGATCTGGGTGCGCATGTATGCCGCGGGCGCCTCTGGGAGTGGGCCGACCGCGATCGGGTGGATGCCTGCGCCATCGCAGTATGCCGGTACCTCGACCACTGCCTCGCGCGGCAGGTTATCGATGTAGCCTTTGCTGTTGAGCACGTTGACGGCATCGTAGCGGTCGCGACGATCGAGCTCCATCGAGCAGATCACCGGCGCAGCGATCTCGCCCGAGCGCCGCAAGGCGTGCTCATCGAGCGGTGCGCCCGCCAGATAGGGGGCCAGATCGAACGCCGGGCCGGGCTGTGGCTGGCCTACGACGCGACTCTCCAACCCATACGGCCATTGGACCCCCGCGAATTCCGCCCCGTACGCCAGGTACTCGCCGATGTGATCGTCCGACTTGTAGGTCAGCCAGCCAAAGACGTCGATCAGCTTTTTCCACACGGACGGCGGAAAGCTGTCGTCCTGGCGCAGGCGGGCGAGCATATCGGGCAAGATGTCCTCGCCTGTCTCGCGATCGACCGCCTTGAGCACATAGTAAAAGTGGTTGATACCGGCCGAGGTGACCTCGAGCTGCGCTACCGGCAAGCCAGCGTAGGACGAGATAAAGGCGATCGCAGAAAAGACGCCGTGACAGAGCCCTGCGGCCTTGACCTGGGTCAGGTGGGTGATCGCGTCGAGCACGCGTGCCTCGGGGTTGGTAAAGTTGAGCAGCAGTGCGTCGGGACAGAGGCGCTCGATGTCGCGGCAGATGGGCATAATCAGGTTGAAGCTGCGCAAGGCGTGAAAGACGGCGCCTGGGCCGCCGTTCTCGCCCAGCGGGTGGCGAAAGCCGTGGCTCAGCGGCACGCGAAAGTCTTGCTCCCACAGCTCGTAGCGGTGGGTCGACACTGCGGTCAGCACATAGGCTGCACCGGGCAGGGCCTCGGCGCGGTCAGTCGTCGCCTCGATCTGGAGATCGCTGCCAACGTGGTTCTTGACCAGCGCGGCAAAGCCGGCCATGCTTTCCAGGGCCTCAGCATCGATGTCGACCAGCCAAAGGCTCAGGTCCCTGCCGTTCAGCTCCTCCGAGCGGAGCAGATCGACGATCATGCCCCGCCCAAAGGACGCGCTGCCAGCGCCGATGACGACGATCCGTTTCATCATACTCCTCCTGGTCTGCGTCTGCCGCAAGGTGAGCGAGGCCATCTGGCAAGTGCCCACCGCGAAGCTATGATACCCCAAGACAGAGCAAGTCACAAATCGCGCGCTGTTTGCGTTACCTGGCGTGCCACAGCTCGGCAAAGACCGCGGATGCCAGGTCGAACATCGCCTGTACCTCTTCCTGGCTGGCTTCTCCAGTGCCCGTGCCCTGGAAGGTGAGACGGACGGTCATCGCGTCAGCAACGGCACCTGTCGACCGCTCGACCTCAAACGAGCCAAGGCTGTTGACCCAGCTCTCCAGTTGGGCCAGGCGGTCACCAGTGAGACGGGCGTGGACGCTGTTGTGCAGTGGGCCCGTCCTGCAAGAGCGAGCATAGACGTTGCCGTTCGCGTACAACCCCAGATCATCGCAAAAGCCAGCGATCCCACCTTCGCGGTGCCAGTTGATTGCCGGCGGCTGCGGCGCAAAGCCGCCAAACGCGGTCAGGATACCGTGCCAGACGTAGCCGCCATCGGACAGTTGCGCGATAAAGAGCAGTGCCTCGTTCCGGCCCTCGTTGCCCCAGCCGGTAACCAGCAGGACCCCTACGATGTGGACATCGGGGCCAAACAGCGCATAGGGATCGGCTCCCTCCAGCAGCATCGTCGGATCGCGCTCCCAGTAAAATGCTGGCGATGCGCTGCCGCCAAGATGACGCTCGATCAACTGCGCCACAGCCTCCTGCGGGGAATAGGTTTCTCCCTCCGAGCGCCAGGCAGCGATGACAAAGGCCTCGCCCATTAGCTGTGCCATTCGAGTGGGATCGCGCTCCGCGATGGCTTGCACGAGGCGTCCCTCGAATTCGGTCAGTGCGTCGGCAGGGAGAAACTGATAGTCCCAGCCGAGGTCCACGTCCGTGCGCTGGTCGCCGGAGTCCAGGGCAACCGTGATGCCACCCTGATCGTCCGGTGCGGTCCAGCCTCCGGGGACCGAGACAGAGGTGTTGGGCTCCTGGAGGGGATCGACGCTGACGCAGTAGGTGCCGGCGTCCAGGTCAGGGAAAGCGTACTCACCATCCGCATCAGTAAGCGCGCTCTGCAGGCCGGCAGAGGGACACTCGCCTTGACCGAGCGAGACCAGGACGCCCTCGATCCCCGGCTCGCCCTGCTCCATGAGACCGTTAGCCCTGTATCCGCCACCAGTCTCAGGTATGCACCCCTCGGAGGGGGAAGAGGGCACGCCACCCTCGCCACCGGTGACGGCGCACAAGTCGTGCCACACGTGACCGGCGATCGTAGCCGGTTCGAGTGGAATGTTGGGCGTAGAGAGCGCAAAGGTCCCACGAACGCCGTGTACCTCGACGACGTACGTCCCGGCGGGCAGCCCCATTACGTCCAGCGATACGGTGTGCTCAAAGGGCGTCCGCTCCGGTGCACAGCGTGCGTTCGCCTGCCACGCAGCGGTGAGCGTCACCTCGAATATATCGTCTCGGCGCGCCTGCTCCGCTTTCTCGACGAACGCGCAGGCATCGGGCAGTGTGCCGTGGACAATGGCCTGAACCTGTACAGGGAATGACTCGAGGATCACGACCTCGACGCGATCGACGACGATCGTGTCGTCAAGAGGAGGCGTCGAGGACGGTGTCGCCGCCGGGCCGGTCGTAGTGCAGGCGGTGATCGCGAGCGACAGAACGAGCGCCAAGATGAGCAGGACCTTGTGATGGTGTGCCAAGCTATCCTCCTTGCCGGGCGCACGGCGGCGCACCGGCCTGCATAGCAGGTATCGCTGACCTGGCGAACGAACAAGGCGCTAGGAAGCGTGGCGTCATGGTACCCGTATACGCCCCAATGCGCATCGGCATCAAGGCGGATTCCGGACTCGTACAAAAGGCGGAGGCGGCGATGGCAGGGAGCGAGGGCAAACGACCGATCGCTGTGGTTGGAGGGTACAGCCAGTGTAGCACACGGTCGCCCTCATCCTGCAAGACGAGGGCGACCCTTTACCGGACGACGATCCCAGCTGCGTCGCTAGTCGAGCTCGATCTGCACCTGCGCGTTCATCCCGGGGCGCAGGGGCAGGTCCGTGGCGTCCACAGCCACCATCAGGGTATATGTGGTGTCGCCCTGCTGGACAATGGCGACGGGCGAGATGGTGTCGACTGTGCCCCCGATCTCGGTTCTGTCCAGGGCCAGTACCTCGACGATGGCT
>Ga0307423_1001409_pt1 | contig 14538 bp, 14 predicted proteins | sample SalMarWE160310MG_FD_202154 | JGI IMG/M metagenome (GOLD analysis project Ga0307423, IMG submission 202154) | Salt marsh sediment microbial communities from the Plum Island Ecosystem LTER, Massachusetts, United States - WE1603-10 | ecosystem: Environmental > Aquatic > Marine > Intertidal zone >...
TGTTCGAATTCCTTCATCATCATCTAGTACTTCCCCTGGATTCCTTCCAATTCCCAAGTTCCAATATGTACTTCCAACTACAATCATTTCTTTGATTAAAAAGAAATAATTAATACTCGAAAAGACGTGGTTAGCACCCGCCCTTCTAACCGCCACGACAGCAGCGCCAATTTTGTTTTTTAAATGTTTAGATGTCGCATAACCAGCGCGTTCTATCAACGCTTTCGTACTTGTAGTTAAATTTGAGAAATATGTTGGAGACCCGATGATTATTCCATCAGCCTCGAGCATTTTTTCAATATACTCGTTCATTTTATCTCCTTTCAGAACACACCTTTGATCATTATTCTCAACACATTTGTAACAAGCAGTACATCCCTGTAATTTATCCATGCCGATCCAAACATAATCACACTCAATTCCTTCAGCTATTAATTCTTTCATTACCGTATTTAAGCAATGATATGTATTCCCTTCTTTTCGAGGACTCCCATTAAATAATACAACTTTCAATTTAATGAACCATAATACTTTTTATTTTAAATTAGAATTTCTAAATTATAATATATAGACTATTATGATTCTTATTTTTTATCTTTTGATTGCTATGAACTAAGCTATTTTTTCTCATAAATTATAAGCATTATTTTGATATAATTTCAACATATCTATTATTTAGAGCGGTAAAAACAGATTAAATAATATGACAGAAATAAAATATAATAAGTTAATAAACCAGAAAAGTCCCTATTTATTACAACACGCTAAAAATCCTGTAGATTGGTATCCCTGGGGAGAAGAGGCATTTAAAAAGGCAAAAGAAGAAGACAAACCGATATTTCTTTCAATTGGCTATTCTACATGCCACTGGTGCCATGTAATGGCTCATGAATCTTTTGAGGATTTAGAAGTAGCAAAATTGATGAACGATATCTTTGTTTCAATAAAAGTAGACAGAGAAGAGAGACCAGACATCGATAAAATTTACATGACGGTATGCCAGATAATGAATAATTCTGGTGGATGGCCACTCACGATTTTAATGACACATGATAAGAAACCCTTCTTTACAGGAACCTACTTTCCTAAGGAAACTCGATTTGGTAGGATAGGGTTAAAAGAGTTAATATTGAAAGTGAAAGATCTCTGGAATAATCAAAGAAAAGACTTAATAGATTCAAGTGAGAGAATTATTAATGCTCTTCAAGACATTACCCTTGAATCTCCCGGAAATAGCCTAAATGAAAAAGACATAGAAAAAGCGTACGTACAACTAAAAACCCGATTTGATAAGGAATACGGTGGATTTGGATCTTCTCCTAAATTTCCAACGCCACATAATTTACTCTTTTTACTTCGGAAATATAAACGTGAGAATAATTCAGAAGCACTGAGAATGGTTGAAACAACACTCTCCGAAATGAGAAAAGGAGGTATTTATGATCATGTAGGTTATGGGTTTCATAGATATTCAACAGACCGACAATGGTTAGTACCACATTTCGAAAAAATGCTGTATGATAATGCACTTCTAGCTTTTACTTACACTGAGGCATTTCAAGCAACAGGAAAATCTCAATATAAGGAGACTGCAGAGGAAATTTTTAATTATGTCTTGAGAGATATGATATCCCCTGAAGGTGCTTTCTATTCTGCTGAAGATGCTGATAGTGAAGGGGAAGAAGGGAAGTTTTACACGTGGCAAACGAAGGATTTAAATTCAATACTAAATCGTGAAGAAATGGAACTGTTTGCTTCAATTTATAATATTAAAGAAACTGGAAATTATTTAGAAGAATCCACGAGGAAATATACGGGAAAAAATATTCCTCATCTCACAGAAAACCTGAACTCTTTAGCGGAGAAGAATAATTTATCAATAGAAGAATTGAAAAAAAAAATTGATAATATTAGAATTAAAGTATTCCAATCTCGAGAAAAGAGGATAAGACCACATTTAGATGATAAAATATTAACTGATTGGAATGGATTAATGATCGCAGCATTGGCGAAGGGTGGATATGTATTTAATGAGAAAAAATATATCGATGTTTCTGAGAAAGCTATGAAATTCATTCTTGATAATCTAAAGGATGAAAATGGACACTTATTGCATCGATTTCGAGATAATTCTGCCGAAATTGGAGCATATCTAGATGACTATTCTTTTTTAATTTGGGCGTTATTGGAATTATATGAGAGTACTTTCAACACATCCTATCTTAAACAAGCTATTAAGTTCATGAATATTCAAATTGATCAATTTTGGGATGATAATATTGGTGGGTTTTATTTTACCGCGAAAGAAGGCGAAGATCTAATAACTCGCCAAAAAGAAATTTACGATGGGGCCATTCCTTCTGGAAATTCAGTCTCAATGCTCAATTTGTTAAGATTCTCTCAAATAATTGGTGATCCAGAATATGAACGAAAGGCAGACGTGATAAGCCGTGTTTTTGCAGAGAGTGTAAGAAATAACCCTTCTGCACACGCATTTTTAATGATCGCTGTTGATTTTGCTGTTGGTCCTACATATTCTTTAATAATATCAGGGGATACTGGAAAGGAAGATACTATAAAATTACTTGAATCAATTAGAAAGCAATTTTTACCTAATAAAACTTTAATACACCGAGCTACTGAACAAGAGAATCCCCCTATTGATGAAATTGTCGATTATATCATATTTTTTTATAAATATTTAGATAAAGCCACCGCTTATGTGTGCATTAATAAGACATGTAAACCCCCAACTAATGAAATCGATAAAATGTTTGAATATTTAAATCCTATAAGGAATTAAAAATTTTATCGTCTCTCTGTGACTATATCTATTAAGTCTAGTGGAATGTGGATAATATTATTATATTTATCTTTTAATAAAATTATATCATCATTAGTTATTGCCTCAAGAACCCCACCAAACTCGCGTTCAATATTTCGGATGTAAATATATATGTCCGTATTTATTAGCTTTTCAATTATTGATTTTGGAAACATTAATAATACCTTTTTTTTTAAATTAATTAAGAAATAATCAATATTCTTATATATATTTGCTTGATGTATCATTTCCATCAGTTTCATCTAATAAAATGAGCATGAGAGATATGAATTATTTTGAAAAAACTCTAAATATTGAATTGTTAAAGCAAGTAAAGAATACAAAAGAAGCCAAGAAAATACAGAAAAAGTATAGTAAGATAATTGAGACTTTAAATTTAAATACTAAGGATTTGCCCACATGGGATTCAATTAACTATTTTATCGCGGTTGATATTTCATATTTTTATAGAGATAAAGTGGAATACGGGGTAGCTTGTGCAGTGCTATGGGATTTCAAGTTGAATGAGATTGCAGAACATGTATTACTACAAGATAAAATGGATACTCCCTATTCTCCGGGGTATTTGGGTTTTAGGGAAGTTCCGTTGATGGTTAAAACAATGCAAAAGATCAAAGTTAAACCAGATATAATAATTTGTGATGGTCATGGTATCATTCATCCAAGAAGATTTGGGGAAGCAACCCATATTGGATATGTTTTAAACATTCCTTCTATTGGTATTGCTAAGAACCCTTTTATCGGAAAATCAAACTGGAAGACTTTAAGAAGAATTAAAGGTGAAAAAATACCAATTTTAGATGAGGGGTATCTGTTAGGCTATGCAATTTGTCTTACTGATAATCAAAAACCAGTTTTTATTAGCATCGGATATCGGATAGAAATAGAGCTAGCACTCAAAATTGCGCTATATCTTAGTATAAAACATAAACAACCTGAACCATTATATCTAGCAGATAGAATATCAAGAGATTATATAAAAAGTTTGTAGTAAGTAATAATAATTCCTTATTTAATCTTACCTAACACTAATGCTTCCATTTCATCTAATGATTTAGCTGAATTCATCTCATCCGATGAAATTATTAATGTTAGTTTTCCATTCTCGTTTAAATACGCAGAGGGAAATTTTGCATCAAGAATATCATATTTTTCCTCAAATTCATCTTTATGTATAAATTCTGTATCAATTTTTATTGAACTTATAAATCTCTTCCAGTCTTTCTTAACACCAAAAGTTCCAAAGGTTTGCATGCATAGATTACATTTATAAGAACTAGGTTTCAACATTTTTCTCCAGAAATCTTTTACTAAATTTATAGCACCTGAATCAGCATTATATGCAAATACTAAAATCCTACTATTGGAACTCATAATCATTAAAATAGTGTGAAATTTCTCATATTAACATGTGTATTATTATGTATAAGATTTCTTTCAAAAATTACATAATCTCAAGTGTTATTCTTCTCTAAACTGATTAATTTATTAGATTTTGCATACAAATAAAATTATTCTAACTTTTTTCATCTACACACTTAATAATTCTTTTACTATATCTGATATTTTTTCTTTGTTAAATATTGCAGAATTTCCTATTTCTACAAAATTTTTAATTTGATCCTCATAATGAATTTCAAAATGGTTCAAGAAATAAAGCAATCGTTCTTTAAGGCTTTGATTAGCAGGTTCTGAAAGAAAAAGTGCGAGTTTAACATATTTACCATAAGCGGCATGAACATAGAAGCCTTTATAACTTATTTCATTCATGGATGTGGATCCTCCTATTTCTGAGACGAAGGAATCCATTGCGGAAAGAAAACCCGAAACTAATTCTTTATCCATAGGAAAATCTTCACTAGAATGAGATGTCATTGGTAAACCAGAAACTCTTTCTATGATTAAGAGATCTCTAAAGCAACTTTTATATTTAGGTTTGACTGTTATTGCGTGTTCTTCTTCAATTAATTTTTCTTTAGGAAACAGTTCAAACATCGTAAATAATTTTGGATTATAGGATTCACTTTCTTTGAAATGATATTCAGAAATTTTAGCGATTTGTGAAAGTGTACGTATAGGCTCATGAGGTAACTTTGAAATATATGTATCTCGAACTTCGTTATTATGATTCTTCGATTTCTTACCCTTTACTATGCCTAGAATATTTTGATGAATAGGATCTATAACATACAACCAAGCGTTAAGTCTTTCCATGTCACTTATAAGTCTCTCTAAGCCAATATTGCGTGCACCTAGAGGTGTTGTCACAAAAACTGTCCATATACTTACTTTAGAAGCTTCATTAATTAGATAAAATGTATTCTTGTAGCTCTCTTCGGTCATTTCTGCTCCAGTTCTGACAAAAACAGATTCAGTTCTCAAAAATGGCTTTTTTTTTATCAAATATAAATCTAAAGAAAAATCCTTAATACTTTTCGTCTGGTAGACTGATATTCCGTAATCTGCGCAATAATCTGCAAACACATCGATTAATTCTTGTTTAGAAATAAAATCAAATCGAGTTAAATAATCCTTAAGCTTGATATCAATTATTATAAAACTACCAATATAGCTTAAGGGGTTTTTAAATTGTTTTTGTAAAGTTTTGCTTTTTTCATATTGCTCATAAAAATGAATACTAATATGATCAAGTAAGTCTAATTTTGACATGTCATCTCGTTGAGGGAAGGGTACATTATGGCGTTCCATAAAATCATATATTTCCTTAAATCTTGCTCTTACAATAAGACAATTTAAACAAATAATGCCAAATTTGCCTTCATTATCACTCCTGATCTGATTCAAAATTTGTTGGTATTCAGGAGAATTTTCAAAGCTCATTATTGATATTATATCATTTGAGATCTAATATATTTTATCTCATTGAATATCACTGAATTTCATAGTGATGTGAAAAAAAATTAGTATATTAGTACTCGGAATGGATTATTAAACATCAATAATTTCTTTTATTAAGTAAATTATTTCACTACTATCAAATAAATTGGTGTTACCTGATAATCTAAATTCTCTAATATTATCTTCGTACTTTTCTTCGAATAATCCAATGAGATGTTTTAATCTCTCCTTTAGACTTTTGTCTGCTGGAGTGGACAGAAAACAAGCTAATTTTGTGAATTTTCCATAAGCTGCTTGAACATAAAACCCTTTATAATTAATTTCTTCCAATTCTGAGCCTCCAATTCGCGTAACAAAGGAATCCATGGCTGCTAAAAAACCAGATGTTAAAGTTAGTTCTTTAAAATTTTCACTTTCATAAGAAATAATTGGTGTACCAGAATTTATTTCCATTATTATTAAATTTCTGAACACATCAACATATTTTGGTACCTTTACTTCTTTCAGTAGCAATTTATTATGCTCTAAATTATCGTAAATATCAAAAAGTCTGAAATCAAAGGGATTATATGCGTTTTGTTCGTCAAAAAAATAGTTCGACAGTTTTAAAACTTGAGAAGGTGCTCTCATGGGTATTCTAGGAAGTTTTCGAACAAAATTTTCTCTCAATTCACTGGCTTGTATTTTATTTTTCTTAGATTTTGTTAGCCCATAAATTATTTTCCTTGAGGGATCGATCACATAAAGTTGACAATTTAATTTATTCAAATCGTATCTTAATTTATTAAATCCAATTTTTAGGATACCGATAGGGGTAGTAACAAATACACTCCCATTTGCAACTGAACTGGTTTTCGAGATCAAATCTAAAATTTCCAAATAAGTTTTATCATTCATTTCAAACCCGGTTAATGCAAATATCGATTCTGTTCTAAGGGTAGATTTTTTACTAACTGAGTACATGTCCATTCTAGGTATAATTGAATCAGCGGAAGTATCATACACGGTAACTCCTAAATCAGCATAAAAATCGGCGAAGGCATCTATTAGGTCTTGTTTAACTATAAAATCAATATTAATAAGATATTTAGTAAACATTTCCTCATTTAATATTGCGTATCCAATGTACTCCAACGGATTTTCGTATTTATTTTGAATATCGGAGGTATAATACATTTTTGTCAGATGTAAAGCAATGTGATTTATATACTCAAATCGAGTAAGAATTGATTCACCTGGGATGGATATTCCATAATTTTTTATGAATCTTTGTAAATCTTCCATACTACAATTTATCAATAAATAATTTATGCTAATTAACCCAAAATGAGATTTACTAATTTCTTTTAATTGAGAAATTATATTTTGAAGTGTAAAAGAATTTTCTTCGAACATTTTTATAATTTAGTTTGGAAAAAGCAATAATAAAACCTTACTCACCTAGTTTTTTTTATCTTTATAAGTTTAATTTTTTACATAGAATTCTTAAGAAGAGATATAACAAACAAGAAATTGAAAAACAATGATAATTTTTAGAAATGCTAAGCTATGTTAAGAAAATCTAATTTTGATAAATCTATACCTGAATAGCACGAATTATGAATTATTTACTCATTAAAGTTCCGATTTGCTTCAATTAAGCGTAAACAAGCAGTTATCATTATGAATAAAGCAAGAATCCATATTAGAATTAGCCGTACAGAAAATAAAATATCAATTAAAAGAAAAAATATAAAAGTTTCAGACCTTTCCATGAATCCTTTTCTATAAGGGATTATTTTAGGAGATTTTTCTCTATTATGAGCATTCGTTAAAATACCTGAGAGTAGGAACATTGAGATACATAAAACCATTGCTCCTAGACTCACCAAACCGGGATAAATTAACTTGATTGGATCTGTGCTCACAAACGCGATAATTATTGATACTTCTACAAGGCGATCACAAAAAATATCTAAAACACCACCAAACTCTGTTGAACCTTCTGATCGCGCTATGGGACCATCAAAGGTATCGAAAACGAAAGATATACCCATTAATATGATTGAGCTTAAATAATATTGAAAAAAATAATCTTGAATTATTCCACTTAAAAATATCAAAAATGCGCTAACTAATCCAATGATCAAACCAATAATTGTTAATCGATTAGCTGAAATTTTGTTTTTAAATAATTTTTGTACAAATATTTCATAAGATTCCTTAAACCTGGAGTTCGATAACCAGTGATCCAACATTATTTTCTCTCTGATTAGATTAATATTCCCGAATTATTTAATTCTTGTCTTAAATCAGATTCTGGTATGTAATGAATGGTCGTGAATCCTAATCTTCTCGCAGGACGCAAGAATCCAATAATATCATCAATAAATAGGCACTCCTCGTGGTTTAACTTGAATTTTTTTTATTATTATTGAGAATTACTAAATAAAATGGTCAAATCGCTTTAACCTTAATTAATAATACCAAGCAGATTTAAATATTGATTCTAAACCATTCAATTATATATCAGATAGCATTAAAAATTGATTCTATATTCTCTTAAGTTTAATTATAAATCAATTCTCTATTCTAGTTTTAAAATATAAAACATTAGTTTATTTTTTTTTGACTTTTATCATGTATAAAAATATTAGTTTGGTGTTTATTATGGCAGGAGCAAGATCTTCAGGAAAAGTTTTGGCATTAGTTGCATTATTGCTAGCTTTGGGGGGATTATCTCTCCAACTATATTCGATGTTCATTATTCAGCCTGATATTACGACAAGAAGAACTTGGTACGTTGAAAATCCAGATTCCTATAATACGGATCCTATAGATACCTTTATTTTGATCCCTAATCTCTATGTTTCGATAGATTTGAAAGCCGGTGAGTCTGTATATTTCTTATTTATATGTAGAGCTGCTGTTTGGGAAAATGGAGGAATAAATTATGTACAAGTCAATCTAGCAATTGATGGAATTCGAATCCCTAACGCAGTTAATCAAGTCCAGTTAAATACTGGTTCTGGAATACTCATTAATAGAGTACCGTTGACTTTTCAATATTCTACATCAAGTTTAGCAATCGGTATTCATACGATTACAGTACTGATGATTGGAGGGGATACTAGCAATTATGTCGTCTACAGTACTTTATTAGTACAAACTTACATTTCTTAAATTTTCATTCTCTTTTTTTAAATTACAAAAAATTAATTGTTCTTGAGGAAATAAAAAGTTAAGAATATTTAGACTAGGGTTTTAAAAATTACATCTAAGGGATAACCTTAGATTATTTCTTTCTTTCTCTAGTTAGATTAATATTCCCGAATTACTTAATTCTTGTCTTAAATCAGATTCTGGTTTGTATTGAATGGTCCTGAACCCTAATCTTCTCGCAGGACGCAAGAATCCAATAACATCATCAATAAATAGGCACTCCTCAGGGTTTAACTTATAATTTCTCAATAAACACGTGTAGATTTCTTTTTCTGGTTTAATTAACTTAACAAATGAAGAAATTATCCCTCCACTGAAAAAAGAAAAGAAATCAAATTTCTTAATCACAATCCAATATGCTTCTTCAATAAAATTTGATAAATAATAGCAATTATATTCCTTTTCCTTAAGATCTTTAAGTATTTGGACATTTTCTAGAATCGGGATTAAAATATCTGTCCAATCATCAAAAAACAAATTAATAATAGTATCTTTTTCCGGGAATTGCTCTAAAAAATCATATCGCGCTGAATCAACGGAAATACTACCTCGATCTAATTTTAACCATGTTTTAGATCTGATAATGTTTTGGATGAAAAATCGAATTAGATCTTGATCTTCTGTAAATCTTAATAAAAATTCCTCTGGTTTAAATGACAGAAGCACGTTTCCTAAGTCAAAAATAATGTTCCTTATCAAAAAGCTCTTCAACTAAGAATACTTCAGATTGAAATAGAAAAAGGTTTGGATTAGATAAATTTTTTTATAGAAATTAAAAAAGAAGGAAAATTTTTTATTTGCTTCCATTTTCAACGGAGGATTGCTTTACGGCTACATTAATCATTGAGTTTAGTTGAAAATCTGCAAAGTGATTTTGAACCATCGCACCCGAAGGACATGCTGAAACGCATGTACCGCATCCCTTACAAAGTGCTGGATTTACTATAGCAACATTCCTAAATTCATCAAAGTCAATAGCTCCAAAAGGACATAAAGATTGACAACTACGACATCCGGAACAGAGATGATCCAATACTACTGAATAATAAGGTTCAATCTCAACTTCTCCTTGAGACATCAAAACTGCTGCACTAGAGGCTGCTCCTTTCGCTTGTGCGACCGTATCTGGGATATCTTTCGGTCCTTGAGCAACACCCGCGATGAAAATTCCATCCGTTAATGTATCTACGGGACGTAGCTTAGGATGTGCTTCCATGAAAAATCCATCTGCCGATCTTTGGACACTTAACAAAGAAGCTATATCTGCAGCATTAGCAACTGCTTCAAGACCCACCGATAAAACGAACATTTCGACTTTCAATTCAATTGGTGTTTGCATTAACGTGTCTTCAGCTCGAATTATAATGTTATGATCTTTATCTTCCGAAACTTCAGCAATTCTTCCTCGTATATAATTTATTCCGTAGTTTTCAGCAGCAGATTCATAAAACTCTTCATACCCTCTTCCGAACGCTCGAATATCCATATAGAATATATAAACATCACTTTCGGGATGTTTTTCTTTATATTGCCTGGCCTGTTTTGTTGCATACATGCAACACACCCGTGAACAATAATTGTTTCCGCCCTCTCTAAAGTTTCTACTTCCAACACACTGTAAAAAAGCTATGCTATGCGGAGCCTTGAGATCTGAAGGTCTGACTGGTTTTCCCAATACAGGTCCATATGAGCTTAATAATCTTTCCATCTGAAACGCCGTAATAACATTAGGATATCGACCATATCCATACTGCTTGAGTGGAGTTGGATCATAAGGGTCCCATCCTGTAGCAATGATGATAGTGCCTACTTTTACTTTAAGAAATTCTGGTTTATCATCATATCGAATTGCGTCTGGTTCACAAACATCTGGACGCGCGCAAATCCCGCATTGAATACAATTCTCCATGTCGATGGTGTATTGTCCTGGAACCGCTTGGGGAAATGGAATGTATATGGCTTTTCTGGGAGCCATTCCAAGTTCAAATTCATTCCCAACTGACACTGGGCAAGACTCAACACATGCACCACATCCGGTACACGCTTCTTGATCCACGTAATGTGGTTTTTTCTTGATGGTAACCTCAAAATTACCTACATAACCAGCGACATCTACTACCTCCGAATATGTAAGAAGTTCAATATTTTTCTCTCGAGCAACATCGACCATTCGTGGTGTGATAATGCAAGCTGAACAATCCATGGTAGGGAAAGTTTTATCAAGTTGGGCCATGTGACCACCTATGGTTGGAGTCTTTTCTACTAAATAGACTTTATATCCTTCTCTGGCTAAATCTAAGGCAGAATTCATTCCAGCGATCCCCGCTCCAATAATTAAGCAGGAGGGTTCCACACTAACTCGTTGAACTTCTAAAGGTAATAACATCCTAGCTTTCGCAACTGCCATTCTGATATGATCTTGTGCAATTTCATAAGCGCCTTCAGAGTCATTCATATTGACCCACGTTGCGTGTTCCCTAATATTAGCTTGTTCGAATAAGAATTGATTCAATCCTGCTTCTTTACACGTAATTCTAAATGTAGGTTCATGCATTCGTGGCGAACATGCTGCGACAACTACTCTATTTATCAAACCCGCTTCAATATCATCCTTAATGAGTGATTGTCCATTATCACTGCACATGAATTTGTATTCGCGGGCAAGAACGACATCTGGAAGACTTAATGCATAATCTTTTAATTTAAAAACGTCTATAACACCGGCTATATTAATACCGCAGTGACAAACGTACACTCCAATTTTTGGTTTTTCCTTACCCGTTACCTTTACTTGTTTTTCTGTTTCTGTCATGATTATCCTCCTAAGTGAGTTGTTCCTTAACTTTTTTTAAAAATGGTTCTACAGGTATGAAAGGGGAAACTCCCGTTAACTCGTGATTTTTTACTAGGCCAAGACGGTTTGGATCTATTCCGAATGCTAAACCAAGTAATTGAGTAATGTAAACAACTGGAATCTTATAGGGTTCTCCAATCATGTTTTTATATGTGCCGTTTGCTTCCATTTGCCCTAAATCTAGTTGGAGATGGCAAAATGGGCAACAATCAATGATAATATCGCAACCCGCATTTCGGATGTTTTCTAATTTCTCTCTAGAGAAATCAGCAGCAACTTCCTTAACTGCAGTCCTAACTGCGCCTCCAGCTCCGCAACACATAAATTTATCTTTATAATCTATGCTTTTAGCACCAGTTAATTCTACAATTTCATCAAGAAATGTAGGACATTCATATTCTCCTCCCCACGGTCTTTTATCACTTGGTTTTACGATATGGCAACCATAATGAACTGCCACCTTTAGGTCCGAAAATTTATGTTTTACAAAACCCTTTAAGTAATCAATTCCCATATCTTGATATAATACTTGGACGACATGTTTCGGTTCAATGTTACCCTTGTATTTTCTACCAACCTTGGCAAGATGTTCATTCACCATTTTCTTTAACTCTGGTTCATGCTCAAGTTCATACCACGCGTCTCTTAGAGTTCCATAACACCCATTACATCCTGTAACTATGTCTACCCCTAATTCTTCTGCAAGTGTAATATTTCGAGCAGCAATTACAAGCCATGTTGGAATATGAAATGCGCGAAAAACTCCGGGAGCAGGACAGCAAGACGCACCTTCTAATTCGAAAAGCTCTGCTCCTAGGTGTTCGAATACTGCCCTTATTGAAGCTTCAATCATGGGATATCTATTTGGCGCAACGCAGCCTAAAAAGAAACCATATTTTAAATCCTTTTTTTCGTTCATTTTTGTTTTTCCTCCACCTTTTTTTCTTTTTCAGCTTCAGCTTTTTCTTTGGCTTTTTTTTCTTCAATATTATCCATTAATTTTCTAAAACCGACCGATTCCATTAAATCTTGGCATTCTTTAACCGCTTCTGGATGCATGTGAACTGTAGGGGGTAAGGGAGGTAAACCGAAAGATACTCTCAAATCTTGCCATTTCTTATTTGCTTCTCCATTGGCAGGAACACCATGACCCGTGACCCAAAAAATATTATTAGCTAAATTAAAGTGAGGATCTAAGATGTGTCCTTCTTCTACCGCAATATTTCTCAGTTTTATAATCATATCCGTAACGGGGATGTCTCTTGGGCATCTCTCATAGCAATAATAACAAGTTGAGCACAACCAAATATCTATATCTTCTAATACAGATTCATCTCCTGTCAGAGCTCGTCTTATGATGGATCGCGTACGGATAGCGGTTCTCCTTCCCGATGGACAAGAACCAGAGCACGTGCCACAGTTTATACAAGCCCTAATCTTTTCGAGTCCAGCATCTACGAATTTTTCGGCAATTCTTGAGTTTGTGCCCTTGTAGACTTTACGTTTTATGTATTTTTCTACATTTTCACTCATTTTTCTTTCAAATCTTTTTTCTAGTTATTGATTTGATTGGTAAAATTAGAAAAAAAGTATGTATAATACTTTTTGACTTGTTTGATCAAACACTATTAATTATAATCTTAAGAATTGAAAAGAAATTATTAATAAAAAATTTGTTATTGTTCCATGATAATCAGAAGAGGGAATTTAATTTATTCTGATATCTCATTGGTTTTTAAGTGCTAAAGGAGGTAATCAAAAATTTTTAGTAATTCATTAAACTTGGTTATTTTTTTCTACGCTTTTCTGATTTTAATTCTTTTAAAAAGAGCTTTTGCTTATTTTCAGGCAAAAATGCCAATTCCTTTTTAATTTCTTTTTCTTCTTCTTTGCTCAAATCTAATGCTAAAAGTTGTTCTCTTACTTCTTTAGATAAAGTATTAAAAATTCGTGAAAAGTATCTTTTTACCAAATCTAATTTATCAAATGTTGTTCCATCTTCATTAATAGGCATCACCAATTTATGAAAATAAAAAGTATTCTTAATTAAATGAGGTCTTTTAAATTATTAAACAAAGTGGAGACCAATTCTTCTTGTTATTCGATAGAATTTAGGACATTTTAGTCCTTTTTAATTTATTAAGTTAAAATGTAGCCAATTTAATTCGACATAAAAAAATCATTACTCTATCCCCCTTTTTAAATGAATATACCACCCAAATATATAATTCAATACACAAATAAAAGTCCTTTTTTTCCCGGTACTAAATAGAAATGGTGGGATTATGAATAGGTTTAAATAAAGGTGGTTAAATTATAATGTTAGTTCAAGAGTATTTTAGTCGTTCTTGGCAGTGGTTGAGGTATTGGAGGAGATATCTTGAATCTTAAAATTGATGATCAAAATCTCATTAAGAAAGAATTCAAACAAAAATTAATTTGGTTTGAAGAGGAGTTTGATATGATCTTCAAAAACAAAACATATAACTATACTAAGAATGATTTAAAACTTGCAAATGAAATTTTAGATAAACTATCTGAAACTATTAATGAATACCGAAATGAAAAACTCCTATTTGATTTAGTTTCTACATTGAATAATATAGAAAGAAAACATCCCGAGTTTTTTTAACCCGAACCATGATTCTTTAAAAGAAAGGTCCGAATTTCTTATATATACGTATTAAATTTTCTTGATAAAATCTAATCTTTTCGTTAGTAGGATTTAATTTGTATGCCTCTTCTATAACTGCTTCTGCAGCAGAAAAATCTCCTACAT
>Ga0307423_1001411_pt1 | contig 14533 bp, 13 predicted proteins | sample SalMarWE160310MG_FD_202154 | JGI IMG/M metagenome (GOLD analysis project Ga0307423, IMG submission 202154) | Salt marsh sediment microbial communities from the Plum Island Ecosystem LTER, Massachusetts, United States - WE1603-10 | ecosystem: Environmental > Aquatic > Marine > Intertidal zone >...
CACTCCATATAGCGATGATCAGATCGGCATAGGGTATGATCACGGCCCAGTCCAGGATGCCGGCTACGGCCACAATTCGCAAGAAGCCCATGAATTGTTGTTTGCCCTTAGAATAACCACAAAACAAATGAACAAAAGCAGCAAAGAAGAAAAGAACGAAAACTGAAAAAAGGGCCCCAACAAAAACTGCTCCAAGAGCCTTCCCTGGAATAAAGGCCAAAGCCCCGCCCATGGCCGTTACCGGTATGCCGAATCTTAATGCGTTCGCGTCTTGGGCAACCTCTGCCATGGCGGGTTGCTGGAGTTTTATAATCTGCAGGGCTTTTCTGAAATAGTCCAATCTACTCCAACCCTCTCCGGCCCTGAGTCCTCAGTCCTGTTGTTTATGCAACATTGGGGTTGAACCTGTTGTCCGCCTTGGCCTTGCGGGCCCGACTCGCCTTTTTCGAAAGCCATCCGATGCGTTCAGCCGGCCGGACATCGAATTCGGGCACAAATGGTTTGATGTCTAGAAGAGGGGTTCCATCCAGGATATCGACATCCTGGATGCTCAGCGTGCAACCTTGAACACCTATCAGCCTGACCACCGAAATGCCTACCGCGTTTGGTCTCCTGGGTGCCCTGGTGGCAAAGATCCCATGGCCGCGATCGTCCATGAAGGGCTTGACTTCCAGTGCGCATCCTTTGGATCGATGGAAATGATAAATCAGGATGATATGAGAAAATCCTTCAAGATCAGCAAGGCCGGCTTCATATTCCGGCGCTATTTCCACTGTTCCCCCGACGCCGTCTGCGCCGATGGGTTGTATCGGCATGCCCTCAATATCTGTGAACGGGGACCGAATAACACCGATGGGTTTGTATTTGATCAGGGTCATGGAACTATCCTCCCGGATGGCTGCCTCCGCCAAACCCAGGTTGAACCGTAACAGCGAGCGCATTCCCCGCAGCGATTCGACCTGAGTTCGTCGACAGGTCTTGTCGGAGCGAAGCGGAAATCGCGCCCGCGGGGCTGCACGGAGCTTCAAACCGTTTGATTGGTCCAATTGGTTTGAAGGGTTAATCGGCGTTAACGGAAAGAACCAATAAGACCAATGCAACCAACTAACGGAGCCTGTACTGCGACTTGGCCGGGATGACGAATTACGAGACAGCCTCTTAGGGCCGAAAAGGAACATATTGAAGAAAGGGTGCCGGGTCAAGGGCAAACCAGCGTGCCGAGTCTCGGGAAAACTCAACCCTAATGTTGCATAAACAACAGGGCCGAGAGATAATAATTATTTGTTATGACAAGCTTTTGCTGCGCCTGAATCTCTTTTTTAGAAGTCCCTCTGGTGATGTCCAGGAACCACGTCATAATTGCCCTGTTGTTTACCCTACGGGAAAGCCGATGATACCGCATCTGCTTTGTTGTCAAGCATTCGGCGTAGACGACTACAGCCAAACCCTTGACGTTTTGCATCTGCGGCATCCTCAACTTTTGCAACGTTAGGGTCAACGGAGGATCAATTCGCGGTGCCGAATATTCTTGACCGGGGAGAGAAGTTCGGATATCGGTCCGTAGTTGTCGGACATTATCCTGTCACATGCCTGGGAAAGACATTTCAGCGCTGCAAAAGCTCGTGTTCAGGAATAGTTAACATCCTTCAGCCCTGTTGTTTATGCAACATTGGGGTAAATACCGTCATGGACGGACGGAACATTGGTGGAAAAGGTGAAACCGCTTAACGTGGCCATTGTGGGCGGAGGTCCCGGGTGCAAGGCTATCATGGAGATGATCTTTGCCGAAAAGCTCAGTCAGCTTCACATGCAGCTGATCGGCGTGGCCAGTACCAATCCTGAGGCTGTTGGCTACTGCTATGCCCGGGAGAAAGGGATTTACACGACAGGCGACTACCGTGATTTTTATGAGCTCGAGAATCTTGACATGATCATTGAGCTGACGGGACGCGATGATCTGGCCAATGAGATCTATCGGACCAAGCCGCAACATGTTCGCGTGATGGATCATGTGTCGGCCCGGGTGTTCTGGGATGTCTTTCGCATAGAAGAAGAAAGCATTGCCGAGCGCCAGCGCTCAGAGGAAATTACCAGGCTGGCCTTTGCAGAACTAAACCAGATATTCGAGACATCGGCCAATGGGATGCGTGTCATTGACAAGAAGTTCAACGTGCTTCGGGTCAATGAAAGCTTCTCGAATCTCTCCGGCGTGCGCAAGGGGCAGGCCGTCGGCGAAAAGTGCTACAATGTTTTTGGCGGTTCGCGGTGTCATACCCCAGCTTGTCCCTTGACCCGGATTCTTGGCGGTGAAGGACGGATTGAAAGCGACGCCGTGAAGCACCGAAGGGATGGCACCGCCGTCTCTTGTATTGTGACGGCGACGGCTTTCAGAGCCCCTGAGGGAGACCTCATAGGCATTGTTGAAGACTTCAAAGACATTTCGGAGAGAAACAGGGTTGAAACGGCTCTTTGTGAAAGTGAAGAGCAATACAGAAACGTTGTCGAACGGGCGAGTGACGGTATCGGTATTATCCAGGATGGCGTCATCAAATTTGTAAATCGCCGCGGGGCGGAAATCGGTGGTTATTCAGTCGAGGAGTTGACGGGTACGCCGTTTAAAGCTCACATTCATCCCGACGAGCTTGCCAAGGTGGCTGGCCGATATCAAAGGCGCATGGCCGGTGGAAATGTCCCGGCTATTTATGAAACCGTGCTGCGAGCTAAGAACGGGGGCAAAGTCGATGTGGAGATTAATGCAGGCGTAATCAGTTATGAGGGGAAACCATCCGACCTCGTGATCATCCGGGACATCACCGAACGCAAACAAGCACAACTGGCTGTGGACGCGGAACGCAGAAGGCTCTTTAACCTCCTGGAAGGCCTCCCGGCGTATGTCTGTCTTCTCGCTGAAGACTATACGATCCGCTTTGCGAACCGGCATTTCCGGGAACGGTTCGGCGATCCGAAACAAATGCCATGCTATGAAGTTCTTGGCGGGCACAAAGCGCCTTGCCGGGAATGCAAGACCTTCGATGTGTTTAAGACGGACTCTGCGGCGGAATGGGAATGGACTTCGAAGGACGGCCGGACCTATCAGATCTACGACTATCCTTTTATTGATGTGGATGGTGCCCCTTTGGTCATGGAACTGGGCATAGACATTACCGAAAGAAAGAGACTTGAGACCCAGCTGGTGCAGGCGCAAAAGATGGAAGCGATCGGGACGCTGGCCGGCGGCATTGCCCACGACTTCAATAACTTGTTGATGGGCATCCAAGGGAATGCCTCTCTGATGATGCTATCGGCGGGTTCCGATCATCCCCATTTTGAATATCTCAGGGGCGTGGAAGAGATGGTTCGAAAGGGGGCGGACCTGACCAAGCAGCTGTTGGGCTTTGCCCGGGGGGGCAAATACGAGGTCAGACCGACGGATCTCAGCGAGCTCATCAAGAGGAGCTCCCAGATGTTTGGGCGTACAAAGAAAGAGATAGAGATTCACACTGAGTATGGCGAAGGAATTTGGCCGGTGGAAGTGGATCGGGGACAGATGGAGCAAGTTCTGTTGAATCTCTACGTGAATGCTTGGCAAGTCATGCCAACCGGGGGAGATCTGCACATTGAAACGAGCAACGTGGTCCTTGATAAAAGCTACACCAAGCCGTTCGGTGTGAAGCCCGGCAGATTTGTGAAGGCCTCTGTGACCGACACCGGCAGCGGTATGGACAAGGAAACACAACAGAGAATCTTTGATCCTTTCTTTACCACCAAGGAGATGGGCCGTGGCACGGGTTTGGGCCTCGCATCTGCTTACGGCATTATCAAGAATCATGGTGGCATTATCAATGTCTACAGTGAAAAGGGTCGGGGAACCACCTTTACTATTTACCTGCCGGCATCAGAGAATTTCCCGGCGGTTTGGGAAGGCGGGGAATCTGAGGCGATTGCCGAGGGGCAGGGGACCATTCTCCTCGTGGATGACGAGGAAGTGATTCTTAAAGTAGGCGGGGAAATGCTCGGGGCCATAGGTTATACCGTCCGGGTCGCCAAAGGCGGGACAGAGGCTGTGGACATCTACGGGAAGCACAGAGACGAGATTGATCTTGTGATCCTGGACATGATCATGCCCGATATGGGAGGCGGTGAGGCCTATGACCGTATGAAAGAGATCAATCCCGCGGTCAGGGTCCTTCTTTCAAGTGGCTATAGCATAAACGGTCGCGCGGCGGAGATCATGGCGAGGGGCTGCGACGGCTTTATTCAAAAACCTTTCGACATGCACCAGTTATCGTGGAAGGTGAGACAGATATTGGACGAGCAGCCGTAACGACGTACCCTAATTGAGCGAAAGTTGAGGGTGCCTTGCATCTGCGGCGCCCTCAACTTTTGAAACGTTAGGGTCAAGCGCTAACCTCGCTGCGCTAAATCTTGAGAACTCTCCGCCTGAGGCGGATCAAACAGCTCAATATTTTAACGCTCCGCTTCTCTAAACGCTTTTAGACAAAAGACCGCAAAATGGGCTCGAATGAGGTTTTGAAATGACTTGCAGGATTGTGAGGAGATTCATGGTCGTCGTGCTGTGCGTTCTTGGTTTTGCAGCGAGCCCCCTCGGCAAGGCCCGCGCCGGCGAAACGGGTCATTACGTCAACGGCGTCGAAGGCATCAAGGCGGCCACATTGCCACCACCGGGCTTCTATTGGAGGATCTACAACGTTTATTATGGGGCTGACGAGCTGAGGGATAAAAATGGGGACGAACTTGATGTGGGCTTTGACCTATCTGTTTTTGCCCTGGTGAACCGGTTCGTGTGGATTTCTGATATTCAACTCCTGGGGGGGGATTTCGGGGCCGACGTGATCATTCCTCTCATCTACACCGACATAGAGATAGATGCATTGGGGATTGAAGACGATGCGTTCGGCCTGGGCGACATCGCTGTAGAACCGTTTGTCCTGGCCTGGCATGGGGCCCGGTATGATGCTTCATGCGGCCTGGCCGCCTACCTTCCGACGGGAGCTTATGATGAAGACGAACCGGCCTCGCCAGGGAAGGACTTCTGGACAGCCATGATGACGCTGGGGGGAACGGTTTATTTTGATGCTGCAAAGACCTGGTCGGCATCCATTCTTGCCCGATATGAAATCCACAGTGAAAAGAAAGACACGGATGTTCGGCCCGGGGATGACTTTCACTTTGAGTGGGGTATTGGAAAGTCTCTGGCAAGGATTTGGGATGTGGGATTGAGCGGATACTGTCAGTGGCAGGTGACTGATGATCGCGGCTCCGACGTTTACTGGGACAAGGGCGTCCACGACGAAGTTTATGCGATCGGTCCCGAAGTTGACGTGTTTGTCCCACCCATCAGGCTCCTTGCTTCGCTCAGAACGCTTTGGGAGTTTGCCGCGAAAGACCGCGGTGAAGGCCACGTGATATCTTTGACTTTGACGAAAATCTTCTGAAAGATCGGATCCACCGGAGAATTCAGTTGCCGAAAGCGATGTTCGACCACAGGGACCCTCATTACGTTCTGGTGCAAAAGCCGGCGGATCTGGCCCGGATAGCCGTTAGGCTTAAGCGGGAGAAGGCGTTGGGCGTCGATCTTGAGGGAGATTCCATGTTTCATTATCAGGAGAAGGTGTGCCTTCTGCAGGTTTCCACAACCTTGGAGAATTTTGTATTTGATCCTCTGGCGCTGGGAGATCTTTCACCTTTGGCACCCCTTTTTGCTGACGCCGGGACGCGCAAAGTGTTCCACGGTTCTGACTATGACATCCGGTCTCTGCAAAGGGATTTCGGTATCCGGGTGAACTCTCTTTTTGATACACAGATTGCGGCTCGATTTCTCGGCATGGGTGAGACGAGCCTTGCCAGCCTTCTCAAGAGCCAATTCGGGGTCATCATCGGGAAGAAATATCAAAAGAGAGACTGGTCTGAAAGACCCCTGCCGCACGGGATGCTCTCCTATGCGGTTCGCGATTCCTGCTATCTTCTTCCTCTGGCTCGGGTTCTCGAAAATGAAGTGCTCGCTCAAGGGCGGCTTTCGTGGGTCGAGGAGGAGAACGAATTGCTCAGCAAGGTTAGCCCGGCTCCCAGGGCGCAAAACCCCTTATTTCTGAAATTCAAGGGGGCCTCGAAGCTCGATCGTCGAAGTCTCTCAGTTCTGGAGTCGGTTCTGCAATTCAGGGACAGGGTGGCCCGCCGCCGGGACCTGCCTCCCTTCAAGGTTCTGAGCAATGGGCCGATTATGGAGATGGCACAACAGAAGCCAACGACCGAGAAGGCGCTCAAAACGATCAAAGGGTTGGGGCCCAAACAGGTCGAAGCCCTGGGATGCCCTCTTTTGGAACAGATCAAAGCAGCCCTGACCCTTTCTGAGGATTCTCTCCCGGTCTACCCTCGTGGAACCCCCGAGCATGTTCCGCCCGGGGTCAGAAAGCGGGGCAAGGCTCTGAAGAAATGGCGGGAGGAGCGTTCCCGTGATCTGGGCATTGATAGCGCCCTAGTTTGCACCAACACCCAGATCCAGCTGATAGCCCGAGAAAATCCTAAGAACATGGATGAGTTCAGGCAGATCCAGGGCATCAGAAATTGGCAGAAACACGTTTTTGGTCCCGAGATTTGCGCCCGCCTCAAAACCATCGGATGATCCTGAACGATTTGATCCCCTCCAAATCACCCGCACCGTCTGCGACAGTTCAGGAGGCGCTCGACCACAAAAAAACCCGTCACCTTGTGATAGCGTAACGGGTTGATTTTGCCGTGGTGCCGAAGGGGGGACTCGAACCCCCACGGGCGTACACCCACTAGACCCTGAACCTAGCGCGTCTACCAGTTCCGCCACTTCGGCCCACTGCCACAGGGGTTGATTTTCTGCGCAAAGTCGATTATATTTCAAAATTTAACGCATTTGTCAAGGCTCGTGTAAGGAAGTTCATATGAAAATGATAAACGATCTAAGTGACATTTCTAAGCCCTTCGACAACGCCGTCTTAACCATTGGAAACTTTGACGGCGTTCATCTGGGACACCAGGCACTTTTTCGAGAGGTGATCGAGAAGGCAGCCACGATGGACGGGACGTCTGTCGTCATCACCTTTGAGCCGCATCCGATCCGGGTGATTGATTCCAGGAAACATTTTCCCCTGATCACCTTGTACGAACAGAAGGTCGAACTCATAGGGACCACCGGTGTTGATGTCCTGATACGCATCCCGTTCACGCGGGAGTTTGCGAATATACCTGCCCGGACCTTTGTGAAAGAGATCCTCTGTGATCTGATTGGTATGAAAGCCATCGTGGTGGGGCAGGATTATTCCTTTGGCAAAGACCGGAAGGGAAACGTATCTCTGCTCAGGGAAATGGGGAAATCGCTCGGTTTCGAAATGATCGTTTCCGGATGGATTCAAGTTGAGGGGGGCCGGATCAGCAGCACGGCGATTCGCAATGTTGTCAGGGCGGGCAAGGTCGAAGAGGCTAAGAAGTTGTTAGGCCGCTACTACCAGATACGAGGGACCGTTGTCCGGGGCCGGGACCGCGGTGGACGGCTCCTGGGGTTTCCCACGGCAAACCTGATCCTTACTGATGAACTATGCCCCAAGACAGGCGTCTATGCAGTGACCGTGGAACACGATCATCATCGTTACAACGGCGTAGCGAATATTGGATACAGTCCGACTTTCAAAGAGCATCACTTCGGGGTGGAGGTTCACATCTTTGATTTTGACAAATCCATCTATGATCAACCTATCCGTCTGAATTTAGTTCAGCGCTTGCGAGACGAAAAGAAATTCGAAAGTCCTGAGGCGCTGGCTGTTCAAATCAAGCAAGATGTCGCAGACTCGAAAAAAGTCCTGTCGAAAGCATGAGGACGCCTTTTGTCTTTCCTGACTCCCCCCGGCCACACAGACCCATTGACCGGTCCGCCCCTCGCCCGGAAGGGCGGCGAGGCTTCATACGTTTCAAGAGGATAGGCCGGTGAACAAGAAGATCATTTTCTCTCTGATAACAGGAGGGGTGGTGTCTGCTGTCGCCCTCTATCTGGTCTTTCGGAATATTCCCTTGAAGGAGTTAGTGGGCTATTTAAGGACGGTCAATTACTGGTGGGTCATTCCCTCGGTGATCGTCACCGTGTTGAGTTTCTGGATCCGGGTCATCCGGTGGCAGCTTCTTCTGAGTCCATTCAAGAAAACAGGGTTTTGGAGCGCTCACCATCCGCTGATGATCGGCTTTATGGTCAATTGCGTGTTGCCCGGCCGGGCGGGCGAATTGGCGCGGCCGGCGATTTTTTGCAAGCGGGAAAAGGTTGCCTTTTCCAAGGTACTGGCCACGGTTGGTGCTGAAAGGGTCTTCGACGTCGTTGTGTTGCTTTTTTGTTTTGCTGTCGTGCTGTCAACGGTTGAAATCAACCCGTCGCTCAATATGACGTTCGGCGATTATGAACTCAACAAGGCCACCCTTGAGACGGTTGGGACGAGGACATTGCAATTGTGCGTGGTTCTGATTGCGGGCATCGTTGTGGTGAGCCTGAAACAGACGCACGCGTTCATCAGAAGGGTTATTCTAGGCCTGCCACGGCTTATCTTTTTTGCAAGCACGGGCTTCAAGGAAAAGATCCGAAGGGGGTTTTGCGACAGGCTGGTTCTGGTCTTTGACAATGTGGCCTCCGGGCTGGACCTGTTAAGGAAGCCCAAGCAAGTCTTCCTTTGTCTGGCCTTGTCCTTTGTGATCTGGGCCGCGCAGGGGCTCTCTTATTACGTCATGACCCTGGGTTGTCCCGGCATTGATCTCTCCTTTCTTGAAGTTTTTGCTATGATGGTCATTCTTTGCTTTTTCATTTCCCTTCCGTCTGCGCCGGGTTTCTGGGGTTTGTGGGAAGCCGGTGGGGTCTTTGGGCTTTTGATTTTCGGCGTTTCAGCCACGGAGGCCAGGGGATATACACTGTTGAATCACGTTTTTCAAATGCTTCCCGTGATCATTATCGGCCTTATTTCCGCGGTCATTACCGGTGTCAATATTGCCCACGTGGCCTTCGCCACCCGTGTCGAGGCTCAGACACAAGAAGGAGAAAACCCCATCGAAATGCGCAAAAACCTTGACGAGTGATGAGGTGTCCCATGAACATCTTGAAGCGTTCAAACCCGGCGGAAAGCCAGTGGATCAAGCTGAAAAAGGTTGTCTATGAGAACGATGACGGCCAAGTATTGAGTTGGGATTATATTGAACGGATCGGCGCGCGATCCTCAGTGTTGGTCCTGCCCCGATTCAAGGAATCAGGGGACCTGATCTTCATCCGGCAGTACAGGGTTGTCATGGATCGTTATGTAATCGGCTTTCCCGCAGGGGTGATCTCAGACGGCGAAGATGTCGCCGCTTGTGCGTTGAGAGAACTTGAAGAGGAGACAGGTTACACGGGAGAGATTATACAAATCTCGCCGCAGCTGACCCTCAACAGCGCCCTGATCAAGGAGACGGCGTATTGCGTGGTGGTTGAGTTGGCGGAGGATTGCGCGCCCAAGGCCCAGGCACTTGAGCCTTCCGAGAAAATTGAAGTGTACCGGGTGGCAAGAGATGAGCTTGGCCCTTTCTTTGCCCGGGCAGTGGAAAGGGGGGACATCATCGGCGCCGGGCCCTGGTATATGCTTCTGGCAAGTCAAGAATTCGGGACCGTCCAATGACTAACTACCACATCATATTTATGGGGACGCCCGAGTTCTCAGTGCCGACCCTGAAGGCCCTGCACGAAAGCCATCATGACGTCCTTGCCGTCGTGACACAGCCTGACCGGCCCAAAGGACGGGGTCGTCGGCTGGTGCCCCCTCCTGCCAAGGCGGTGGCTGGTCCCCTGGGCTATCCCGTCCATCAGCCGTCAAGAATTAAGGAGCACGGATTTATCGAAACCATTATTGCTCTGGATCCTGACCTTTTTGTGGTGGTTGCCTATGGCCACATCCTGCCGGGATCCTTTCTGTCGATTCCGCGTCTTGGGGCGATCAACATCCACGCGTCGCTGCTTCCCAAATACCGGGGGGCCGCTCCTATCCAGTGGGCAATCATCAACAGAGAGGAGGAGACCGGCGTGACAACCATGTGGATGGACGAGGGCATGGACACAGGAGACATCCTGCTGAGGCGCAAGGTTTCAATTAAGCCGGATGACACGTGTGGCAGCCTCCTGCGCCGCTTAGGCGAACTGGGGGCAGACGTCTTGATCGAAACCCTCGCCCAGTTGGGGTCCGGAACACTTCGGGGAACCCCCCAGGACAAGACGCTTGCCACTTACGCGCCGTTACTCAAGAAAAAAGACGGGTATATCGACTGGACAAGAGATGCCAAATCTCTGGAGGCTTTTGTTCGGGGGATGAATCCTTGGCCGGGTGCATTCACCCTGCTTTCCGGTAAAAGGTTAAAAGTCTTTCTGGCCAAGGCGCTCGAGGATTCGGGCAAGGAACCGCCCGGCACCGTTCTGGAAGGGTTTCCGGGTGACTTTGTCGTGGCAACAGGCCGGGGCCGATTAGCCCTGACAGAGGTTCAGCTTGAATCTGCCAAACGCCTTTCTGCGGAAGATTTCCTAAGAGGATGTCTCGTGGCCCCCGGCACACGCCTCGGATAGCTCGCCCATGGTTGCTGTTTCCCGTCGCATTGCCCTCTCAGTCTTAAACCGCACAAGTGATTCAGGTGCTTTTCCGGAAGGTCTCCTTCACAGGGCCTTTGACCGAGAGCCAGGCCTCATGCGAAAGGACCGGGCCTTGGCGACCGATTTGACTTATGGTGTGCTTCGATGGCGGGGCCGCTTGGACTGGGTGATCGGCCAGCTTTCAACAACGCCTGTTCACAAGATCGATCCGTTTGTGCTAAACATCCTTCGATTGGGCTTGTATCAAATTCTGTTTCTCTCCCGTGTCCCGCCCTCTGCCGCAGTGAACGAATCGGTCGAACTGGCCAAAGCAAAAGCCCCTTCATGGGTCGTCCGTTTCGTCAATGGCGTGATGCGGGCCGCCGCCCAGAAAGCCAAGGAAATTCCCCTGCCGGGTGATGATGGCGATCCTGCCCGGGCTCTGGCCATCCGGGAATCTCATCCGTTGTGGCTGGTTGAAAGATGGCTCAAGCGTTACGGCGCGGAGGAGACGAGACGGCTGTGTCAGGCCAACAATCAGGTCCCGCCGGTCACCGTCCGGGTCAATACACTAAAGACCCGTCGCGAGATTTTGCTTGTGGGGCTGAGAGACGACGCCAGAGAGATCACGCCAACGAGATATGCACCGGACGGGATTTCTCTGCGAGGCCTGAAGGGGGCCGTTGATGAGATCCCGTGCTTCAAAGAAGGTCTTTTTCATGTTCAGGATGAAGGCGCCCAGCTCATTGGCCATTTTGTTGATCCGAAGCCCGGTGAACATGTTTTGGATGCCTGTGCCGGCTTTGGCGGCAAGGCCGGCCAGATTGCCCAGCTCATGAAGAACAGGGGTAAGGTCACAGCCATGGATAACCAGTTATGGAAATTACTGGAGCTTCAGGGAGCGATGATGCGGCTGGGGGCCTCCGCAGTTTCCACATGGCACCATGATTTGTCAACCTCCACGCCTGTTGCACTGGCGGGCGCTTTTGATCGAATCCTGCTCGATGCGCCGTGTTCAGGCCTTGGTGTTCTTCGCAGAAATCCGGATGCCAAATGGAAGAGGGACGAGGCGGATATCGCAAGGCTGGCGGCCGATCAGCACCTTTTTCTTGGATGCTTGGCTCCTTTAGTTAAGAGCGGCGGTATCCTGGCCTACGCGGTGTGCAGCCTGGAGCCCGAGGAAGGCGAGCAGGTCGTGCGGCGTTTTTTGGAAGAGCAAACCGGATTTGTTGTCGATCGCGGACCGGATGAATTTCTGAGCAGGTGTCAGGGAATGATGGACCGTTCAGGTTTCTTTAGAAGCCTGCCTCACAAACACCAAATGGACGGATTTTTCGCGGTGCGGATGAAACGAGTCGCTCCATGAGATTTTTTTTGAAAATAGTGCTCTTGTCTGCGGCCTTTGCCGCCGTTGCAGGAATCAGCGGGTATCTCACTTTGAGGTTCATCATTAAGGGCGAAGACACGGTGGTCGTGCCGGAGCTTCTGGGAAAAGACGTCATTTATGCCCTGAACATCCTCACGGATCTGGGCCTCAACACCAAGGTGGGCGGCTTCGAATACCGGGCTGACGTGCCCGCAAACCACGTGGCTTACCAGGACCCGGCCGCGGGCAGTGTCGTCAAGAAAGATCGGGATGTTCGGATTATCATCTCCAAAGGGCCTAAATCCCTGATTGCCCCGAATTTGGTGGGCATGGAACTGCGGCAGGCGAGTATCATCATGGAAGAAAACGGCCTATCCCAGGGCACTTTGTCTCGGACTTTCGATCCAACGGCGGCCATTGATCAGGTCATCAGCCAGGTGCCGCCCTCCGGCACAGTGGCCATGCGCGAGGATGCCGTGGACTTGCTTGTAAGCCTCGGACACCGTCCAAAAAATTATAAAATGCCTTATTTGCAGGGCATGACCCTTGAAGATGCGATTCTCGTGCTGGAGCGCTACCATCTGAACGTTGGCCGGATTCAAACCGTTCAAAGGCCCGATCAGCCCTTGGACGTTGTGACCGCGCAGGACCCCGAGTACGGTTACCAGGTGGATTCCGGCGGGTTCGTGAATCTGACCATAAACCGGGCTGAAAAAGGTCCGATTGTTGAGCAGGGTTTGGGCCTCCTTCATCACGGTGTCGGTCAGGGCTTTTTGAGAAGTCATATCAGAATTCGTGTCAACGCCTTCGGAATGTTCTATGAGCTCTATAATGCTTTTGCCCCGGCGGGCGATCAGATTTGGCTGTTAACGCCCCGGGGGCCCGAGGCCACGGTTTTTGTCTACGACAACGGCAAGCTCGACTTGAGCTTGAGTCAATCGGCCCCTGTTCTGGGTGGCGAGACGTTCTTCCATGAGCTTGAAATAGGGATAGACTAATGCTACAAGCACAGAACTCATGATCCTCATAGGGGAGGAGGAAAACGATGAAACTGATTGCACCGTCTATATTGTCCGCGGACTTTTCAAGGCTGGGTGAAGAGGTTAAAGCCGTGGAGCGCGTGGGGGCCGATTGGATCCACCTGGACGTGATGGACGGGCATTTTGTTCCGAACATCACGATTGGGCCTGTGGTCGTTGAGGCCGTCAGGCGGGTGACAGACCTTCCGCTCGACGTCCACCTGATGATAGAGAACGCGGATCGTTATGTGGAGGACTTTGTTCGAGCCGGAAGCGATTACCTGACGGTTCAGGTCGAGGCGTGTGTTCATCTCCACAGAACGATACAGGCCATTAAGGAATTGGGCGCCAAGGCCGCCGTGGCGGTGAATCCGTCCACGCCCCTATCAAGCGTCGAATGGGTTCTGGAAGATCTGGACATGGTTTTGATTATGAGTGTGAATCCCGGCTTCGGCGGCCAGGCATTCATTCCCCAGGCGGTTGAAAAGATCAAAGACCTTAGATCCATGATTCGGTCAAGAGACCTGGAGGTGCTCATCGAAGTGGACGGCGGCATTAATGAGACGACGATCGAGTCCGCGGCGAAGGCCGGTGCAGACGTCTTCGTGGCCGGTTCGGCCATCTTCGGAAGCGCCGACTATGGCGAAACCATTCGGGCTTTTCGTTCACTGATGGCGGGGTAAGAAATCCAGGCCTGTCGAAGATCCCGCTATGCGGGGGAGTATGCGGCCTATAGCAGGCAGTCGTCATGGCGTACTGGAAGAAGGGATCACGCTCGCTGTGTATGCATTGTTGGACAAAAGGATAGAGCGCTTCGCTCAGATTGCTGAAAACAAGAGAATCTATTGGGGCGTTGAATCGGCTTTGCAGTGGGCCACACCGGCATCCATGGTCGTAACGAGCGCGGTTCCCGGAGAGGGGAAAACGATTCTGGCCGCGACGTTGGCGACCGTTGCTGCCAGGCAGAGCAGCAAACGTGTATTGCTGGTGGATCTTAACTGGTATGCCCCTGCATTGCACCGATTTTTCGGCCTGGATCTTACATTCGACGCTGACGCCTTGGACCGCAGCAAGTCGATCACGGACCTCGTACAGCGGTCGAATCTCTATCAGCTTGATATTCTGACGGCCGTGCAGGGGACTCAAAGCGATGCTGAACGGGCGACCGACATGAGTCTTATGGGGACAAAGATTATCAGAGAAGCCCGTGAGGCTTATGATTTTGTCGTTGTGGACACGTGCTCCGTCCTGCGGATGAATCGTTATATGATGGACCCGGTCAACATGGCCAAGGTTGCCGACGGCGCCATCCTGGTGGTGCTTGCCAACGAAACGCCAAAGTCCCGCGTACGACGGGCGCATATGCTTCTCGAAACTGCTGGAGTCAACGTTCTTGGGGTGATCGTCAATCAGTGGAGAAATCCGCTGGTATGAGGCATCTGGGGTCACCAATTAGATGTCTCTCACAGAGGCCACAGAGCTCACTGAGTTTGAGCGAGTTTAATTCCAAGATGGGCGGGATAGGGTTGAGGAGGAAAC
>Ga0307423_1001412_pt1 | contig 14520 bp, 6 predicted proteins | sample SalMarWE160310MG_FD_202154 | JGI IMG/M metagenome (GOLD analysis project Ga0307423, IMG submission 202154) | Salt marsh sediment microbial communities from the Plum Island Ecosystem LTER, Massachusetts, United States - WE1603-10 | ecosystem: Environmental > Aquatic > Marine > Intertidal zone >...
GAGCAACGTGGGCAGAAACGTACTCTCCGGTTTGCCCGAGAACACGACGTCCTTCGCCCGCAGTGTCTCGGTGAGACTCGCGTCCACGCGGTTCGTGACAAACTGGGTCTTGCCCTCGTGGGGCTCCTTGAATTCGCCGCGCACGACGTCGCCCCGCACCACGACCTCCGACACCACCCCCCCTACACGAGTTTCTGGAACTCGCTGTAGGGAATGTGCTCCACCTCCCGCATCGAGACCCAGATGTCGTGGATCAAGAAGACGTCGAGCAGCGCGAAGAGGAGGTAGGTGAAGTGGAAGCGGGGCCGTTGATGGAGAACCTCGCGCCCCTTGCCGAGCGGGTTCTCGTCGCGGGGGCGAGGCTGCGGGTCAGAGCGGGTCTTGCGCAGCGGGGGGGGTCGAGTCAGTCATGCCAAACCGCGTGGGTGATCCCCAAGGCCATCGACTCCTCCCAGCGCAGATCTGGCCGCCGGAGGGTTGCGAGATACTCTACCGCAAACCCGCAGCTTGCCGGACTCGAGGCGGGGTGCGGCAAATCGGGCCTCACGGCAGCTGACCTCGCACCGGCCGGATCGGCCGCCCGCTGCGGCTGCCGACCACGATGAGCGGTACGTCACTCGCCCGCGCGACCTCCAGCACCCGCGTTCCGAGGCCGCGGCTCGGACCCCGCCGCTGGCGGACACCCATCACGACGAGGTCCGTGTCGGCAGCGTGGCGCAGGATGGCCTCACACGTTTCGGCGGCCTCCTCGACGATCACCTCGTAATGGCCTTCCACCTCGTCCCCGGCGAGCGCGCGCAACTCCCGCTCCCAGCGGCGGCGGAGCTTGGGAGACGTCTCGGGGGGAACGGTCCGCAGGAAGCTGATGGCGCACGCGTCCGAGCGCGTGAGGCTCGCGAGCAGGCGGGCCCGCAGCCGGCTGTGATCGCGCTGCCCCCCCATCGGGACGAGCACCCGTCGCACCCGCGCGATGCGCCAACGGCGCGGTGCCCGCACGAGCACGACGTCGGCATCGAGGCGCGCGAGCAGGGCCTCGAGCTTCGCCTCGTCGCCCGGGTCCGAGAGCCGCGGCGCGCCGAGCAGCACCGTCTCGCATCGGTGTAGCCGCGCGACCCGCGCGATCTCCAGCCACGCGTCGGGAGCCACGGTGAACAGGGTTTCGGGGACGGTCGCCCGCTCGAAGCTCCTCTGGAGCGATTCGCTGAGGATCGTCTGGGCATCCCGGAAGAGCGGCGCGTCCTCTTCGGGAACCTTCGCGGGCGTTTGCACCACCGAGAGCAGGAGAATGCGGCCGACCCCCGGCGTCCGAACCGTCGCCGCCACGCCGACGAGGCTCGCCGCGCTGGCGGGGTTGGCGATGGGCACCAACACCAGCGGGCTGCGCCCGCGCAGCCGCGCGAGGTCCGGGTCACGGGCTTCCGCGGTCGCATCGGCAACGCGGGCGCCCGGAGCGAGAAGCGTGAGGTAGAAGGCCGCGCCGATCACGAGCCACGACACCACGACGCTGCCCGCTTCGCTCACGGCGAAGGCCTGGAAGACGGCCAGCGCGAGGCAGAGCGAGGCGCCCGCAAGGGGCAGGAATGGAAAACGGCGGTCGCCCGAGCGCCGGCGCGCGAGGATGGCCGCCCAGTGGACCATGGCGAAGGAGATCAGGAAGATGAGACTCGAGGCCGCGCCAGCGGAGGCCACGTCCCCCACGACCACCACCAACCCGGCCAGCATGATGGCCGTGGCCACCACCGAGAACGCCGGCGTGCCGCTCGCGGCTCGCGTCCGACCCAGCCGGCGCGGCAGTGTCCGGTCGCGCGCCATGGCGAAGGCCACGCGCGAGGCGCCGAGCAGGTTGGCCTGGAGCGCCGAGAGCATCGAGAGCACACCGGCCCCGATCACCAGCCAATAGCCAGCCGGGCCCAGGAAGCGCTCGGCCGCGGCGGCGACCAGGCCCTCGGGATGAGCGGCCGCGGCATCGGCGATCGCGCCCTCCGGCGGTGCGCCGACCGTCGCGATCAGAAACAGCAGCGGCAGATAGATGGCGAGCGCGATGCCGAGGGCGAGGTACATGGCGCGGGGGAGGTTGCGTTCGGGATCGCGCACCTCGCCGCCGATCGCCGCGATCAAATCGAAACCCTGGAGTGCGATGAAGGTGAATCCCATCGCCTCGACCAGCCCGCCGGGACCGGCGGGAAAGAACGGATCGAGACGACCCAGCAGCTCCGTCGCCGGCGCTCCCAGCCACGCCCACGCGCCCCCCGCGATCAGCACCGCGAAGACCAGCACCTTGCCGACGGTGGCGGCGTGGCCGCTGCCCCCGGCACTGCGCACCAGCGCGAGCGCATAGAAGGCGGTAGCGGCGAGCGCGATTCCAACGCGCGCGGCCGGGTGCCCCAGCCAGGCGCCGTCGGCTCCGATCACGGCGAGCAGTCGCGAAGCCCCCTCCGCCGCGAAGGCGGCGAAGCCCAGGGCGTAGAGCACGCCGGCGACGATCGAGGCGAACCAGACCACCCAGCCCACCAGAAACGCCACCTCGATCGAGAGCACCCGCTTGGCGTAGGTGTAGGTCCCCCCGGAGTGGGGAAAGCGTGCGGCGAGCTCGGCGAAGCTCGCCGCCGTCAGAAACGCGATGCCGCCGTTGAGCGCAAACGCCACGATGGCGCTCGGCCCGGTGGCCGCGAAGGCCACTCCCGCCAGCGCCAGGATCCCGCCGCCCACGATCGCACCCACACCCACCGCGGTGGCCCCGAAGAGCCCGAGATGGCGGTGGGTGGGCCCTGCGGTCACGTCGTTCCCGCGTCGCGGCGCACGGGGATTACGGCGGCGATGGGGAGATCCGCGAAGAGGTCGGCGGCGCGGATCTCGGCACCATCCCCCCCTGGCAGCGCCGGGCACTTGCGACCGGTGACGACGTCCTGGAAGAGGTCGATGCCCGGATCGGGACAGCTCACCGTAGTCTCTCCCCAGGCCGCAGCTCCTAGAGGAAAGGTCGAAGCCTCGCGCTCGAGGCGGGCACAGAGCCGTGGCGCGGCGACGACGAGCGTGGAGCCCCAGTCCTCCCGGGCAAAGGCGCAGATGTTGTGGGCGCGTTCGCCACGCGCGGAGAGGGGGCGGTAGCTCCCCTCCAGGAAGAGCTCGGGATGCTCTCTGCGGAACTCGAGGAGCTTCCAGGTCACCAGGAGCTTGACCCGGCCGTCCCACCACCTCCCGGTCAGGGCGCGGACGTCCGGCGGCGTGCGTGGATCGGATCCATCGAACTCCTGCTTCAGCTCCGAGAGCAGATGGACCCGCTTCTCGTAATCCACGGGCCTTCGGTTGTCGGGGTCCACGAGCGAGAGATCCCAGAGCTCGCAGCCCCGGTAGACGTCCGGAATGCCGGGAGAGGTGAGCTTGAGGAGGAGCTGAGAAAGGCTGTTGATCGCTCCCAGCTCTGCGACGTGCCTCGCGAAGGGGAGCAGGTCAGCCAGGAAGGCGCCCTCCTCGGTGGGGTCGAGGATCTTCTGGACGAATCCCGAGAGAGCCTTTTCGTAGGCCTCGTCGGGATTCTGCCAGCTGCTGCTCTCCTTTCCCTCCCGAGCCGCCTTGATCATGTAGGCGTCGATCCGCTCCCGATAGCAGGGAAGCTCCTCCGGGGCCGTGCCTTCCGGAACGACCGGCCAGCTTCCGATCAGAGTCTGGTAGAGGAGGTACTCGTGAGCCGCCGTCGGGGCCGACCTTCCCTCGACCGTCTCCTTGAAGCGGCGATTGAGCTTCGCCCATCTCCGGACCCTCTCCCGCCACTCTCCCGGGATCTCCGAGAGGACGTCGATCCGGGCGCGCGCGTCTTCGCCGCGCTTGGTGTCGTGCGTCGCGGTGGTGAGCATGGAACGCGGCCACTGCGCGGCGCGCTGCTGGTTCGCCGCATGGAAATCCTCGGGTGGAATCCCGAAGTGTCTCGGATCGCCCCCGACCTCGTTGAGCGAGACGAGTCTTTGATGGCGGTAGAAGCTGGTGTCTTCGAGCCCCTTCGCCATCACGGGCGAAGTGTATTGCTGGAACTTGGTGATGAAGCGAACCATGTCCCGCTGTACCGCATAGGATCGCGGCCCGCGCAGGAGATCACCGGCGAGGATCTGCTGGATCCAACGAAACAGACTCGGCTCGGGATCGGAGCTTCTCCTGCGACCGCCCTGCACGGCCTTCTCGATCTCCCTCCGGTCGTCCGGATGCGCGCCGAGCGGACTCACGTAGGTCCGGTAGACGGGAAAGCAGGCGATGATCTCCTTGAGGGCCTCCTTGACGCTGGTCAAGGTGAAGTCCCGCGTGCGCCAGTCCGACTCCGCGATGCGGTCCAGGTGGTTCGCCAGCACCTGAAGCTCGCTTCCCAGCAGGAAGCTCATGGCGTTCTTCTTGCTGGTGTAGAGGATGTCGTCGAAGGCGGGACCCCGGCCCGCGAACCGCTCGAGGATCCGATCGAGCGGGCGTTCGCCGCTGGGATCGACGAGCAGCCCGTTCACCAGGTTGAGGAATTCGTATCCGGTGGTTCCGTCGACGGGCCAGTCCGATCGAAGCTGCTCGTGGAACGCCAGGATCTTCTCGACGACCAGGTAGAGGTGCCGATCCGGGAGGCGCTCGCGGATCCGCTGGCAGTAGGACCTCGGATCGGCGAGTCCGTCGATGTGATCGATCCGCAGGCCGTCCACATAACCGCTCTCGATCCATTCGAAGAGCCGCCGGTGAGTGAGGTCGAAGAGATCCTCCCGCTCCATCCGCAGCCCGGCGAGCTCGTTGATGTCGAAGAAGCGGCGGTAGTTGATCTCGTCCGCTGCAACGCGCCAGTAGGCCAGCCGGTAGTGCTGCGCTTCGAGCAGGCGGTGGAGCGACTGGAAGCTCCGCCGGTCACCCGGGCTTCCGTTGATCTCGCCGAGCACCCCTTCGATGTGGGCCGCCACCGCCGGCCGTGCCTGCGCCAGCTCCGCCAGAGCCAGCTTCGCCTCCTCGGCCTGCTGGCGGAGCGTGGCCCGGCGACTCGCGGACGCGCCGGGCGGGGCGAGCTCGCGGAACGCCCGGAGCACCGGGCGAAGATCGGCCAGGCCGGCTTCGTCCGGCAACCCGCCCCGCTCGGGCATCCCGGGACGCGAACCGAGAACCCGCGGATAGGTCCGTGGCGCGATCGGGAAGCGGTGCTCGTGATACCAGACGCAGAGACTGCCCGCGGCGGGATCGAAACGGAGCTCGAGCTCGCCCCGCTCCAGCACCTGCCCGTAGTGATGCCCGAGGAGGGGGACCAGGACCTTCCTGCGCAACTCCGCCTTGGCGGGCTCCCAGTCGATGTCGAAGAACTCCGCATAGGGGGAGCTCTGACCGTACTCGAGCAGGTCCTGCCACCACAGGTTCTCGTGGCCTCCGATTCCCACGTGGTTGGGCACGAAATCGAGGATCTGTCCCATTCCGTGCCGGTGCAGTGCCTCGACGAAGGCCGAGAGCGACTCCTCGTCCCCCACCTCCGGGTTGAGAGCATTGTGATCAGTGATGTCGTACCCGTGCGTGCTCCCGGCGCGGGCCTTCAGGTAGGGCGCGCAGTAGACGTGACTCACACCGAGAGCGTGGAGGTAGGGCACCAGTCGTTCGGCGTCCCGGAAGGTGAAGCCGGCGTGGAACTGAAGGCGGTAGGTCGCGGTCGGCGTCGAAGCCTCGGGAACAGGGTTGGCCACCAGAAGCGCGTCCCCGCCCATCACTCCGCCTCCACCGACGCGCCGTCCTCGAGATACCACGCCACCGACCACGGAGGCATCTCTCCCTCTTCGAGAAGCCGCGGCAGGGCACCGTGGGTGGCGAAGAGCGGTCGGCCGCTGGGACGAGGCGCACACTCCTTGCAGGGCTCCGGCGCGAGAGAGGCCCAAAGCGCAAGACGCACACCGGCGCGAAGGCGCCAGCTCACCTGCAGACCCGCCTCGCCGATATTCCTCGACTCGGCGGCGTTCCCGGGAGTGCCCGCGAGCCGTGGCGCGACCTCGCGGTTTCGGATTTCCAGTAGACGGCGGTAGTACGCCAGCCACTCGCGAGGTCCGTCCCCGCGGAGGTCGCCCCATCGCAGCGTCGCCCTCTCGAAGGTTTCCCGCGCCCCCGGATCCGGGATCCGCCGGCGCGCGGCCTCGTCGCGAAACTCGGGAAACCGCGCGAACTCCCGGCGCCGCCCCTCTCTCACGCGGGCGGCGAGGCCCGGTCCGAAATGGGCGAAGAAGAAGAACGGCTGGTCGCACCCCCACTCCTCCCCCATGAAGAGGAGCGGGGGCGAGGGGGCGAGCAGCAGCACTGCCAGGGCCGCCCGAACCGCCTCGGGCTCCGCCAGGTTGACGATGCGTTCGCCGAAGGCGCGGTTTCCGACCTGGTCGTGATTTTGCAGGAACGCGACGAAGGCCGTCGGAGGCAGGTGCGCACTCGGTTCCCCACGACCTTCGCCGCCGCGAAAGGCCGAGGCCTCGCCCTGATAGGCGAAGCCGGTGGCGAGGCAGCGCCCGAGCTGGCGGATCGGACGCTCGGCATAGTCGGCGTAGTAGCCCTTGCTCTCCCCCGTCAGCAGCACGTGCAGGGCGTGGTGGATGTCGTCGTTCCACTGCGCCGAGAAGAGCCGCGCCCTGCCCTGCGCGTCCCTCTCCAGCCGCCTGGCCTGGTTGTGATCGTTTTCCAGGACCAGGTGGATCTGCCGGTGCCCGAGCCGTTCGCGGACCACCAGGGCCAGCTCGGTCAGGATGTCCGGCTTTGATGAGTCGTGGATGGCGTGGACGGCGTCGAAGCGCAGCCCGTCGAAGTGGTACTCCTCGAGCCAGTAGAGCGCGTTGTGGATGAAGAAATCGCGAACCGTCCGACTCTGCTCACCCTCGAAGTCAATCGCGGCACCCCAGGGCGTTCGGTGGCGACCGGTGAAGAACGGCTCGGCGTATCGCGGCAGGTGATTGCCCTGGGGGCCGAAGTGGTTGTAGACCACGTCCAGGAGCAGCATCAGACCCCGGGCGTGGGCGGCGTCGACGAGTGCCTTCAGGTTCTCGGGACGCCCGTAGCAGCGCTCCGGCGCGAAGGGAAACACCCCGTCGTAGCCCCAGTTGAACTCTCCGGGGCATTCAGCGACGGGCATCAGCTCCACGGCCGTCACGCCGAGAGCGACCAGGTGATCGAGACGCCGGGCCACGCCGTCGAAATCTCCCCGCTGGGTAAAGGCACCCACGTGCAGCTCGTAGAGAACCGCCTCCTCCCAGGCGCGTCCACGCCACCCCTCGTCGGCCCACTCGAACGCGCACGGATCGATCACCTCGCTCGGTCCCTCGACGCTCTCGGGCTGGAAGCGCGAGGCGGGATCGGGCACCAGGAGATCCCCGTCGATCCGGAACCGATACCGGGAGCCGGGCTCCGCATCGGACACCTCGGTCCGAAACCAGCCCCCCGCTTCCTCGCGCATCGGAATCTCGCGCTCGGCTCCGGGGGCCTCGAGCCGCAGTGCAGCGCTCCGCGCGCTCGGCGCCCAGAGCCGAAACCGCACGCCTCCGGCATCGCCGAGCTTCGCCCCGAAGGGCATGGCGTGGGCCCGTGTCACCACGGCTCGGGCTCCCGCGCGGGAGGGGAGAGGTCCGACCGGATCAGGAGCACGAGGGAACGGCCATCGACCCGACAGATGTCTCCCGCCTGGTAGGTCGCCGGCTGGAGGCGCCCCTCGCGGGCCGTCTCCAGCAGCCGGCTCCAGCTCTTCCCGAAGCGCTCCGGTGGGATCTGGAACGCGACCGGCTCCGAGTGGGAGTTGAGAATCGCCAGGAAGCTCTCATCGCTCTCGGGGTCTCCGGACGCGGTCAGGTGATAGCCGTGGGCCTCGCCGCTCAGGACGTAGGCGAGGCAGCGATCCTCGGGATCGTTCCAGTCCTCCGGACCGCGCTCCCGCCCGTCCGGCCGAAGCCAGGTGATGTCCTTGATCTCGCTCTGCAGGGCTCCTGGGGCCTGGAAGAAGCGGTGGCGATGGAAGGCGATGTGCTCGCACCGAATCTGGATCAGCCAACGCACGAACTCCTCGAGCCGCCGGCCATCCTCGCCGATCTCCCAATCGATCCAGCCGATCTCGTTGTCCTGGCAGTAGGCGTTGTTGTTCCCGCCCTGGGTGCGGCCGAACTCGTCGCCGGCGAGGAGCATCGGTACCCCTTGCGAGAGGAGCAGCGTGGCCAGCAGACTGCGCTTCTGTTGCTCGCGCCGCTGGAGGATGACGGGATCGTCGCTGGGTCCTTCGACGCCGCAGTTCCAGCTGTGGTTCTCGTCGGTCCCGTCGCGATTCTCCTCGCCGTTCGCCTGGTTGTGCTTGTCCTCGTAGCTCACCAGGTCGTGGAGCGTGAATCCGTCGTGGGCCGTCACGAAGTTGACGCTCGCCCAGGTCCGCCGACCCTTGCGATCGAAGACGTCGCTGGAGCCGGTGATGCGGGAGGCGAACTCGCCGATCTGCTCCGCATCGCCCCTCCAGAAGCGCCGCACGGTGTTGCGGTAGCGGTCGTTCCACTCCGCCCAGCCGGGAGGGAACCCGCCCAGACGGTAGCCGCCGTCGCCCACGTCCCACGGCTCGGCGATCAGCTTCACCTGGGAGAGAACCGGATCCTGCTGCACGGCGTCGAGAAAGCCCGAGTGCTGATCGAAGTGCTTCGTCTCTCGCGCCAGGGTCGTGGCGAGATCGAACCGGAACCCATCGACGTGCATCTCCTCGACCCAGTACCGAAGCGAATCCATCACCAGCCGGAGAACCCGCGGGTGACGCAGATTGAGGGCGTTTCCGCATCCGGTGAAGTCCATGTAGTAGCGCTCGTCGCCCGGAACCAGGCGATAGTACGACGCGTTGTCGATCCCTCGAAAGCAGAGGGTGGGCCCGAGACGACTCCCCTCGGCGGTGTGGTTGTAGACCACGTCCAGGATCACCTCGATCTCCGCGTCGTGCAGGTGCTGCACGAAGGCCTTGAACTCCGTCAGTGTCGGCTGGGAGAGATAGCGCGGATCCGGGGCGAAGAAGGCGAGGGTGTTGTAGCCCCAGTAGTTGGTGAGCCCTCGCTCCACCAGGTGGCGGTCGGCGAGGAAGGCATGGACGGGGAGCAGCTCCACCGCGGTGACGCCGAGGCGGCGCAGGTGGTCGATCGCGGCCGGGGTGGCCAGTCCGGCGAAGGTCCCTCGCAGCCGTTCGGGAACTTCGGGGTGACGCATGGTGAAGCCGCGCACGTGCAGCTCGTAGATCACGCTCTCGTGCCAGGGCCGGTCTGGTGGACGGTCTCCCGCCCAGGTGTAGGCGGTATCGACGACCCGGCACTTGGGCATCCCCTTGGCATTGTTGCGGCGATCGAAGGAGAGATCCTCCCGGCGATGGCCCACCCGGTAGCCGAAGTGGGCGTCGCTCCAGAGGAGCGCCCCCACCAGGGCCTTGGCGTAGGGATCGAGCAGGAGCTTGTGGTGGTTGAACCGGTGTCCGCGTTCGGGGTCGTAGGGCCCGTAGACCCGGTAGCCGTAGAGCTGTCCGGGACGCACGTCGGGGAGGTAGCCGTGCCAGGTCTGATCCGTGTACTCGGGAAGTGGGATTCGGTGCAGCTCGCGCCGTCCGCGTGGATCGAAGAGGCAGAGCTCGACCTTCTCCGCGTGGTCGGAGAAGAGCGAGAAGTTGACCCCCCTCCCGTCCCAGGTCGGGCCACACGGATACGGCCTGCCAGGCCAGACTCGAGGACGGTTGTTCAAGAGGTAACCTCGCCGGTGGAGCGGGTATTGAGGAATCTCCCCTTCCGGCGTCGGGCTCGGGCGGGGAATTGCCGCCGTGTAGCGGGTCGGCGATCGTGCCACAAATACGGTAACGCATCGGGGAAGGCCCGGATCGGAGCGTGGAATGGACTCGGAGAAGGAGCGTGCCTCCATGGTTCCGCATGGTCCGCCGTGATCGGGGACGAGCTGCATCGCCGCTCGGTCCGCGAGGCGCTCCAGCGCCTCGACGTCCGCAAGTTGGTGCTCGGAATCCAGGACTCGAGTCTCCCGAGTGCCGAGGAGGAGGACACGGGGAGAGGTGCCCCCTGCTCCGAGACTGCTCTCGGCCTGCTGCGGTTCGTCCGGAACCTCGGCTTCGATGGCATCCAGCTGGGACCGCAGGGCGAGACCGGGGAGGGGAGCGCGTCCCCCTACGAGGGGACGGTCTTCTCGCGCAACACCCTCTCCATCTCGCTGGCGCGCCTGGTCGAAGGCGACGGCCCGTGGAGCGGCTTGCTGGCACGCGATGCGCTGACCCGGGCGGTGGCCCGGAAGCCCAAAGGAAGCGACCTGCGCGTTCCCTACGGCTTCGTCCACCGCGCGCATCGACACCTGCTTCGGCAGGCGTTCGCCGCCTTCGAGAGCCGGGGCATGCGCGAGCTGCGCCGCGGCTTCGAGGCCTTCAAACACGGGAACGCGGAGTGGCTCGAACGCGATGCGCTCTTCCACGCCCTCCGCCGCGAGCACGGGGGAGCCGCCTGGGAATCCTGGGGGGAAGCGGGCGCATCCCTCGACTCCCGCCTATGGAATCCACGGCGGGGCGAGGCCGCCGCCTGCGAGACCCGGCGCGAGGAGCTGCGTTCGAGGCACGCTGCGGAGATGGAATACTACCGCTTCGCACAGCTTCTCGCCCACGACCAGCACCGCTGCTTCCAGGAGGAGGTCGGCCGGCTCGGTCTCCGCCTCTACGGCGACCTCCAGGTGGGGCTCTCGCGACAGGACGCCTGGAGCTACGACGCGCTCTTCCTGCCGGGCTACGTGATGGGGGCACCGCCCAGCAGCTCGAACCCCGAAGGCCAGGCCTGGCACTACCCGGTCCTCGACCCGGTGCACTACGGTGACCTTTCAAGTCCCGGTCCCGCGATGCAACTGGTCCAGGCCCGTCTCGAGAAGATGCTCGCGGAGTTCGACGCAGTGCGGATCGACCACCCCCACGGCCTGGTCTGCCCCTGGGTGTACCGCCCCGAGGAAACGAATCCGGCGCGTGCGGCGCTGCAGGGAGCGCGGCTCTTCTCCTCGCCCGACCTCCCCGAGCACCCCGCGCTTGCCCGATTCGCCATCGTCCGGCGCGAGCAGCTGAACCCCGATCCCGGGACGCCGCGCCACGCGGACGACTGGGTGGTGGAGCTCGAGCCCGAGCAGGTGGATCGCTACGCGCTGCTCTTCGATGCGGTCGTGGCGTCGGCGCACCGAAGCGGGCGAGCTACGTCGGACCTGGTCTGCGAGGTGCTGAGTACGATGCCGTATCCGCTCCAGCGCGTGCTGGAGCGGCACGGCCTGGGACGCTTCCGCGTGACCCAGAAGGCCGACCTTCGACGGCGGGACAACGTGTACCGCAGCGAGAACGCCGCGCCCGAGGACTGGCTGATGGTCGGCAACCACGACACCAATCCCCTATGGCTGCGCGTCGAGGAGTGGGTGGAGAGCGGAGAGATCCACCAGCGGGCGGCGTACCTGGCGGAACGCCTCGTCCCCGAGCCCGGTGAGCGAGGCGGCTTCGCCGAGGAGCTGGTCCGAGATCCGGGTCTCTTCGCCCAGGCCCAGTTCGCGGACCTCTTCGCCTCGCCGGCGCGGAACGTCATGATCTTCTTCACCGATCTCTTCGGGATCGCGGAGGTCTACAATCGCCCGGGCGTGATCTCCGAGGACAACTGGGGCCTTCGCCTGTCCCGGGACTACCGCCGGCAGTATCTGGATCACTTGACGCGCCGGCGCGCGCTGAATCTCCCCCGGGCGCTCTTCCTTGCCCTCCGCGCCCGTGACCGATCAGGTGCCGATTTGGAGCTGCTCCGCCGCCTCGAGGCGGAGGCGTGCGCGATCGAGCACGAAGCCTGAGACGAGTGCGGAGTCGAGCGGGGAGTATTCAGCTTGGGCGCAGCGTTCGACGGCCCGCACCTGAATGGGTATGCGCTACGGTAGGACAATGACGAAGGATCCCGAGGAACGATCGCCGTCCCTCCCCCGGGTCGTCATCGAAGACGTCGAGCCGCAGATCGACGCGGGCCGCTTCCCGATCAAGCGTGTGATCGGCGAGCGGGTCCGCGTGTCGGCCCGGATCTTCACGGAGGGGCACGACCTTCTGGCGGCAGTGGTCAGGGTTCGCCAGGCCGGCGACGAGGCGTGGCAAGAAATCCCCATGCGGGAAGAGGCCCATGACTGCTGGGAAGCCGCGTTCCCGGTGGAGCGAGTCGGTCGCTGCGAGTACACGGTCGAAGCCTGGGTGGACGGCTTCGGCTCCTGGAGAGAGCGCCTGGCCAAGAAGCACGAGGCGGGCCACGACGTAGGCAGCGAGCTCCTGGAGGGCGCCGAGCTGGTACGCCAGGCGGCCGCGCGGGCTCCTGCGACGGACGCGGCCTGGCTGGATGCCCAGGCCGTGCTTCTCTCCGGAGACGCACCCGCTGCATCCCGCGTCACCCTTGCGCTCCTGGAGGAGCTCCGCGACCGCGTCGCGGAGCATCCGGACCGAAGCCGCGCCGCCCGCCACGCCCGAACCCTGGAGGTCCGGGTGGAGCGGGAGCGGGCCCGATCGGGAGCGTGGTACGAGCTCTTCCCGCGCTCTTGCGCGCCCGAGCCGGGCCGCCACGGCAGCTTTCGCGATGCCGAGGAGTACCTGGCATACGCGGCCGAGATGGGCTTCGACGTGATCTATCTGCCGCCCATCCATCCGATCGGCAGGACGAATCGGAAGGGACCGAACAACACGCCCTCCGCCGGGGAAGACGATCCCGGGAGCCCCTGGGCGATCGGAGCCGAGGCGGGCGGCCACAAGGCGGTCCATCCCCAGCTGGGCAGCCTGGAGGACTTCGACCGCTTCGTGCAGACGGCGCGCGACCTGCACCTCGAGATCGCGCTGGATCTCGCCTTCCAGTGCTCTCCCGACCACCCCTACGTCGAGAAGCATCCGGAGTGGTTCTACCGGCGGCCCGACGGCACCATCCACTACGCCGAGAACCCTCCCAAGAAGTACGAGGACATCTACCCGCTCAACTTCGAGTGCGAGCAGTGGCAGGAGCTCTGGAACGAGCTCAGGAGCGTCGTGCTCTTCTGGATCGACCACGGCGTCGAGATCTTCCGGGTCGACAATCCCCACACCAAGCCCTTTGCCTTCTGGGAGTGGCTGATCCGCGAGGTTCGGGAACAGCACCCGGAGGTGATCTTCCTCTCCGAGGCATTCACACGCCCGACCGTCATGCAGTATCTGGCCAAGGCCGGGTTCTCCCAGTCCTACAGCTACTTCACCTGGCGCAACACCAAGTGGGAGCTGGCCGAGTACGTTCGCCAGCTCACGCGGCCGCCGCTCTGCGACTACCTGAGGCCGAACTTCTTCGCCAATACGCCGGACATTCTGCACGAGTACCTGCAGACCGGCCGGCGCGCGGCCTTCCAGATCCGCGTCACCCTGGCCGCCACTCTGGCCGGGAGCTACGGGATCTACGGACCGGCTTTCGAGCTCTGTGAAGCCGCTGCGCACCCCGGCAGCGAGGAGTACCAGGACTCCGAGAAGTATCAGATCCGGCACTGGGATCTCGATCAGCCCGGCAACGTCCGCGACTACATCGCGCGCCTGAACGAGATCCGCCGCGAGAACCCCGCCCTGACCAGCGGCGGTCCAGCGTCGTTCTATCCCGTCGACAACGACGATCTGATCGCCTACGGCCGCGCGACGGCAGATGGCGACGAGGCTGTCGTGGTGGTCGTGAATCTCAACCCCTACCACACCCAGGCTGGATGGGTGGACCTTCCGATCGAGGAGCTGGGGCTCGACGCGGTACAGCCCTACCAGATGGATGATCTGCTCGGCGGTGCCCGCTACCTCTGGCACGGAAGACGCAACTACGTGGCCCTGGACCCCGCCTCCGCGCCCGCACACATCTTCCGAGTCCGCCGTCGCATCCGCACCGAGCGCGACTTCGACTACTTCCTATGAGCCCCAGCCCGAGCCGCAGTCCGTCGGATCGCAACCGCCGGGGCCTCTCCGAGAACGAGCCCCTCTGGTACAAGGACGCCGTCTTCTACGAGCTTCGCGTCGGAGCCTTTCAGGACAGCGACGGCGACGGCACCGGCGACTTCCAGGGTCTGACCGAGCGCCTGGACTATCTCCAGGACCTCGGTGTCACCGCCTTGTGGCTGCTGCCTTTCTGCCCTTCTCCGCTCAGGGACGACGGCTACGACATCTCCGACTACACGAACGTCCATCCGAGTGTGGGCACCCTGGAAGACTTCAAGAGATTTCTTCGCGAAGCTCATCGCCGGGGCCTCCGCGTCGTGACCGAGCTCGTCATCAATCACACCTCGGATCAGCACCCATGGTTCCAGCGAGCTCGGCGCGAGCCACCGGGGAGCCGCTGGCGGAACTTCTACGTCTGGAGCGACACCCGGGATCGCTACGCCGAGGCGCGGATCATCTTCAAGGACTTCGAGCACAGCAACTGGAGCTGGGACCCGCTCGCCAAGGCCTACTACTGGCACCGCTTCTACTCCCACCAGCCCGACCTCAACTTCGCGTCGCCCGACGTGCGGCGCGAG
>Ga0307423_1001414_pt1 | contig 14498 bp, 11 predicted proteins | sample SalMarWE160310MG_FD_202154 | JGI IMG/M metagenome (GOLD analysis project Ga0307423, IMG submission 202154) | Salt marsh sediment microbial communities from the Plum Island Ecosystem LTER, Massachusetts, United States - WE1603-10 | ecosystem: Environmental > Aquatic > Marine > Intertidal zone >...
CGGATTTCCCAAAAAGAACCCTTCGATATCCTGTATTTAACACCAACCCTGACGGTCATCACGAATATCGGCGATTGGAGTTGTTCGTTGAATCCCGAAATATCCTACATGGTTTTCCCCGACGTGGAAGTCCGGCCAAGATTGATTCTTCCTCTCGGTCCGTCGAGGAGCGAGTTCGGTGAAAAAATGAATTCCGCTAGAGGCGAATTGCGGCTAACTTATTATTTTTGATTTGATCGAAATTCAGTTTCGACGATCTCACCACTGCTTTTTAGCACATCATTTATATAGAAATTTTTGGACATTTTCCCTAGCTCCTACATAGGGAACAGGCTTATGTGTTCGATGCTCGCGATAAATCTCTGGTTTTTTATGTTGATGACGTAGTGTGTGTTGGCGAACAAGAGACAAAGGGCGAGACTCTACATATGGCCCACGAAATACATGTATCGAGGACGGTCACTTCAACTCTCCCTGGTTTTATCGGAACTTCATTGGTTACAAGAACCACTTACGCCTAATATTCCTCAAGTTTACCCAGAACAGAGCTAGACAGAATCCGTTCAGGATGAGCAGGTCCAATGCGACCGGCATAGCGCTGGCGCCACGCACGGCCCCGTGTAGAAGGTCCACTCCGTAAGTCAAGGGCAGCGCATAGGATAACGGCTTCAAAAAGAACGGCAGGCTGTTTATTGGAAAAAACAAGCCGCACAAAAAGACCATGGGGAATCGGAAGAAGTTTGAGAAGGTCTGCGCCTCGAACACCTCGCTTACGGCCACGGCGATGAACAGGCCCAGGAATGTGGAGACCACGGCGATCAGGATCACGGCCGGAAGGAAGAGGTTCCAGGCCACGCCGGACATGTCCGTCAGGAAGAAGGCCATTGCAGCTGGAACAAAGGCGTTCGCAACACCGAAGGCCATGGCCCCCCCTGTCTTGGCAAGCATGAGTAGCTCAAGTGGAATCGGTGCTAGTAGCAGCCGTTCAAAGGAGCGATTTTTCTTCTCGAAGGTTACAGTCACCGCCAGCATGGAGGTCGTTCCGAAAAGGATAGAAAGCGCCGTCACCCCTGGAAGCAGGTTCATGACGCTGTCCAGGCCCTGGCCGGACTTGATGAAAAACATCCCCGTCCATGCTAGGGGAAAGAGCAGGCCCCAGCTCACGTTGGGGGGCTTGAGGTAGTAAGTTTTAATATCCTTGCGAACAATGGCCCAGAATGCGGTCCAGCGTCTCATCGCGATTTGCTCTCCTTTTCTTTCTCTCGGTTTAGGGATGAGGTGTCCAACCCGGTGATGCGAATAAACACGTCTTCCAGAGAAGGCCGGGCCTTGCGGGCCTCCAAGACCTCGACGCCCTTATCCTCCAGCATCCGGATGAGCGGGGCCACTCGAATCGGGTCATGGGTTTCCGCCCGCAGGAGGTCATCGGCAAGGCTGAGTTCCAGTTCAGGGAACGCTTCCTGGAGACTGTTCATGTCGACATGGGCTCCTTGTTCTAGGGAAATCAGCAGAACATGCTGGTTCTGGACTGGCTGGAGTAAATTTTCTACCGAGTCTATGCGTCGGATGACGCCTGAAACGATGAAAGCGATGCGGTCGCAGAGCCTTTCCGCCTCCTCGATATAGTGGGTGGTCAGGAAAATGGTAGTTCCTTCCCGGTGCAGGCTGGCCACGAGCTGGCGCACTTGTCTCGCGCTGGCGACGTCTATGCCCGTGGTGGGTTCGTCGAGAAACAAAATCTTGGGGCGATGAATGATGCCAGCGGCGATAGTCAATTTGCGCTTCATCCCCTTGGAGTACCCAGCGAACTTTCGATCCGCAGCCTGTGTCAGGTCGAAACTCTCCAGCAGCTCTCCAGCCCGCAACATGCGTTCGGCCTTGCCGATGCCGTAGAGCGCCCCGCAGAAGCACAAGTTCTCCATGCCGGTAAGTTCCGGATAGAGGTTGCTTTCATCGGGGACAACGCCAATGAGGTTCTGGGCTGAGCGGGGCTTGGCGATGCAGTCCACGCCGCCGATGCGGATGGCCCCAGAGTCAGGACGGGCCAGCCCTGTGAGCATATTGATAGTCGTGGTTTTGCCCGCGCCATTCGGCCCAAGGAAACCGAAGAACTCCCCTTGCTGGACCTCGAAGGACACGTCGGAAACCGCTTCGACGTCTCCGAACCGCTTGGCGAGGATCTCGGCCGCCACAGCTTGCGTCATGATTGTTCTCCTTGGCTTATCATCTTTTTATACGGCCGGTTTGTTCCCGCACAGCAGGCGGGCGACCACGATCCTGGCCAATTCCATCCTAATCCAGACGGAATCGTTCGCTCATCCTTCAGCTCCCAGTGGCTTAACGCTTTCAAAGTGGTTCGAGGCGAGTGCAGGCTTTGTCAGTTCTTCATCCTTTTGAGCTTTTGTCTTCATGACGACATTGGGGTGACAAACGCGGGATGACGATTCCCTTTTCCCCTGCTTCCAGCAGATCCCTTGCAAGCTTCCCCCACTTGGCCAGGGTTGTTTTGTCAAGACGATAGTGGACGAAGTAACCCTGCTTGTCCGCCCGAACCGCCCCCGCATCTCGCAATACTCGCAAATGCTGCGAAACCGCTGCGGGCGTCACACTCAAGGCCCTGGCCAAGGCCTTGACACATAGGGGGCCGCTTTTGAGTAACTCGATCATGCGAACACGGGTTTCCACAGAAAGCACTCTGAAAATACGCGCTTGTTCTTGGAATTTAGTCATGTGCCCCCTTGTTATTATGGTTAAGTATCTGCGTTGATACTTAAATTGTTTGATATGGATGTCAATGAAGAATTATATCGGCCATTTTTCTGCCTTTCTTACCTTCCGCGATCCCAACCAACGTAACTTCTTGATTCGCCATCCAAATTCAGAAACTGGTCCTCGTAAAGAAACCTGGTCAAGATACGTCTGGTCATCAGGGATGGGTTTTTTGCCCTCATTTTTGTTTTCTGGCCTCCCCAAACAAAACCAGACAGCTGGAGTAGCCCCCAATACGACCGGACACCTCAGCCAACCCAGGAGGTAGTGCTGGAGGTATGTCCAGACATAGTGCTAACGAGTTTGCCACGGTCGAGGTGGTGAACATGGTCCAGCGTAGGCGCTGGACGCTGTCGGAGAAGTTGCGAATCGTCGAAGAGTCCTCACTTCCGGGCATGAGCGTTTTTTTGTTGCCCGCAAGCACGGCCTTGCGCCCAACCTCCTCTTCCGCTGGAGGAAACTCATGAGCGAAGGGAGCAAGGTGGAGATCAAGGCAGACGATCAGGTAGTCGGTGCATCGGAACTCCGGTCGATGAAAAAGCGCATCCGCGAGTTGGAACGCCTTTTGGGCAAGAAGACGATGGAAGTGGAAATCCTCAAGGAAGCCATCAAGGTGGCGCGGTCGCGTCTGGCGGAAAGGGCGTCTTGCGCGCCTAAGGCCCGACCTGCGCGTTATTCCAAGGAGGAAGACGACCTCTTGCTGCCGCTGATCCGGCAAATCGTCGATGGACGTTTGACTTACGGCTACCGCCGAGTCACAGCTGTCTTGAATCGTCGACTGGCGCAAATCGGACGGCCCCGAGTCAACCACAAGCGCGTCTACCGCATCATGCGCCTTCATGGTCTTCAGCTGACCAGGCATACCGGCAGGCGTCCGGATCTGGCTCATGACGGGAAGGTCATCACCCTGAAACGCAACCTGCGATGGAGCGCCGACGGGTTCGAGATAGCTTGTTCCAACGCGGAGACGGTCCGCGTCGCCTTCGCCCTGGACTGTTGCGACAGGGAAGCTATCGGTTTCGTGGCCTCGACGGGCGGCATCTCCGGCTTGATGATCCGCGATCTGATGCCGGAGTGTGTTGAAAAGCGTTTCGGCGCAAGTCAGATGCCGCATCGTGTGGAATGGCTGACCGAGAACGGCTCCTGTCTCGCGGCCAAATAACCGTGGAGTTTGCCTCGTGGCTGGGGCTGGTCAGCTGGTTTACGCCGGTGCGCAGCCCGCAAAGCAACGGCATGGCCGAGGCATTCGTGAAAATCTTCAAATGCGATTACGTGTACGTCCATGACCGCCCGGACGCGAGGACCGTTCTTGCTCAGCTTGCGGCCTGGTTCGAGGACTACAACGAGGAGCACCCCCACAAGGGGCTGCGGATGAAATCTCCCAGGGAATTTATCCGGGTATGGACCACGCCCGGATGGCAAGAGCTATCTGATAGCGAAATGGACGAATGCTGCCGTGTATCCGGCCTCTGGAGCATTTCCAGGGCCCTGATGGATTTCCGCGCTTCCGTTCCTCATCGGTTTACCGGCCTCTGAGGCCATGGACACTCTGGAGTTGCCAAATTCAGCATAGGTTGATGAGGAGGCGTGGTCCATATCATCAGTTTAGCGGGGGCAACTCCAAGACTAGGCAGGAACTCCATATACAAGGAAACTTGAATGAGTGATTTTAGAGGTGCTCGGGGCTCTAACACCGGCGACGACTATCACGAACTGTGGGCGACTAGGCACGCAATACGGCTCCTTGACGACCGGGACCCCCTTCAAGCGCTTGCAGTGGAGGGGCTCGCGTCGGCTGACGAGGCGAGTGCATCCGAGGCGACCTGGAACGGTGTGGATTGCACGCTCTACGAAGGTGGGCGTAATGGCCGTGAGGCCGACCGTGTCGTTGTGGAGCAGTTGAAGTATTCAGCTGCCAACCCAATGAGCACATGGACGGTTGCGCGCCTCACCAAAGGTAAGAAGCGCCAGGATTCGGTCTTCAACAAACTTGCCCGCGCATGGTCTGGCCTTCAGGGCTTGGAACCTAAAGGGCATATCGAGGTCGTGCTGGTGACGAACCAACAGATCTCGCCCGCAGTGGAGACTGCAATCAGTGCGATTGCGGCGGGTGGCGTTGTCATTCCCAGAGAACGTCCCGAGAATGGTGCGGCGGACGAGGCAAAGCTCGCTTTTGTAGCCGATCTGACAAAGGCCAACTTGCCCGAATTCGCCAGATCGCTGCGCTTCGAAGGCGGAACAGGCTCGCGCTTTGCGATTGAGGAACAACTGCTTGGCGACGTGGCTGCCTGGACCGACCTCGAGCTGCAGCAGTCGGTTGCCAGTCTGCGGCAATTCATCCGCCAGCGCATGCGCCCTGAATGCGCTGGCGAGTTGATCACCAAGGAATCGGTGCTTCTCCATGTAGTGGGCGTATCATATATCAGCGCGCTCTTTCCCTGTCCCCAAGAGCTTACGCCTATTGAGCAGCCGGTCTCTCGGGAGAGTGTCGCTGAGGCAGCGCGCCGGATCGTCGCCGGGGAGCAAAGAGTCTGCCTGCACGGCCGTGGCGGCATCGGTAAGACGACCGCTCTGCAGCAGATCGAGGGTGCATTGCCTGCGAACTCGGTCATGATCACGTTCGACTGCTATGGAGGGGGGCGATATCTTGATCCTGCAGCGCTTCGCCACCGGCCCATCGATGCCTTTCTGCAACTGTCGAACGAGCTCGCCACCCGCCTGAGGCTGCCGATCCTGCTGGGCCGGCATCAGATCTCGGATCCAGCGCGGCATTTTGTGAACCGGCTCCACCATGCAGCGCAGGCCCATGCCGCGGAATATCCTGACGCGCTGATCGTCATTGCGGTGGATGCTGCCGATAATGCCATAAATGCGGCCGCCGCGCGTAAGCCGCCCGAGTCTTGCTTCGTGCATGACTTTGTCGGCTTGGTCGATCTGCCTGCCAATGTACGATTCGTCGTCACCGCGCGGACCGGTCGATTTCAGGAATTAGCGCTATCGTCGAGCTTTCAATCCACAGAGATAATACCTTTTACCCTCGCCGAGACAACTGAGCACGTTCGCAAAACCTGGGACGCGCCGGCCGGGTGGCTGGACACCTTCCATTCACTCACGGCCGGCGTGCCGCGCGTACAAGCCTATGCGATGGATTTGGGTGACCAGCCTCCAGAGAGAGCACTGGACCGACTCCTGCCGGGCGGCAGGTCACTCGACCAAGTTTTTCGCGAGCAGATCGAGCGCGCATTGGGGAAAAGCGGCAATCCTTCGGACGTCGCGAAGTTCTGCGCAGGCCTTGTTGCACTTGCCCGACCCGTACCGCTAAACGACCTCTCCGGTGTCCTCACCACTTCGGAGCCGGCGCTTGTCGATATCTGTGCCGACATGGCGCCGGCGGTCCGTCTCAAGGAGGGCGGAGTCAGCTTCGCTGACGAAGATTTTGAGCATTTCGTGCGTGAAGAAGGGGCATCGGCGATGGCCGAAGTTACCCAGAATGCCGCCGCTTGGCTTTTGGGTCGCTGCGGTATTGACTCTTACGCTGCGAAGCATGTCGCTGGCGCTCTCGTGGCTGCTGAGCGCGGCGGCGACCTGCTGGAACTCGTCGAGCGTGAGCCAGCTCCTGAGATCGTGGCCGATCCGGTGCAGCGCCGCGAAGCAGAGTTGACTCGGCTCCGGCTTGCAATTTCGGTCTGTCGGGAAGCCGGCGATCCAGCACGCGCTTTGCGCTTCGTCCTGATCGGAGGCGAAGGACTGAAGACCGAGCGTGCCCTGCGCGCTTTGTTATGTGAAAATCCAGATCTTGCAGTCAGGTTCGCGCCTGAAACAGCAGGGCGGCTCATCCTCAGCGACCCAGATCAGATTGGCGCGCATGGCCCCTTTCTGCTGCACAAACAGGTCATCAGCGCAGAGGTTGGCGATAGAATCTCGCTTCGTGAAGGTCACCGACTGCTAACTGCTTGGATGGCCGCACGAAAGGGTGCAATCGCAGAACGCCGTGCATCGGCATGGCGGCTGGAGTTTGCGGACGTCGCCGCTGCTGTGGAGGCTGCGCTGAAGGCGCGTGGTCCCGAGCAAGCAATAGAAACCCTGCGAAACTGGAGGCCGAAGCGCATCCGGCTCGACGTTGCGAAGCGTCTTGTCCCGCGATTGCTTGCCGAAGGTCGTTCCGACCTGGTTCAATCGGTACTCGATACCGGGGAGCTGCGGCCTTGGGAGGAAATATTCCTTCTTGTGCCGATGGCCATCGCCACCATTCCCGTGGATCGTCAACGCCTTGCCGCTGGGCTTGAGGCATTAACGCGATGCTGGCTGAATGTTCGGCAATTCTTCAATTCACCTGTGCATGGCAGGGGGCATTTGCCCTGGGTACTCGATATTGCGATGTGCGCCTGTGAGCTGCTGGCCTGCGAAGATGTTGCCAACGCCCCGGTGGACAGTCTGCTCTCAGAGATACTGCGGCCCGTCAATCGCAATATCGCGATCCATTCGCCCGACGATGCCGGGCGACTCGATCTGCTCCTCCGTGCATATACGCTGCAAGCAGCGCTGTCAGGGCAAGTTACTGAAAAAGAAGGATTATTCGAGCCTCGGCCCGAGCCCGTCGACAAGGATGCGAAGCGCCAGCATAACTATCGTGATGAGGATGCCGACCGGCAGCTGAAGGAAGCGGTCTCATCCGTATTCGATATCTATGCCGCCAGAGCGATGGTGTTGACGGGAACGGGGACGGGGGATGCCGAGTCGGTCGAGGAATTACTCAAACGATATTCCAAGCGCCGCGAGGAAAATCATTGGCGCTTCTCGACCAGTCGCGGCGCCGGTACGCTGGCGATGGCCGCCGCGCGTTCACTCTTGGTGCTGCTCGGCGCCAATATGGACCCGCAGATACTCTCCGAGCTGACTACTCATGTTCATGGGCGATGGGTCACCGGTGATCTCACCCCCGATGAGGAATTCGCCGTTAGGATGGCGCTGTGTCCAGCCATGCACCCCGCCTTGGTTGAGGGTGTTGATGCCTCGGTGCAGCAGATACGGGGGCGGCGTATCGGAGCGGGCGACAAGTCCAAGGCGCTTGTCACCTATGCGCGCCTTCTGCTTCCGGTTAGCCTTGACGACGCCAACGCAGTCTTCAACAACGCGGTTGAGGCCGCGAGTCAACTCGATGGGGAGATCATCCCGCAACTCCGCCTGCTCGGTTCCCTCTTTACCCACGGGATCGACTGTGTCGGCGATCGGCGGTCGGCGGCGCGGAACCTTTCGGAGGTCATGGCTGACGCCGCGATTCGTCTCGAAGGGTACGACGGGCTGCCTTGGGACGAAGTAATGGGAACGCTCGCGACGCTCGATCTGCCGTTGGCTTTGGCCAATGTCACACGATGGGAAGATGCTGATCTCGCGGGATTGGGTTATACGCTCTCCCCGGTGTTGAAAACTGGCATACTGACACGTGCGTTGCAGCCTGCTGCGGCGATGGCCCTCGATTTGCTGCTGCACAGCGATCATCAGGTCAACGAGTCCGCATTGCAGGCCATTTCTGGCAGTGCGCCGCTGACGTTCCTGGAAGAAGCCGCCTGGGATAGCCTTATACGACACAATCATTGCAAGGCGGACAAGCTTCTTGAGTTGGTCGCTGCTGCTATGGTGACTGGCTGCTGGACGACCGCGCTGACAGAACGGCACGCGTTTCTCTCCCGGCTGCCAAACGAGGAGCGTGCCGAATCCGCACATCAGGCGACAAGCGCCTCTCAACGGGATCGTTCCGTCGATCTGGTGAAGCCGAGTTGGACCAGAGATGTCCTGCTGCACGCCGAAGAGCTCGACCGCGTTATTCTTGCGACGCTGAAAGATGCCCGCGCCGCAGAGCACTATATCGCGGCATCCGAGGTGCTGGGCTGGGCAGCTGCAGCCGTCACTATGCGCGATCGCATCTCGTTTCTTGACATTCTCTGCAAGATAAAAGCGGGGGTAGGCAGGGAAACGATGGAACAGCTCATAGAGCTGCTCAATAAATGGAATTCCCCTGCGATTCGAAGCTGGGCGGAGAATTCATTTCCCGATGTAATCATCGACCACTTCCCAGAGTTTGTCCGATACATCGATCACAGCGAGCCCCTGCTCCCGAAGGCTCTTGAATATACCGCGCTGCCGCCTGCCAAAATCGTCGACCTTCTGCTCCGTGGCGTCGAGTTGCACGGCCAGTCACTGAGCGGTGGTCAGGTCTTCGCGTTGGCAGGACTGATCTCGGGTCATCTTGACGCGACCGCCGCAGCCGATCTCGGCATCTGGTATGCTGAGAGGCTGGCCTGCCGCATTGCGCCGGAAGATCGCGATCAGACATGGGGTTCGGATGAACTGCCGACTGCTGTGCCGGCTGCGGTCGCACGCGTTCTTTATGCCTGTCTGGGCGACTTTGATGTCCGCGTCCGATGGCGTGCTGGGCACGCAATCCGGCGACTTGCCAGGCTTTCCGCGACGGAGGAGCTCCAGGCGTTGATTGCCGAATACGGCAGGCTGAAGGAGGAGGTATACCGCTCGCCGAGGCTAGACTTCTATTGGATCGCTGCGCGTCTTTGGTTCGTTATCGCCTGGGATCGTATCTCAGCCGAGATGCCAGACATTGGCAAATTGGCGGGGCCGATGCTGCTGGCAATCGCACGAGACGAGGATTTCCCGCATGTCTTGGTCAGGTCCTTTGCCCGGGACGCATGCCTTAAGCTGGTGGATAGCGGGCGGCTTTCGCTGAATGGAGAAGAGGTTAGTCAGTTGGAGAAGGTGGCGCGTTCGACGCTACCGCCACAATCCAACACAAAAGATCATCCGATAGGATGGGGCCGCCATTCAGATGACGAAGGCCGCCGATTCCAGTTCGATTCAATGGACACCATTCCCTACTGGTACGAACGTGTGTTATGCGGATTTGCCGATGTTTCGCTGGCTCAGTTGCTCACTTCGGCGGAGTCATGGATCATCGACCACTGGGGCTACCCTGGTAATATCCGGGCTTATGATGCCGAGCCTCGTCGGCATCATTTCTCGGGCAGTAATTGGACGCTAACGAGCAATCGACACGGATCAAACCCTACGCTTGAACGGCTGAATAATCATCTCGAGTGGCATGCGTTATGGTGCGCTGTGGGCGAACTTATGCGCACCGAGCCGCTCGTCGCCCATGCGGAGTTGGACTGGGATGACCTGACCCAGCGTATCGCACGCGAGATGCTGACCGAGCCGCCACTTTGGTCGGTCGATCTCAGAGTCCCGACGCCTTTGCGCTTTGATTTTTTTCGTGCATCAATAGCATCCCTGCACGAATGGGTGACGGACGTGCGGGAGGATCGCATGCGGCGCGAACTCGATGCAGCGGATCGTCCCGGTTACATCGTCGTTGACGGCTGGTGGGAGATTCGCAGCAACGACCGCGTCGAGACAGTGTCATTCTCAAGCGCGCTAGTTGAGCCAACAGTGGCGGATGCGCTGCTCCGTGCGCTTCAGACAATGGAGAGCGCTTGGGACTATAAGCTTCCGGACGAGAATGAAGAAAGTTTCGAGCTGGACGAGTCGCCCTATCGAATGGTCGGGTGGGTGCAAAACAAATTAGGCGATGACGGGATCGACGCACAAGATCCTCTGCGCGGAGTCGCAAAAAATTTGGATCTGCGGCCCGGTAGACGCGTACGCGATGCCTGCGGATTGAGTTGTGATGTGACGGGGAAGCCTTTCTGGTCGGTCCCGGGGCGGCCGCCTATGTTCCTGTATGAAGTTTGGGGCGAACGCGACGACGATGAACGCTACTCCATGGACGTTGCTGTATCTGGACGCAGACTACTGGTTGAACGAAACCAGTTGATGGAGTTCCTCAAGATCGAGGGGTTTGATTTGGTAATTGAGGTGGAGGTTAACCGTGAAGGACGGGGAAATCGACGAAGCTATGACGAGAAAGACGACACGCCCGAGGCGCGATATGACCGACTCTATCGACTCGACAGGGCGGGAGGACTTCACACCGCCGAAGGGCGTGTTGGAACTTGGTCGGGTGATTGTTCGACACCTTGAATTGGCGCAACGCGAAAGAGTGCTCACCAGGTGGATGGCGCACCATCTAGCGGAGTTAATCAAGACTGCGGAGAGCAGCGAAGGAGCCGCGAAGCAGGACGCGGAAGATCGCGCGGTCAATCTCATCCTCAAGCTCTGGGCGAACCGTCGCGCCCTGCCTGCGCCCGCCGATCCGTTGAGCGGGTATGGCAAAGCGATCGGGATACTCAGTCGCTTACAACCGGGAACAGATCCTTGGAGCCGCTTTCGCCGAGCTTCCTCCGATGAGGAGCTTTTGCACGACATGTTTGCTGCTATGGCACAACTCATCAAATGTGGCCTACTGCTTACCCGCGAGACCGAATTGCGCGAGATCGAGGATGTAGAACGAGCAGCGTTATCGGATGAGGAAAGGTATTTGTTGGAGATATTTGAAGATTGGGAACAATTCTTCGTTGGGTCAGCGTCTAATAATACAGAACTTGAACTTTTAATTCGCGAAATTAATAATGGTGAATCCGAATTCGAAGACGAATCTGAAGTATTGCTGGAGGAGGATAAGCAGGAAGCAAATTCGCCTTCCTTGCACCGCGCTGCCATCTTGAGGCACGTAGAGGCTTTCCAGGCACGGCTTGCGGACCTACTTGATCAATGGCGACGTAAGACTATGTTGGATAACGACAAGGAAGACGTCCCTGGTAGGGAGGATGACAGCTGAACCGAATTACAGTCGTGGATAACCCACTTAGAGCCACTAACAAAACCGCTCAACGAATTTGAAAGTGATGAGGTAGCAGGCGAGCTTGAGCAGGTCGAGATAGGCGTCGGCGCTTCGTTCGTAGCGAATACGCGGTTTGCCACGACTGCCGCCTCGTGAATCTGAAAACGGGGCAAGCAGACTCCGGAGACAATGACGAAGCGGTCTCCGAACCAATCTGATGAGACGGGATTAGCCCGCGCTTTTCAGGTCGGTTCTGCGCTGCGGTTTGGAAAGGGTTCCATCAGCATCGGAATCTATATCCAAAATCATTTTTTGCCTTGGCCCCTGTTCGTCAAGGCGGCAAGACTCGTTGTCTTGGGTTATTTCATCGGCCGCCGAAAGCTTTGAGATCGTGAGAAAACATTGCAGGAGGTCCATGCTTGAGGCTCCTTTGCGCGATTGCTTCCGCTATTTTGATTTCCGCCGTTTTGGGGCCGTATGCCGCCCAATCTGTTTATAGAGCAGAGCGAAGATTAATACTACGTCCATGGACCGGCTGGAGCAACCCCGCTTCGGGATTACTGTTTCGGAAACATGCTTCCTTCGGTTCTCAAGGCGTCCAGGAAGACGCCCTTTCGACCGGTTCATGACTCCGGGTCTAAGCCGGGGAATCGCTGATCCTGCCTGGCTAAACGGTCAACAACCTTCGGGGATCAATCTTCAGCGTCTCGGCCAGCAGTCGGGCGTTTTTCTTCCCAATGGGCCGACGGCCGTTTTCCATCTCGCTAATATGGCGGCGGGGAATGCCCGTTGCATCGGCAAGCTCCACCTGGGTCATACCTTCCCGATAACGCACCCCGGCCAAGAAGACTCCGGGCAATTCCTCATCCTTGTAGGCTAGGACCTCCCTCCAGGGCTTGGACGGTTCCTCTTTGGCCTCAAAGCCAAGGCTTCGCAGATAATCCACCGCTTCCTGACGCCTGGATGCCGGGCCGGTAAAACAAAGATCCACTGCCTCAGTAGGGGGCTTTTTCGTGTGTGCCTGCATAAATGACCTCGATGACGTTGATTTGACCGGCCATGTCCTCCCACACCGCAACGTAAGTGGGGCGACCTTTCTTCAGGTGGCAATGATGCCGGTTGCCGGGCAACCGTGAATAGTTCGGCCAGTCACCCCGCACAGGGCCTCCCGCTTCGATATCCGCAATCAGAAGGGCCAGGGCTTTTTGAACTCGTACAGGGAGCCGCGTGATCCGCTTTTCTGTCTTGGCCGCGATAGTGACTGTCCAGTCCATAACCTTCCTTCGAGTAAGAATGTACTAATTTTTAGTGCATAGTCAAGGCGGTCAAAGCGTGGCTATTCCTGGCCGTTGATCTTTATCACCTTCTTTCCCGTTGCAGCATTGCGCATCCCCGCCTCCAAGGTCTTTACGGCCTTCCTGAGCGTATTCGGCGCAAGATGGCTGTACCGCGTGGTCATGGCCAGGGTTTCGTGCCCCATGAGTTCCTTGACCGTGAAGAGGTCCACGCCTTGCTCCACGAGCCAGCTGGCGAAGGTGTGGCGCAGGGTATGGAAGACTACCTTTTGGCGGGAATCTTCTACGCCGTCGTTTAAGCCCTGGGCGTTTACGGTCTTGATGAAGCTTTTCGAGATCTGGCCGATCTTGGCGCCCGTTTCCGACGGGAAGACCCAATCCTGCGGGCCTCGCCGGGTTTTGGCCGCAAGCATGTCCTTGACCGCTTCGGTCATGATGGCGGAGCGGGTTTTGCCGCTTTTCGTGTCGCGCAGGGTCAGGACGCCTCGCGCGAGGTCCACATCGTTCCAGGTCAGGGAGAAGATTTCCCCGGCCCGAAGCCCGCAGTGCAAGGAGAGCATGGCCATGTCGCGAACCTGGGGGCTTTTCCTGGCGAGAGCCTCAAGCAAACGGTTGGCCTCCTCGTGGCTCAGGAAGCGGACGCGCCGGTTGTCGGCGCTTGGCTTTTTTACCTTGGTCACGGGGTTTTGCCCGGCGAAGAGGTCGTTGTCCCTGGCGAAATTGAAGACCTGGCGAATGACGGCCAGGGCGTATGTGATCGATCTTGGGGTTCGCCCGGCCTCGGCCATGTTTTTCTTGATGCGCTCCAGGTGGATCGGGGCGATGTCTTTGAGGGGTTTTTCGCCGATCACGGGCGCTATCCAGATCCTGAAAGTCTGCTCCTCCTTTTTCCAGGAGCGTTCCGCCTTGTTCTTCTGAGCCAGGGGAAAGTAGCGTTCCGTGAAAATATGCGAGAAGGGGATGTTCTCAAGCTCTTCCCTGGCGCGCGCCTCGGCTTCGGCCTTGCGCTTCTCAGCGGCCAGCCTGCGCTTTTCCTGGAGCGTGCTCGCCCCTTCGCCGGTCCTTGCGGCTTCCTTGAGCTTGGCCAGGGTTTGTGAGGCCTTCTCAGCGGTCCAGCCCTGCGAGGCCCAGCCGAGTCCTTCCTCGCGACGTTTGCCTCCCGCCTGGAAGCGGATGGCGAAATAGACGTCCTTTTTCACGCCATGGCGGCGGGACTCATGCTCGTAATACCGAACTCCGGGATGCTTTGTTTTGATCCACATAACAGCCATGGCGCCCCCTCTTTCTCTCCCCACTCTCTCCCCACTTTTTAGAGGAAACAGGGTGTTTTTGAGTGAAAAGCAGTGCGGCGAAGATAGGTAATTACTCCAGTTATGACAAGGGGTTTGTGATGAAATGTGAGCTCTGGTGAAAATCCAAAAAAGAACTCTTAATCCGTTGGTTCAAGGTTCGAGTTTTTGATGGCCCACCAGGAAATTCAAGGGGTTACGATGAAAATCGTAACCCCTTTTCCGTTTCAGAACCGGGGTTCCGACTTCCTCTCCCCATTATTTCGGACTGTAAGGCGGCGCGCCGCCAAGATGAGCCCCCCGTCATGCTTTCCGGTAAACCCGGTTCTGATGGTCTCGAATCCCGCCTTTACGCATGTCGTTTCCAAGATGTCCCGACCGAGATTATGGGTGTAG
>Ga0307423_1001415_pt1 | contig 14497 bp, 9 predicted proteins | sample SalMarWE160310MG_FD_202154 | JGI IMG/M metagenome (GOLD analysis project Ga0307423, IMG submission 202154) | Salt marsh sediment microbial communities from the Plum Island Ecosystem LTER, Massachusetts, United States - WE1603-10 | ecosystem: Environmental > Aquatic > Marine > Intertidal zone >...
CTGCACGATTTAGTTCGTCCTTCAATTTTTCTTTACCTTCTTGATTGGACAAATTAAGTTCAGTAGGACTTTTACGTGTAAATTCTTGTCCTGATTCCGATTTTCTATCTTTTTCAAAATCTCTTTCATTAATCGATCTTTGAGCATCAAGAAGTTTGGACAAAATCTTTTCCTGTTTCTGAATCAATTCATCACTTAGTTTTTCAGTATTCATATCGCTGACAACTTCCTTCATCTGATTAACAACATTCTCTAAATCTGCTGGGATTTTTTTTGATTCACCACTCTGCTTTGCCTCTTTATTCAATTCATCAAGTGATTTTCTGATTAAATCCTGTTGTTGAGCCAGGCGTTGCATCTCAGCTTGTTGCTGTTGTGATAATTGTCCTTGCTGCATTTGCTGAAGCATTTGAGTAAGATTGTTTAGATTCATCTGTTGTCCGCTCATTTGCTGAAGCTGTTGCATCAAAGACATCATTCCGCCGCTGCCACTTCCTCCTTGCATCATTGATTCAAGTGAGCTTTTCATCAAATTAGCGGCTTCATTCAAATTCATCATTGCATCGCCTTGTGCAAGTGTTGCCATACTTCCGTTTCTGTTCTGCATCGATTGCATTGATTGATTCATATTCTGATTTGCATTTCCCAATGCTTTACCCATTTCCGGAGTTATTGCAAAAGTTTTTTGTGATAATTCGGACATTTGTTCTAAAAGTCTATTAAGATTTTTCTTTATCTCATTTTGTTTTTGCAGGTTTTGTTCAAACTGAGATGAATTTGGATCAACATTTTGAAGTTTATTTTTTAATTCTTCCTGCTCTTTTGATAAAGACAAAAGATTATCCAGTATGCGCATCATATCAGTAAATGTTTGCATCTGATTTTCCTGCTGCATCATTTCCTGCATTTGCTGCATCCCTGATTTAATATCTTTCATATTTTGAGAAAGTTGCTGCTGATTCTTTAGCGCACTTTGCTTCTGATTTTGTTTTAGTTCCTCCGTAGATTCTTTTGATAACTCTTGATTTTTTTGCTGCTCAAATTTCTCCATCAACTTTTCCATCTCTTCTTTAGGCATATCCTTGAGTTCATTCATCTTTTCGGCTAGTTCTTTCATTTTATCTTCAAGACGATCAAGTTCTTTTGAAATTTCATCTTGTTTTTTACTGAGTTCTTCTGCTTGCTTTTTATCAGATAGATCTGAGTTTTTAGTTCGATCTGAAAGCTCGTTTTGCTTTTGTTCTGTATTTTCCGTTCGCTTAATTAGCTCGTCCATTTTTTGTTCAATCTGTATTCGCTTAAGCAAATTCATCGTTCTTTCGATGCTTTTCTGAAATCTTTCTTCATCCATTTTAAGATTATTCATCGCATCCTGTGTTAGATTACGATTCATTTTTTGTAAAATATCCTGCATTTGCTGCATTGCTTTTTTCATATCATCGCTTGTCATTTCATCCATCAACTTTTGAAGTTCCATATACTTTTCTAAAGTTTCTTTAGAAAGCAATTGATTCTGTTGAAGTTCATTCTGCATTTGTTTCAGATCTTTACTTACACTTTCCATTTTATCTTGTAATTTTTCAAATTTATCAAGTGCCTGCTGAATTTTTTCTTTTTCTTCCCAAGTCAGTTCTGGTTTATCTTTTTTAAAATCCTGATCAATTTTTTCCAGTTCCTTCTTTAATTCTTCAGCATCTTTCAATGTCTTTTGCAGATCATCCTTAGCAACTTCTTGAGTATTGTCCGCCTTTGAAAGTATTTCATCCAAAGATGGAACTCGCACATTTATTATTTGAGAATTTGCAGATTTTGGTCCGCTAATTACGTCATTGTCAAATACTTCAAGATAAAAAGAGAAAACATCTTCAACTGCAGGATGGAGTTGGGTTAGATTCCAGATGTAATCGACTATTTGCTCTTTTATTTTTTTGTCAATTGTAATTTCAATAGATGTAAATTCATTTTGCGCAGGTTCATATTTTGAAGAATTAAGTTTGTAATTCAATGTCAGTTTAGAAAAACCATAATCGTCATTGATCTTAGTTTCGATTGACACTCTGTTGTCGTTTGCTAAATTTATATTGTCTTTGGGATTAACTAACTCAATTGTCGGATTTGAATCGTATAAAGATTTTATAAAATATCTTACGGGTTGCAGATTATTCTTATCGGAAAGATCTTTAAGAACAATTACATATGAATTATCTTTTTTAACTCTAAAAGATCCTTGAGCAAAATTATTTTGAATTTTCAATTCTGTTTTAGTCGAATCTTCAAACTCAATTTGTGCAGAATTTAATTCTTTGTTAGCAAGCAAATTTATTTCAACAATACTTCCAACAAGAGCAGAAATATTTCCGTTATCCTTCTGTTCAACTATAGGAATATTAGAATAGCTAGGTGAAGTAACTTTAACATCCAATGAACGCATAACAGGATGATCAATAACTTTTATTTCAAACACATCACTTTTAATATCTTCAGCAAAAGCATAATAAAACAGAGATGATCTTAACTGTTTAATTGAATAATTGTAATTCCCGAGTGAATCTTTCTGTAACTGATGTTCTTCAAAATTTGTTTGAGATTCCTCGCGAAGCACTAGAAATACTTTTTTTGGTGTTTGGCCTTTTACTTTTACAAAAAAATTTAGATCATCACCTTTAGTTACTTCAGCATTTCCTGGGAAAACTTCAAAATAAAATCTGGCTGGCGAAATGAACACCTGGTTAAAATTTGCTAACCTATTTGATGCCGCCTGTAACCCGGGTACAAAAGCAAATAATAAAATTGCAAATATTATAAGTGTAAAAGCATACTTTAAGAGTTTCTTTACATCTCCAAAGCTTACAATTGATTCAAACCTTATCGGTTTCGATCTTTCATAAACATTCTTAAATGCTGCATCAACCAATGCAGTAGAATAAAGTGTATTTAATTTATCTGATGATACAAGTTGTAATGCATTTATTAAATCATCTTTTATTTGTGGAAAATATCGTCCAACCTTCTTTGCTGAAAATAAATAATCCCTTTTACTAAAAGCATTAAGATATTTTAACAATGGCCAGACAATAAAATAAACGATGTATGAAATACTCAAGACTAATAAGATAAAAACGAGAAATGTTCTAACTGTTGAGGATGAATAAACGACCAGTTCAAATAAACTAAATAAGGTAATCAGACTAATTATTATAATTGAAAACTTTAACAATCCAGACAGAAAAAGTGATAAATATTCTTTCTTTATAAGAGCTTCAAGTTTATTAATTATTTCTTTATAAAAATTACTGTTCATCAATTTTATTTGCTTAAGGCATAAATAACAATATTGGTCCCAAATTTAAGTGCTTCTTCTCTTTTATTTTCAGGATCGTTATGCACTTCAGGATCAGCCCAGCCATCACTTGGATTTGATTCATAAGTATAAAGTACGGCCATTCTTTCACCTAAAAATATCCCGAATGATTGTGGGGGTTTATTATTATGTTCGTGTGTTTTGGGTGTTCCATTATCAAATTTATAAAAAATGCTAAATAGTTTATTAGAAAATGGAAGCTCTAAAAAATCTTTATCAGGAAAAACTTTTTTTATTTCCCTTCTGATGGCCTTATCAATTCCATAATCATCATCGATGTACAGAAATCCACCGTTTTCAAGATATGTTCTCAAACGTTTTGCCTCTTCATTGGAGAAATTAACATTTCCATGCCCTGTTAAAAACAAAAAAGGATAAGAATAAATTTCATCAGAGGCAATATCAACAAATTTATATTCCGGATCAGTTTTAATGTCTGTATGAGCTTGAATAAATTTAAGCAAATTTACTTCTGAAGATGGATCATTATACCAGTCTCCGCCTCCGCTGTATTTTAAGCGTGTAATTTCAAATTCCGTGTCATTTTGTGGATAAAGATTAGTGAAATAAAACAGAATAAAAAATATGAGTATTGATTTCCTAATAATCATAACGATTTAATATATTTACACATTAACTGAATAGCAATTTAGAAAAATAGCATGTAATAATAGTTAGAATTATTGGAGCTTAAAATGAAAAAATACTGGCTTATAAAATCCGAAGCTGATGTTTTCTCTCTTGACGATCTTAAAAAAAGCAAGAACCAAACAACTTTTTGGGATGGAGTAAGAAATTATCAGGCAAGAAATTTTTTGCGTGATGAAATGAAAAAAGGTGATCTCGTTCTTTTTTATCATAGTAATTCTGATCCACTTTCAGTGATGGGAATTTGTGAGGTTGTAAAAGAAAGATATCCTGATCATACACAATTTGATCCTGACAACGATCATTATGATCCCAAAGCTGACCCTAAAAATCCAACATGGATGATGGTTGATGTGAAGTTTATAAAAGAATTCAAAACTCCTGTTACACTAGACTTAATAAAATCAAATCCAAAATTTAAAGATATGAAATTGATTGCAAGAGGTAATCGTTTATCAGTTATGCCTGTAACAAAAACAGAATTTGATGAGATTGAAAAAATGGGGAACAAAAAATAAAAATTTGGGGCTGTAGCTCAGTTGGGAGAGCGGTTCGTTCGCAACGAACAGGTCGTCGGTTCGATCCCGATCAGCTCCACATAAAATTATATTTCTTTTTCCATTAAAAAATGCGGGATGACACCAAATAAAATATGTGATGGTTTTACAATTTTATAACCATTCTTTTTATAAAAATTAACAGCATTGTCTCTTGCGTGCAGAATAATTTTTTTTGCTCCTTTTTCTTTAGCAATCTTTTCTAATTCGTTTAAAACAATTGAACCAATACCTTTCCCACGCCAATTTTCTTCAACTGCCATTGATCTTATTTGAGCTTCCGTCTCTGAGTTAAAATGAACTCGGCCTACTCCGATTGAAATTCCATCTTCTTCGCACACTATTATAGGAAAAGCTTTAGATTCTAACTCATCAAGTTCAGCCCCTCTTGGTTGATTGCACGGTGCGCGCAGAATTCGCCATCGCAAATCTCTGTATAGTTCAATTTCTTTTTCTGTCTTAGGAGGGCGGACAATCATTATTCATCTAACAAATTATTTTCATCCTCAATATCTGCAGAATTAAGGATGTTTGGACTTGGTTCCTTACTTGTTTTAGCTCCAAGTCTCTTTATTTTTTCAGTACTCGAAATTAAATTACCACGACCACTCTTTAATTTTTTAAATGCTTCATCATAACTTCCTTTTGCTATATCAAGCTTATCTCCAATATTAGTCAGATCTTTAAGAAAACTTTGGAACTTATCATACAATGCTCCACTTTGTCTTGCAATTTCTAATGCATTTTTATTTTGATTTTCTCTTTTCCAGATAAATTCAATTGTTCTTAAAATAGCAAGTAAAGTAGTAGGACTAACAATAAAAATATTATGTTCTTTTCCGCTATTAAAAAGTGATCTGTCCGATTGCATAGCTAAGGCAAAAGAAGCTTCAATAGGTATAAATAAAAGAACAAAATCTATACTGTGCAGTTGATATATGTTTTGATAATTTTTAGAGGATAGATTCTTTATATGGGATCTAACTGAAATTAAATGATTTTTTAGAGATTCATCTTTTTCAAGATCGTCTTCCGCATTAATGTATTTTTCATATGCAACAAGGGATACTTTAGAATCTATAATTACACTTTTATTATCAGGTAATTTTACAATAACATCAGGTTGTAGTCTTCTTCCATCTTCTGAAAGAACACTCTCCTGAATACTAAATTCTCTATCCTTAACTAAACCAGATTTTTCCAATAAACTCTCCAGTATAAACTCACCCCAATTACCTTGTGTTTTAGTGTCTCCTTTAAGAGCTTTTGTAAGATTCTGAGCATCTTGGCTTATTTGTTGGTTCATATCTCTTAGAGTCAAAAGTTGTTGTCTAAGTGTAGCAAAACGATCAATACTTTCTTTATTTGTATCCTCAACTTTGGTTTGGAACTCAAAAATCTTTTCCTTTAGCGGATTTAATATTTCTTGAAGATTATTTTTACTTTGTTCAGAAAATTTCGATGTATTTTTATCAAATATTTCATTAGCAAGATTTTCAAATTCTTTTCTGAATTTTTCTTGAAGATTTTCAATTTCAGATTTTTGTTCTGTTAACTTTGTTTGAATATTAGAATAGTCAGATTTTAGTGAAGAGTTTTCTGATGTAAGTCTTTCAGATTTTTCTCTTTCACTTTTTACTTCTGATAGAAGTGAAAGTTTATCATCTTCAAGAATTTTAATACGTTCACTTAGCTTCCCTGCTTCAACATTTAAAGAATTGATTTGTTCGTTGAGTTTGTTTGCTTCATCAATCGAAATCGTTTTTTTGCTTTTGAAAAAGAAATAAGCAATTATAAACCCAACCACTAATCCAATTATTAAAAATAAAAATTCCATTTTCTATTTCCTTATTCTAAACCACCAACAGTTTTTTCCACTTCTTCAAGTATCTCACAGGATTTTACCAGGTCTTTCATTTTATTATGATCAGGATAAAGTGGACGATCAATATCAAGAAAATCAACATGCTTACGAATAACATCTTTCGCTTTTGCAACACCTTTTCCAGTCTGATGTCCTCTAAAATCAAGTGCTTGCGCGGCGGCCATAAATTCTATGCCTAATATACCATAAGCATTATCTATAATTTGCTGATTCTTTAATACTGTATTCATCCCCATTGAAACAAAATCTTCTTGATCAGCAGCAGCAGGAATTGACTGGACTGATGCCGGCGCTGATAAAATTCTTTGCTCAACAATTAGTGTATCCGCTGTGTATTGGCTTAACATCAAACCTGAAAACATTCCAGCGCCTTTAGTTAGAAATGCTGGTAAACCAACACTTAGAGCAGGATTGTTCAGTCTGTTCATTCTGCGTTCAGAAAGAACACTAACCATAGTAACAGCCGCACTTATCATATCCATTGGCAGAGAAACCGGTGTTCCCTGAAAATTTGCACCAGTCAAAGTAATTTTATCTTCGGGAATAAAAATTGGATTATCACCAACTCCATTTAATTCAATTTCTATTTGTGATTTGGCATAAGCAACAGCATCGTGTGCTGCACCAATAACTTGTGGAGTTGAACGCATTGAGTATGCATCTTGAACTTTTTGTTTAATTTTTCCCGTAAGCAGATCACTTCCCTCAACACATTTTTTGATTGCTATAGAACTACGTACCGCACCGGAGAATCCACGTAATTGATGAAGCCGCACATCATATGGTTTCATATTTGCCTGAAGTGCTTCGAGTGACATAGCGGCGGCAATTTCTGCTTGTTTTAACCAGTGATTAATATCATACAATTGAAGTGCACTAATTGCAGTAATAAAATTTGAACCGTTAATTGTTGCAAGTCCATCACGAGCTTGAAGTCCAGGAATTTTTATTCCAGCTTTCTCAAATGCAATATTTCCGGAAAGCCTTTCGCCTTTATAAAACGCTTCTCCTTCTCCCATCAAAAGTAAAGCTATTTGAGACATCGGAGCTAAATCTCCGCATGCACCAACCGATCCTTTTTCGCATACCACCGGAATGCAATTTTTATTCAGCATCTCAACAAGTGTCAAAGTTATTTCGGGTCTGCATCCTGAATTTCCGTGAGCATGAACATTTATTCTTCCCGCTATTGCACCGCGAACATGCTCAATCGGCATTGGATCACCTATTCCGGCAGAATGGTTATAGATAAGATATTTTTGAAAATCTTTAACTTGATCATCATTTAGTACTACTTCAGAAAACTCACCGATACCAGTATTAATACCGTACATAATTTCTTTTGCTTTAATTTTTTCTTCAAGCATTGTGCGGCAGGTTTTGATACGTTGAAGTGCTTCTTTACTTAATTCAACTTTTTCCTTGTGGCGTGCTATTTTAACTATTTTTTCAACAGTCAGATTTGATCCGTCAAGAACGATTGACATGATTTCTCCAAATAATAATATTTTATTGATCAAATTTAGGGATAAGATTGGAAAAAGAAGAGTTCAAGTTCAGGATAAAATTTAAGAAATAGTTTGAAAGTCATTGCGAGGAGTCTTCGACGAAGCAATCTACTGAGCTATAAGAATGTTGAATCGTGAATCAATTAAATAATTTCTAGATTGCTTCTCTCGACTGAAGTCGTGATCGCAATGACCGACTGATTAAGCTATTCCTCAACGTGTTCAGGATTTAGATGAAGTTCCCATTCATCCACATGTGTTAGTGTTAGCACACCATTTTTAACAAAAGGATCATCTTTAAATAAATTTCTTAAGGAGCTTTCATTTTTGCCCATTGCCACTGTAAAAACTTTTGACGAATCTGCTAAAGGTCCACACATAGTAATTTTCCCCTGCAGAAAAAGCTTATCAGAAAACCTTGAATGATTTTCCCAATTTGGCTGATCATGATAACCTTTATCAGTTTGAAAATTGGGTCCTTGTTCAAATGTTAATAAAAAAGATTTTAACATACTTTTCTCCTCAAAATTTTTATGTACCCAATATAATTTTTTTAATTTTAACTGAATTTTGTTTACTTGTTTTATAATGTATCTTTATTCCATCTTCATCGTAATCAATTTTCTGTACTTCGGCCAGAGTGTGAATTTGCGAAGCCTTTTTAGACTCATTAAGTTTTAATGTGATTTTCTCTTCTACAAAATTATCTTCAATAATTTCGTTTAACATTTCTTTTAATGATGAAATATTAATTCCCCGTGTGGCAGAAACCATAATACTGTCTTTATGAGAATTTCTTATATAATCAATTTTAGTTTTATCTTTTACAAGATCAACTTTATTAAATATTCTTACAACTTTTTTATTATTGCTGCCAAATTCCTTTAGTGTGTCCTCAACTACTTTAAGATGATCTTCATAAAATGGATGCGAAACATCTATCACATGAAAAATTATGTCGGCATCTCTAACCTCGCTTAACGTGCTTTTAAACGATGCTACCAGCTGCGGTGGAAGCTTTCGAATAAATCCAACTGTATCGCTGATTATTATTCTTTCAGTCTCGTGTACATCAAGCGACCGAGTTGTAGAATCTAATGTTGCAAATAATTTATCTTCAGCAAATACATCCGCATTTGTGAGCAGATTAAACAAAGTTGATTTACCAGCATTTGTATATCCAGCAATTGCTATTCTTTTTGCATTTTTTCTTCCCGCACTTTGTGTTGTTCTCTGCGATTCAATTTGGGATAGTTTTTCTTTAAGATGACTTATTCTTGTTCGAATAATTCTTCTATCAGTTTCAATCTGTGTTTCACCCGGACCTTTGGTTCCTATTCCGCCATACTGTTTTGATAAGTGAGTCCAAGCGCGTGTCAATCTTGGTAAAAGATATTGAAGCTGGGCAAGTTCAACTTGCGTTTTCGCTTCCTTGGATTTTGCTCGTGAAGCAAAGATATCCAGGATCAATCCGCTTCTATCGATAACTTTTCTTTTAAAGAGGTCAGAAAGATTTCTTACTTGCACCGGTGTCAAATCATCATCAAAAATAATTATGTTTATATCGTTAAGTTCAACAAGCTGTGCGAGTTCTTCTGCTTTACCTTTCCCAATGTAGTAAGCAGAATCCATTCTTGCTTTACTTTGAATAATTTTGAAAACAGTTTCTGCACCAGCAGTATAAGCCAATTCTTCGAGCTCTGTTAAGTGTTCTTCAACAATTTCCTTACTGAGTTCTCTAGTATCTAGAGCAACAAGCATTGCCCGTTCAGTAGCTTTTTGTGTTATTTCTATCATATATATTTTTCAACTAAATGTCATTCCCACGAAAGTGGGAATCCACTTTATTTAAGTGGTTTGGATTCCCGTTTTCACGGGAATGACAAATCAAGTTTTTAATCCTTCCAAATCCTTTTTTGCGTTTCTTGCAATTGTCATTTCAAGTAAAGCCAAAATTATTGCTATAAGTAAAAAGTATCTCCATAATTCGGAACCAAATCTTGCCTGAAGTATTTTTTCTGAAATATTGCTGTTTTTATCTATTGTTACATAATCACCGGAGAATTTTATTTCTTTTAAATAATTTTCAAAGTCTAATTCACTAGCATACACCGTTTTGGATTCTGATGGGTCAGTATTGATTGAAATGTCTTCAATTTTGTTATCGCCTGAATAAAATTTATAAATGCCAGCCAGATTGGTATTTGAATAAATCAGATAATCTTTCAAATTACTTTCTTTAAGGTTTATAAACTCTTGTGAATTGTCCGGTCTAATAACTTTTATTTGCGAAGGATTTGAATTTCTTAAATTTACACTAACTTCTTCGCCTGCTAAAAAAACATTTTCTTCTCTCTCTTTAGATGAAAGATATACAATTGAATTATTTATCAACGGCGTAAATATTGATTTGATTGGAAAATCACTCCAGCTTAAGACTGGCGAAGAATTAAATATCAAAATTTTTCCTTGTCCAACTTTTACTTCGCTTAAAAAAGAAGATCCATCGACCAGAGAAATTATTTGCGTTCCAATTATTGAATTTTTATAATAGGCGTTAATCTCAGGCGATTCAAATTTTTTCTTATCCTCAGTTTGAAATATATTTTGAAAAACAGGATTGTTAAAGTCAATTTTATCAAACTTAATTTTCAGATCGCTGCTGCTGATTTTTCCGACAAAAGTTATTGAAATATTCAATCCGATTTGCCTGTAAAACTGGTTTAATTTGGGAACATCTGAAACTGATGAAGGAAACAATATTATTCCTCCGCCACTTTTCAAATAACTTTTTAGCTGATCAACTCCATTAGTTGAGTTGGCAATGATAATAATAGATTGAAATTGGTTTAGCCGTTGCGAAAGAATTTGACTTAAATTTTTTTTCTCAATTGAATATCTATTATCACCGGTACTTTGTAAAGCAAGATCAACAAATGTTGCATCGCTTGGATTTTCATAAAATAGTCCAATTGAGATTTTCTCTGGAATAAAAACACTGGCAAATCGTTTATTGTCTTGCAATATTTCGTCTGTTTCAATTTCTGTAGTAACGTCAATAAATCCTGTTGATTTTGGAACGGCTTCAATTTCAACTAATGTAGATTGACCAGCTTTTACGTCAAAGCTTTTTTGTGCGGCTCTTTCATTATTTAAGAATAATGATACAACTGAATTGCTTACATCCTGTTTTGAATTATTAGTAATAGTAATTAAAAAACTTATGGGTTTATCTTTTTCAAAAATCTGATTGTTTATTTTTAACTCGGCAATCGAGAGATTAAAAACATCTTTATCAGCTAAGTAAAATGAGTAAAGCTTTACAGATTTATTCAATATTTCACTAACATCATTTTTTAAATTTTGCTGATCAATTTTGTTTTTCTGAAAATCGGATAGAACATAAACCTCTTTGTTAAAATTCTTACTTTCAGAAATCAACTGAGCTGCCTTGACAATTGATGTATTCAGATCACCAGACGCATAAGAAAGATCAGTGCGATCTATTTGTTTTATAAAATCTGAAAGATTAGAAGTAAGTTTTTTTTCAGATGAGGGGTTTGATACTAACACTACTCCAACTTCATCGCCTTCTTGCAATTGAGAAATAACATCTTTAATAATTTGTTTTGCCTGGTTGAAATAAGATCCTTTTTGATCAACCACGGACATGCTAAAAGTGTCATCCAGAATAAAAACCGCGGTGGTTTTTGCAGCAGAGGTTGTCCCCCCTATTTTTACTGATTGCAAAGTTGGACGAGCAAATGCCATTACAACAAAAAGAATTATCAGAACTCTAAGAGCAAGTAGAATCCATTGTTTTAATTTTATTTTCCGGATTTTATTTTTCTGTAACTCTTTGAGAAATGCAAGCGTACTGAAATCAATCTTTTTTAATTTTCTAAGATTAAATAAATGAATGATTACAGGGATCGATGCAGCTAACAGTCCGAATAAAATTGCAGGATTAAGAAAGATCATAGATTCTTGATTGTGTTCCTTTATTTTCTGCCAAAAAATAACAATAATGAGTTGAGAATACTATGCGTATTTAAAGCACTTTTGTCTTTGATTTGGATGCGATTCAGTTTAAATTTGTGTTGTAACACATTAATATTACTTAAGGATTCAGATGGGTGAAAAACTTAAACAGTGGCTTAAGCAATCAAAGTTTTCAAATTTAGATCAGGAAGTTGCATTAAACTTATTTGTAACATCTTATTTTCTCCGTTCCAAACACGAAGAAATTATGAATAAATATGGATTGACAATGCCACAGTATAATGTTCTTCGAATATTAAAGGGTGTTTATCCTGATGGCCATCCACGTTGTGATATAATTACAAGAATGATTGAACCAGCACCGGATGTAACTCGTTTAATTGATAGGCTTTTAAAAGATAAGTTAGTTGAGAGGTTTAATTCGACTGAAGATAAGCGATTATCTATGACGCGCATTACTGAAAAAGGGATCAGACTTTTAGAAAAGGCAAATCCGGAAATTCAGGCTCTCGGAACTTACATCTCCTTTACTCTTTCAAACACAGAGAAAAAAGAACTTTCTAATCTGCTGGAAAAAATTTACGGTCCGCATATTTAGATTAGATAAAAACAATAATTTTTACAAATAAATATTTAGATTTATCATTCCCACGAAAGTGGGAATCCATTTTTTAGAGCGTATTGGATTCCCGTCTTCACGGGAATGACATAAATAAGTTTACATCAGAGTTTACTTATTCTTACTTGCAATTAGATTTAATGCACTTCCAGCTTTAAACCATTCAATCTGTGCGGCATTAAAAGTATGATTTAACATCGCCTCGTCTTTGCTTCCATCTTTATGTTTTATAAACATCTTAACTTGTTTTTCAGGAGCTAAATTTGAAATCAGTAAATCAACTTTATCATCTTCTTTTATCTTGTCATAATCTTTGGGATTAGCAAAAGTAAGCGGCAACATTCCTTGTTTCTTTAAGTTTGTTTCGTGGATGCGTGCAAAACTTTTTACAATTATTGCTCTGCCACCAAGAAATCTTGGCTCCATTGCAGCGTGTTCACGCGAAGAACCTTCACCATAATTTTCATCGCCTACTACAACCCAGTTTTCACCTTTAGCTTTGTACTCACGGGCGACTTCAGGAACCGATTTAGTTTCTCCTGTAAAAGTATTTTTAACTTTACCAGGTTCTTTTGTGTAAGCGTTTATAGCTCCGATAAACATATTGTTAGAGATATTATCAAGATGACCTCGGAATTTTAACCACGGACCAGCCATAGAAATGTGATCTGTTGTACACTTGCCAAAAGCTTTTAATAAAACAGGAAGATCAACTAAATCTTTTCCATCCCATCGTTTGAAAGGAGTTAACAATTGCAGTCTTTCACTTTTTGGATCAACTTTAACATCTACTTTACTTCCATCAGCGGCAGGTGCAACAAATCCGCTTTTACCTTCATCAAATCCGCGAGGTGGTAATTCTTCCCCACTTGGCGGATCAAGTTTTACTTTTTCACCTTTTTCATTTACTAGTTCATCTGTTATCGGGTTAAAAGATAAGCTGCCGGCAATAGCTAGAGCAGTTGTAATTTCAGGAGAAGCAACAAATGCTAATGTATCCGGATTTCCATCATTTCGTTTAGCAAAATTTCTGTTGAATGATGTTACTATTGTATTTCGCTCACCTGTTTTCACATCCATTCTTTTCCACATCCCAATACAGGGACCACAAGCATTTGCAAGAATTAATCCACCCATATCTGTCAAACTTTTTAATTGTCCATCTCTTTCTATTGTTGCTCTAACCTGCTCGGAACCGGGAGTAATAGTGAACTGAGATTTTGTTTTTAATCCTTTAGCAATCGCCTGTTTTGCAATGCTGGCAGAGCGATCAATATCTTCATAACTGGAATTAGTGCAGCTTCCTATCAATCCGACAGAAATTTTATCAGGATAATTTTCACTCTTCACAGCTTGTTTCATTTTTGAAATCGGCCATGCTTTATCAGGAGTAAATGGTCCATTAAGATGTGGTTCAAGTTCGCTTAAGTTTATTTCAATCACTTGTTCATAATATTTTTCAGGATAATCAATTACCTCTTTATCAGCACAAAGCTCATCTGCTAAGCCTTCTGCAAGAGCGGCAACATCAACTCGTTTTGTAATTCTTAAATAGGATGACATTCTTTCTCCAAATGGAAATAAAGAAGTGGTAGCGCCAATTTCCGCACCCATGTTACAAATTGTTCCTTTACCTGTACAAGAAATTGAATTTGCTCCATCACCAAAATATTCTACAATTGCACCCGTACCACCTTTAACGGTCAAGATTCCAGCAAGTTTAAGAATTACATCTTTTGCTGAAGCCCATCCGTTTAGTTTTCCTGTTAATTTAACACCAATAATTTTAGGCCATTTAAGTTCCCACGGCATACCAGCCATAACATCCACAGCATCAGCGCCGCCAACGCCAATGGCAATCATTCCGAGCCCGCCTGCATTTGGTGTGTGTGAGTCAGTTCCGATCATCATCCCACC
>Ga0307423_1001416_pt1 | contig 14497 bp, 9 predicted proteins | sample SalMarWE160310MG_FD_202154 | JGI IMG/M metagenome (GOLD analysis project Ga0307423, IMG submission 202154) | Salt marsh sediment microbial communities from the Plum Island Ecosystem LTER, Massachusetts, United States - WE1603-10 | ecosystem: Environmental > Aquatic > Marine > Intertidal zone >...
GCAACATCGCTGCAATTAAAAAAGATGCCATTTCGGGGAATGAAAAGAAAGAATTTAAAATTATTGATGCTTCCGGTAAAATCGTTGTCCCTGGATTGATTGATATGCATGTTCACCTTCGGGATCCTGGATATGAGTACAAAGAAACCATTGAAACAGGTGGTCGTGCAGCAGCGTTTGGGGGATTTACAGCGATATGCTGCATGCCGAATACTAATCCGGTTAATGACTGCCGGCAGGTTACGGAATATATCATTAAGAAGGCCGTCAAGGCAGATACTGTCCGTGTTTATCCGGTTGCCGCGATCAGCAAAGGGCTAAAAGGAGATAATCTTAGTGAATACGGAGAGTTAAAGGACGCAGGGGCTATCGCCGTATCCGATGATGGCAACCCGGTAATGAACAGTCAATTGATGCGAAGGGCATTAGAATATTCAAGTGGATTCAAGTTGCCGGTTATTTCCCATTGTGAGGATCTTGCTCTGGTTTCAGGCGGTGCCATGAATGAAGGTGAGGTTGCAACAAAAATGGGTCTTTCCGGGATACCCAATGCTGCTGAAAGCATCATGGTTTTAAGGGATATCGCGCTGTGTGAATTAACAGGAGTTCCTGTTCATATCGCTCATGTCAGCACCAGGGAGTCTGTCAGGGCAATAAGGGATGCGAAAAAAAGAGGGGTTCCTGTTACTGCAGAGACAGCACCGCATTACTTTTTACTGAATGATGTTTCTATAAAAGATTATAATACGAATAACAAAATGAACCCACCGTTGCGCACCGAACAAGACAGAGAAGCCGTTTGTCAGGGACTCTTTGATGGCACCATTGATGCAATTGCCACTGATCATGCGCCGCATTCTATAATTGAGAAAGCCGTTGAATTCGACCAGGCTGCTAATGGTATCATCGGTCTTGAAACCGCGGTTTCTTTAGGGTTAAAGCTGGTTGAAGCTGGAATAATTGACCTAACGGATCTCATTGAAAAAATGTCAAAAAATCCGGCGCGGATACTCGGATTAAAAATTGGTTTAGAAATTGGGAAAACAGCCGATATTACCATTATAGATACCGAAATTTCATATTGCATAGATGCCGGCAGGTTCCAATCGCTTAGTCGAAATACGCCTTTTGACGGTTGGGATGTTAAAGGCAGGGCAGTGTTGACCATGGTGGGCGGGAAGATCGTGTTTCGCGACGAACACTTCGTTTAACTAAAGTTAAAATAACAGAAGGGTAAAGTAGTTAATTTTTGCTTCCAACTTCCAACATTAAATATACCAATGGAATATAAAACACCTCATATACTAGTCGTAGATGATGAACTCAGCATGCGCGAACTGCTGGAAGTCTTGCTGGCCAAAGAAGGATATAAAGTTACCTGCGCGAAAAATGGTCGAGATGCCATATCCATGATTAAAAAAACAGTTTATGATCTCTTGCTGTGTGACATCAGGCTCGGAGACATTACTGGAATTGATGTTTTAAAGGCATTGAGAGAAGAGAATCAAGACACTGTGGTTATTATGATTTCAGCCTATGCATCCACCGAGGCGGCCGTCGAAGCCATGAACGAGGGAGCCTACGATTTTGTTCCTAAACCTTTCGACAATGAAGAGTTAAAAAAAACCATTAAAAATGCCCTGAGTCTCAGAACCCTCGAGCATGAAAAAGAGATTCTGGATGATGAGCTCAAGAGAACCCTTCATTTTGAAAAAATTGTCGGGAACAGCCCGGTTATGAGAAATATTTACAATCTTATCCGCCAGGTGGCCAAAACTAAGACAAACATCCTCATTACAGGAGAAAGCGGAACCGGCAAAGAATTGATTGCAAAAGCCATACATGACGAGAGTAAACGAAAAGACAATCCCTTTGTTGTTGTAAACTGCGGGGGTATTCCCGAAACATTGATGGAAAGTGAACTTTTTGGTCATAAAAAAGGGTCTTTTACAGGGGCAACCCACGATAAAAAAGGACTTTTTGAAGCCGCAGATAAGGGGACGATCTTTCTGGACGAAATCGGGGAACTCACCCTTCCCATACAGGTAAAATTATTAAGGGCTGTCCAGGAGCGCGTATTCAAACCTGTCGGCAGTAACGAAGATGTATCCGTTGATATCAGAATCATATCTGCAACCAACAAGAAGCTTGAAGATGAGGTTATTGTCGGGAATTTTCGTGAAGACCTTTTTTATCGGCTCAATGTCATTGAAATAAAGATGCCGCCTCTTAGGGAAAGAAAAAGCGACCTTCGTGTGCTTGCCCAACATTTTTTGGAAAAATATTCCCGTGAAATGGGCAAAGAGGTCACCAAAATATCATCATATGCCATAGATCTTTTAAACAAATATGATTTTCCCGGAAATATTCGGGAGCTTGAAAATCTGATGGAGCGGAGTGTGGCACTCTCAAGCACCAACATAATCCTGCCGGACAGTCTGGCACTTTCAGTTCACAAACGAAGATGGATCGAGGGCTTCAAAAACAGGCGTTTTGATCTGGATGAAGTGAGAAACGGGGTATCGTTGGATAACATCCTCGAGGAAATCGAAAGAGCATACCTGGTAAAGGCCCTTGAGTGCACCAACGGTAAAAAGCAAGAAGCGGCCGAACTCCTCGATATCAGCTTTCGGACGTTTCGGTATCGTATGAGCAAGTTGGATTTGTAAAGAAACCTGACCAGGGTGCCGTCCTATAGGGGAGATCTACCCAGAAGGGAGGAACAAGCGTTGGTTTCATCTCAAAGGATTGGCACATTCCTTAACGTCGAATGGAATATATGAACCTTACGAATAAATACAAACAAAATATCTCACGAAGAATTTATCTCAGGACTAAATTACATATCTAAAGCTCATTTGAGACTGACTTGCTCCCCAAAAAAAATAGCGTTATAAAGATGACGAAATTTATTTTTTATGACAAAATTTGTCATAATCAATTAGAAAGAAAAATGACAGGATGTTTTTGATTATTAATATATAGTTAATAAAACAGTAATTTAAACCATTAGTTAATGATTTAAAGTTTAATGGCATATAATTTGCAGAGCATGAAATCAAACTTTAAAAAATAATATAAAAAAAATGTCAGGGGGGTGATAGAACTAAAGCGTTGCTTTTAGAAAACAGTTTTTTTGAAACCCTAAAAATATTTTGGCAATAAATTTAAGAAAAGAAACACAAATAAACAGTCAAAGGAGGAAAAACATGTTACAGAAATTAAGGAAAAATAATCAAAAAGGTTTTACACTCATCGAGTTGATGATCGTTATCGCGATTATCGGTATTCTGGCGGCCATCGCCATTCCCAACTTTTTGGCATACCGGACAAGAGGTCAGGACTCAGCAGCCCAAAGTGAAGCCAAAAATTTCTATAACTCAGCCATGGCTTACTTTGCAGATACATCAACAACAGGTACCGTGGTTACTGCAGATACTGGATTTGGCGCTTATGTTGACGATAGTAACGTAGCTGCGACGACTGCAGGAAATACAATGACGGATAATCTGAATGGTACCGTTGCATTGGCCCCGGTAGGAGGCATTGAGTTCAGTCACACCGCTTCCAGCAATAGTTTTATACTCGATGCGAGTGGGGGTGTCACCAAAAAATAGTCTTATAATGCATCAATTATAAAAAAGGAGGGGGGTGCCCCCTCCTTTTTTTATTTTATGATTTAAATAAAAAGTAATGACGTTTTGTATTGTTTACAGGAATATAATTCAGTAAGACCGCATAGCGGTCTTGATCATAGGCCATTAGAACTAAAGGCTATAATGCCTTTACACTTTGATTCTTTTTGGTTATCCTCTTTTAAAAAAAGGCATTTAAAGTGACCTTGCAGTTCGGACCGAATGAACTCGTTTCTGGTTTAACAAAAAGATTAAGCCTGTATCAAAACAAACATCCTTATAGACAAAACGCTAAATAGAAAATGAATCGTAAGAATACAGAGGATATCGCTGCTATTGCTTTAGGGGCCACAATTATTTTATTCTTTTGTATTGAAATCATCTTAAATCTCACACCTCCCATATCCCGAGACGCCCTGATTCATCATTTGGCTGTTCCCAAACTCTGGCTTAAACATGGCGGATTTTATGAAATCCCATGGGCGGAGTACTCCTATTACCCCATGTATATCAATCTGTTTTATCTTGTCTGCTTATATCTTAAAAATGACATTGCTCCAAAATTCATACACCTTAGTTTCGGAATTGCCACGGGATGGCTCATTTATCTATATCTAAAACAAAAACTCCTCCTCCGTAACTGGGGATTGTTGGGTATGGTTATCTTCATTACGACGCCCATCGTGGTTTGGTTGTCCACCGCCGTATATGTCGATTTGGGGATGACCTTTTTTACTACCGGCAGTGTCCTGGCATTTATAAAGTGGCGTGATTCAGAATATAGAAAATTCAAATGGTTTTTGATGTCGTCATTCTGTATGGGAATAGCAATCGGATCTAAATACAATGCCCTTATGGCCTGGTTTATTGTAAACCTTATGCTGATGTTCAGCTATGTTCGGGACACAAAAAGGCAGTTAGGCGCGCTTCAATACGGCATGCTGTTTTTTGTTATAACGGTTCTGTTGGCCTCACCCTGGTATTTTAAAAATTATCTTCAGACCGGCAATCCGTTTTATCCACTTTTTGGCAGTTTGTTTAAATCATTAAATCATCATTCGGTTCAAGAAGTATTGCAGGGACAGGCAATTGAAAAAACCGGAAAGATCAGTTTCTTTAAGATAAGACAGGTCATGTATGGCGAAAGCTTCTGGGAAACAGTGTTGATTCCCATACGTATGTTTTTTCAGGGCAAAGACAACAGTTACCAGTACTTTCAAGGTTCTTTAAATCCAATTTTGATATTATTTTTGCCTTTTGTATGGCTTAACAAAAGATATGGAAAGGACAAATTTCTCTTAGTATCCTTTTCAGTTATATTTATAATTATGGCATTCTTTTTAACTGCAAAACAGGTTCGTTACATTCTTCCGGTTTTACCGTTTCTTTCCATTCTTTCTGTCATGGGGATAAAAGACGTTATGGACAAGTTGAAAGAGGAGACGTTTTTGTCCTCTCTTCGACTTGGGAAAAATGCAAAATCGATCATTAGGATACTTCTGTTTGCCGTTGTAGCGATCTCATTGATCCTTAATTTGGTTTACTTGAAAAGCCGGATAAACGCTATAAAACCGTTTCCATATGTAATGGGCAAGGAAAGCCGAGAACCTTTTTTAAAGCGTCATCTTTTGCACTATGATGCCGTTGAATATATTAACAAGAACTTGCCGATGAATGCTAAAATTTTTACTATGTTTTTGGGCCGACGGGGATATTATCTTGACAGATATTATAAAAATGAGTCTTCATTTGGAATGTCAACCATCAGGCATATGGTAAACAGTTCTGATGACGAAGAAAAATTTTTGGAATATATTCGGTCTATGAATGTCACACATATTTTGATGCGTAGCGATCTTGTTAATAACTACTTGCAGGATAATTTCTCGACAAAAGAGGTTAACCGTCTTTTGACACTTATAAGGAAATACTGGAAAAAAGACTACGAAAATAACGGGTATATTGTATGGGATATTCAGTACCGACGTTGAGAGCAAAGGGTTGTTCATTCTTTGCTTGAGTTTTTGACTGGCTATATTTACCTGGAAGCAATTTTATAGCTTAACCATGATTTTGCTTATTACCCGAAACCGTATTGTCTTCAGCGATTCGGTCAATAATATATCTGGGACGCGCTCTGACCTCATTGTAAATTCGACTTATATACTCGCCAATTATACCAATTCCGAAAAGATTGAGGCCTCCGAAAAAAGTAATCGTGATTAAATTAGAAGCCCAGGCCTTTACAGCCAAGCCCGAAATAAATTTATGATATAAGGTAAAACTTGCCAGGAGTAAGGAAACCATCAAGGCCAAAATGCCGAGAACCCTGAAAATAATAAGGGGTAAGTAAGAAAAACTGAAGATAGCGTTAATAGCGAGATTCCATTTGCCTTTTAAATTTGTTCTGGGCAAATCGTCATATCTAATCCGACGTGGAACCGGTACACCAATCTGATTGAAGCCGATCCAGGCTCTGAGTCCGGGTACGTAAATATTTTTTTCAGGCAAAGACAAAAGGATGTTAACAACTCGCTTGTCCATTAAGGCAAAATTTCCGGCATCGGGTGGTATGTAGGTGTCGGACATTAAAAACAAAATTCGATAGAACAGCCAGAATAGAAAGCGGAGAGGAGGACTCTCCCTGCGGGAAGATCGTTTGGAGTAAACAACATCGTATCCCTCCCGCCATTTTTGTAAAAATAAATAAAAGAATCCCGGATCGTCCTGCATATCTGAATCCATTAAAATGATAACCTCACCACTGGCATGTTCCAACCCTGCATATACCGCCGAAGCATGTCCAAAGTTCCGGGAAAGATGGATCACTTTAATTTTGCCGGGATGTTCTGTAATTATTCGTTCAAGTTCTCGGTCGCTGCCGTCAGTGCTGCCGTCATTTACAAGAATTAACTCGTGTTTATCGGCAAAACCGATTTTTTCGAATTCGTTTTCCAACTCTTCGACAAATGTTTGAATATTCTTGACCTCGTTGTAAAACGGGGCAACTACTGAAATTACAGAGTGAGGACCAAGGTCTCGCATAAAATAACATACCTCCTAATTTGATTTCAAAACAATAAAAAAAGACAATCCTATCGGTAAGTTAAAAGAAATCAGCGCACATTCCAATCGACCCCACCATTTTAACCACTTGTTAACGATTTCCGGAATGTCTGGAAATTCGGCATACTCTACCCGGCATCCAAAAAGCCGATCCTTTCCCCTAAGAATCAAGGCCGGAAAAAAACTTAAAATATTATGGTAGGAAATGAGCACGGGTTGAAAACCGACCGTTCTAAACGCAAATTGAAGCAATGATTTCGAATAACGGCGCTGATGACCTAACACTTTGTCCCAACTGGAGAACAGAAATTGGTGCGCGGGTACTGTCAGCACTGCTATTCCGCCTCGGCTCAACACTCTTCGGGCTTCATGGAGACAAGCTATATCATCTTCAATATGTTCAAGTACATCAAGCATTATTACAGCTTGAAAAGAATATCTTTTAAACGGCCATGGTTGTCCCGCGTCGAAGGTAAGACCCTTGCTTACCCCTCTGTCTTTAACGAATCGTGTTGCATTAAACATCATATCAGAGGCAACCACATTTGCACCGTCACGGGTTAGAAGAGAAGACAAAAGTCCACCACCGCACCCCACTTCTAAAATACGGTTATTGGACATAATCAGGCGATCAAGAAACTTAAAAACAAGCTGCCGCTTGTTCACGTGCCACCAGTAGTTTTCCTCCTTGATTCTAAGTTCTAAGAGGTGCCTTTCATCCATTTGTCGCCGCCTTTTATTTCTGAAGGATAAAAAGTGTTCACCGGAAGACAAATTAGGAACAAAATCCTCCAACAGAATTGAAAAGATGGATGGTCTAATTATTGATATCCTGTAAATACCTTTAATAACAATGACAATTATGTCATTTTTTTTGACCTCTTGTTACCATATAAGTATTAAAGTCTCAACCATAACTTGACGTTTAATATTTCATTAGAGAATTTATTAAACTTGGATTTGTGTCGGGTGGATGTTGTTTTCATGGGTTATTATTGTTGATGAGAACAGCCTTGACGGGATTGCCGGTGTGTGAGATAGTCTCCGCAAAAAACAGTTCCCTTAAGCATGAACTTGATATTTTCAAAACGATTGATGGCGATTTATCCATTGTTGAAAAAACACTATCCCATCTTGATTATTATCCTGCTGTCCGTAATTCTTTTTAGTCCCGTATGGTTGGGCTTAATCGATTTCTATTCAGGAGACGGATCGGATTTAATACCCTATGTCTATGGTTCTAAGCTGTTGTTGTATCAGACATTCCAGGAAATTCGAGAGGTCCCTTTTTGGAATCCTTACATCATGTTTGGCCAACCCATTGTGGGCAATCTTCAGTATGCGCTTTTTTATCCTTTAAACATTCTTTTCCTTTTCTTTTCATTTTTTAAAGCCCTATGGCTATATCAGTCCGTACATATGGCAATCGCCGGTTTTGGAGCATATTTACTGGCCAGACATATAGGGTGTAGAAAAAATGGGAGCATGGTGGCCGGATGCCTTTATATGCTCAACGGACGTATACTTTATTATATCAACGCCGGTTGGGTGGGCTATTATACTTCAATATGTTGGCTCCCTTTGTTTGTGTTGGCGTCAATATGGGTTTTGGAAAGAAAGGAGCGACATTTTCCATTAGCATTTGGCATTATCTTTGCCTTGACATTACTTTCAGGCACCCCCCAATATGCTTTTATGGGATTTTGGCTTCTATTGGTTAACGGAATATGGCAGATTTTCTTGCCTCAATCGAGAAAAGATAGACTCTCACTTATATACAGATTACTTTTGTCCGGCCTTATCTCTTTTCTTTTGATAAGTATTCAAATGTTTCCGGCCATTGAACAAACTTTCCTATCTTCCAGAATTTTTTTTGACAGCTCAAGCTCGATATATGGTTTTCATTTTGACTGGAGTATAAAGCAATGGTTTCGCATTCTGTTTCGTCCTGAATTTTTGAGGCACGATTTTGCTTGGGAGTTGTGTGCTTATATCGGAATAGGAGGAATGGTTTTATCTTTCTTGGGTCTTTTCGTATCGAAGAAGGGTTTTAAATATGTGCTTATTTGGGGAATAATCCCGTGGCTTTTTAGTATGGGGACTGCTCTCCCTCCGTTTGATCTACTTTTAAAACACCTTCCAGGCATGTCTATGCTCACCAACCCATCCCGATTTTTTATTTTTAGTATTCTTATATTATGCGTTTTTGCAGGATCCGGTTTTGAGTATATTGTTGATTTTACTGGTAAAAAAAGATATGTTCTCCTATTTTTGTCCGTAGCTGCTTTAGGTCTGTTTTTATCAGGTTTTAATATTTTACCCTACGGTCAGGACACGACTTTATTGAATGTTCGATATTTTGGAGCGATGATTTGTTTTTTTCTTTTAGCTGGATTATGCTTGTGGAAGCGTTTTCAAATTATTCAGATGATCTTTATATGTTTCCTAATAGTTGATCCAACTCTCGTTGCTTCAAACGGGATATTGACAGGGTATCACAAAAAAGATCTAAAACCGCCTTTAAAAATCATTCAGGCGATTAAAGAGCATCCCGGTCCTGTAAGGATTGGATCGATTCAACCGGATAGCCTGAGGGCTTATCGACTGACCCCACTGGGGGATTGGATTTTTATTCAAAATAAAATAGGCCGTGCCGGAGGCTATGAACCCCTTGCCATGCTTAATACCCTAAATTTTCTTACAAAACTTGATGGAACGCGCTCGATTTCAGAAACTATGTGGGCGTTTCGTTTATTTGATTTCGCTCGGCCTGATTATTATGACATTGCCGGGATCACTCATTTGATTACTTTCAAACCGATAATGAATTCTCGTCTCAAATTCAAAACCCAAGACACCATCACAATGCCGAATTTTTGTGGAAGTTGGTGGAGAGAAAAACCGGTCTATCTTTATGAAAATGTCAACGTGCTTCCAAGAGCCTTTTTTTTGAGTGAAGGTTCAAAAGGGCGTATGAGTCCGGTTGGAATGAAATTTGTTTCGCCAGATCGGCGATATATTTATATTCACACAAAGCAGCCGGGAACTATAATTATTTCAGAATCATTTCATCCGGGTTGGATCGCCAAAGAGAAAGATAAAACTATTCCTGTGAAACCGTTTATGGACACCTTTATTTCTTTCCAGATTCCAGAAGGAGAACATCAAATTCGGCTTGAATTTGCACCGAGGTCCTTTCGTCTCGGGCTCCATTCTACAGAAACAGGACTTTTTTTAATTTTATTCATCCTTCTTTTTCAAAAAAGGTTGGCCCGATTTTCTGAGAAAGAACAATCTGACCGTCTCAAGTCTTAAAGAATAATATAATTGAAGATCTCTGAAGCCAAGCTGCTGGGAATGCGCTTGTTTTTGCAGTTTAGGTTTTGCATTCGAATATGGTTAAAAAGATTTTATAGTCGCAGACCGAATTTGATTTATGAAGGTAAAATACAACATACCGGATCGTCATCTTAAAATGATAATCTGTCTGCTTTTGATCCTGGCAATTATTCTGTCTTATTGGCAGGTCAAGAATTTTGATTTTGTCGGCTATGACGACCAAGACTATGTTACTGAAAACAGCTATGTTCAGAAAGGCTTAACCGTTGAGAGCATTATCTGGGCATTTACGGCTTTTCATTCAGCAAACTGGCATCCTTTAACCTGGCTTTCTCATATGCTCGATTGCGAACTGTATGGATTAAATCCCGGGGCTCATCACTGGACAAATTTGATATTCCATATGGCCAACACCATTTTAGTGTTTTTAGTGCTCGAACTGATGACCGGGAAAATTTGGAGGAGTGCGTTTGTGGCCGCCCTTTTTGCATTGCATCCGCTTCATGTGGAGTCAGTTGCGTGGATTTCGGAACGAAAAGATGTTTTAAGCACCTTTTTTGGCTTGTTGACGATTTATGCCTACTGCCGATATGTCGACAAATCTGGTTTTAAAAACTACCTGGCGGTTGTCATCTTCCTTAGCTTGGGCCTTATGGCCAAACCCATGCTGGTTACATTCCCGTTTGTACTGCTTTTGCTGGATTTCTGGCCTTTAAAAAGATTTCAGATTAAAAATGATCTTTTTTCTCATTCTGAAACAACAACCTGTTACGGTTCAAAAAGATTTGATCAACTCATTTTAGAAAAGATACCTCTTTTTATCCCGGTAGTTGTTTCATGCACTTTGACTTTTTTTGCCCAGAAAAGCGGGGGGGCGGTGCAGGCATTAGGGAGTTTATCTCTGAAAGATCGCCTCGCAAATGCACTTGTTTCCTATGTAAACTATGTTTTAAAAATGTTCTGGCCCAGTAAATTGGCTGTATTTTATCCGTACCCGGTAAACGCCTTACCTGCTTTGAAGATATTCGGTGTGGTTTTGCTCATTATTTGTGCCTGTTTTTTGGCCATACGGACGGCAAACAAATATCCTTATATCATCATCGGACTATTCTGGTATCTCGGTACGCTGGTACCCGTGATCGGATTGGTACAGGTTGGTGAACAGTCTATGGCGGATCGATATACATATATTCCTTTAATAGGGCTTTTTATTATTGTTGCATGGGGGATTTCAGATCTTTTTAAAAAATGGCATCATCGAAAAATTTATCTTAGTTTGATTGCCATGATGATCTTATCCGCGTTGACCGTGAGAACATACTTCCAGATACGGTATTGGAAGAACGGGGTTACGCTATTTGAACATGCGATTAAAGTAACTCAAAACAACTATAAAGCCCACAATAATCTCGCTGCAGCATTAAATCCAAAAGATCTTGACAGGGCTATTTTTCACTTTAAAGAGGCATTGAGAATTCATCCCAAGTATGTTACTGCGCTTTGCAATCTGGGATTAGCCCTTTATAATAAAGGAAAATATGAAGAGGCCGCGTTATACTTTACCAAAGCGATTCATATCGATCCTCAAAAAACAGATACACGAATGGATCTTGCCAATATTTACTTTTTGCAGGCAAAACCTGAAAAGGCCATACCAGAATATAGAGAGATACTTAAAACCGACCCAGAAAATGCTATGGCGCACTATAATCTGGCATACATGCTGTCAGTTCAAAAAAAAAATGACGAGGCGGAATACCATTATAAGGAAGCACTTAGAATTAATCCAAAAAATGAAAAAGCACACTATAATCTTGGGGACATTATGTTAAAACAGGGCAATTTAAAGGAAGCATTTCCGCATTTTGCCGAAGCGATTAAAATTAAACCTGATTTCTTTCAAGCGTATGATAAAATAGGTCTTATCCTGTTAAAGCAAGGAAAATTCGACCATGCCAAAGTTTTTTTTTCAAAAGCTATACAACTTGATCCTAATGATATAGAGGCGCGCAAAAATCTTAAAACATTAAATCAAACTTTATCAACGAGCGGATCGTAAAAACCTTTGTACTATTGAAACACTCAATTATTTTAATTTATCCTATGATATTTTTATTCCATTCAAATTTTAAGAACTATTTAAACAGGGCTCCAAAGACAATTTTATTGGAGTGAAATCCATATCATCGGAGCAGCTTAACAGGATCTGTATGTATAAGGATAAAAAAGTCATTGTTGTTATGCCGGCGTACAATGCAGAGCAGACCTTGCGCAGAACCTGGGATGAAGTCATGGCTCAGGAAATTGTAGATCTGGTTATAGTGGTGGATGATGGAAGCCGGGATGAAACCGTTTCCATTGCAAAAACGCTGCCGAATACACGGGTACATATTCATGAAAAAAATCTTGGGTATGGCGGCAATCAGAAAACGTGCTACAAGCTCGCTCTGGAGGCCGGCGGTGATATTATTATTATGGTGCACCCGGATTACCAGTATACCCCAAAACTGATACCAGCCATGGCATCCATGATCGGAAACGGTCTTTACCATTGTGTTCTGGGATCCAGGATTCTCGGGGGTTATGCTATAAGAGGCGGTATGCCGGTGTGGAAATACGCCGCCAATCGTCTGCTCACATTAGTACAAAATATTCTGATCACTGCAAAATTGTCAGAATATCATACGGGATACAGGGCCTTTTCTCGAGAGCTTTTGGAATGTTTGTCCCTTGATATTTATTCTGATGATTTTGTATTTGATAATCAGATGCTGTCTCAAATTTTATGGTTTGGTTACAGGGTGGCAGAGGTGAGTTGCCCGACAAAATATTTTCCGGAAGCTTCGTCCATCAATCTGTTTCGAAGCATCAAGTATGGTTTTGGGTGTCTTTTTACAGCACTACGGTTTCGTTTGACTAAGATGAAAGTTATACAATCTAAGTTATTTCCAATTAGAGTAATCGATGATAGATGAATAAGTTTATGAAGATAAAATATACTCAAAATGTGAAAATTGAGTTTGAAAAAGTTTCCCCAATTTTTTTTTCCTTAATTATACTGGCAGGATTTTTGATGAGGTATTCTTTTATTGGCCATGAAAGCCTATGGCCTGATGAAGCATTATACATGTTTATCGGAAAAAGCCTCTCTTTAAATCCTCTCAAAATAATCGATGAAAATGGCCGACCTTTTTTCCAAAATCCACCTCTTTTTATGTATTTGTTATCGATCGTATTTCGATTGACCGGAGGAGGGTCCGTTAAAATTGCCCACTTTATTACAGTATTGTTGGATACCGGGACCATAATTTTAATAGGATTTATCGGAAGCTATCTGTATAACAAAAAAGTTGGCCTGTTGTCTGCCGCTCTTTTGGCCGTTAATCCGCTTCATGTCTGGATAAGCACACGTATACTAACCGACATACCACTTGTTTTCTTTATCTACCTATCCCTTTATTTTCTCATACGCCAAAAGAATATATTTTTTTATCTCTTTTCTTTTTTAAGCGTTGCTACGAAGTATCCGGCTGCAACAATATTCATTCTACCTTTTGTAAACAAAAAAACTATTTTAAAATCACCTCGGTCCTGGCTGATAATTTATTTATTGGTAATCAGCGGCATTATATTTTTTATAAGCTTTAGATCTAATTTTCAAATTCATTGGATATCTTATTTTTCAGGGTTTATTAGTTTTCCCGACTTTAGGGAGATTTACAAAGAAAGTATTTTCTTTATTGGTCCAGTTGTATTTATCTTCTTTTTAATCGGGGTAGGAACAGCCTTGAAGAATAAAGATTTATCTCCAATTCTTATGTGGGTTATCATATTTGGAACTGCCAGGTTTTTTTTGCCGTGGTTGGCTTTCAGGATTTCCCGTTATTCTCTTCCGCTTTATCCGGCGTTTCTTTTGTTTAGCGCTTATGGAGGGATTAAAAGTTTTGATTTTCTAAAAAACAAATTGCCGAAACGAACCATGTTCAATTCTTTAGTGTTCATCTCAATATTTTTATATATATTTTCAGTTTATACTATTAGAAGTTACACAGTTACAAATATTAATAGCCAAACATTCTTGGGATATAAAGAAGCGGGAAAATTCCTGATGACTCATAACAGTAATCCTACGATTTTAACCCCTTCTCCACGACAGATAAAATATTATGCACCGGAGTTTACCGTATATGATTTGAATCGAAACTTTACCGCCGATGATATGGCGCGGTTCGTAAAAGATAATAAAATTGATTTTATATCCATTGACAAATGGTCCCCGCACCAACCGGATTGGTGCAGAAATTATTCTTGGGATGGCCATGGATATCGGTTGGTATATGATCATAAAAATATTGCCATCTTTAAAGTAACGGGCTGAAAATATCTACCATATATTCAATTCGTAATTGGTTAATAAAGATAACTTCCTTGCTTGACAAATATATTTGCAATATGTT
>Ga0307423_1001418_pt1 | contig 14486 bp, 13 predicted proteins | sample SalMarWE160310MG_FD_202154 | JGI IMG/M metagenome (GOLD analysis project Ga0307423, IMG submission 202154) | Salt marsh sediment microbial communities from the Plum Island Ecosystem LTER, Massachusetts, United States - WE1603-10 | ecosystem: Environmental > Aquatic > Marine > Intertidal zone >...
CCTCGCGACGGCACAGCTCGGAAACCGAAACTTCACCCCTGAGGCCCTCCACCACGATCCGGATCTTTTCCTCGGGGCTAAATCGTCTCCTGGTCGACCGCCTTATCTCCCTAATGACGTTGCTCGCGCCCATCACTGGTCTCCTCTCCACTCAAGACCAGATTCCAGGAACCAAAACCTAATGGTCAACCTCTAACTTATTTTTCCCGTCCACCCTGTGCCACTTTTGCTGACGATGAACACCATGCCCTCCCCTTATTATCCTGGGGGCCCTATTTGTGTGCAGGGCCCTAGTAATCCGGCCTCAGGGCTCGCCGGATTGGAATTATCCTGCGCGCTACCCTGCGGTGACCCGTAAGGCTGCGAACCAGCAAAGTTCTGCCTCCTGGACAATTATAGCCAGGTTTGTTGAGTGTATTTTGAGAGCAGTGTTGGTGGGTTTTTCCTTTGCCGTCATCTAACGAATGATAAAAGTTCTCATTTGGCTTGCTTTATACTCACCATAACGTTAATTTAGGTAACAGGGCTATCCTATATTAGCGGTAGTTCTTATTTTAAGTTTGTTGGTGCTGCAATGAAACGGAAAGAACAAGGACATTACGTAACAGTCTCAACTGTTGGAGAGAAGGTACGGGCCTTTCTTCCTAACCCTCTGCCACCTCGTCCCGCCATCGACTGGACACCCGCATTGCGCAACAAGTTTGACCAGGCGCTTCTTGCATTGGGCCGTCTTGACAGTGTCTCCAAGCTTCTGCCGGAAACCTCTCTTTTCTTGTACATGTATGTCCGCAAGGAGGCAGTACTATCCTCCATGATCGAGGGAACGCAATCTTCGCTATCAGATCTCCTGTTGTTTGAGTTGGCCCAAGAGCCTGGTGTCCCGCTTGATGACGTTAAAGAAGTCAGCAACTATGTTGCTGCCCTTAACCATGGGTTGAAACGTTTGGCAAGTGGCTTCCCACTGTCACTTCGCCTGATAAAGGAGATCCACGAAGTTCTTTTAATTAATGGACGCGGCAATAACCAAACCCCTGGTGAGTTTCGCCGCAGCCAAAACTGGATCGGCGGAACCCGGCCAGGCAACGCTGTCTTTGTACCGCCCCCGGCCGCGAATGTTCATGAGTGCATGAGCGATCTAGAGATGTTCCTGCATGACAAGCCAGTGATAACGCCTGTGCTGCTTAAAACGGCCCTTTCACATGTTCAATTTGAGACGATCCATCCTTTTCTTGACGGCAACGGCCGTCTTGGCCGCCTGTTGATAACTCTATTATTATGCGAACACAAGGTACTGCACGAGCCTACACTCTATCTGAGCCTTTATTTCAAATCTCACCGTGAGCATTACTACAAGCTGCTCAATAATGTTCGCATAAATGGTGATTGGGAGGCTTGGTTGGACTTCTTTTCCGAAGCGGTCATTTTCACTGCTGAGCGTGCGGTAGAAACGGCCCAGCAGCTCCACGATTTGGCCAGCAAGGACAGAGATAAAATTAGCAGCCTTGGCCGGGCGGCGCCCTCCACCTTGGTAGTACACCGCTCACTGATGGAGCATCCCATCTCCACACCTGGCTGGTTGTCGGAAAAAACAAGTATAACTCCAGCCACGGTCAACAAGGCCCTGACGAATTTGGAGAGGCTCGGCATTATTCGTGAAATCACTGCCCGGAAGCGTAACCGCATTTATAGTTACACGGGGTATGTTGCGATCATGAGCCAGGGGACAGAACTTCCTGACAATTAGGCCCGCAGCAAAGATTGGCTTGGCCGCTTCTTCGAATTTGCCATTGACTCGATATACATTTTCTGAGGCTATCCAGCTGGCTTAGCCCACTTACTTTGTTATGAACCCGCCTCCGGACCGGCCCATGGTGCTTTCAGCGGCGAAATTCACCATCTCTTTGTTCAGCTTAGCCCCAGCCTCTTCCTCGGCCTTCTTGACTGCTTTTGCGAGTTCCCTCTGTGCGACGTCTTGCAGATCGAACTGTGAGCCGCCGTAAGAGTTCTTAAGGGACTCCAGAGCTCCTAGTCCAGCCGTGAGAGACTTGACCACGGAATCCACCCGCTCCTTGGAAAGTGCGCCGTAGGTGGCGTGTATGACCTTTTCCAGATCGTTCCTGGTCCTTTGCCTGGCCATATGCTGAGCCATGCGTTTCATAAAATTTTCAAAATATATTGGGCCCAGCTGGTTGTAAATAGCGGCCAGTTGGCTTGGGGTCATGACCATGTAGGCGGCGTCGCAAGACATGATGGAATCTTTGCTTGGTATGCCGTCATTGCTTTTGGCGCTGTCAACTATTGACTGCACGCATTCCAGGGCTTCCTTGTGGTGCTCTTCATAAAGGGCATAGGTGTGCTTGCGGACATCCTTGGGATCTGACTTTTGACCCTTCCAATCAGCGTTGCCGCCATCGCCGCCTATGATTAGCGTGGGCAAGAAGGCTCCGTACTCCTCGGCCTTTTCCTTTGCGTCATCTTCTGATTCGCCCTGTGCTTGGAACCAATGCTTCAGACCGCTCTTGGTAATGTTATAACTTCCGTCCTCTTCTCTATCCTGCTCGGGAAGGAATTCAAAGATGTCCATCTCCCGGCACTCTTCCATGGCGCTCAAGGTGTTGCCCTTGTCGTTCATGCATTGCTGCTGTTTTGATGTGTGATAGTCCTGCAATTTCTTGTCAACCAAACTTGTAATCGCCTGGCATTGTCCCGACCTGAATTTCACGATCTGATTGAGGATGTGCTTGAAGTGCTTTATGTAGCTGCAAAGGGTTGGAGAAAGGTAGCAGGTGATCAGAAGTGGCATCTGGGTAGCCAATCCCGCTGCGGCACTCTCAAAGCCACTTAAAATCCCCAGGGCCAAACGCCCGTGCGGGTTCGAGTCCCGCCCTAGGCACCAAATAATTTCAAATAGTTATAATTTATCAGGTCCCCTCATGTATTGCGGAAAATGGCTACCACGCAGCAAAGGTTTATATGTACGGCAGCGACGTAGCCGTAACCTATACCAAATAGAAAGCATTTGACCGCGGGTCCGGGGCGCTGGCGCGCCATTAAGCATTACGAAGGCCAATGGTTTTCCTTGGTACCAGGTGGAAACCCCGCCGGGCGGAAAGCGCGGCTGGCTTAATGCCTTTTGGGGCGGTGAGCGCCGCATGGCCACCAGGCCCAGCTCGGAGCTAACACCTGATTAGACTTTTACATAGTTTTCTGTCTTTCCGGCGGCTAAATCCTTTAGAAATTGGCGGAGTCGGTCTGGATCTGCCATATAAACACCCCCTACCTTCCTCATCGGCATCTTTGGATACTCCTTCAACCAGCGCAGGAGTATCGACGGGGCCGTGTTGGCAAAATCGGAAATTGCATTCATGCCCTTCAACACATCCGCCGTGGTCTTGACTCCCTCGTTCTTGGCTACCATCTGCTATAGCTCCTTGTGATGGATTGTGGTTCGTGGTCCGGTTCTTCTGTCTCGGGCTCCAAAAAGGCGATGCCCGCCATGTCATAGGCCACCAGGTGGCCCACTTCGCAGTCCAGGTAATGGTTGGCCCGGTGGGGGATCTTCTCCCAGATGCCTTTATCGTTGCGCCGTTCGGACACCATCTGGCGGGCATAGTCGTTAAGCGCGCCGGGCTGGTCGTCCTTCAGGTCGCTGTGCAGCATCCAGGTTAATTTTATTGCGCTATGTTACAAAGCTGAAAGGCTAATGGTTTATTCTCATATGTAGGATACCCCGCAATCACCTTGCCAAACTCTTTTGCAAAAGGTGAAACCAAATTCCGGGAAGACATCACATCCAGACAGCTTGACTTTGATCACTATTGTTGCTACTAAACCAGCAAATAACTGCCGGGCAGGGAATCCCGTGAAAATCGGGAGCGGGCCCGCCGCTGTAAACGGGGACCAGAGCCGCTATCCGCCACTAGCCGTCAGGCTGGGAAGGCGCGGCCGACGGGTTGATCCGTAAGCCAGAATATCTGCAGGCCGTTATTAATGTTTGGGCATCTCCGAGGACCGGGAAGCCGCAACAAAGCCATGGCTTGCGATTAGCGCTCCACCGGACTCGTGATTGAGTCCGGTTTTCTTTTTTATGCACCGGAGCATCAGAGGCAGATGGTTTATCCTTTTGCAGCAATTGTGGGCCAAGAGCAGATGAAACTGGCCTTGCTGTTGAATGCTATTGATCCGCTTATAGGCGGCGTGTTGATTCGCGGCCAAAAAGGCACGGCCAAATCCACCGCAGTGCGCGGCTTGGCCCACTTGCTGCCTGCCCAGTCCGTGGTGCGGGATTGCCTCTGCGCCTGCGACCCTTCCCATCCCGAGAGCTTCTGCCCCGATTGCCTGCGCCTTTCAGAGGCAGGAACAGACTTGCCCCAGACCCAAAGAAGCACTCCTGTAATCGAGTTGCCTCTCAACGCCACGGAAGACATGGTGCTGGGCAGTTTTGATTTTGAGAAGGCTCTGCAAAAAGGCGCCCGAGTCTTCCAGCCCGGCTTGTTGGCCAAGGCCCACCGAGGGTTTCTATACGTGGACGAGGTCAATCTGTTGGTGGATCATCTGGTGGACGTGATCATGGATGCAGCAGGCAGCGGCATGAATATAGTGGAACGCGAAGGCATCAGCTTTCAGCATGCCTCCCGTTTCGCCTTGGTGGGAACCATGAATCCCGAAGAAGGCGAACTGCGACCCCAGCTGCTGGACCGCTTCGGCCTATGTGTAGCGGTGGAGGGCGAACAGGATATTGAGACCCGTGCACAACTCTTGGAGCAAAGAGAAAAATTTGACGCTGACCAGGCCGCGCACGCAGAGTCCTGCCGGACAGCGAGCCAGTCGATCTCCGAGGCCATCACAGCTGCGGGTAGCGCCCTGGTTGAAGTTGTAATAGAAAGTCACATCCGCTCATTCATCAGCAATTTGTGCCTGGAAAACAATGTGGCCGGTCACCGGGCTGATTTGGTCTTACAAAGGGCCGCCAGGGCGTTAGCTGCCTATGAGGGGCGGACTAAAGTCAGCGAAGAAGATGTGGCGCGCATCGCACCAATGGTTTTTCTGCACCGCAGGCGCGAAGCTCAAAGCCCGCCGCCCCCCCCGCCGCCGCAAAGCCAGCTCCAGTCCGAACAGGACAATCCCAGGGATGATGAAACCAGCGATCCCCGGGAATCCCAGCCACCGCCCAGCCAACATGACTCGGATAGTCAACCTGAAAATCAAGATTCACCTGACAACTCCGATTCCGACCAGACCAATACAGCCGATATGGGCGCTGAGCAGGATGCGGTTTTTTCCATTGGCGACACCTTCAAAGTGCGCAGCATACAGAGCGCGCAGGACCGCAAACTGCGCACCGGCTCGGGTCGCCGCTCCATCAGCCGCAGCTCAACACGCAGGGGGCGCTATTCGCGCAGCGCCATGAGCGGCGCCAACAACGATCTGGCCTTGGACGCCACCGTGCGGGCCGCGGCAATTCATCAGGTGCACCGGCCCGAGCGGCGCGGCATGGCCTTGGCCATTGAACGGGTGGATTGGCGCTTCAAGATCCGCGAAACCAGGATGAGCAACTTCCTGCTCTTTGTGGTGGACGCCTCGGGCTCCATGGGGGCCCAGGCCCGCATGGTGGCGGTAAAGGGCGCGGTTATGTCCCTGCTGCTGGATGCCTATCAAAAGCGCGACAAGATCGCCATGATCAGCTTCCGGGGCGATGATGCGGAACTGATTCTGCCGCCCACCTCCAGCATAGAAACCTCGGCGCGGCTGTTGGCCGAGCTGCCGGTGGGCGGCCGCACTCCCCTGGCCGAAGGCATAAAAACCGCTCAGCACGAACTACTGCGCCAACTGCGCCGCGAGCCTGAATGCAGGCCCATTGCGCTTTTGGTGACCGACGGCAAGGCAAACTCAAGCCAGTCAGGGGGTAGCCCTTGGTCACATGCTCTTAAGTGCGCCGCCTTGGCTGGGGCTGACCAGCGCGTCCGCTGGGTGGTGGTGGATACCGAAGCCAAGGGCGGCATGTCTTTGGGCCTGGCCCGGCAATTGGCCGGAAGCCTGAACGCGGAATACTTTGAAACCGAACAACTTAAAGCTCGAGAACTGATCGATCTAGTGCGGAGCTGAATCGCATGAATACAACTTATCCTTTTGCGGCCATCGTGGGCCAAGACCGTATGAAGCTGGCCCTGGTTTTGAACGTGATCAATCCGCTACTATCCGGCGTTTTGATCCGGGGAGAAAAGGGAACCGGCAAGTCCACCGCCTGCCGGGCCCTGGCCGAGGTGCTGCCTGAGATCGAGGTGCTCAAGGACTCGGCCTTTATGCTCTCGCCCGAAGAAGTTTCCTCCGGCTTCTGGCAGCATTGCCATAACGGCACCCAAGCCCAATATGACTTACGCAAGGTCTCGGTGGTGGAGTTGCCGGTGGGAGCCACAGAGGACCGGGTGGTGGGCACCCTGGATTTGGAGCAGGCCCTGACCAAGGGCGAAAAGCGGTTCGAGCCGGGTTTATTGGCCAGGGCTCACCGCGGCTTTCTGTATGTGGATGAGGTCAACCTGCTGGACGATCATGTGGTTGATCTTCTGTTGGACTCGGCCGCCATGGGGGTGAACTCGGTGGAGCGCGAGGGCGTGAGCTTCACCCATCCGGCCAGGTTCACCCTGGTGGGCACCATGAATCCGGAAGAAGGCGAGTTGCGGCCCCAACTGCTGGATCGTTTCGGCTTGTGTGTCAATGTGGCGGGCATCAACGATCCCGGGCAAAGGGTCGAGGTCATGGAGCGCCGCGCAGCCTTTGACCAGGACGGCGAGGCTTTTACCCAAAAGTGGCAAGAGGAATCAGCTGAACTGGCCGACAAGATCATCAGGGCCAAGGAACTGTTGCCCTCGGTTGAGGCTGACCGGGAAATACTGACGGCCATTGCCCGACTCTGCATAGAGACGGGTATTGACGGGCACCGGGGGGATATCATAATCCTGAAGACCGCCAAGACCTTGGCCGCCTGGCAAGGCAGAACCCAAGTGGAAGCGCAGGATGTGGATATTGCGGCTGAATTGGCCTTGCCCCACAGAATGCGCAGGCAACCATTCAGTGAAATGGGATCGGCTCCCATAGGCGCTATAGGGTAATATTCCTAGGCATAGCAGGCTAAATGATTGACATAGACTTGCATTGTTGATATTGCTTTATTCGAAATATTCAGGGGCAAGCGCCTGAGAAGGCCTTGAGGGAAGCCGGTGAAAGTCCGGCGTGGTCCCGCCGCTGTAACCGGGGACGAAAGCCGCATATAAGCCACTGCCGTTAATGGAAACGGTGGGAAGGCGCGGCAAATAGGATGATCCGGAAGCCAGAAGACCTGCCTGCTCCTTAAAAGCCGCTAGCGCCGGGTTATGCGTAGTGGCGGCTGGCCAGGGGTCAAGTAAGCTGGGTGCAGTCCCTCGGTTCAATTGAACCGGGGGATTTTTATTTTGGCGGGACGCATCAAAGCGCTATGCATCGGAGGCACGGGCAGCGGCTCCGGCAAGACCACCCTGACCTTGGCCCTGCTTGCCGCCTTGCGCCGCCGCGGCCTGGTGGCGCAGCCTTTCAAGATCGGTCCCGACTTCATTGATCCGGGTCACCATCACGCAGCCTCGGGACGCCCATCCCACAATCTGGACACCTGGATGCTCCGGCCCGAGGAGAACCAGGCTATATTCCATCGCTATGCCGCTGACGCCGATATAGCCGTGGTGGAAGGCGTCATGGGCATTTTCGACGGCCTGGGCCCGCAAGATGAGACCGGGTCCACCGCCCATTTGGCCAAGCTTCTGGGCATACCAGCGCTACTCACCGTCCACGCCAAGGGCATGGCACGCAGCATCGCTGCCCTGGCCTCGGGTTTTCAGAATTTCGATCCCGCTCTCAAATGGGCTGGCGCAATCGCTAATAAATGCGGCAGCGCCGGTCACATTGAAATCCTGCGCCAGGCAATGGCGGGCAATGGGACCATGCCGCTTTTAGGCGGTTTGATCCGTGATGACGACATAGCCATGCCGGAGCGGCACCTGGGTTTGATCACAGCTGACGAAGGCCGGTTGAACGAGGATGCGCTGAAACGCCTGGCTGATCTGGCGGAGCAGGGTCTGGACCTGGACCAGGCGCTGAATGATTTACCCAGCCTTCAAACGCAGCCCCCAAATGATGAAGCTTCCAAACAGGCGGATGTCCGCATCGGCGTAGCTCGGGATCAAGCCTTTTGCTTTTACTACGAAGAAAACCTGCGTCGCTTGCGCGAGGCTAGGGCGGAGTTAGTTTTCTTCTCACCGCTTCGTGACAAATGCCTGCCAGCGGGACTTGACGGTTTGTATCTGGGCGGCGGCTATCCCGAGCTCTTCGCCAAGGGGCTATCGCAAAATCAGAGCATGCTGGAAGATATCGCCGTGTCTTCCGAGTACGGCATGCCGGTGTTTGCCGAATGCGGTGGCATGATCTACCTGGGCCGGGCCGTGACTGATTTGGAAGGCGTCAAATGGCCTTTGTGCGGCGTACTGCCCATCGAGACCGGCATGAACCGCAAGCTGCGCAAACTGGGTTACCGTGAGGCGGTTTTTACAGGTGACACTCCCTTGGGCCCCAAGGGAACCAAGGCCCGGGGCCATGAATTTCACTACTCGGAAATAAGCGCCGATCACGGCGGCTCTGAAAAGGGCGTTTTCCAACTGCGGGGTCAGGGGAGGGGAGGCGATGCTGACCTTGGCCCGGCCGGATTCCGCGTGGCCAACACCGTGGCCAGCTACATGCATTTTCACTTTGGGAGCAACCATCAATTGGCAGACAACTTTGTGGATTTTTGTAGGAGTGCGGGCTGATGAACGGACAAGCTTGGAATTTGAAACCGGATGATATAGAGACCCGCAGCCTGGCCATTATCGACGACGAGGCTGGCGAGCATGGCTGGCCGCCCAGAGAATGGGCCATATTGCGGCGCATGATCCACACCACTGCTGATTTTGAGTGGGCCAAGATCACCCTGTTCCAGGACCAGGCCATCGAAAGCGTGCTAAAGGCGTTCTCCCGGGAATTCACCATATTCACCGACACCCAGATGGCCAGGATGGGCATCTCCCCCCGGCGGATCGAGGCATTGGGCGGAGATGTGCGCTGCTTCATGGGTGATGAAGTGGCTAGTGCACGCGCCGCCAAGAACAACACCACCCGGGCGGTGGCCGCCATGGACTTGGCTGTGGACATGGATCCAGAGGCGGTTTTTGTTATCGGCAACGCGCCCACCGCGCTGCTGCGCCTTTTGGAGCATTGCTCCTCGGGCAAGGCCAGGCCGCAACTGGTGGTGGGCCTGCCAGTCGGGTTTGTCAACGCAGCCGAAGCTAAAGCGTCCCTGGCGCAAACCGATCTGCCTTTCATCACCGCCAAGGGCCGCAAGGGCGGTTCGGCAATTGCCGCCAGCGTGATCAACGCCCTGGCCATTATGGCCTTGGAGAACCGGCAATGAGCGGCCATAAGAGCGGCATATTGTATGGCGTGGGCGTGGGGCCGGGCGATCCTGAACTGCTTACCCTGAAAGCGCTAAAGGTGCTCAGGGAAGTGGACGTGGTGTTCGCGGCCAGCTCGCCCAAAAACGGCTACAGCCTGGCCTTGAACACGGTGAAGGATCTTTTGCCGACAAAAACCCGGGTGGCCAAGCTGCCTTTTCCCATGACCAGCGACGCCGGGGTTTTGCAAAAGGCATGGCAGGAAAACGCAAGCGCCGTGCGGGACGCGCTGGACCAGGGCCAGGACGCCGCTTTCATCACCATCGGCGATCCCCTGACCTATAGCACCTACGGCTACTTGCTGAAGACTCTCAGCCAAAATGGCTGCGGGGTCAAGGCTGTCACCGTGCCGGGGATCACCGCCTATCACGCCGCCGCCGCCAGGCTGAACAAGCCCCTGGTGGAAAGCAACGAGTCCCTGGTGGTGGTGAGCGGGGTGGGCGACCCGGAGTCGATCAGACGGCTTGCCGGCTTCAGCGAGAACATCGTCATCATGAAAGCCTACCGCCGGTTCGACAGCATCATCGACACAGTGGAAAGCCTGCCCAAGGCATGCTCGGTTTCAGCGGTTTCGCAGATCGGCTTGCCCGAGGAGCGAGTTACTCAGGATGCTACCCGATTAAAGGGCGATAAAATGCCTTATCTCACGCTTTGCGTTGTGAAGCGGAAAAAGGACGGGGAGGAGTGAAACCGTGGCGCGGCGCAGGCTCAAAAGCGGATTCACCACGGGCACTGCCGCGGCGGCGGCGGCCAAGGCGGCCGTGATGCTTGCTTTTGGTCACAAATTGGAACAGGTGGATGTGAGCCTGCCGGACGGCGGCAGCTTGCAAATACCGGTGGTCTGGTCGAGGTGCGTGGGAAAAGGCGTTTGCCGGGCAATGGTGATCAAGGATGCGGGCGACGATCCGGACGTCACCAACAAGGCCAGAATATCGGCTGAAGTGGAACTCAAACCGGCACTAAGCGGACAAGGCGCCTTGCAGATATGCGGAGGCGAGGGAGTGGGTCTGGTCACCAAGCCCGGCCTGCCCCTGGAGCCGGGCAACGCAGCCATCAATCCGGTTCCCCGTGAAATGATCGGCAGGTCCGTACGCCAGGCCCTGGGCTGGGCTGCGCCGGAAGAAGAATACAAAGTCAAGGTGACCATAAGCGTGGAAAAAGGTGAATCCCTGGCCCAGCGCACGCTGAACCCCAGGCTGGGCATTTTGGGCGGCATCTCCATTCTGGGCACCACCGGCAGGGTGAAGCCGTTCAGCCATGAAGCCTATACCGAGACCATCGATCTAGGGCTTTCGGTGGCCAAGGCCGAAGGGCTCGAAGAGGCGGTGCTGACCACCGGCGGCAAGAGCGAAAAAAGGGCCATGGCCCTGCGCCATGATTTGCCTGAAACGGCTTTTATCCAGATAGCCGATTATTTTGCATACGCGCTTAAGGCTTGCGCCGGGGCGGGCTTTAAAAAGGTCGGCCTGGTTTCCTTTTTCGGCAAGGCAGTAAAGCAGGCGGCCGGCTTGGAATACACCCACGCCCACCAGGCGGCCATGGATTTGCCCCTTTTAGCCCAATGGCTGCAGGCGGCCGGCTTGAAGCAGCGCATAGATTCCGAGATAGCCGGGGCCAACACTGCGCGTCAGGCGCTGGATATTCTGCGCAATGAAGATCTGATGAAACTGGTGCCGGAGGTGGGCCGCCGCATGCTGAGATCCGCCAGCAGGTTTGCCGGGCCTGCCTTGGATGTCTGGGCCGTGATTCTGGACTATGAAGGAACCGTGCTTTATAGCGGCAGCAAACCGGGAAAGGCCCAATGAAACAGGTTCAGGTCATAGGCTTGGGCCTGGGACCACAGGACGTGACTCCCCGCGCGGCTGAAGCCATTGAACAAGCCGAAGTGCTGGCCGGCGGGAAACGCTTGCTGGATTGGCTGCCGCAGCACACCGGCGTTCGCCTGGAATTGTCGGGCAATTTTAACGCCTGGCTGGACGAGGTGGCTGCTATGGCTAGGGACAAGAAAGTGGCGGTATTGGCCTCGGGCGACCCTAGCTTTTTTGGGGTGGCTAAGGCGGTGGTGGGACGTTTGGGTTCTGACCACGTATCGGTCCTGCCCAATGTAAGCGCCATGCAAGCCGCCTGCGCCAAGTTGAATTTGCCCTGGGGAAACGCAGGCCATGTTTCGCTGCACGCTGAGGACGGTAGGGGCTGGCAAAGGCTGTGGCAGGCCATGGCGCAGACGGATCTGGTGAGCGTCTACACCCGGCCAGACGCCGGGCCAGCCGAGATTGCGGCCATGCTCACAGAGCGGGGCCTGCGAAATTGGCGCATGCATGTGCTGGAAAATCTGGGCGCTGATGACGAGCATGTGAGCTGTCATGAGACCAAAGACGCCGCTGATAAAGATTTCTCCGCTCTCAGCGTGGTGCTGCTGGAAAGCACTGCCCCAATAGAACCGTCGAAAATTGGTGCCCATGAAGACAATTACCAACATGAAAAAAGCCTGATCACCAAGGCCGAGGTGCGCGCTGTGGCCCTGGCCAAGCTGGAGCTTGGGCCCGGCATGACTTTGTGGGATATAGGCGCGGGCAGCGGTTCTTTGGGCATAGAGGCCAGCCTGCTGATTCCTGGCGGGCGGGTTGTTGCCGTGGAGCAGCATGGCGAGCGGTTGAAGATGATTAAAGCGAATCGCGCCAAATTCGGCGCGGGCATGCTGGAAATAGTGCAAGGCAAGGCTCCCGAGGCTCTGGCTGATCTGCCCGCGCCGCAGCGGATTTTCATCGGAGGCGGCGGCAGAGACGTAGCTGAAATCGTACGAGTAGCGGTGAACCGGTTGCAGGCTGGCGGGATCATCGTGGCTAGCGCGGTCTTGCTTGAAAGCATGCGATCGGCAGGCGTCGCCATGGAAGATGCCGGTCTGACCGTTGACCAGACACTTATCCAAGTAAGCAGAAGCAGTGAGGTGGCTGGTCAAACCATGATGAAGGCTTTAAACCCCGTGTGGCTGATTAGAGGCCGGAAACAGGCGGGAGATGGCCCCAATGGATGAGCCTCGCAAAAATCCCGTGACCTTTGTGGGAGCCGGACCAGGCGATCCTGATCTGATTACGGTGGCTGGCCGCGATGCTCTGGAAAGGGCCGATCTAGTGGTCTATGCCGGCTCCCTGGTCAGTGAAGAGATGATTAGGTGGTGCCAGTCCCATTGCCGCACGGTAAGCAGCGCGGGACTAAATCTTGACGAGATCATCCAAAACATGGCCGATGCTCACGGCAAGGGCCAAAGAGTGGTGCGCCTGCAAACCGGCGACATCAGCCTGTATGGGGCTTTGCCGGAGCAGATAGCCGAGTTGACCAAGCTGGAAATCCCCTGGCGCATCATACCCGGTGTGACAGCAGCCTTCGGCGCGGCCGCCGCCTTGGGGCTCAGCTTCACTTTGCCTGAATCATGTCAGAGCTTAATCTTCACCAGAATCAGCGGGCGCACGCCCATGCCTGAGGGTGAAAGCCTGGCCTCCATGGCGGACCATGGCTGCAGCCTGGCCATTTATCTTTCCGCCGCGCTCGGCGCAGAAGTGTCCCGCACCTTGTCCGAGGCCTATGGTCCCGGAAGCCCCATTGCAGTGGTGCAGCGGGCCACCTGGCCCGATGAACGAATCGTATGGACAACCGCGGGAAGCTTGGCCAAGGACCTGGCCAAGGTTGGAATAAAACGGCAGGCCTTGATACTGGCCGGACCAGCGGTTGCGGCCATGCAGGCGGGCTATAGCAAGGGCCGCAAGTCCAAGCTCTATGACCAAGCCTTTCGCCACGGGTGGCGCAAGGACGCCTCTGGGGAGCAGGACAAATGACAACCAGGACGCATACCACCGCACTCTATGCGCTTGGCGCGCCCGGGGCTGAGTTGTGCCGCAGGCTTGCCTCCCAGCTGCAAGGAGCGGAAGTCTTTCTGCCCGCGCGCCACGCGCGTCAGGACTTGGCTGAAAACACCTTTGAGTCACTTCATGCCGCCTTGGCTGAAAACTTCAGGCGCTATTCCGGCCATGTACTGGTGTGCGCGGCTGGTATGGCAATCCGCTGCTTTGCGTCGCTCATGCAAGGTAAAGCCGAAGACCCTGCCGTGGTGGTGCTGGACCAGCACGGCAAATACGCTGTGAGCCTCTTGTCAGGGCATTTGGGCGGCGCCAACGACTTGGCCCGTCAAGTGGCCCAGGAGTTGGGCGGCCGGGCGGTGATCACCACCGCCACCGACAACCTGGGCCTGCCCAGCTTGGAGATGGAAGCGCAACGGTTGGGCCTGCAGGTGGATAATCTGAGCGCCCTGGCTGCCGTGAGCGGAGCCTTGGTGGATGGCCGCAAGGTTGCGCTGTGCGACCCCGGCGGCTGGCTGAGTCCAGTGGCCAGTGATTATCCAGACCTGTTCAGATCAATCGAACCTGATCAAGCGGAAGGCATGACCCAGGAGCCCGTGGTTTGGGTTGCCTGGCAAAACCTGCCCAAGCGCGAGGGGTGGCTGGTTCTGCGACCCCGCTGCCTTGCCCTGGGCATGGGCTGCAACCGTTCCACCAGCGCTGCCGAGTTATTGGATTTGGCCGATGAAGCCCTGAGCAGGGCGGGCGCGGCGAAGAGCTGTCTGAAAACTCTTGCCAGCGCAGAGGCCAAACGCGATGAGCCGGGGCTCTTGGCAGCGGCCCGCTCCTTAGGCGTGGAGCCGGTTTTTTATGCTCACGGCGAGTTGGCCCAGGTCCAGGTGCCCAACCCATCGGAGGCAGCCATGCGATGTCTGGGCACGGCCAGCGTTTGCGAGGCTGCGGCAATTCTGGCCTCAAATAACGGAAAGCTGATCCTCAACAAAATTAGAAGCAAGAACGCTACGGCGGCGGTGGCAGTGATATGAGCGGAAAACTCTACATCGTGGGATTGGGGCCTGGCGGAGAGGTTCACATGACGGTGCGCGCCCTCCAGGTCTTGCAGGAGGCCCAGGTGGTAGCC
>Ga0307423_1001419_pt1 | contig 14478 bp, 12 predicted proteins | sample SalMarWE160310MG_FD_202154 | JGI IMG/M metagenome (GOLD analysis project Ga0307423, IMG submission 202154) | Salt marsh sediment microbial communities from the Plum Island Ecosystem LTER, Massachusetts, United States - WE1603-10 | ecosystem: Environmental > Aquatic > Marine > Intertidal zone >...
GCGGTCTCCGCCTGCCTTCATCGAGGGAATCCTTCCGTGTAGAGGAAATCCCGCGAAAATCCAAGCCTCATCTCGAGCGGGCGGTCCCGGCAGGGAATTCGCCCCCCCCAGGGCCGCTCCCCGGGACTACCGGGAATCGGGCTCGGCCGGCCACCCACCCGATCCGCGCCAGGGCTTCCTCGGCTGCCTCCTCGGCGGGCTGGTAGATCGCCACGGCAGAGGTCTCGCCGGCCTCGATCTCGAGGTCCCGGAACATGGGCTCCCAGCGCTCGCCGCGCTTCACGGCCAGCACGATGAAGAGGCCGGCGCCGTCGGCTGCGGTCGCCCGGCTCTCTTCGGGGGCGGGGGCTTTTTCTCCCGCCTCGACTGCGTCTCTGGGCTCCAGATGACAGAATGTCCGGACTGCGACGTCGCCGTGGCGGAAGCGCACGTGCCAGCGTTCCACGTCCTTGGGTCCGTCGAAGAGAATGCGGCTCTCCTGCTTTGCGACGATCCGGGAGGTGACTTCGCCGCTCCCCAGGTTCACCGCGACGTAGCCGTCGCGGACACCGAACTCGTCGCGGGCTTCGCCCACGAAGTGGCTGTTCACCTCGTTGTTGGCGGTGAGTCCGATCACCGCTCTCGCCCGCTCCAGGCGCATGCGCGCGAGCGTGCGCATCTCCAGGACGTTGCCGTAGACGACGGGGAAGCCGGAGGTAAAGGAGTCGATGCCGGGGGTGAGAACGACCTCGAGCGTGACCACCGCCACGATGGCGCCAATGGGATCGATGAGCACGCCCTCGGCCTCGAGCACGGTGGCCAGTCTCGGGCGCAGCGGGACGTTCCGCAGCAGGGGCCGGATCACCGTGGGGCCGGTGACGATCACCAGGGTTCCGAACAGGATCGAAAGTCTCGGTGACCAGCCCATGATCGATCCGGCCGCGAGAGCACCTCCCGCAGCGGTGACCAGGGCCCCGACGGTGACGAGTCTCCGAATCGCGGATCCCTCCCGGCCCAGCCGGCGAAGGTCGAGATTCAGACCGCCCTCGAAGAGGATCACGGCGACGGCCAGGGAGACGAGGGAGAAGAGACCCTCGCCGAGCGATCGCGGATGGATCAGCCCCAGCCCGTCGGGTCCCAAAATGATCCCCGCCGCCAGCAGCGGCACGATGCTGGGAGCCCGGAGATGACCGGCGATGAGCTGGGCGACCACGCCGGCAGCCAGGGCGAGGGCGAAGGTCAAGCTTGGAGCGGTCGGTTCGATTGGTGAGGCAACCTATCACTCCTGCGGGACGGGTTTCCTCCCCCCGAAGTAGAATGGGCCCGTGGACGTCGCCCGTTTCCTGACCGAGCTGGTCCTGCTGATCGCCTTCGCCGCCGCTGGCGTCGCGCTCTTCGAGCGTCTTCGCCTTCCCTCCATCGCCGGCTTCCTGGTGATGGGTGCGCTGGTCGGACCCGGGGGCGTCGGCCTGATCTCCGATCCGGAGGAGGTCCGCACCCTGGCAGAGTTCGGCGTGGTCTTCCTGCTCTTCGAGATCGCCCTCGAGCTTCCCGTCGAACGACTCTGGCGCGTCTGGAGGGTTTCCCTGCTTGCGGGTGGGCTCCAGGTGAGCCTCACCGTGACCCTGGTCGCCGCCGGCGCCTCGCTTCTCGGCGTCTCATCTCGCACCTCGCTGGTCCTGGGCCTGCTGGTGGCCATGTCGAGCACCGCCCTGGTCATGCGCCTTCTGTCCGAACGGGGGGAGATCGACGCACCGCACGGTCAGCTCAGCGTCGGCATCCTCCTGCTCCAGGACATCTGCATCGTCTTCTTCCTGCTGGCAATTCCCCTTCTCGCCGGGGAGACGCCCGCCTCCGCCTTCCCCTTCGTCATGGCCCTGATCCGCGCCGTCGCCGCCTTGGCGGTCTTCTTCGTGGTCGCGCGCTTTCTCCTGCCCCGCGTCCTCGAGAGAGTGGCGCAGCTGCGCTCCCAGGAGCTCTTCAGCATGATCGCCGTGCTGGTGGTGGTGGGTGCTGCCGTCTCCGCCGAGCGAATCGGGCTCACGCTGGCGGTCGGTGCCTTCCTGGCCGGGCTCGCGGTCAACTCGACGCCCTACGGTCATCAGCTCTTTGCCGAGCTGATTCCACTCCGCGGCGTGCTGCTCGGCGTCTTCTTCACCGCAGTGGGAATGCTCTTCGATGCCGGAACCGCGCTCGAGCAGGCGACCGGCGTGCTCCTCTTCGCGTCCGCCGCCATCTTTCTGAAGGCCGGGATCATCGTCGCCGTGGTCGCGCTGGTGCTTCGCCAGGGGCTCCGTCTGGGGATACTGTCGGGTTTCTCCCTCGCCCAGACCGGTGAGTTCTCCTTCATCCTGGCGGCAGTGGCGGCGTCTTCCGGACTCCTCGACGACGGGCTTCAACAGGTCTTCATCGCGGGCTCCGTGCTCTCCCTGATCGCGACCCCTTTCCTGGTGCGCGCCGCTCCGGTGGTCGCGGCGCGGCTGACCCGCAGCGCTCCGCCGAGACACCGGGGGGAGGATGAGGTGCGGCTCTCGGGTCACGCCGTGCTGGTCGGCTTCGGCCTGGCGGGACGCAACGTGGCCCGGGTGCTCCGATCGCTGGAGATCCCCTACGTGGCCGTCGAGGCCAACGCGGCGGCGGTGCGGGAGGCGCGGGCTCGAGGCGAGGAGGTGATCTACGGGGACGCCACCCGCTCGGTGCTCCTCCAGCGGGTCGGGATCGCCCGGGCGAAGCTGATCGCCGTGGCGATCACGGATCCCACAGCCACCCGACAGGTGGTGCACCTCGCCCGCTCTCTCAATCCCGAGGCCACGATCCTGGCGCGCACGCGTTACGTCCTGGACGTGGATCCTCTTCACCTGGCCGGCGCCAACGTGGTCGTGGCCGAGGAGCTGGAGAGCACCATCGATCTCGTCTCCGAGACGCTGCGCATCTTCGGGATTGCCGAGGGTGCCGTCGAGCGCTTCACCGCCGAGCTTCGGGACGAGGGCTACGAGATGCTTCGGACTCCCACGGGGCTGGCGCTCGATCCCTGGCTCACCGAGCTGCTCGAGCAGGTCTCGACGGAGTGGCTCGAGGTTCCCGAGAGCTTCGAGGGTGAGGCGAGCCTGGCCGATCTGGAGTTCCGCGCCGCCACCGGCACCAGCGTCCTGGCAGTCGATCGGGGAGGCACGACGAGCTCGAGCCCCCCGCCGTCCTTCCCGATCCGCGCCGGAGATCGGCTGCTGGTCTTCGGAGGCTCCGAGAAGGTGGCTCGCGCCCGCGACCTCCTCGGAATCCGCGCGAGCCAATCAGGGTGACGCCTAGAAGGCGATTTCCCTGGCGCGATTCATCCCACCGCATCACTGTTTCAGAGCGCGCGGCAGACTGCCGATGTGTATTCGCAAGAGGAGAGGGCCGATGGGATTCTTGATCCTTCTGATCGTCGTGGGAGGCGTGGTCTTCTACGTCGTTTCGCTCTACAACGGGCTGGTGAAGCTCCGCAACGGAGCCGAGAGCGCCTGGAGCGACATCGATGTTCAGCTCAAGCGCCGCTACGAGCTGATTCCCAATCTGGTGGAGACGGTCAAGGGCTACGCCCAGCACGAGCAGAGCACCTTTACGAAGGTGACGAATGCGCGCTCCCAGGCGATGCAGGCCAGCGGACCCGAGGCGAAGGCAGCGGCTGAAGGGAATCTCACGCGGGTGCTGAAGAGCCTGTTCGCGGTGGCCGAGGCCTATCCCGAGCTTCGCGCCAACCAGAACTTCCTCTCGCTGCAGGAAGAGCTCTCGAGTCTGGAGAATGCGATCCAGAGTGCGCGTCGGTACTACAACGCGGTGGTGCGCGATCTCAACACCCGCTGCGAGGCCTTCCCGAGCAACCTGGTGGCATCCAATTTCGGCTTCGAGAAGAAGGAGTACTTCGAGCTCGACGCGCCCGAGGAACGCACCGCTCCTTCGGTCAGCTTCGGCTCCTGAGATGCGACGCCTGGTCCAGCTGATCCTCGCGGTCCTGGCCGTCTCGATCCCCGCCGCGGCCGTCGGCGAGACGATTCGTCTGTTCGCGACGGAGATTCATCTCGAGACCGAGGATGCCTTCACGGTCGAGGAGAGAATCACATACGACTTTGGTCAGCAGCGTCGCCACGGGATCTTCCGCGAAATCCCCATACGCTACGGCCGCGGCCGGGCTGCAGACTACCGGATCTCCCTCGACGTGCAGTCGGTCACGGACGAGAGCGGCATCGCCTGGCCCTACCAGACGTCGACCAGCGGAAGGAATCTGCGCATCCGCATCGGTGATCCGGACCGCGAGGTCGCGGGAACGCAGACCTACGCGATCCGTTACCGCGTCGAACGGGGCATCCTCTACTTCGACGATCACGACGAGCTCTACTGGAACGTGACCGGGACCGATTGGCCCGTTCCGATCGACCGCGCCGAGGCGATGGTCTTCCTCCCGGAGGGGGCGCCCCTCGAGCTGATGAAGTTCAGGTGTTTCACCGGGCCGATGGGCGCTGTCGGCTCCGACTGTGCGGAGCGGGCGTCCATTGGCGTGGTCTCGTTCGAGACGAATCGCCCGCTCCGCGGAAACGAGGGGCTCACCATCGTGGTCTGGCTTCCCAAGGGTGTCCTCACCGAGCCGACCGCGCTCGAGAGGCTTCTCTCCCGGCTGGGCGACTACCTGAGTCTCTGGGTGCTGCTGCCCCTCGGAACCCTCGTGGCCCTGTCGTACCTGTGGCGCAGCCGCGGTCGGGATCCTGGCGGAAGAGACGCCATCCCGGTCGCCTACCAGCCTCCGGAAGGCATGACTCCCGCCGAGCTGGGTACGATCGTGGACGAGCAGGTCGACATCGAGGACATCACTTCGTCGATCCTCGACCTCGCGGTGCGGGGGTTTCTGGAGATCGAAGAGCTGGAGGCCACGAAGTTCCTGTTCTTCTCCGATCGCGATTTCGCCCTGGTCAAGAAGAGGGAGCCCGATCCGAGCCTCCGGCCCCACGAGCGGCTGCTGCTCTCCCACCTGTTCGCGACGGGGAGCCGGGTGACGATCTCATCCCTCAGGGAGAAGTTCTACAAGCACCTCCCGGAGGTCAGGAGTTCCCTGTATCAGCAGCTGAGCGGGGCTCGGGGCTATTTCCCGGTGTCACCGGATCGGGTGCGCAAGGGCTACGCAGTCGCTGGAGGAATCCTCCTGGGTCTCGGCGTCCTGGTCTTCGCGATGTTCTCGCGTACGCTCCCAGGGACGGCACTCTTCGCCTGTGGGGCAATTACCCTGCTGTTCTCGCGCATCATGCCTCGCCGCACCCGCCGAGGACGAAAGGTCTACGAGGAGATTCTCGGCTTCAAGGAGTTCGTGGAGAGGGTGGATGCGGACCGGCTCGAGAGGATGGGAGCCCGTTCGGTGGGGCAGTTCGAGAAGCTGCTGCCCTACGCGATCGTGCTCGGGGTCGCCGACCAGTGGGCCGACGCCTTCGCCGGGATCTACACCGAGCCTCCGGGCTGGTACCACTCTCCCCGATACACTCATGGCTTTGCCCCCCGTCTCTTCGTCGCTGACCTGGGACGCTCTCTCAGCACCATGGGGCAGACGATGTCTTCCGCGCCGAAGTCGAGCGGATCCGGAGGCAGTGGGTTCAGCGGTGGCTTCAGCGGAGGCGGTTTCGGCGGCGGTGGCGGTGGAAGTTGGTGAATCGTCCCATCTGCTCGTCACATCCGCCCGGGGCGGTGCACGGGACTGCGTCGCCGGCATCTGTTGTGCCATCATGTCTTCCATGGACCTGCTCTTCCCGCCTGCCGCGCGGCAGCTCGGTGGTTGACGCCTGACGATGGGGCCCGTGCTCATCCAGCTCGTCAAGCTCGCGCGCCCCTGGCAGTGGATCAAGAACGGCTTCGTCCTGGCACCGGTTCCCTTCGCCCTCGCGGTCGGGGCTAAGCTGGATCTACCCCTGTTCGTCCTGGGGCTGCTGGGATTCTCCCTGGTCAACTCTGCCGCCTATGCCTTCAACGACGTGCGCGACCTGGAAGCGGACCGCCACAGCCCCGCCAAGCGGAGCCGTCCGGTGGCATCGGGAGCCGTCTCCCCCGCCCTGGCGCTGGCTCTGGCAGCGAGCCTGGCCTTGATCGGGCTGACGCTCTGCTGGCTCACGGGGTCGCGGGCGGCGATCGTCCTCTCCCTCATCTACCTGGGTGCCAACCTCGTCTACTCCCTGGGCGCCAAGAATCTCCCGGTCGTGGACGTCTTCCTGCTCGCCTCGGGCTTCTTGGTCCGCGTGCTGCTGGGCTGCGCGCTGGTCGATGCACCGCCATCCAACTGGCTGCTGCTGTGTTCGTCCATGCTGGCCCTCTTCCTCGCTTTCGGCAAACGCCGCGCCGACCTGGTGGCTGGGCTCACCAGCAAGCACCGCGCCTCCCTCGCCGGATACACGCTCGGGTTTCTCGATGCCGCGCTCGGGATCACCGCGGGAATCGCGATGTTCGCCTACGCCCTCTACAGTCAGGAATCGCCGGCCTTCGTCGAGGGACGGGAGCTGGTAGGCCTCCCCTTCGTGGCATTCGGCATCCTCGACTATCTGCGGGTGGCGATGGGAGAGGGCGCGGGTGGATCTCCCGTGGAGATGGCCTACCGCTCGCGATCGCTGCAGATCTGCGTTCTCGGCTGGGCGATTGCCACCGCCTGGAGCCTCGGCTTCTCACTCCCGTGAGCGGCTAGCCGCCTTTCGTTCGCAGGCGATCTGCCCCATCCTTTCGACTTGGAAGGGAACGGAGTCGCGCGTGGGCTGGTTGCCTCGGGTTCTGCTGGTGATCGGGTTCACCTGTGGACCGCTCGCCCAGCTGGGCGCTGCGGAAGAACGGCAGCTGTGGCTCGAGGTGACCTCGCCCCCGGACCTGCGATCCAGCACATCCTTGCCGCTGATCGAGGTGAAGGGGCAGGCGGGTGCGCGGCGGAGCCGCGGTCACGATCTGGTGATCGTCCTGGATCTCTCGGACAGCACCGTCCTCTCGTCCGGGGTGGATCTCGACGGCGATGGGCCCGACGGCGAGACCGATCCCGAGTTCCTCGCCTGGCTGACCGAGCAGCCCGGCGTGCGGAGGGCGCTGGTCGAACGACTCCAGGAAGTGGACCTGGACGACAGCATCCTGATGGCCGAGGTCGCCGCCGCGGAAGCTCTGATCCAACGGTTGGATTTGCGCGTCTTTCACATCGGCATCGTGGTCTTCTCGGACAGCGCGCGGGTCGCGGCGCCGCTGGGAAGTCCACGCGGCCGCCTGACCGAGGCGCTCCGGGAGATCCGCCGCGGCTTCTTCGAGGAGCTTCGCGGCACCAACTTCGGCGACGCCATTCAGTCGGCCCACGCCGAGCTGATACCCGATCCCGGCAGTCAGGGAGATCGCCGCGCTTCCCGCGAGGATCGTGAGCGTTCCATTCTCTTCCTCTCCGATGGTGCACCCACGCTGCCTGTCCACGGGGACCGCGCCGAGGCCCATGCCCTCCAGGCAGCTCGCGCCGCCGCTGACGCTGGCATCCGGATCTACTCCTTCGCCCTCGGCCGGGAGGCGGAGGAGGCTCTCGAGGTCTACCGCCGGATGGCGATCTTGAGCGGTGGGCGGTTCGAGAAGATCGGTCGGCCCGCGGATGCGATCGCGCGCCTCCGGCGGGTCGACCTGGCGGACCTGGAGGAGCTTCGCGTGGTGAACCGTTCCAACGGGAGGCCTGTGCGCGCGCTTCGAGTCTTTCCGGATGGATCCTTCGACGGCTTCGTCGAGCTCGCCCCAGGGAAGAATCTCGTGGAGTTCACGGCGACGGCGAGAGATGGGACCATGGTTTCGGTCTCCCGTGACGTGACCTGCCTGCTCGAGGCCGGCGGCAATGGCGACGAGGAAGGGACCGATCGCGAACGCACCCGGGCACTCCTGGAGGAGCTGCGGCGCAGAACCCGTGAGACCGCACTCTGGGCGGAGATCGAACGGGGACGGGATGGCCAGCGGCTCGAGGTTCAAATCGAGCCCGAGCCTCCTGAGGGACGCTGATGGCAGCGGGCCTCGGTGGGCGCCGCGCGCCAGAGTCAGTCGCCGCCGAGGGGGTATTGCTGCTGGAGGGCGCAGCGTCTGGCACCGATCTGCCCCCCGGCGCATCCGCGCAGCGTAGAGGCGGCCGCCTCGTCGCCGGCCGCGAACAGGTAGCAGGTCGCCTGGACGCCACTCTTCTCTGCGTTCTTGCTGCATTCGACCAGCGCCTTCTCGTTGGCCGATGCCTGTGACCAGCTGCCGTAGAGGACGGCGAACGCCTTCTTCCCGTTCTCGTCGACGGCTACGGCCAGGGCCTTCTTGCCCTCCGAGTGGCGGTAGATGTCCAGCGTCTCCTCGAACCCGCTGGCCGGGGGGAGATGCGTCGTTGCACAGCCGAGACTCAGCAGAAGTGCGAGCATTGTGGGAAGGCGCATGGATCTCTGCTTACAGCTTTGCCCGGAGTCTCGCCAGACCGGCAGGAGAAGCTCGCGAAGATGCTGTGCTATCGGTGTCCGCCGTAGAGCGCTCGTGAGAAATGCAGCCCAGCCCCAAGGAGCGACCAGCCAATGGCCACACGCGTCTGGATCGATACCGATCTCGGCACCGACGTCGACGATGCCCTAGCCCTCGCCTTTGCCCTCCGGCACCCGGAGCTGGAGCTCGCGGGAGTGTCGACCGTCTTCGGCGACGTGGAGCTCCGCGCGAGGATGGTCGAGGAGCTGCTTCGCCTGGGAGGCGCCGAGGGTCTTCCCGTCCTGGTGGGGCTGGGCAAGCCCCTGACGGAGCATCGCATCGGGATCATGTTCGGCCACGAGGGACAGGGGCTCCTCAAGGACGCTTCACCGCGGATCCGGACCGAGTCCGATCCGGACCCGGCGCGGCGAGTCGACGCCCTCGCCCGGGCCATCGAGGGGGCCCGTGCCGATGCGCTGGTCGCGATCGGCCCGCTCTCGAACGTGGCGGCGCTGATCCGCGCCGGCGTGCAGCTGCCGCGTCTCTCGATCATGGGGGGCAAGACCGCCCCGGTGGAGGTCGAGGGGGTGACGCCCACCATCGACGAGTGGAACTGGCACTGCGATCCCGACGCGGCGGCGACGCTCCTGGAGCAGGAGCCGCCGAGCGTCGGGCTGCCGCGCGTCTTCCCGGCGGAGATCACCTTTCGCACTCCGATCTCCCCGGGAGATCACGTGGCTCTCGCCGGCGGCGACGCCCTGTGTCGGGCCCTCGCCTCGATGAGCGAAATCTGGCTCGAGAAGCTGAAGGAGATCGGGAATCCCCAGCCGCAGATCCTCCTCCACGATCCCCTGACGGTTGCGTCCCTCCCCGCCCCGGATCTCTGTCCCATGGAGCCGCTGCGCCTGGAGAGAGACGGGGCCTCCGGCTGTGTCCGCCGTCCGGGCCCCGCCAACGTCGAGGTCGCGACGGACGTCGATCCCCAGCGGATCCGGGACCTGGTGATGAAGACACTTCTCGGCGGCTAGCCTCGGCTCAGGTTTTCTTCCACTCGATGGTGGCGGGGTCGCGGTCGAAGCCTCCGAACATTTCGGTCCAGCGGTAGCCGATCAGGAGATCCATCAGCTCCGACTTCTTCCCGTCGCGCGTCTTGGCCATCTCCGCCTTCAGGATCTCCAGGGTCTCCATCACCACCGGACCGAACAGGTAGATCAGATACTCGTCGGGAATGCGCGGCTGCGACTCGTCGATCTCGCCGTTCTCGTCGAAGCGCGGCGGCGCCAGCGGCGGCACGTAGAAGACGTTCGGCTCGGTGCCGAAGTCCGGATGCAAGGGGATCGCCGCCTTCCACTGGTCCACCAGCTTGTAGATCGGCGCGCTCTGATCGTCCCGGTAGCCCACGAAACGCACCCGGCCCGGACACTGGCGGGCACAGGCGTTGGAGACCTTCTTCTCGATGCGGGGGAAACAGAAGATGCACTTCTGCGCCACCTTCTTGATCTGGTTGAAGTAGATCTTCTTGTAGGGACACGCCTCCATGCAGAAGCGATAGCCGCGGCAGCTGTCCTCGTCGACCAGGACGATGCCGTCCTCCTCGCGCTTGACGATCGCCTTGCGCGGACACGCCGCCATGCAGGCCGGGTTGGTGCAGTGGTTGCAAAGGCGCGGCATGTAGAAGTAATAGGCGTTGGGATACTCGCCCGCGCCCTGGTCCTCGTCCCAGTTGGGACCCCAGTCGGGCTCCTCCCCCACCACCTGGAGATGGGCCTTGTCTCCCTGGCCGCCGAAGAACACCTCCTCGTGGTTGAACTTCCAGGCGTCACCGAACTCCCGACGCGAGGGCAACCGCCCCGGAAGCGCCTTGCCGTCCTCCCCGAAGCCACCCCCCGACTGCTCCCAGTCGCGCGGCGTCCCGCGCCCGGGCTGGGTGTTCACGGTGTTCCACCACATGTACTCCATGCCCTCGTCACGGGTCCAAAGACGCTTGCAGGCGATGCTGCAGGTGTGACAGCCGAGACACTTGTTCAGGTCCAAGACCATCGCCAGCTGACGCTGAATCTCCCCCGCCATCAACTACCTCCTTGCCGGGCGCCGCGCCGGATGCCGGCTGGAGCCCGCGTCACGGGATACGAGGCCCGCTCACCTGCCTCCGGTGGAAAGATCGGCCTCGGTCTCGTCAGCCCCGCCGTCCACTGGGGGATTGGCGTTTCCCTGTCGCACCCGCCGCGCGATCTCACCGGTGACCGCCTCGACCATCGACCGGGTGAAGCTTGGCTTCACTCCGTCGGGCTTCCCGGGGACACGCAGGATCCCCAGGACCTCGCCGCGCGAGAGGTGCTCGGGGATCGGTGACTCGGAATCGGGAACCAGCACGAAGCGGGGAATCGGCTCCCAGGAGAAGCCTTCCACCAGAACCACGTCGAGACCCTTGGGAAGCGAAGCGAGAGCGGTGTCGAGAGAGACGTCCGGGCTTGCGTCCGCGCTGCGCCGCGTGAAGGTGGCGAGCTGCTGGCGGGAGATCAGCGCGACGGATGCGGCGCCGGACTCGTAGAGGCGGTAGGAGTCCTTGCCGGGTCGATCCGCCAGGAACCCGTGGGAGGTGTGCTTGACGGTGCCGACTGCGAGACCCCGTTCGGTGAGGTGGGGGATCAAGAGCTCCAGCAGCGATGTCTTGCCGGTTCCGGAACGACCTACGACGCCCACGACTGCGGGTCCGCGCATAGGCTCTCCACCTCCCTCGCCGCCGTCCCGACCGTTTCCCCGTGCCTCCGGTGGCCGGAGACACCGCGAATGGGACCGTCTGGCTCGCCAGGGCCCGATTTCCTGCGGAAAGCGTACGCGAACTGCGGTCCGGAGGCCATGACGCGGGTCATATCCGCCTCACCCGGCCGCCGTGTAGCTTCTGGACGGAGCAGGGGGAGCAGTCCCAGATCGAGGGCTGAATGGGGCGCCGAGCAGCCAACCCAACCAACTCGGATGTCAGCGCTCTTCGGGAGCGAGTGGAGCTGTGGTTTCGCGTGGATCCGCGGCCGGTGCCGGCGGCCCGGATCATGCGCACCCTGCTGCGGACGGCCCACCTGATCGCGGCGGGTGCGCTCTACGGAGGGCATGTCTACGGGGTCGAGGCGGAACGGCTGCTGCCCGCGCTGGCGGGAGTCCTCGCCACCGGAGGCGCGTTCCTGGGACTCGAGGTCTACCAGGCTTCGGTCTGGCTCGTCCAGATTCGCGGGGTGGCGACCCTGCTGAAGCTCGCCCTGGTGGCGGCCGTGGCACTGTTCTGGGAGCTCCGCGTGCCCCTGCTCACACTGGCCGTGATCGTCGGCGGGGTGAGTTCGCACATGCCGGGCCGCTGGCGCTACCACTCCGTGCTTCACGGGCGGGTGGTGGGCCCGCGGGAGAGCGGTTGATTCCAGGGCGATCTGCCGCTCCACGGCGGACCTATATGATTCCGGTCATAACCAGGTGGCTGTAACCCGGATATCGGTCCTGGTTTGCGGAAGAGCGTGAAAGCAGAAGCAAAGGGGGAGCCCGCCATGACGACGAAGCCGAGACGACCGGAAGGTGCCTGGGCGGATCGCTATCGAGATCACTGGACCTGGGACTCTGTGACCTGGGGAAGCCACGCCGTGGATTGCTACCCGGGCGGCTGCTCCTTCCGCGTCTATACCAAAGATGGGAAGATCCTCCGCGAGGAGCAGTCGGGCACCCTCACCCCCGTCGAGCCCGGCATTCCCGACAACAACCCGATGGGTTGCCAGAAGGGCGCCTGCTGGAGCCACTGCCACTACTCGCCCGACCGGGTCACCAAGCCGCTCAAGCGGGTTGGCGAGCGAGGCGAGGGCAAGTTCGAGGAGGTCTCCTGGGACCAGGCGCTCGCGGACATCGCCGACGCCATGCTCGATGCCATCCAGGATCAGGGACCGGCCTCGATCGTCACTCTCTTTACGCCGGAGTTCGGATCTCAGCCGGCGCGGATCTTTACCCAGATGCTGGGAACCCCGACCACCGACGGCAATGCGGAGTTCCAGGACTTCAGCCCCGGCTGGCACCTGACCTGGGGACTCTTCAACCCCGTCTCCACCATGGATGACTGGTTCCTGGCGGACCTGACGCTGATCTGGCACGCCAACCCGGTCTACACCAACATCCAGTGGTACCACTACCTGGCCGAGTCCCGTTACAACGGCGGCGAGGTGGTGACGGTGGCGCCGGACTACAGCCCCTCGGCGATCCACGCCGACTACCACCTGCCGGTGCGGATCGGCACCGATGCGGCGCTGGCCCTGGCGATGTGCAAGGTGATCATCGACGGGGGTCTCTACCAGAAGCAGTTCGTCCAGGAGCAGACCGATCTTCCGCTGCTGGTGCGCAAGGACAACGGTCGTTTCCTGCGCGGCTGTGACGTGGTGGAGGGTGAGCGGGAGGACCAGTTCTACTGGTGGGACACCCTGACCGGGACGCTGACCCCGGCGCCGCGGGGCACGTTGGCCACCACGGGTGTGGATCCGGCCCTCGAGGGCAGCTACTCGGTGCTTCTGAAGGACCTGACGACGGTGGAGGTGGAGCCGGTCTTCGTGGGCCTGCGGCGGCACTTGGAAAAATACACACCGGAGGCCGCCGGTGAGATCTGCGGGATCCATGCGGAGAACATCCGCAAGCTGGCGCGCAAGGTGGCGACGCGGAAGACCAAGATCTTCATCGGCTGGAACTCGGGCAAGTACTACCACGGGGATCTGATGGAGCGGGCGATGGCGCTGCTCCTGGGCCTGACGGGGAACTGGGGCAAGAAGGGCACCGGCACCCGCTCCTGGGCCTTCATGGGAATGGACGGCCTGGCCTTCCAGGCCCGTAAGCAGGGCCCGGGCCAGGAGGCGGCCCAGAAGCACATCGCCGGCCTCATCGCCATGCGCCGCCTCCTCGCCGCCGACGACCCCACCATGACGCCGGAGATGATGCAGAACAAGGCCGCCCAGATGGCTGGAGAGCTCGGGGGCCTGGGCTTCCCCATGCCGCCCGCCTTCCTCTGGTACCACCAGTACGGCTACAAGGAGCGCTGGAACGATCCGGAGAACAACGACCCTTCGATGAAGCGCAGCTTCGACGAGTACGTCCAGGAGGCCACCGAGAAGGGCTGGTGGGACGCGCGCTACGCAAAGGCATTCCAGGACGTCGAGCCTCGCGTGCTCTTCGAGTCGGGAGGGAACATGCTGCGGCGCCAGCGGGGCGGTCAGAAGCTGCTGCTCGAGAAGCTCTGGCCCAAGCTCGAGATGATCGTCTCGTGCGACTATCGGATGACGACCACGGGGCTCTACTCCGACTACATCCTTCCCGCGGCACAGCACTATGAGAAGCTCGGCAACAGCATGCCCTCGGTGCACCACATGAACTTCGTGCTCTGCGATCGCGCTGTGCCTCCCCCGGACCAGGCGCTTCCGGACTACGAGATCGGCATTCGGATCGTCGAGAAGATCGAAGAGCGCGCCGCCGCGCGGGGCATGAAGGAGTTCACCGATCTGAGCGGAAACCCGCGCAGCCTCGAGGGACTCGTGGCTCGCGTGACCCAGGGCGGTGTGCTTCGCGACGAGGACAAGCGCTTCGACGAGATCATCCGTGACAGTGCGGTCTACGGTCTGCTGCCCAAGGGGACGACGCTCGACACACTTCGCGAGAAGGGAGCCATGCGCTACACGAGCTGGGGAATGGTGGGTCACGGCCAGTCCCAGGCCTCGACGATCCGCCCCGACGAGGTCCACAACCCGCTGCGCTGGCACACCGAAGATAAAGTTCCGTACGACACACTGGTGCGGCGGGCGCAGTACTACATCGACCACGAGTGGTTCCTGGAGGCCGGCGAGGAGCTTCCCACCCACAAGGAGCCGCCCAACGCCGGAGGGGCGAAGCGCCGCTTCCAGATGACCAGCGGGCACAACCGCTGGAGCATCCACTCGATGAACATGACCAACAACATCATCCAGAACACCCACCGCGGGGAGCCCTTCGTCTTCTTGAACGACGCGGACGCGGCGGACCTGGGAGTGGAGAACGGGGAGCGGGTGC
>Ga0307423_1001420_pt1 | contig 14475 bp, 11 predicted proteins | sample SalMarWE160310MG_FD_202154 | JGI IMG/M metagenome (GOLD analysis project Ga0307423, IMG submission 202154) | Salt marsh sediment microbial communities from the Plum Island Ecosystem LTER, Massachusetts, United States - WE1603-10 | ecosystem: Environmental > Aquatic > Marine > Intertidal zone >...
CATCGATCTCTTCAGACAGCTGGCAGAGAGAGGCAGACTGCCGGTCCGGCTCTATGTGATGGTTCGTCACGCCAGCAACGAAGAGATGGCGGCGAAGCTTCCGGAGTACAGGATGATCGGGTTTGGAAACCAATTCTTGACGGTGCGCTCCATCAAGCGACAGATTGACGGCGCGCTGGGACCCCACGGAGCCTGGCTCCTGGAGCCGTACCAGGACCTGGAGAGCACGGGCCTCAACCTGGAGACGGTCGAGGAGATCGAGGGCACCGCTGCGATCGCGATCGAACAGGGTTTCCAGCTCAACACGCACGCGATCGGCGATCGCGCCAACCGGGAGGTGTTGGATCTCTACCAGCGCACCTTCGAGGCACACCCCGAAAAGACCGACCTGCGCTGGCGCATCGAGCACGCCCAGCACCTGCATCCGGATGACATCGGGCGCTTCGCGGAGCTGGGAGTGATCGCTGCGATGCAGGGAATTCACTGTACTTCGGACGGCCCCTGGGTATACAAGCGGCTGGGTGCTCGGCGCGCGGAGGAAGGTGCCTATGTCTGGCGGAAGCTGATGGCGACCGGCGCCGTCGTCACCAACGGAACCGACGTACCCGTCGAGGACATCGATCCGATTGCCAGCTTCCACGCATCCGTCTCGCGCCGGATGAAGGACGGCAACACCTTCTTTCCCGATCAGCGGATGACGAGAGAGGAGGCGCTCCAGTCGTACACGATCCACAATGCCTATGCCGCATTCGAAGAGGACATCAAGGGATCGCTCACACCCGGCAAGCTGGCGGACATCGTCGTGCTGTCAAAGGACATCATGACGATTCCGGTGGCCGAGATCCCCGGCACCAGGGTGGTCTACACGATTCTCGGGGGCCGCATCGCCTACACCGGAGAGACGGAGCGTTAGTGCGGTGAGCAAGACTTTCGATTCGCGGACAGGGAGGGAATAGAATGGAACCTTTCAACGGATTGGGCATGCAGATGGGCAATCTGGCGCGGCTCTCGAGCGCTCGGACGCGCTCGATCAGCCCCGAGAACTTCACCGGCGGCAAGGGCCAGGGCGGCATGGCCACCGAGGGCACGGGGGCCGTCTGCGCCCGAGACCTGGGACAGGGCTGGAAGATCTCTCCTTCGGTGGTGGTCCAGCCCGGCGAGACCTTCGAGATGGCGAACATCGAGGGACCCGGAGCCATCCAGCAGATCTGGCTGACGCCCACCGGCAACTGGCGATACAGCATCCTGCGCATCTACTGGGACGACCAGGAGATCCCTTCCGTGGAGTGCCCGGTGGGAGACTTCTTCGGGATGGGATGGGGCGAGTACGCACGGCTCTCCTCGCTGGCGGTGTGCGTCAACCCGGGCAGCGCCTTCAACTGCTACTGGGAGATGCCGTTTCGCAAGCGCTGCCGGATGACCTTGACCAATCTGTCCGATGACGGGATGTTGCTCTACTACCAGATCAACTACACGCTGACCGACGTACCCGACGACGCCGGCTGCTTCCACGCGCAGTTCCGGCGGGTCAATCCGCTGCCGTACAAGGAGGTCTATACCATCCTGGACGGGGTGCGCGGCCAGGGACAGTACGTGGGCACCTACATGGCGTGGGGGGTGAACAACAGCGGCTGGTGGGGCGAAGGCGAGATCAAGTTCTACCTGGACGGTGACCAGGCATTCCCGACGATCTGCGGCACCGGCACCGAGGATTACTTCTGCGGCTCCTACAACTTCGAAAACCGGGAGACCCACCAATACCAGGAGTTCAACACGCCGTATGCAGGCCTGCATCAGGTGATCCGCCCCGACGGCGTGTACCGCTCGCAGACGCGCTTCGGACTCTACCGCTGGCACATCACCGATCCGATCCGCATGCAGCAGGACCTCCGGGTCACCATCCAGGCCCTGGGCTGGCGCCGCGATCGCCTGAATCGCCGGTACCTGCCGCTGCAGGACGACATCGCGTCGGTGGCCTACTGGTATCAGACCCTGCCCACGGCGCCCTTCCCGGCGCTTCCGGAGAGGGATGACCTCGAGGTGATCTAGCGCTGCTTGTCTCACCAGGTCGCTGAGCTCCGGCGCCGAGAATGCTGTAGCTCGACCGACGGCCGAAGCCCAGGAGGTGCCGATGCCGGGACCGCTCCACGGATATCGGGTGATCGATTGCACGACGACGGTTACGGGGCCCTTCGCCACGATGATCCTCGGAGATCAGGGAGCCGACGTGATCAAGATCGAGGCGCCGGGCATCGGCGACGTGGTGCGGCTCCTCGGAACGGCGCGCGGCGGCATCTCGGCGCTCTTCGCGCTGCTGAACCGCAGCAAGCGGTCGGTGGTGCTGAACCTGCGCGAGGTGCGCGGGCGCGATCTCCTGCGGCGTCTGGTCGGCGGGGCCGACGTCTTCATCCAGAACTACCGCCCGGGTGTCGTCGAGCGCCTCGGCATCGACGAGCCTTCGCTGCGCGAGGTCCGCGAGGACCTGATCTACGTCTCCATCAGCGCCTTCGGCACGGAGGGCCCGTATGCGCACAAGCCCGCCTACGACCACATCCTCCAGGGCATCTCGGGAGTCGCGGCCGTCCAGAAAGACCGGGAGACGGGCCGGCCCGTGAACGTGCGCCATACCCTCTGTGACAAGGCCACCGCACTCACGGCGGCACAGGGAATCACGGCGGCGCTGCTGGCGCGCGAGCGCGGTCAGGGCGGACAGCACCTGCAGCTCAACATGCTCGACGCGTCGGTCGCCTTCCTCTGGCCGGACGGCGGCGCCAACGCGACGATCCTCGAGGAGGACATCGCCCTGGCGCCCACGCTGGCCGCGTCCTATCGAGTGGACGAGGCGGCGGACGGCTACTACTGCGTCGCGGCGCTCACCGACGCGCAGGCGCAGGGTCTCTTCCGCGCGCTCGGGCACCCGGAGCTCTGCTCGGACCCTCGCTTCGAGTCACTGGCGGGACGCATCCGGCACATCCAAGAACTCCTGGACCTGCTCGATGTGGGCAGATCCGATCCGCGGCCCCGGTCCGAGGTGATCGCCGCACTCGAGGCCGAGGACGTGCCCTGTGGTCCGGTCTACGGAAGCCCCGGGGAGGTTCCCGACGATCCCCAGGTTCGCGCCAACGGGACCTTCGTCGACACCGTGCATCCGCAGATGGGGCGGATGCGCGAGCCGCGACCGCCCCTGCGCTTCGGCCGCACGCCCGCCGCCATCCAGGGCCCCGCCCCTGCGCACGGCGCGGACACCGACGCCGTGCTGCGCGAGCTCGGTCTCGACGCGGCCGAGATCGAAGAGCTCCGCCGCAGCGGCGTGGTGGGCTGAGCACGCCTCATACTTGCACTGCGATCCGATGAGAAGTGCAGGCAGAGTCGATTCGAGACTTCTCTTCGGCTAGCGCAACATCTCGCGGGCGATCACCAGCCGCTGGATCTCGTTGGTCCCCTCATAGATCCGCGTCACCCGGTGGTCGCGGTAGATCCGCTCGATCGCGTACTCCTCGGAGTAGCCGTAGCCGCCGTGCAGTTGGAGCATGCGATCGATCACGCGTCCGGTGGCCTCTGTGGCCCAGTATTTCGCCATGCTCGCCTCCTGGCGGGCGCGCTGGCCGCGATCGAAGAGGAATGCGGCGCGGAGGACGAGGAGCCAGGCTGCGTCGAGCTCGGTGCGGCTCTCGGCCAGGACGAACTGGGTGTTCTGGAACTCGACGATCCGCTTGCCGAAGGCCTCGCGCTCCTGGGCGTAATTCAGGCCCTCGGCGAGCGCCGCCTCGGCCAGGCCGATCGAGAGCGCGGCGATCCCGATGCGGCCCCGGGTGAGGGAGCCGAGCGCCATCCGGTAGCCGTTCTCGGGGTCCCCGATCAATTGCGAGTCGGGCACCACGCAGCCGTCGAAGTGGATCGCAACAGTTCCAGAGGAGCGCTGGCCCATCTTCTGCTCGTCCCGACCGATCTCCATGCCCGCGGTCCCGGGCTCGACCACGAAGCAGCCGATCCCGTCCTCGCCGGTGCGGGCGAAGAGCAGGTACAGGCCGGCGTGGGCGCCGCTGGTGGCCCACACCTTCTGGCCCGTGATGCTCCAACCGCCGTCGGTGCGCGTGGCCGAGGTGCGGATGGCGCGGGCGTCCGAGCCGGTGTGCGGCTCGGTGAGGCAGAACGTGGCCGCGCCGCGCTCGCCCTCGGCGAGGGGGCGCAGGAAACGCTCCTTCTGCTCGGGGCTTGCCGCATCGGCCAGGATGCTCGAGACCAGGTTGCTGCCCGCCATTACCACGGCGCAGGAGGCGTCGGCGCGCGCGACGGCCTCCATCAGGAGGACGTAGGTCACGTTGTCAGCGCCGGCCCCGCCGTCGTCGATCGGGACCTTGACCCCCATCAGCCCCAAGCCAGCCATCTCGTCGATCAGCTCCCTCGGGTACTCGCGGCTCCGGTCGCGCTCGGCGGCGCCGGGCGCGAGCCGATCGTTGGCGAAGGCGGCGACGGCCTCGCGCAGCACGAGCTGGTCGGTGGTCAGGGGGTATCCGAAACGGGCGAGGTCGTGGGCGGGGGTGGCCTCCTTGTTTTCGTCAGTCGGCAAGGGTGGGTTCCTCTTCGCTTCGAGTTGGTGTCTGCAAACCGCTCGCCGCTCGATCACCTCGACCGCGATGGGTGGTCGGACATCCGTCGGCCCTGATATGACGATATCGCACCATTCACGACGCGCCCCATGTCCCCCGGGAGAGTGCGAATCCACCGGGAAAGGCTCGGAGCGCGGCAGCGGATCCCTCGTTGGAGTAGAGTAGAGGGAAGGCGGGGAAACCCGCGGGTCGAAGTCGACGATCGGAGGCAGCGACGGCATGGGCACGACGGCGGACGAGATCAGGGAGAAGATCAGGGAGCACCTCCTCAGGGTGTTCATGCCGGGCGAGAGCCCGGACGCGCTCACCGACACGACTCCGCTGATCACGGGCGGCGTGCTCAGCTCCATCGCCACCCTTCAACTGGTCACGTTCCTCGAGGACGAGTTCGGGGTCGAATTCAAGTCCCACGAGGTCGACCCGGAAAATATGGACACCCTCGAGGGGATCGCGAGCCTGGTCGCGTCGAAGCTGGAGTAGTCCCTTCAGGCGCCGCCGCCCTCGAGCTCGGGCAGCCTCTCCAGGTTGGGCTTCCGGGCGATCTTCCCGCTCGAGGTCTTGATCAGCCAGGTGTGGGGCGCGTGCACGACGCGGCCGATCGTCACCCTGAGCCGCTGTGCGACCTCCGTGCGCGCGAACTGCGCGATGTCCTGGTGCACCTTCGGGTCGTTGGACTTGGACTCGACGATCAGGACGATCTTCTGGGTTCCGAGCTCGAAGTCGTCCACGCCGATGGCGGCGACCCGTCCCGCCACCGCGTGCGGATGCTCGCCCACGATCGCCTCGATGTCCTGCGGATAGATGTTGACGCCGGCGACGATGATCAGGTCGCTCTTGCGCCCAGTGATGAAGAGCGTGCCGTCGACGCGGTACCCCATGTCTCCCGTGTAGTACCAGCCCTCGGCGTCGAGCGACCTCGAGGTGGCCTCGGGATTCATGTGATAGCCGTGCATCACCGCCCGGGACCTGATGACCACCTCGCCTACCTCCCGGTCCGGCAGCTCCTTCCGGTGGTCGTCGACGATCCTGTACTCCGTGTCCCGCAAGGCGCGGCCCACGCCCAGCATGTACTGGGCCGCCGGGTCTTCCACCACAACCGGCTGGGCCCGCTGCTCCTTCTGGAGGATGAAGCGGTCGATGGGATCGATGAAGATCGGTTCCCGGTGCCCGGCGGCAAAGACCGAGTTCGTCACCTCCGCCATCCCGTAGACGATGCCGAGCGAGTCGCGCCGGAGCCCCCACGGTTCGAAGCGGTCCACGAACATCTTGTGGCTCTCGTAGAAGCAGGGCTCCGCACCGTTGCAGGTGAGCCGCAGCGCGGAGAGGTCCAGCCCCTCCATCTCCTTGTCCTTGATCCGCAGCGTCATGAAGTTGAAGGCGAAGTTCGGGTGGTAGTAGATGGTGGGCCGGTAGCGGGTCGCCGCCTCGAAGACCATTACGGGCCGACGCACCCAGTCGATGGGTGAGATGAGGATGAACGAGGTCCCGATCGTGAGGGAGTGAATCGCCACGCAGAACAGGCCCCAATCGTGGTAGAGGGGCACCCAGGTGAGAAAGACGTCGTCGTCGGTGATCTCGAAGAACTCTCCGACGCCCCGGATCTCCGCCAGAATCGCTCGGTGGGAGAGCATGGCGCCTTTCTGCAGGCCGGTGCTTCCCGAGGAGAACTGGATCGCCGCCACGTCCTCCGGGCCGTGGGGCTCGGGGTCCCCGGCAAGGCCCGTGCCGCTCACGTCGTCCATGGTCAGGAAGACGGGGCCGCCGTGACCAGCAGGCAAGAGTCCCTCGGCGGCGTCGCGCACCGACGCGCGGGTGAGCACGGCCTTCGGCGCGGAGGCTTCGATCAGACCCTCGAGGTTCCGGTAGTAGCGTCCGGGATCGATTTTGGCGTGCGGATCCTGGAGGAAGGCGGGGATCGCCCCCAGCCACATGGCGCCCAGGAACGCCGGCATCAGGTCCTCGTGGTGCTCCAGGATGATCAGGACCAACGATCCCTTCCCTACGCCGTGCGCGGCCAGGCCCGCGGCGACGCGCCGCGTTCTCTCCAGGGTCTCCCCGAAGCTCATCTCGGCGGGTTCTTGACCATCGAAGAGGTAGCGTGCGTAGAGCTTGTCGGGCTGTCGGCTGGCGTGCCAGCGCAGATAGTCGATGAGCGTCCGAGGTTCTTCGGTCATCCAACACTCCAGCGAGAAGACGAGATCCTATCATCTCTCTGCAGGCAACGCAGCGCGGATCCGACCTCGACCGAGGCTTGCGCTGTCGCCCTCTCTGTACGGGTGCTTCGCCGGCCACCTCCTCATCCAGCTCGATGGTTTCTTCAAGATGGCTGGGAGAGATCTTCCGCGGAGAGACCCAGCTTCTTCACGTCCCAGGTGTATCCGTCCTCTTCCTTGAACCTGGCGTTGGCCCAGTCCGGCTCGGTGGTGGGCTTCAAGTTGTCGGCTCCCATGCCCCAGACGCGCTTGGCCTCGTTCACGTAATGGACGTAGTGGCTCAGCGGGACATCCGGGGGCACCAGGTGGTCGCAGAACGGGATGAACCCACCCGCCTCCACCGTTGGCGCGAGCCTCTCCACCTCTTTGGTGATTCCCTCCTTGCTCTTCGCCAGGATGCGCTTGTCGAAGCCGCCCATGATCAGCAGATCCTTTCCGTACTGCTTGCGGTACGCGACGGGATCCGCTCCCCAGGTGCCGACCTCGATCGGGAACATGCAGTTGACCCCGGCGTCCAGCCAGAGCGGAAGCAGCTTGTCGATCTTTCCGTCGCAGTCGACGTAGATCAGGTCGATGCCGTACTTGTGCAGCGTGTCGACGATGCGCCGGTAGTGCGGAACCATCACCTGCTCGAAGGTCCTGGGCGAGATCAGCGGGCCCCCGCTGTAGCACATGTCCTCCCACAGGTTGGCCGACTCCGGCCGCACGCCGTGCTCGCCGCAGACTCGATCGACGACGGCGATGGCGACGTCCGCCCAGGTCTCGACGATCTCCTCGAACAGCCTCGGATCGTCGTAGATGATCTCGGAGATCCGCTGCAGGCCGAACCAGTCGCGCTGTCTCCCGTAGAGCGAGCCCGCGTAGATGGAGATCGGGTAGTCCCGCTCCGGGCTGGTCCACTCCTCGATCCAGCGGCGCCAGCCCCCTTCGCTTCCGAAGCGCTCCGGATGATCGGGGCGCATCCGCGGCTTGTAGTGCTCCTCCCAGCTCTGGCGATCCTTGAGCAGGTGATCGACGTGCTTGGGAATGGCGCCCATGATCTTTCCGCGCTCGAGGAGCACGCCGTCCCGGTCCCGTACGATCTCCGTCTCCCCTTTGTCTTCCTGGACCTCCTCCTCGAAGAACGGCCAGAGATCGACGATGCCGCCGCAGAGCTCCGCCTGATCCATGCCGAAGAAATCGTCCGTTGAAACCGCGCTCGAGACGGATTGCGGCAGGCCGTACTGCTTCCAGACCAGCAAGGTCTCCGGCCAGAAGCCGAAGTCCCGGATCGGACAGCGGTCGACCGGCCGGTAGTGCATGATGTTGCTGAAGCGTTCTCGGTCGTTCAATGAGAGCCTCTCCCTGTTCGGGCCCGAGAATAGTCGGTTCTCGAAGGCCTTCCCATCCTCGGCGGTCCATACGCGAAGGCCGTGTTATCCTGACCCGCCACCGTCGGGAGCGCCCGGCGCCGGGGACATCACACATCATCAACAACGCAGGAATCCTCGATGAATCAGACGGCAGTCTCGCTGGACGACCTCTTCTCCCCCCGAGGAGTGGCGGTGGTCGGCGCCTCCGGACCGGGGAAGCTGGGGTTCTCCACCATCGTTCTGCAGGGCCTCAAGGACGCCGACTTTCCTGCGATCTACCCCGTCAATCCGAAGTACGGCGAGGTGCTGGGGCTGCGCTGCTATCCGGATCTGGCGAGCATCCCCGGAGTCGTAGACCACGTGGTGGTGAACATCCCCGCGGAGTCGGCCCTCGCCTTGCTGGACGAATGCGCTGCCAAGGGGGTGCGATCCGTCCATTTCTTCACGGCAGGCTTCGCCGAGAGCGGCTTCGCGGAACGAGCAGAGCTGGAACGGGAAATGCTGCAGAAGGCTCGGGCCGGGGGCTTTCGCATCATCGGCCCCAATTGCCTCGGCTTGTACGTGCCCAAGAGCCGTCTCATGAACACGCTGGGAGTTCCTCTCGAACCGGGCTCCATCGCCTTCATCTCGCAGAGTGGGGGCCATGCGCACAACCTCCCTGCGGATGGGGGTCCGAGGGGGCTGCGCTTCAGCAAGGTGGTGAGCTACGGGAACGCCCTGGATGTGGACGAGAACGAGCTCCTCGCCTACCTGAGCCAGGATTCCGAGACCGACATCATCGCCATCTATATCGAGGGAGTCAGGGACGGCAGGCGCTTTCTCCCGGTGCTGCGGGAAGCGGCCGCACGCAAACCGGTCGTCGTCTACAAGGGGGGGAGGACCGAGGCAGGCAAGAGGGCCGCCTTCGGTCACACCGCGAGTTTGACCAGCTCGGTGGCGATCTTCGAGGGACTGTGCCGGCAGGCGAAGACGATTCGGGTCGAGAGTCTCGAGGAGATGGTCGACGTGTTGGTCGCGTTGCGCTTCGCCAGGCCGTCGCCACGAGGCAGAGGAGTCGCTTTGGCAGGCGCCGGAGGTGGCCCCAGCGTTCTGGCCAGCGACGAGATCGAAGACGCCGGCCTGGATCTGCCCCGCCTCTCCGCGGAGGTTCAGACGGAGCTGATGAAACATCTCCCCGTGGCGGGGAGCGGCTTCAACAACCCCTTGGACACTCCAAACCTGGCGACTTCGGGCGCGATCGCGACGGCCCTGCGAATTCTCAGTCGGGCTCCGGAGATCGACATGATTCTGTACCATCTGGGATTCCATCCCATCAGTCGATGGGGCCTGGGCCGCTTCTCAACGGCGGCGTTCCTGGAGCCGCTGATCGCTTCGATCGCCGAGGTCAGGGAAGCCACCGGCAAGCCGGTCCTGATGGCGCTGCGGCCGCCGCTGGAACCGGAGGGGGTGAAGGAGTTCCTCGCCGCCCAGGCGGCTCTGGTGGAGGCGGGGACGCCCGTCTTCCATTCGCTCGGTGCGGCGGCGAGGGCGATGTCCCGGCTGGTGCGCTGGGCCACGGCCTGGCCGTCCTGAAGGCTACCTGCCCATCGCAAACTCTGTGCTGGCAGCTACCTTGCAGACGGGCAGGCAGGTTGATGGATGAGGATGTTTGACACATCTTTATCCCCTATTGTCGCGTCTGCGGCTTGATGCTTCTGGGGGGGGGCGCGCCGCTGGCGGAGGAGATGAGGAAGCAGCTTCAGCAGCGAACCTGGACCGAGATCCCGAAGAAGACCTTCCCTTCTCGGTTTGCCGTAGCCCCCCCAGGGGAGTAGTGATGGAGCGAACACGGCACGACGCGGTCATCGTCGAGGCAGTCCGCACTCCGATTGGAAAGCGGGGCAAGACCCTTTCTCAGGTTCGTGCCGATGACCTGGCGGCCAAGATTCTTCAAGAGGTGGTGCGTCGGGCCGGGATCGAGCCGGGGCTGGTCGAAGACGTGATCATGGGCTGCTCGACTCCGATCGACGAGCAGGGCGCGAACGTCGGCCGCTTCGCCGTTCTCATCTCCGGCTTTCCGGTGGAAGTTCCCGCGGTCACGATCAATCGGATGTGCGCCTCGAGCGATCAGGCGGTTCACTACGGCTCCCAGGCCATCGAGGTCGGCGACGTCGACATCGTCATCGCGGCTGGCATCGAGAGTATGAGTCGCGTGCCGATGGCGTCCGACAGCGGGCGCCTGTCACCGAGAGTGCTGGAGCGCTACCGGATCATTCCTCAGGGCAACTCTGCAGAGCTGATGGCGCAGCGTTGGGACTTGAAACGGATCGAACTCGACGAGTACTCGCTGCAGAGTCACGAGCGTGCGCTGACCGCGCAAGCCGAAGGTCGCTTCGATGCTGAGATCTTCCCCATCGAAATGCCTCTTCCCGATGGCGGGACCGAGCTGTTCGAGAAAGACGAAGGGCCGCGAGCGGACACCTCGATGGAGTTCATGGCTGGGCTGAAGCCGGCATTTCAGGAGGGCGGCCGGATCACGGCCGGAAACTCCAGCCAGATGAGCGACGGGGCCGCCGCGGTGCTCCTGATGTCCCGTGAGAAGGCCGAGCAGCTCGGACTCCGACCGCGCGCTCGGATCGTCGGCCGGGTCTCGGTGGGCTCCGACCCGACCCTGCAGCTGGCAGGCCCGATCGCGGCGACCCGACGTATTTTCGAACGCACCGGGCTCAAGCTCATGGACATGGACGTGATAGAGGTCAACGAAGCCTTTGCTTCGGTCGTCCTGGCCTGGGCGAGGGAGCACCAGCCCGACATGAGTCGGGTGAACCCGAACGGAGGCGCCATCGCTCTGGGCCACCCGCTGGGCGCCACGGGGGCCCGCCTGATGACGACGATGCTTCACGAGCTCGAACGTCAGCAGGGTCGCTATGGTCTACAGACGATGTGCATCGGTCACGGGCTCGCCAACGCCACCGTGATCGAGCGCGAGCCCTGAAGCCAGCTTCGGAAGCCGCACCGAGGTCGGGTCGCCGTTACGTCGAGCGACGAGGTCGCCAGGCGCGCGCCTTTTGACCAGAGTGACAGAACGAGGTCGCCAGGCGCGCGCCTTTAGATCAGAGTGCCAGAAAGAGGAAGCGCGTCCCGCCCTGCCAGACTTCGACGAGTGAGCCGCTCAACACCTCGAAGTCGAGCTCGAGCTCTTCCGGATCGTCCAGCTCCGGGTTGGCGTCGAAGCGCAGCTCACCGAACGTTCCGCCCATGCCATCGTCGGCCACCGCGAGCGGCGTACCCACGCTGACATCGACGCTGTCGACGAGCAGTGTGTAGTCACCCGCAGGGAGATCGTAGACCGCAACGCCGAAGATCGGATCGCAGCTCTCGTCCACGCCGGTGGTCACCTCTCCGGCACCCGTCGATTGGCCCGGATCCAGCAGCATGGGGGTGATGGTCTCCATCCCCACGCCGCAGTCGTTCAGGCCGGGGATCTGCGCCAGCATCGGACCGGAGAACACGACCACGTCGCTCTCCTTCACCTCGATCAGCTTACGGCGCGGGTCGATGGTGAGCAGCCCCTTCTTGTTGTGCTCCTTCACCTTGCCGCTGCCGTTGCCCTTCCCGGGCTGGGTGCGGAGGCTCAGCTTGGCGGTTCCGCCCGAGTTGGTGGTCAGGGTCTCGATCGGGTTCAGTGCGCCTTCCACGTGGATCTCGTAGGTGGTGTCGGGCGCCACATTCTGGAGCTGCAGGTTCAGGCCCCCCTTCCCGTTGGGGCCCATGTCGTAGCGAGCGCTCACGCTCCCCTCGGTAGCCGGATCAACCGGATCCAGCTCCGTCTGCTCCTTCACCTTGGTGTGAGGCGTGTCGTCCACCACGTCGCCGTAGAACCAGCCGGACATCACGTCCACGCCCTGGTCGGTGTCGTAGATCGAGATCAGCTTTCCGCGCGGGTCGATGGGCGGGTTGCTGGGATCCCCGCTCTGGAGCAGATCGATCTTCAGGTTCACCTGTCCGTTCGAGCCTGCCGTGAACTCCGCGATCATCTCGCCCAAGGCCGGATCGGTTGCCTCCGAGTCACGCGCCAGAACCTGGTAGACCCTGTCGGGTACCAGCTGCTTGACGTTGACCTGGAAGGTCGCCTGTCCCTCGGTGAAGGTGGACTGCATCTTGCCGTCGCTGCGCCCTTTCCCGTTTCCGTTGCTCGGACTGCTGTCGTCTGACAGCAGTACCTGGATCTTGGATTCCTCCTTGGCCCCCGCGGCCAGCGGGAGTCCGAGGGCCAGTAGTAGAGCCGCCGAGACGGCGACCAGCTTGGAGACGGACATGGGGGTACCTCCAGCATTTATGTGGGTATTTCAATACGGCTTATATGATCGGCGTCACAAACGGAGCATTTCGATGTGATCTAGGTCACTAAAACCTCGAAAGATTTCGCTCCCCGAGGGAGCTATCGTCGACTCTTGGATGCTCTTTCCAGGCTCTTCGCTGCACCCGCTTGGCCAGGAGGCGGTGCGATGACCATCGAGCCCCTGGCCGGCGGCCAGCTTCGCCCCTACCAGGGCCCGAGCTTCGCCTGGAACACGATCCGGACCAGGACATGGTCACGGTGGGCACCATGACGCCTCGCGAGGCGGAGGAGTGTGTGGAGATGTCGCTCTCGATCCTCGAGCGCAGGCGTAACCAGCCATGAGTGGCGATCGACTTCGGTTCGGCGTCCTGGGTGCGGCCAAGATCGTTCCGGATGCCTTGACCAAGCCCGCTGCTGGCTCGGAGCGCGCCGAGGTCGTTGCGATTGCGGCGCGCGACCCCGAGCGCGCCCGCGCCTTTGCCGAGGAGCACGGCATCGCGCAGGTCGATGCCAGCTATGAAGCGCTGATCCGCAATCCGGATGTCGACGCGGTCTACAACCCGCTTCCCGCCAGTCTTCACGCCGAGTGGACGCTGAAGGCGCTCGAACAGGGCAAGCACGTGCTCTGCGAGAAACCCTTCGCCGCCAACGCCTCCGAGGCCGAGCGGATGGTCGCAGCTGCGAAAGAGAGCGGCCTGGTTCTCCTCGAGGCGTTTCACTACCGCTATCACCCTCTCGCGGATCGGATCCGGGAGGTCGTCGCCAGCGGGGTGCTCGGCGATCTCCATCGGGTCGAAGCGGCGTTCTGCACTCCCATTCCGGATCCGGAGGACATCCGCTACGACCTTTCGCTCGGTGGCGGCGCCACCATGGACCTGGGCTGCTACCCGATTCACTGGTGCCGGCTGGTGACCGGGAGCGAGCCGGCGGTGCTTGGCGCCGAAGCCCGGGAAGAGCCCTGCGGCATCGACGTCACCATGACCGCGGAGCTGCGCTTTCCCGAGGGTGTTCACTGCAAGGTACACTGCTCGATGGCCGCCGACGTGGGGATACAGCTATTCGTGAGCGCAGCGGGGAGCAAGGGCGAGCTGCGCGCGGACAACCCCCTGGTGCCCCACCTCGGTCACAAGCTCCGTTTGACGATCGACGGGACCGAGAAGGCCGAGCAGGTCGAGGGACGAACCACCTACGATCATCAGCTCGAAGCGTTCGTGGCGGCGGTCCTCGACGGAGAGGAGCAGCCCACGGGCGGCCGGGATGGCATCGCCAACATGCGCGTCATCGATGCCGTCTACCGCGCGGCCGGAATGCAGCCCAGGGGGACCGGCGCCTGATCCGCTCCGCGATCGCTGCGCGGCTATCCGGTGGAATACAGGTAGTTGTGTAGTAGGAACTGCTTGTGGAAGCCGAGCTGGGAGTAGAGAGGCTCACCCATGGCAGACGCCTGGAGGATCGAATACCTGAGCCCCCTTGCCCGCGCTTCAGCCATCAGGTGGTGCATCATTCGTCGGGCGACTCCCTTTCTCCGGTGCTCGGGTCGTGTACCGGCCATGTGGAAGCCAGCGACTCCGTGGTGCGTGCAGAGAAGCGCCGTTCCAACCGCCCCATCGGGGAAGAATCCGAGGTAGAGCGTGATCTTCGGGAGGTCGAAGGCGTTGCGTACGACGTCGGGGGCGACGCGGTAGCCGAAGGACTCGGATGCCACCTCGCTCCAGAGGGAAGACTCGTCTGGAGTCTTCACCTTCACGATCTCGAGTACTCCCGCGCCGGGTAGATCCGACGTCTTCTCCAGGTCGAGCGCCATTCCCGTCTGCGAGAACAGCAATGAGAGCCCCTGGCTTTCGAGCCAGTCGCCGGAGGATGCCGCCTGCTCCTCTGTCAGCACCAGGAGAATCGGCTCGTCCTTCCGGGTCACGAACCTGGCGGCATCCTCCAAGCTGGCTCGAACCCGCTCCTCACCTTCGTCTCCGTTCAGCCAG
>Ga0307423_1001422_pt1 | contig 14452 bp, 10 predicted proteins | sample SalMarWE160310MG_FD_202154 | JGI IMG/M metagenome (GOLD analysis project Ga0307423, IMG submission 202154) | Salt marsh sediment microbial communities from the Plum Island Ecosystem LTER, Massachusetts, United States - WE1603-10 | ecosystem: Environmental > Aquatic > Marine > Intertidal zone >...
CGGTCCCTCTCTTCACAGACTTCGAGCGGCGTCGCCACGTGGACCAGCACGAATCCGCCGCACGGTTGGATCATTTCCCGCACCTCGCGTCGGACGACATCATAAGGAGCGATCGGCGCACAAATGGCGACGCCACCCGCTCGCGTGATCTCCGATGCGACAAATCCGATGCGGCGAATGTTGAGGTCTCGGTGCTCCTTCGAAAAGCCGAGCTCCGACGAAAGATTGGCGCGCACGAGATCACCGTCGAGCAGAGTGACTCCGCGTCCGCCGAGCTCGAGCAGTTTGACTCGAAGAACATTTGCGATGGTCGATTTCCCCGAGCCCGAAAGGCCGGTCAGGAAGACGGTAAAACCCTGTACGCGGCGGGCCGGGTGACGGTGCTCGAGCTCGCGCGCAACCTCTTCGAAGGTGTACCAGCTCGGAATCTCCCGTCCGTCATCGAGGCGTTGCCGGACCTCCTCGGCAGTCAGCCAAAGGACATGGCCGTCCGGAGGTACGTCGGTAGCGGCGACGAATTGCCCGCGGTCTTCGAGATAGACCGTTTCGCGCGCCGACACCATCTCGACGCCGAGGTCGGCGGCGTGATGTGTGATGATCTGGGCGGCCTCCTCCTGCTGGTAGGCGGGCTCACCGACCGTATCGAGGACCGTACCGACGCTGTCGAAGTCGATCATCAGGTGGGTGGCACCGTAGTTCTTGTGAACGATCGCGTGCAGCAGGGCCTCGCGCCCGCCGCCGCCACGCATTGCCAGCGGCAAGAGGTTGAGGTGCGCGATGGACGTGGGGAATTCGGGCAGCACGGCCTGGTAGCAGCGAATCCGAGTGTAGTGGTCGGCATCGCCGGGTTGATCGAGACCGACGACTGGATGGATGAGGATATTGGCGCCGATGGTCCGTGCAGTTTCCACCATCATCGTTTGCTGCGCACGATGGATGGTGCGATGGGTCTGGAAGGCGAGCACCCGGCGCGAGCCCAGATTCGAGAACAGCTCACGGGTCCCAGCGGGCGTTCGACGGAGTTCAGGGTAGTCGTAGTGGACGGGCAACCGAAGGGCCTCGACGCGACCGGCCGCCGCCCACCTTCTCGTACGGTGAAGGTACTGGGCGACACCGATGTGAGACCTGTCGGCGGTCCCGAAGATTGCTGCGACCTCGGCGTCGAGATCGCGCTGATAACATTCCTCGACCGTGAGCGCGCCGATCATCACACCTTCACCGTCTCGGAGCGCAAGAAAATCTCCGGCAGCGAGGGCGTCAGCGAGCTCGTCCGGAATATTGAGGACCACCGGAATCGGCCAGAAACTGCCGTCGCCGAGACGCATCTTTGAGCACACCGTTTGATGGTCCCCAGCGCCGAGGTAGCCATTGAGGGGCGAGTAGGCGCCGTTGATCAGGAGCTCGAGGTCGCAGAGTTGGCGTGAGCCGAGGTCCACAGAGAGCCAGTCTCGGGACAGATCTCGGATTTCGGAGGCTCGACCTTGATCGACTACAAGGTCAACCAAATGTGATCCGTGCGGGCTGATGAGATGATCCAATGCGGCGGCTCCCTGACGCTGTTCTGCCCTCGATATCGGTACAAAGGCGCGCAGCGCGGGATTGTAACGGCTTGCGAGCGCTCTGTATAGGATGTATACGACGACACCGCACTCCGCGTCCATCAAACGGATCGAAAGTCCGGCAATCGGATGATCTTCAGACCAGAATCGGCAGTCGCCAGGTCGGAGTGTATTTGAAAATCAACCTGGTATGGATGTGGTCGACCTCTGGGCGATTCGTAAAGCTGTCGAGGGCGAGGTCCCTGAGGTGGTCCGAGTCACGCGCCGCGACATGCACCAGGAAGTCGTCTCCGCCGGTGACGTGGAAGACACTTCGCACCTCGGGGAGCTCGACCACGTAGCGCCGGAACGAGTCAACCAGATCCCGCGAGTGCTGGCGAAGGCGCACAGCGATCAACGCTTCGAGACCGACACCGACCGCAGAAGGTTCGATGTCGGCGTGGTGTCCACGGATCACGCCCAATCGGGAGAGACGACGCACCCGTTCGAGACAGGTCGAAGGCGCCACGCCGACAGCCTCGGCAAGTCGGTTGTTGGCCACGCGAGCATTCTTTTGCAGAACGCCCATAATGGCGAAGTCAATTCGGTCGAGTTGGTCGGAAAGTTGCATGGTCAGAATAATATTCGACTTCTTGAAAAACACAAAAATCTTCTCCTACAATTCTCCTTGACCGGGAATAATGATCAATATCGAGACCTGATTTCAGAATTAGGAATGCACACGGTTCCAACCCGATCCGCGAGGAGGCACCATGAAATACCCGCTCCTTTCACGCAGTGATCTCAGCGCCATCGACGCTCTCAAGGAGCACCACGGGGGTGCGCGACACATCGCCGATACGCTCCGCGAACAGCGGCGGTATGAGACCCGCAAACGCATCCTCGAAGGGAAGGGATTTGGCGGCATGATCGCCGACGCGGAGCGCCTGGTGAAAGGGTTCGCCAAGATCGAGGATTTCGAGAAAGAACTCTCGCCGACCTACAACGACAATTTCGGAATCGCCACCGCCCAGGTCTCCGGTTTCCAGGGCGCTGCCGTCACCCACCGCTCGATGCAGCGAATGGCGGAAAGCGCCGACAATGAAGAGCCCTGTTGGGTCCCCTCAGAGTTCATCTCGGTCGTCGCACTGACCGACACCTACGTCTATTCGGGTGATCTCATGGCGACCCTGACCATGGCCGAGAACATCATGGGAGCCTCCAAATTCTGCAGCACCAACCTGATCGGGATCCCGATGCCGGCGAGCCGCTTCGCCGAGCTCGAAAAGTTCACGGGCACGACCTTCGAGACGCGCGACCTCGGCAACGGCATGGCGCAGATCATCCTCAAGAACATGGGCACACCTTTCGGCAACCTCGGGGGCGTCGAAGTGGCCAACGACAACCATCTGGTCTATCTCGACGGCATCACTCGCGCCGCGCTCGAGACCGGCAGCGACTTCTTCCTGAACCCCTCATGGTCATCGATCATCGCCGCCTGTTACTTCGGACGAGATATACCCAACCTCCGGTTCAAGATTTCGATGCTGCTGTCGACCCAGAATCTGATGCAGTTCCGGATGCTCCTCAACATCATGTCCGAGTACCTGCGCGACGACCACACCACGCCGATCTGCGAGATCAACATCGGCAACGGCGTGTCGCCCGAGAACTTCATCCGCTGCTCCGAGGAGCTCGATCAGAGCGGTATCAAGGGCGTCAGCCTCGCCGCCCACCTCCGTATCAACCCCGACCTCGGCGTGCCCGACTTCGACTGGACCGACAACGCGTTCACGGTGCTGGAGAGCGGCACCAACTTGACCTTCAAGTACGAGTCGGACGGCACCGCGCGAGAGCTCGACACCATGGAGGCCTACTTCATGCCCGAGGAGGAACGGGTAAAGGTCGCGGACACGATCGGTGATGTGATCTACTACAAATCGCTTCGCGCATCGAAGGACGGCCGCGAGATGATGCGACGCGGCATCCGAACCCGCTTCGGGGGAGCGTCGTACCGAGGGGAGGCACCAGCGGATCCAACGCACGCGCAGATGGAGACCGCTGGGGCGGTGTGAGGATATATCAGGGCACGGAGACGGACGCGGGGGACACCGACCGGTGAAATCAAGCTGGCGTTCCAGGTTCGCCGAGAATGTGCGCGATTACGAGGGCTATCCCATCGGCAAAACCATTCAATACCTTACCGACCCCGAAATCATTTCTCTCGCGGGTGGCCTCCCCTCCCCCGAGGTTTTCCAACGAACCGAGCTCCGGTTGGCGACCGAGAAGGCTTTTGATCGCGAGATCGACCGCATCATGCAGTACTCGCCGATTCCAGGTGAGGCAACTCTCGTGGACGCGGTATTGCGGTTCCTCGAACGCGACGACATCCATATCGGCCGGGACAGCATCGTCATCACAACCTCGGGACAACACGGGCTCGACCTCACCGGTCGTCTCTTCCTCGAACCGGGGGATGTGGTGCTCGTTGACCGCCCGACGTTCGCCGGTGCTGTCGTCGCCTTCAACCTGCAGCGACCGCGCTTCGTCGGCGTCAACATCCAAGACGACGGTTCTGACGTCGCCGGCATGAGGAGGGCGCTGGAGAACCTCGCTACCGAGGGCACGCCGCCGAAGTTCATCTATGTCGTGCCCGATTTCCAGAACCCATCCGGCATCACCATCAGCCTCGCCAAACGGGAAGCGCTTCTCGACCTCAGCTACGAGTTCGACGTACCGATCATCGAGGACAGTCCCTATCGCGACCTGCGTTACTCTGGCGAGACCATCCCGGCGATCTTCACTCTCGATCAACAAAGGGACGGTGATCACGTCATCGGTCTCTACACCTTCTCGAAGCTTTTCTGTCCCGGTATGCGGGTGGGCTTCAACATCGGCCCTCCGGAGGTCGTGACCCGGATGACCCACATCAAAGAAGGCAACATCCTCAACACCCCGAAGTGGAACCAGGACATGTGCCTGGCATTCCTCGAGGACATGGACCTCGAGCAGCACCTCGAGAACTGCCGCAGCTACTACCGGGCAAAGCTCGCCGTATTCCTGGACACCATGGCAGAAAACTTCCCTCCCGAAACCGGTGTCCGTTGGACGCGGCCCCAGGGTGGACTTTTTCTCTGGGTCTCGCTCCCGCCTCAGATCGACACCGGCGAACTGTTTTTCGAAGCCATCGAACACAAGGTCGCATTCGTGCCGGGCGAACAGTTCTACGGCGAGAATCCGGAGCACAACCACATGCGGATCAACTTCTCCTTCGTATCGAAAAAACAGCTTGCCGTCGCCGTGGAGCGGCTGGCTGAATGCATTAAGAAGAGACTCTAACGGAGGATCACATGCGTTTGTTATTCGTCGGTTTTGGCACGGTGGCACAGGGCCTTTCGGAGCTCCTGATCGAAAAGAAGGAGGAGCTCGGAGAAAAATACGGTCTCGACTGGAAGGTCACCGGAATCGTCGACATGCTCAAGGGCTCTGCGCACGACCCGGCCGGCCTCGACCTCGACGAGATCATGGCGATGGTGGCCGAGGGTCGTTCGATCTCCGACTACCCAAACGGCGGCTGCACCTGGGACGCCATGAAGATGATCGAGCGGGCGGAGGCCGACGCCATGATCGAGGTCACCTACACCGACATCAAGACGGGTCAGCCGGCGACCGACCATATTCGTGCCGCACTCGCCCGAGGTATGCACGTGACGACCACCAACAAGGGTCCGCTGGCCCTCTATTCGAACGAGCTGGTCGAGTTGGCCGCCGCCAACGGCGTCCAGTTCCTCTACGAGGGCACGGTGATGGCGGGTACACCGCTCCTCAACCTGATTCGTGAGACTCTCGCCGGTTCTGCGATTTCAGAGATCAAGGGCATCCTCAACGGCACCACCAACTACATCTTGACCCAAATGGAGGCCGGGATGGATTACGCGACCGCGCTCAAGCAAGCACAGGAGCTGGGCTACGCCGAGGCGGTGCCAGACGCCGACGTCCTCGGTTGGGACGCGCTGGCCAAGGTGACGATCCTCGCCAACGTCGTTTTCGGCGCTTCCCTCTCCCCCGACGACAGCCCCTGCACCGGGATCACCGGGATCACACCCGATGACATCGCGGCAGCCGCCGCAGACGGCAAACGCCACAAGCTCATCGGCCGGGTGTGGCGCGATGGCAACGCTGTCCATGCGTCGGTGGCGCCACTGCTGGTCGACCTCGACCACCCATTGGCCGGCGTCGGAGGCGCCACCAACGCGATGACGATCACCACCGACACCCTGGGCGACGTCACCATCGTCGGCCCCGGCGCCGGACGCCGGGAGACCGGCTTCGCGCTTTTGAACGACCTGATCTCGATCGCGAAAGAGGCCTGACCATGAAGATGCTACTCGCCGGCCAGTGGGTGGACCGCGACAAGACGATCGATGTCCGCGATCCTTTCGACGAATCGCTGATCGACACGGTGCCGGCCGCCACCGCCGAAGATGTCGAGACCGCGCTCGCCGCCGCCGACGCAGCACGTGGCGTGGCCCGCGCCACGACAACCTATGAACGGTCGCAGATCCTCCTCAAAACTGCGGCGATCGTGGCCGACAACCTCGAGGATTTCGCGGTCACCATCGCCCGCGAGGGGTCAAAAACGATCCGAGAAGCACGGGGCGAAGCGAGGCGATGCGTCAACACCCTCACCATCTCCGGCGAAGAGGCCAAGCGCCTGCTCGGCGAGACCATTCCGTTCGACAGCTTCCCGGGCGGTGAGAGACGCCGCGGCCACTTCGAGCGCGTACCGATCGGAGTGGTGCTCGCGATCACCCCGTTCAACGATCCCCTCAATCTTGTCGCACACAAGCTCGGCCCGGCCATAGCCGGTGGCAACACCGTGGTTCTCAAGCCGGCGACCGTGACCCCACTGTCGGCGCTGAAACTGACCGAGGCCTTTGTCGAAGCCGGTCTTCCGCCGGGCGTTCTCCAATGCCTCACCGGCCACGGAGCGGTGCTCGGCGACAGCCTGGTCTCGGACCCGCGGGTGCGCATGGTCAGTTTCACCGGTGGCGTCGAGGCCGGCGAGCGCATCGTCGCGAAGGCGGGCCTCAAGAAGATCGGCATGGAGCTCGGTTCCAACTCGCCAGTGATCGTGTGGCACGACGCCGATATCGAGTGGGCGGCCGAGACCTGCGTTTCCGGCGCGTTCTGGGCGGCGGGCCAGAACTGTATCGGGGTGCAGAGGATTTACATCCACCGGAAGGTCTACGATTCCTTTCGTGAACTCTTCGTCGAACGCACCAAGGGCTACACCATCGGCGACAAGATGAATGAGGTCACCGATATGGGGCCGATGATCAACGAGGGTGAGGCTCGGAGAGTCGAGCGCTGGGTCGCTGAAGCGGTCGAGAAGGGTGCCGCGGTGCTTACCGGCGGCAACCGCGATCGGGCGTTGATGCAACCGACGGTGCTCGAGAACGTGCCGGTAAACGCCACCATTCACCACGATGAGGTCTTCGGTCCAACGGTCAACCTCTACCCGGTGGACGACCTCGACCAGGCGATCACCGATGCCAACTCGGTGAATTACGGGCTTCACGCCGCCGCCTTCTCCCGTGATGTGGAAACCTGCCACCGGCTGATCGAAGGCCTTGACGCGGGCAGCGTGCTGATCAACGACTCGACCGACTACCGCCTCGACTCGATGCCGTTCGGGGGCGTCAAAAAGTCCGGCCTTGGGCGCGAGGGCATCAGGTTCTCGCTTGCCGAGATGACGGAACCGAAGGTGGTTTGTTGGTATCTTCCAGGTCGCTGACCTGAATGAGGAATTAGGAAATCCCCACCCACCTCCTCCAGAGGGTCGGGTTCAGGGGTTCGTGTCCGAGGAATTGTCCGCATTTCGTGAACCCGATCCCCTGCCGATCCCCCGTGATAATCTTCCTGCCATCGCGAAGAGGTATCGGAGGCGGTTGAAGAACTCGATGACCACTGTCGTACAGCGCAAAGACCTGCTGGCTCTCGGTATTCTGGTCCTGATCACGGTGGTTGTGAGAGTCCCCGGGGTCTTCAACCGGGCGATCTGGTACGACGAGGCGATCACCCTACTCGAAACCGCCGGCAATGCCATTCCCACCTGGTCCGAGCTGCCGACACCTGCGCGAACCCAGAAGGAGCTCCTCGAGGGATCACCATCCCTGGGCGAGGTGGTGGCCGGTCTGCGCGAGACGGACGTCCATCCGCCCGTCTATTACGGTCTCCTTTCGAAGTGGCGACGAATCGTCGGAGGGTCGATTGAAGCCGCCCGGTTCTTCTCGGTCCTCTGTTCGATAGCCACGGTCATTTTCCTCTTCCTGCTCCTGCTTTCCGCCGGGTTCGAACGACCCTTTCTGCCGAGCCTCGTCTACACCCTGTCGTCCGGTGCCGCACATTACGCTCAAGAGGCGCGCAACTATGCGCTGGCGATGTTCTTTCTATTGGCCGCCTCATCTCTTGCATATCTCGCGACAAAATCGGAATTCAATAAGAAAAAGATTTTTTGGTTATTATCGACTGCATTTGGCGTGAACTGCGGGCTCGCATTTCAAACAAATTATCTCGCTATTTTTCCTGTTTTCTTTTTGTTGTTATGGTTCATCATCTGGAACCCAAAGCCAAGAATATTACGGACGTTCCCGGCTATCATCGTTTCTTTGGCAATATCTGCGGCAGGAGCGGCCATCCTTGCGGATCAAGTCGGAGCGCGCCCGAGACAATTCCAGAGGGAACTCGGATTCTGGCGGGAACTTCTCAAAATTCTCGATTTCAATATTGAGATTCTCTGGACACCAGTGGTGTCAAACAGGGGTTTGGTTATTGCGGTCTTTGGAACCGTGCTCATACTTGCAACGATCAGTGTTTTGTTCATCAGAAACTCCTGGGGGAAAATCGACAAGAAGCTCTTCACGATGATGGCCGGACTGGCGATCGCGCCGTCGTTTGGCCTGTTGGCCCTGGACCTCGTCTTCAGCAAGAACCTCGGCAAATCCAGCTATGTGCTTTTTTCCGGCCCCGCCATCGCCTACCTGCTGACCCTGGCGACCGGAGATCGGCCGGAGCCCGCGGTCGACACATCCCGGTGGCCGGCGAAGCGCCTCGCCGGAATCGTCAGGTACGTGTTGCCGGTCTTCATCGGACTGCAGCTGACCGGCATCAACTTCGACCTCGAGCGCACCCCCGCGTTCGCGGGCAGCACCCTGCGCAGCCTCGCCGGGAGGATCGAGGCCTCGTCGCCCGCACCAGTCGTCGTGATCGGCGCCGGTCATGGTCGTGGAGACCCGGCCACCGTCATCTACGAGCTGGCGCCGGAAACGATGGTCTGTGTTCTCGACAACGACACCGATCTGTCGAGGCTGAGTTCGGAGCTCTCGTCTTTCGACGAAATCTGGATAGTATTCGCGAAGGGCCGAATAACGGCGGCAGTCGAGCAATCGCTTTTCGGCGCCCTGACGAAGGACGACACGTATCGCGTCGTCTTTCGAGCGAAGAGGGTCGCGCACTTGAGAAAGACGCAACGCGGTCAAAACGCCGGTTGAGCCCCCGAGGCGACACCGTCATCTCATGTGGTATCGCCGTTCAGCGAAATGAGCAAAAATCAACATGTTACGATTGAACAATGATCGATCTCTCGGTGCTCGTGCCGGTCTACAACGGCGAGGCCTTCATCGAACGCACTCTCGGCCAGCTGATCGAATATGTCGTTTCTCTGAATGAGCCGGCCGAACTCATTGTCATCGACGATGGCAGTACGGATCGCACGTCGGAGATCATCGCTACGACGGTGGCCGAGGCTCCGGTCCCCGTGACCTTCGTGGGAAGCCCACGGAACGAAGGCAAGGGCGCCGCGATCAGACGCGGAATGGCCGTCGCTCAGGGCCGCTATCGCGTCTTCCTCGATGCCGATCTGGCCTACTCGCCGAGCGCCATTTCCGAAGTGCGCTCCAGGCTCTTTGAGGGAGCCGACGTGGTGATCGGCAGCCGCGTCCACCCCGACTCCACCTACCAGGTCAAGCCGTCGTTTTTCCGGTACCTCTACACCCGTCACGTCGCGGGGCGCATCTTCAACTGGATCGTGAGGCTCTTCCTCCTGCCCGGTGTCTTCGACTCCCAGGCCGGGCTCAAGGGATTCACCGCCGAAGCCGCCGAAACTATCTTCGGGGGATGGCTGCCGGACGGATTCAGCTTCGACCTCGGCGTGCTTTCCCGCGCACGTCACGAGCGCCTTTCGATCGTGCAAATCCCAGTTCATTACAGGTACGACAGCGAACCGACGACAGTGCGGTTCATGAACGACACCGTGGCCGCACTTTTCGACCTGGCGGTTGTGCGGCTTCGCATCGGTGGCGAGTACTCGAAGAAGGGCTTTGGCCGATTGGCGGCGTGGGCGGGTCGTCAGCTCGGCCGGGCGGGCGCGGCTGCCCGGTCTCCGAAAGCAACAGCTTCCGGTGTCGCGATCGTCGTGTTGGGCCTCGCTGGCCACGTGATCTTCCGCACCACGGTCCCAAGCAACGTGATGGCAATGGTCTTCTGGCTGATCGCGCTCGCGGGGTTTCTCGTGGTGGCATTGCGCAACGACGCCAGTCTACCCACGGACAACCGTCCGGTTTTCTCGAGTGCCGGCGAGTTCTGGGCCTTCCTGCTCATCCTCGTTCTCACCGCAGCCCTGCGGTTCTGGAACCTGTCCGAAATTCCGGCAACCCTCCACGGCGATTCAGCGGAGTGCGGCATCCAGGGGCTGAGGATCCTGCAAGGCGATGTCGGAGACGTGTTCAGCTTTTCTCGGTGGTATTTCACGCCCTACCCCGCCTACCTTCCCTACACCGCAAGCTTCGCGCTGGTGGGTGTCTCAATTCTCGGTCTCCGACTGCCTTCGGCCCTGGTCGGCACCCTCTGCATGATTCCGCTCTACTTCCTGGTGCGGGGCTGGCTGGGGCGCCGCGCGGCCCAGATCGCCAGCACTCTCTTCGCGTTTTCGCACACGGCGATCCATTTCAGCCGCATCGGTCTCTGGAACATCCAATCCCTCTTCCTCGCGCTGATTGGATTTGCGTGCCTCGCAGCCGCGCTTCGAAAAGGCAGCGCCGTACTCGCGGCGTGGGCCGGGATCGTGGCCGGCCTCGGGTTTTACACCTATACCGCCGGCCGCTTGATCCTCGTGGTGTCGGTCGCTGTTCTCGGGTCACAACTTCTGTTCGGTCCGCGCCGGCGACTAGTTCGGGTCGGCGCGCTGTTCGCCGCAGGTTTTGTGGTGGCGATGACACCGATGATGATCAGCTACGCGAAGGCTCCCGAAGCTCTCGACTCGGATCGTACGGGATCGGTCTTCGCGCTCGCCGAAAGCACCCGGGCACACGTGGAATCGGTGACCGGCGAAACATCGCCGTCCGGCATCCTCCGGGTCCAGACGATTCGGAGCCTCAGAGGATTCTACAGCCTGGGTGATCGAAGCGGCCAGTACGGCGGGAAGGCTCTCGTTTCTCCCGTGACGGCGGCGCTGATGCTCGCCGGCATCCTCTTCGCGCTCCTGAGGTTCCGCGAGACCGAAAGCCGGTTCGTTCTCCTGTGGGGGGGACTCGGTCTCCTGCTTGGCAGCATTCTGATCATCGATCCGCCGTCCCATACCCGACTGATAGCGGTCTTCCCGGTGCCGTTCATCTTCGCCGCCCTCGCCCTCGAAACAGCATTTCGTTGGCTGCATCGGCTCGGAGCGCGGTGGGTGCGCATCGCGGCCTTCGCGGCCTGCATTCTCGTGGTCGGCCAATCAGCGTATTTCAGCCTCAGTGTTTACCATTCGTACATCGAACTCGTCGACCGGGAAGGTCGGATCTGGGATGTCGTGAAGGTGATTGAAGAGTATGGTAAAGGGCGCACGTACTTTTTCTTCGGTGGACCGACAATGTCGGCCAACGCGCCCGCACTGAGACTGTTCACCAGCCAACACCGAATCGTGGACTCCTTTACGCCGACTGACGTCCCACATTACCTCGTGCGGACCACGGTGTTCATCATCCCGGCCCTCCTTCCCAAGCTCGAACCACAGATGCGCGACATCGGGACCGTCATCACTGAGCGCTTCCCCAATTCGACCCGGGAGGTCATCGGCGGCGAGCTCAATCCCCAGCTCATCATCTATGTGGCGGAAAACGGCGGAATGCGGCCGCCGACAGGAGGCTGACGTGCTCCCAAATCGAGAGAACTGCTGTATCACGAGAGAGACGGTGTGGCGCCTGTTGATGTTTCTTGCCCTCGTTTTCTGCAGCACGGTGAATGCGAAAGCGCAGGGAGACGTCCCCCAAGAACGACCCGACGATGCGGTTGAACGGGCCGCCGCGACGTCACGCCGTCAGCTCGAATCTGCCCTGACAAGTGAGGACATGAACCAGCGGTTTCCCGCGTTGCGCGCCGCCAGATACCTGAACGAGCCATGGATTTCCGAGATCGTGCTTCCGCTCTGCGACTCGCCGGACTTCATCGAACGGGTGCTCGCGATTGAGGTGATCACTAACACGAATCCACAGCTCGGAAGAGCAGTGTTCCTCAATGCCCTCACCTCCGGAGAACGCGCGCTTCGATTGCGGGGATTGCTCGGTCTGGCTGCGCTCGGCGACACCGAAACGGTCCCTCATCTCGTCGAGATCATGAAAAATGACCCCGACCCCGACCTCCGGGTCGCTGCGGCCCAGGCGCTTGGAGATATGGGTGATCTCAGGGCATCCATTGCACTGTATGAGGGCATCGAGAGTGATTACCCTCCGATGCGCGAACAGGCGGTGCTGGCCCTCGTCGCCATCGGCGAGGACGGTGTCGGGGAGTATCTGATCGACAGGCTGGAGAATGATCACTTTCCCGGCCGGAACGAGGTGCTGAGGCTGTTGGCTTTGGTGCCATACCGTTATCTGATCAGCGCCATTGAACCGTTCCTGGCGCACGAAGACAAGGTGACCCGCGTCCTGGCCGCCGCTGCGATCCTCTCCATTCTGGAAGGGTCTCCGCACTCCCGTCCCTGATGGTCGATCCCCGCGTCGCTCGCCACTATGCCGATTCGGCCTCCCGGTACACGCGGCTGCGTGGCTCGGGCCCACTCGGCTGGGTGCGATCGCGGGAGCAAGCCGCCCTCCGGGACCTCGCCGACATTGAATCAGGATCTATGGTCCTCGACGCGGGCTGTGGTGACGGCGCCACTCTCGATTGGCTGAACGAGCTCGGAGCCTCTGCAGTTGGCATCGATCTCACCTGGCCGATGGCTCGGATCTGTAGGTTGCGTGGGCATTCAGTCGCGGTCCAGGATATCGAAGAGCTCGGGCTCCAGGCGGTCTTCGACTGGGTGTTGTGCATCGGTTCCCTCGAGTTCGTGACGGACCCGGCACGTGCGCTCAAGAATCTCGGCGCATGCCTTTCCGCCGGCGGAACCCTCGTCCTCCTCTATCCCCGAAAGGGCCCCCTGGGTATTCTCTATGCCCTTTACCACCAAACCCATGGCACGCCCATCCACCTGTTCAACGCGGAAGACATCAGGGCACTGTTTTCGGGTGCGGGTCTCGAACCGCCACGATCGCGTCGCGATTGCCTGCTGTCGAGCGTCTGCACTACCGGTGCGACCGGAGAGACCCACCGGTGAAGAAGCTCCTCCTCACCTACGACGTCGAAGAGTTCGACTGGCGCCTCGGCGGCGGCCGGCCACTGCCGGCGTCCGAGCAGATCGGAATCACCGCCGAAGGCCTGCGCAAGCTGTTGCCGATTCACAGACGACATCGGGCACCTGCCACATTCTTCGTCACCGGGGCGTTCGCCTCGGCCGAACCAGAGCTTGTCAAGGAGACGGCGCAGGCCGGCCACGAGATCGCGGTCCACGGCCTGGCGCACGGAGATGACTACGCGAACCTCGAGCCCACGATCGCGATCGACCGTCTCAAACGAGCACGGGTTCTGGTCGAGGCCGCAAGCGGCCAGGAGGCGGTCGGGATGCGCACGCCGCGGTTGCGGCATTGTCTCCCCTTCGTCGTCCGGGACGCTGGGTTTTCCTACGATGCGTCACCTCACCCGACTTGGATCCCGGGTCGCTATTTCGGTCTCCACTTCAGGCGCGCTCCGTGGCGTCAGGAAGGCATCACCAAGGTCCCGATTTCGGTGCTCCCCGGCATTCGCATGCCCGTGTCCTGGATGTGGTTCCAGTTTGCGGGCCCGCGTCTCGGGTTGCTGGGCGCCCGCCTCGCCCTGCTCCGCGCGCCCTATCTGCATCTCTATTTCCATCCGTGGGAGGCAATCTCCCTTCGTCCGTTCGGCGCCTTACCCCCGTTTTCTTTTCGCACCGGCGAGGTCTTTCTCGAAGCACTCGATCGTCTCCTGACATGGAGTTCCGAGCGGCTCGAGCCTCAGACAGTGAAGGACACGCTCGACCCGGTGCCCCGGACATGCTAGAGTTTTCTGAGACATAATTGCAAAATCGTCCGAATCAAACTTGCAGCGAAAAGCTCGGGTTCGATTTTGGATCACACGAAAGGGTGGATTCATGAAAAAGACCATATTGTTGCTCGGAGCTCTGCTGTTGTCAGTCCCTGCCCTCGCGGGCGTCGTCTACGAGATTGAAGTCACCGACCACGAGCAGTCGCCCCCGAAATCCGAAAGCATGGAGACAGCTGTCGAAGGGCGGCTCCTCAAGATGGGGGTCCCGGCGGGCGGCCAAAACGGCAACGGGGAGATGATCTACCGCGGCGACAAACGGGAAATGGTCTTTATCGACCACGACAAAAAGAGCTACTACGTGATCGACGAGGAGACGATGAAGGCGCTCGCCGCACAGATCAACGAGGCGATATCGGTGATGGAGCAGGCCCTCGCCAACGTACCAGAGGGCCAGCGGGCCATGGTCGAAGAAATGATGAAAAAGAAGATGCCCC
>Ga0307423_1001423_pt1 | contig 14450 bp, 11 predicted proteins | sample SalMarWE160310MG_FD_202154 | JGI IMG/M metagenome (GOLD analysis project Ga0307423, IMG submission 202154) | Salt marsh sediment microbial communities from the Plum Island Ecosystem LTER, Massachusetts, United States - WE1603-10 | ecosystem: Environmental > Aquatic > Marine > Intertidal zone >...
CTGTGAAATGGGACATCTTCTCAGCGCTTCAGGAAGCAAGCCAGGCAACATTCGGAGCCGATGCGGAGCTGGCTGTCGACTTGCAGATGGAGGTCGTTGAACAGGAAATCGCCATCTGCGAGGAAGAATCCGATGATTGTGGATACCTCGTCCCCCAGATCGTGTCGTCGGTGGACCGACAAACAGATGGACCTCTGGTACAAGGAACGATGGTGATTACTTCGGACACGGGCGCTGGGGAGGAATACGATTTTGCGGCTCTTCCCACGGACCAAGGGTGGCAGTTAGTTGACGGATACCTGACGCATAGGCCTTTCGTCTCTATCGGTGGACCGTCAACAATCGTGACTAACGGCGATTTTGACCTCTCTGGTTACACCGACCCGGCTGCAGAATTGACCATCGAAGGTCGCACAGTACCGGTCGATCCGGCGACGGGGAGTTGGACGACATCGGTCAGCGCCAGCTCGCCCGAGTCCGGCTGGAACGACGTCGTGGTGACGGCGACGCTGGATGGCGACACAAACACCGACTCCATCGCTGTCCGCTACGAGCCGAATGCTGTCGGGCAGTTTGCGTTCATCAACGGGGTCGACACGACCGGACCGTCGCCGGCGTTAATCGTCGACTACGCCGAGTTCCTCAGCGGTGACGAGGCGGTCCAGGCGGCCATCGAGGACGGCGAGTTGTCGCCGGATCAGGCAGACGAGGGCCTGCCAAATGACTTCTACATCCGCAACAACAATCCACAGCTGAGGACTCTGCCGCTCGATGACGAGGCTTTGATCTACTTGTTCGACTACACCATCACCGACGAGTTTGACTACGACCCGGTGAGTATCGACACCCTCATCGCGGCTATGCAGAGCGACGACCAGAGTGCCTACTACTTCTCGCTGACGGACTACCCGGTCTGGCTCACGATCAAGAACGACACCATCCTCGAGATCACCCCGCAATACCTCCCCTAGCGGCGTCCTATCCCCGTTCTGGCGTTGATTCGCGCCATATATGGCGCGAATCAACGCCAGAAGCGAATGAGGCGCGGCGGGCGGTGCGTTTCAGGGCTAGCAGGACGCCGCGGCCTATCAGGGTGATGGCGACCACGTTGGTGATGGCCCGGCCGACGTCCCAGCCGAGTGAGGTTGCGACGTGGTAGGCGAAGAAATGGCGCAGGTTGTCCCAGACGGCGGCGCCCGCCTGCATGGAAATCGCAGTGTCGCCACCGACGGCGAACGGCCAGAAGTACATGTTCATCACAAAGCCGAAGGCCAACGCGGAAACTGCACCGTAGGCGGCGAGAACCGCTATCTCGGTACGGCCGGTGAGACGCTTTGGCAGCAGACCGGCGCCCATCCCTACCCAGGCGGCGGCGAGCATCTGGAACGGCAGCCACGGCCCCACTCCCGCGGTGAGCAACGCGGAGGAGAAGAGCGTCACCGATCCGAGCACGAAACCGAACGAGGGCCCAAAAGCCCGGCCGCCGAGGATGATCGGCAGGAAAACCAATTCGATTCCACCCGTTCCCGCTCCGAGCGGGCGCAGCACCGCACCGAGTGCGGCGAGGACACCAAGCATGGCGACCCGCTTGGCGTCCATGACCCCGTCGGACAACTCCGCGAGAACCACGGCCAGCAGCAGCGGCAGCATGATGGCGAACAGCAGAGGGGCGTCGTCGTTGTGGGCGAGGGTGCTGTCGGCTTTCACCAGCAACGGCCACAGGAACCCGACTGCCCCGATCAGCGAGATCAGGCCGACAACAATCAGTGCCCGGCTCTTCATGCGATCGCCTCCATCACCTGCGACACGGTGAGGAACGGCAACGGTGCCATGACCTTGGCCACCTGCGGGGCAAACAGGGGAGTCGCAGTGAGCACCTGAGCGGCGGGCCCGTCGGTGATGATCTCACCCTCTGCCATCACCACCACCCGATCGGCCACCAGGGAAGCGAACTCAACGTCGTGGGTGGACAGCACCACCGCACGCTCTTCGGTGGCCAGCCTCCGTAGGACGGCGGTGAGATTCTTCTTGGCCGTGTAGTCGAGGCCGCGGGTTGGCTCGTCGAGCAACACCACGTCGGGATGGGTAACCAGTTGGGTCGCCAGCACCAGAGCAAGCCGCTGGCCCTCCGACAGATCCCCCGGATGAGATGCGCCGTCGATACCCGGCACCAACTCGTCGAGAATCGCTCTGCAATTCCCGGGGTCGAGATCGGCATCAACATCGGCCTGACGACACTCGTCTGCGACCGTGGACAGGAACAAGAGATCGCCCGGCGTCTGTGGCACGAGAGCGACAACACCGGTGCGATCCACCGATCCGCGGTCAGGGATCAGCGCACCCTGGAGAGCCCAGAACAACGATGACTTTCCGGAGCCGTTCCGGCCCATGACAACACAGATCTCGCCACGGCTCAGCTCGATACTGAGGTTTCGAACTGCGACCACCGGCCCGTAGGTCACTGATACCTTCCTGGCGGACACAGCCGTTGGGCCTGGAATCACCGACAGCGATATCGGCGGCTCGAGCCGGTCACGCAGAGACGAGGCCCGCATCCGACCTTCCCGGACCGAGAGCGGCACTGTGTCCCACCCGACGGCGCGTCCCAACTCGACCACGGGAGGGACCATGGCACTGTGCTGGATGGTGGTGCGGGGATCACCCGAGGTCACTTTGCCGTCGCCGTCGATGACCACAAACTGATCGGCGTACTGGACGATCCGCTCCAAACGATGTTCAGCGAGCACAACTGTGATGCCGAGGTCGTGGACCAGACGAGTCACCGCGGCAAGCACCTCTTCGGCGGCACCAGGATCGAGAGCGGAAGTGGGCTCGTCGAGCACCAGGATCCTGGGATGCACGGTCAGCACCGATCCGATGGCGACCCGCTGCTGCTCTCCACCGGAAAGATCCACCACAGACATGTTCCGCAGTTGGGCGATGCCGAGCAGGTCGAGCGTCTCCTCCACCCTGGCCCGCATTGTTGCCGGATCGACGCCGGCCTGCTCCATCCCATACGCCAGTTCGTATTCCACGGTCTCGGTGACAAAGCCACGGGCCGGGTCCTGGCCCACGTACCCGACGAGATCCGCCATCGCCGCCGGATGCGTATCCCTGGTGTCACGACCGTCGACCACGACCGAGCCGGAGACACTGCCTCCGGTGAAGTGCGGCACGAGCCCGTTGATCGCCGCCAGCAGGGAGGTCTTGCCGGTTCCTGTTGCTCCGGTGACGAGGCAGAGCACGCCTTCATCGATGGTCAGATTCACGTCGCGAAGCGTCGGTGCCGTGGCATCGGGATAGGTAAGGGTGAAGTCGGTGAACTCGATCATGAGGTCTGCAATCTGGTCGGCCGCAGTGGTCCCCCAACCTCACTGGGAGCGAACCACGCCGGTAGCGCCGCGGCAAGTACAGCGATGGTTGCCGGGAGCGGTGTAGTTGGCATCCCAATGGGGTGTAGCACCGTCGGGTCGGACCGGCCGATGACAAGGACAACGACGAGCACGAACAGTCCTATGGCAGCAACCGCCCACTCCGACGTTTGCCACGGCTCGGGCCGGTAAACCGTGACCGAGCGGCGGCGGCCGGCGAGGCGCAGCCCGAACATGGTGGCCGCCAGACCACCGGCAACCAGGGCGACACCCACGGCGGTCGTTCCATCGAGCACAAAGAAGAGGCCCATTGCCACAGCCAGCAGGCCACTTGCCGTCACCGCAAAGACGGGCCGGTTGTTGGGGCCGAGCGGTTTGCCAAAGCCACGCACCTCCATCGCCACCGCCAATGCCAGAGTGCGATCGAGGGCATCGTCGACTACGGGGGCAACCAGGCGACGCAGCCTGAGTCTGTGGCTCTTGACGGCCCGCAAGGCCGAGGCACGGCGTACCCGCAGGGCGCTGGAAATGAGTTGAGGGACCAACCCGATGGCGACAATGATCGCTGTGCCCACCGAGTGGAGAGCCAGCGGCAAGGACCGCAGCAGCCGTCGGGGATCGGCAAGGGCATTGGCCGCACCAACGCAGACGATCAGCGTCGCCAGCCTTGCTCCGTCGGCAAGACCACCGATGATCTCGCTACCGGTGACAGGACCGCCCAGCCGGATGCCGACGGCCCATGCCGGCAACGATATCTCCGGGAGCCGAAACAGCACGTCGCCTGCAGCACCTCCACCGATCACTATCCGGAACGCGACTCGCAGCACGAGAACGAAGAGCCCGACCATCAGGTAGATGTGGAACACCCGGCTGCTCCCCTCCCCTCCTCTGACGACGACCATGAACCAGGCGACCGCCACCAGCAGGGCAAGCAACAGCAGGTCGGTGGTCCGGGAGGCGGCAGCTGCCAGGAACAACGCCCACAGCCACCAGGCGCCGGGATGGAGGCGGCGCAGCGGTCTGCTCATTACGCTGCCCTCCGTCTGCGCACCGCGACCGTGCCTCCTGCGACACCTATACCGACGAGCACCCCCAGGGCGGCCATCGCTCCGAATCCGCCACCGTCGGCGCCCTCAGAATGAAGGAGACCCGCGGTGGCGAGCGTCGTCGTGGTTGTGGCCACGGGAGCCGCCGTTGTCGTCGTCGGTTGGAGCGTCGTGGTCGTGATTGCGGCCGACGTGGTCACGGGTGGCCGCGCGGTGATCGTTGTGGATTCAGGGGTGGCAGACGTAGCTGTTGCCGGTGCTGCCACTTCGGTGGTTGTCGTGGATGCCACCGTCGTCGTAGTGGTAGTAGTAGTCGTCGAGGCCACCGTTGTCGTCGTGGTGGTTGTGGTTGTCGTGGTTGTGTTTGTTGTGGCGGGCGGCACTGCCGGAGGGCTCATGCCGGGTGCCGTCGCAGCACCAAACGACCAACCGTCCACTGTTCCCGGAGCCGGCACCCTGGCGGCACCGCCCACGATGCTGTACGACCAGGAGCCGCCGAGCTCAGCCGACCAGTAGGACCAGAAGGCGTCACCGGGAGGGGTACTGGCACAGTCCTCGTCGGCGGGATAGCCGTCGATCTTGCACAGGAAGCCGGGTAGGCCCTGTACCTCGGTGATCGCAAACCCGGCCGCCTGAAGAGCGGCAAATCCCGAGGAGGGTGCCCCGGGGGCGCAACCGACCTCAATTGCGCCCCCGGTACCCCTGAAGTCGACAACCACCGTGACCCCGCTGTCCGCGTCCTGGCACGCCGCACCGGCCCGGGCCGTTGTTGAGGCAAAGACGAATGCTGCCAGCATCACCAGGAAGGTGATTACCAGTCGCCGCGTCGAGAGACTCCCCGTCATCGTCTCACCGGTGCATCGCCCGATAGAGGAACGCAGCCATCTGCTCCCTGGTCACCGGCTCATTCGGGCAGTACATGTCGTTGTCCGGGGGGTTGCATCCCCTGGTGATACCGGCGACGGCAAGCGCTTCGATGTCGTCGGAAAACACGCTGCCGGCTATGTCGGTGAAACCCGACCCGGAACCGGACGGCAGATCGAATGCCCGGTTCAAGAACGCAGCCATCTCCGCACGGGTCACCACCCGACCCGGGCAATACATGTCGTTTTCCGGCGGGTTACATCCCATGGTGATACCGGCGGTCGCGATCGCCTCGATATCACCAACGAAGGGGCTCGCTTCGATGTCCGTGAAACCCGACTCGGACGATATGGGCAGATCGAGCGCCCGGTTCAGGAACGCCGCCATCTGTCCCCGGGTAACCGGTTCGGTCGGGCAGAACTCGTCGTTGTCTGGTGGGTTACATCCCCTCGTCACGCCGGAGCCGGCAATCCAATTGATCGAGATGGTGAAGACCGACCCGACGATGTCCGAGAACGCAAAGCGGGGCGCCGACAGTTCATAGAGCACCGGCACACCCATTCCCCAGACCCCCTGAACGGTGGCGAAGGCGTTCGCAGCGGTGTCGGTGGTGAGCCAGCGCAGACCGCCGGCGTCGTCACCAGCAGAGGCGGGGAACTGCATCGACTCTAGAAAGGAGGCCGCCGCTTCTGCCGAGGAGGTCTCGCCCGCAGCAAGGAACGCCTGCGCGGCCGCGGCGGTGGAGTTGGAATTCGGGGTGCCCCAGCCGGTGACCGAGCCATCTCCCAACTGCAACGACTGCAACCAGGAAACAGACGTTCCCGCCGTTGTCGCATCTCCGCCGGCCAGCAAGGCCAGAACCGTGATCCCGGTAGTGTCGGCGTCGCCGGGGCCGGGGCAGGCTCCGTCGAAGGTGAACTCGCCGCTCGAACATTGCAGCGAAGCCAGATATGAGACCGCTTCGTCCGGGATCCCATCTGATGTCATCGCCAAACCGAGGATGGCCGTTGCCTGCTCGAAGACCATTGCCTCGCCGAACCTGCCCATATCCGTGCCGCTCGTCTGCATGCTCGACCGCAACTCGGTTTCGACGTCGTTGCCAACGAAATCGGCAACGTCCTCACCGTAGACCTCGAGCACATGGATGGTCTTGCCGGCGGCACCCACGTTGAAGGAATCTCCGGTTCCCACGTAGTCGCCCGCTACCTCCCGCAGGTCGTCCAGCATGTCCAGCGCAACCCGTGGTTCGGTGCCAGTGGCCGCAAGGGAGACGAGGCCATCGATCAGAACCCCGGTCCCGTACAGCGCAATCTCGGAGTCGGGAGCCTGATACTCCCTGGCAATCCACTGTGCGGCCTGGGCGGGAGCCGATTCCGGATCGACGGCGGCCGATGCCGCAATCGGCGGGAGCGAGATCGCCAGTGCGGCTAGCAGTGTCGACAGCGAGAGCCACCGCTTGCGCAGCGGGCCCGGGTTGGAGAGCCTTGCCATAAAAACATCCTCCCGTTCAGGAGGATGAAGTGAGGAGCCCGAGGTGTTTGGCACCGGGTTCAACCTTCATCCGAGGTCGATTACCGGTTCCGGAGACCAGGCGATCTGGCTCATCCTCCTTCGAGGCTTCACAGCTGCGGGACAGCGCCGGATTCCCACCGGACTTCGCTGAACGCCGGAACCTCTTCTTGCGAAGAGCACCACCAGACTACAGGAGCCGGAGGCCCGGACCGAAACTAGATGGTGCCGGTACGGGTCAAATGAATATATAAGCCTCTAGCCGGGTTGGACCAGGTGAAGCTATCCTGATGACGGTGAACGTAGGGCGACCGCTCCGGCGGCGCCAAGCAAAAGGAGAAACCATGCGGCGACGCATGATGAAATCGAAGATCCACAGGGCAACCGTCACGGATGCCAATCTGAATTACGTGGGATCTATCACTCTCGACGTCGATCTGATGAAGCTCGCCGATATTCGTGAGATGGAGCAGGTTCACGTACTCGACATCGACAACGGCAACCGGTTGGTGACATACGCCATCTCCGGTGGGCCTGGGGACGTCTGCCTCAACGGCGCCGCCGCCAGACTGGTTTCGCCGGGAGACAAGGTGATCATCATCACCTACGGCGACTACGAGGACGGTGAACTGGACAGCTACACACCACAGGTTGTTCATGTCGACACCGGGAACCGACCCGTTCCTGCAGAGATCGCTCAGCAACTGATGAACTCCGGACCCGGCCCAATCCTCTACGAGCAATACTCCTCCGACGCCGACTGACCTGTCGAACCGCACGCACATACGCCAGGTTGCACGTCCGGGCCCGCGCGCGCGAGGACCAACGGAGTCCTCCAGATCCAGGTGGTATTGCGGCACTGATTGCCCACTAGTGAGAAGCCTCACAGAAATCTCTGCCTGAAAGGGCATCGGTATCTGCCGACAGGATCAATACGATGGAATTAGACCTGATGAAGTCGGCGCTGCGTAGTGACCGATCGCCGATTGAGCTACCCGGGTTCGCACGCACCTATCAGCGTATGCGGATCCTGGTCAACCTACTGATCCCGCCCGCCGGGGTAGTCATGGCCGGACAGCTCGGAGGACGCCGGGAGGTCGTCATACCGACGCTCGTGATCGTCTCCCTGTTGGTGTTGTCTCACGCGGCGCTGTTCCCGAGGACAAGCCTCGCCACCAAAGTGACGGTAGACACAGGGTCTTACATCGCCATGGGCGCCGTGCTCGGTCTCCCGGAGGTGATCCTCCTCGTCTCTATCACTCAATCCTTCCTGATCTTCTTGCATGTCCCGCCCCGAACGGCGGTCCGACTGCTTTCGCTGTACCTGTCCACCGGTGCGATCTGTGCCGCCTTGACCGCGCTTACACGGGTGCCGGTGCGTACGAACGACGGGGCAGCGTTCGTTCTCATTGTCGTCGCTGTCTTCACCGCGATCCCTACGGCGTGGATGCTCTCGCAATCGGCCGCCGAAATACTGCGACAACGCGCGCAGCGGGAAACCTTGTCGCTGGAGAAGGACAGGCTCCTCACCGACAAGGATCGGTTCGTTGCCAGTGTCAGCCACGAACTGCGAACTCCCCTCACCGCCGTTGTCGGTCTCGCTCATACCCTTGCGGAATCTCCCGATTTGACCACGGAAGAACGCGACGAGTTCGTTGCCACAATCGTCGAGCAGAGCGAGGAGGTGGCGGCAATTGTCGATGACCTGCTGGTCGCTGCCCGCGCCGGCTCGGGGCATCTCGCTCTCGTGGTCGGCGAGGTGACCCTGCGAGACGAGCTCGCCATGGTCGTACCTCCCGGGATCCCCATCGAGGAGACTGTCGAGCGGTTGACGACGATCGGCGACCCGATCCGGGTGCGCCAGATTCTGCGCAACCTGATCAGCAACGCCCAACGTTATGGCGGCCCGGACAAGCGAGTGCTCATCCGCAACGATGGGGCAATGGCAGTGGTCGAGATCCAGGACAACGGGCCCGCCATTCCCGAAGAGCAGATCGACGAGATCTTCTCCGCATACGGCCGGGTCCACGATCGTCCGGGGCGAACGGACTCGGTCGGGCTGGGGCTCACCGTCAGCCGCCAGCTCGCCCAGCTCATGGGCGGCGACGTCACCTACAGCCACGACGGTACCTGGGCATCGTTCCGCCTCACCCTGCCACAGTCGGTTGCCGACACGGCACGGGCAATCTCGGGATCGCCGCAACAAGCCTCGGCAGCCCACCGGATCGGTACCACGTAGCGAGTTATCCTGCTGATGCCGAGAGGGGACCGCATGCTGTATATCGATGGAGAGTGGCAAGGCTCGTCGTCCGGCAGAAGTTTCGAGACGATCAATCCGGCGACCGGTGAAGCCATCGGCGATGTAGCCGGCGGCACTCAACACGACGCTGCCGTCGCTATCGAATCGGCCGTCACCGCCTTCAAAGGCTGGTCCAGGCTCACCTCCTTTCAGCGATCGGAATGCCTGCACCGCGCATACACTCTGATGATCGAGCGCAAGGAAGCGCTGGCGGTCCTGATGACTGAAGAACAGGGCAAGCCGCTCCGAGCAGCCCGAAACGAAGTCCAGTACGCCGCCGATTTCTTCCTCTGGTACGCCGAGGAGGCCAAGCGGGTCTACGGCGACATTCTTCCCGCCCCCAGAGCCGACCAACGGTTCCTGGTGCTGCACCAACCGGTTGGCGTTGTCGGTGCAATAACGCCGTGGAACTACCCCGTTTCGATGGTGACACGCAAGGTCGCACCCGCCCTGGCTGCTGGCTGCACCATCGTCGTCAAGCCCGCCGAGCAAACACCGCTGTGTGCCATCGAGGTCTTCAACGTGCTTCACGACGCCGGGATCCCGGCGGGCGTGGCAAACCTGATAACAACCGACAATCCGGCACCGGTCGGTGAGGAATTTGTCACCAACTCGAAAGTCTCCAAGATCACATTCACCGGCTCGACGGAGGTTGGCACCATGCTGGCCGCCAAAGCTGCCTCCAACATGAAACGGTTGTCACTCGAGTTGGGAGGCCACGCTCCCTTCATTGTCTTCCCCGACGCCGACCCCGAGTACGCGGCCAAGGGTGCATCGCTCGTCAAGTTCCTCAATACCGGACAGGCCTGTATCAGCCCGAACCGGATCTACGTCCACAAGAGCATCTCGGGGGCCTTCCTGACCGTGCTCGAACAACGAGTGAGCCGTCTGCGGGCCGGCAACGGACTCGACGAGCAAACCACCATCGGCCCCCTGGTCGATGCCGCCGCTGTGGCGAAGGTCGATCGACAGGTCACCGATGCCGTCGCCAAAGGAGCTCGACTCCGGACCGGCGGAAGACGTCTCGTCGAAGACGGTCTCGACCGCGGTTTCTTCTACGCTCCGACCGTGCTGTCGGGTGTCACATCCGATATGGACGTCTACCACAACGAGACTTTCGGCCCGGTTGCCCCGGTCATCGAGTTCGACGATGAAGACGATGTCCTCGCTATGGCCAATCAATCCCACTATGGCCTTGCGGCCTATGTTTACACGCAGAACCTGGGACGGGCGATGCGCATGTTTGAGGGCCTCGACTACGGCATCATCGGGATCAACGACATCAACCCGACCGCAGCCGCCGCTCCATTTGGTGGCATGAAACACTCCGGCATCGGCCGTGAAGGCGGACGCGAAGGCATCCACGAATACCTCGAGACCAAACTTGGTGGTTTCTCCATCTAGGACCGCCCGTTCTCTCTTCCCCCCGATCAGTGGATCGGGGGCGTCAAGGATCATCGATTATTCTGCGTTGCGGGGTCGCGGTAGTCTTCACTTGCCCATGACCTCCCATGACGAAATCACCGATGCAGGGATTCCCTACGAGCCCCACGTAGGCACGAGCCGACAGTACTGGCGCGACATCATCCTCGGGGTTAACGACGGTCTCGTATCGATGATCCTGCTCGTTGCTGTTGTCGTTGGCGGCGGGCTGACTTCGAGCCAGGTGTTGCTGACCGCTGTGGGTGGTGCCATTGCAGGTGCCATCTCGATGGCCGCCGGTGAGTACCTGGCTACCAAGTCGCAAGCTGAAGTGCTCGTTCGCGAGATGAATATCGAGCGTGACCACATCATTCACTACCGCGACATGGAAGTGGACCAACTGCGCGACATGCTCTCCGAGATGGCCATCGAGGGAGACGACCTGGACACCGCGGTTGCGATCTTCGCCAAAGACGACAGCAGATTGCTCGCCTCGATGAAGGTGATGGAGTTTGGAGTGGTCGACTCGGAAGAACGCTCTCCTCACGCAGCCATGTTTGTGTCCGGTCTCACCTTCATAGCCGGATCACTCCCTTCAGTCATCCCGTTCGCCGTCTTCAAGAGCACCGGTACCGGCCTCGTCGTCGCCGGCATTCTCGCCGCTGTCGGACTGTTTGCTGTAGGTGCCGCCAAGAGCGTTGTGACCAAGACTCACACGGTGAAGGCCGGACTGGAGAATCTCTCCATAGCCGGTGTTGGTGGAGTGCTCGCCTATTGGATCGGATTCCTGTTCGACAAAGCTGTCAGCTGATCACCGTTGGCTGAGAATTCGTTACCCTGTGTGGTGATGAAACGTCTTATTGCTCTCGCTGTAGTCGCAGCGGCGGTCGCCATGATCGTGAAGCGACCGGTCAAGCAGCCCGCGCCGACAGGCGTCTGGGGCCCCGCCGATCATCAGCGAGCCCCTCACTAGTGTTGAGGAACTAACCATGCGTCTTGCTCTCCACGCAACCGGAGAGGTCGCAACGCGAGCAGGCCGCGTCCTACTTGCAGAGCGATCCCTCACGGCACTCGGTCTCGTCGACCAGCGCCCAACCGAACGCGACCCACGGCTCGAACTTGTCGAGGTGCTGGCCACCTACGACGCCCTGATCACCGATGATGCCCACCCGGACGACGACATTGAGACGGCTCTGAACGCCGGTATCAGCTGTGTCGTTTGGGTTGACGCCGACGAGTCGTATGACACATATCACGAGGACTTTGCGGCAGCGGACCTCCGTCTGCTCACCGGATGCAATCTCGCCAGTGGCATCGCCCCGTCGCTGATCGCACACGAGGTGGCAGCCACCGACAATGTGCTCGAGACTTCGATCGCGTGGACAGAGCCCGGGGCCCCACGACGCCGCGGCGAGGCCATCGCGTTCCCCGACCCGATCGGTTCACGCTGGGGGGAGGAACGCCCAACGGCGTTCGCCGACCGTTGCCATGTCGCCAGGGTGGGTGGTGAGTGGGCCGCCGCCATGGCGAAGGTGACCGGTGCCACCGACGCCGGGGTTCTCACCCGCATCGTCGGCGTTGCGGATCTCGCAGTCCATCTGGAGGCTCTAGCCCTGGCCGCCGGGAGCATGGTGATCGGCGACTATCCCCCCGGGCGCAGCCGTCCGGCCGACCGTGCTGAGGCATATCTCTCCCGTCTTCTCGATGCCGGGTTGGATGTCGCCGCACACACTCTCCAGGGGAATTGAACGCCGGCGCCGGCTGTTCCACCAACATGCGCCCGTTTCTCACCATCGCCGCCCTCATCCTGGTCGCTACGGGTTGCTCGTCCGCGGCGGACCAGGCGACGGTGACGATCTCCGCCGACGGGTCGACAACCTCGCCCGCTCCCTCTGCCGGCACAGCGACGACCGTTCCCGCCGTCCCGACCACCGCTCCCCCGGGAGGCTCCTATGCCGGGACGATTCCTGCTCCTGAATTCCCCGGTGGTCTCGAATGGATCAACACCGATACGCCGATCCGTCTTGCCGACCTCACCGGCAAGATCGTGCTGCTCGACTTCTGGACCTACGGCTGTATCAACTGCATCCACGTAATCCCGGACTTGAAGCGGCTCGAGCAGGAGTACTCCTCGGAGTTGGTAGTCATCGGCGTTCACTCGGCGAAGTTCAGTAACGAGGCGGAGACGGAGAACATCCGCCAGGTCGTAATGCGCTACGAGGTCGACCACCCGGTCGTCAACGACAAAGACTTCACGGTCTGGCAATCCTGGGGGGCTCAAGCATGGCCGACCATCGCTCTTGTTGACCCCGCCGGGAACGCGGTTGGGATTCATGCAGGCGAGGGTGTCTACGACGTGGTGCAGCCCATCATTGAAAGTCTGCTGGTCGAGTTCCAGGACGAGATCGACCGCAGCCCTGTCCAACTGACCCCCGATCGGGCCGGGACGGCCAACACGGTGCTGTCATACCCGGGGAAGGTGACTAACGGCGACGGCTTGTTGTTTGTCAGCGACACCGGTCACCACCGCGTGATCGCCGCGGATCCTGAGACCGGCGAGATCGTTGGGGTCTATGGAAACGGACAACCCGGGTTTGAGGACGGGCCGGCCCTCGAATCCCAATTCGACACCCCGCAGGGTCTCGCCTTCGACGAGGCGACCAGGACGTTGTACGTCGCGGACACCAACAACCATGCGATCCGAACCGTTGCCCTCGATACCGGAATGGTGGGCACTCTGACCGGCTCCGGTCAGCTCGGATGGCCCCCCGCTGCGGCGCTATTTGACGATGCTCGGCTGAATTCTCCATGGGGCCTCACCCTGCGTGACGGTGACCTTTGGATTGCCATGGCGGGATCGCATCAGATCTGGGTTGCTGATCTCGACGGCGGCGTAGTAATGCCCAAGATAGGGAGTGGCCTGGAGGGAGTGACCAACGGTCCGCTCACGACTGCCGAGCTGGCACAACCCAGCGGATTGACGTTCGACAATAGCGGACGACTCTATTTCGCCGACTCCGAATCGAGCTCGATCCGCTGGGCCGATGCTCTCGCCGCGAACGGGGAAACCGGGACCCTCGCCGGCTCCGATCTGAACCTGTTCGACTTCGGCGACAGCGACGGTATCTCTACCACAGCCCGTCTGCAACACCCGCTTGGCATTGTGTGGGACGAGTCGAGCGGTGACTTGATAATCGCCGATACCTACAACTCGAAGCTGAAGCGGATCGACCCGCAAACCGGCGAAACGACAACATATCTCGGTGGAGAACAGGGATGGGCCGATGGTGCAGATCCGCAGTTCTACGAACCGGGCGGACTGGCCGTCGAGGGAGATCTTCTCTACGTCGCCGACACCAACAACCAGGTGATCCGCGTCATCGACCTCAACACCAACATCGTCGACACACTCGTGTTGTACGGCATCGAAGATTTCGCTCCACCGGCAGACGGCTCGCAATATCCCGGGATAGTGGTCGATCTCTCTCCGAAGGATGTCGCACCCGGGCCGGGAAGCCTCCACCTGGATATCGGTCTGCCCGATGGCTACAAGATCAATGAGGATGCGCCGTCGTCCGTTGAATTCCTGGTGACAGGTGACGTCGCCGATGTTGCCGGCACGGCGTCCCTCACCGGTGCAGTGCTCCCGGTAGCAGTGCCTATCGAGTTCACGTCCGGGTCCGGGACAATCATTGCGGATGTGACCCTTCTTTACTGCCGCGACGACTCCGAGGGTCTATGCATCATCGAACAGGTCCGCTTCAATCAACCAGTCACGGTGACAGCAGACGGCATCAGCGACCTCTCCCTCCCCCACCAAGTACACCTTCCCGACATTGGCGAGGGTGGCTGAACACCACCGTGAAGGCTCGCAACACCACACCACGTCTCTCACGTAGACAAACCCACCGAGCCTGAACCGGTGTTGTTCAACACACG
>Ga0307423_1001424_pt1 | contig 14446 bp, 10 predicted proteins | sample SalMarWE160310MG_FD_202154 | JGI IMG/M metagenome (GOLD analysis project Ga0307423, IMG submission 202154) | Salt marsh sediment microbial communities from the Plum Island Ecosystem LTER, Massachusetts, United States - WE1603-10 | ecosystem: Environmental > Aquatic > Marine > Intertidal zone >...
ACGTGGTGCAGCTCGATGCCGACGTCTCTCCCGTGACCGTCTCGGCCGAGACTGGCGCCACCGTGGTGGTGGACCTGCACTCGGGGAGCTGGGTGACGCAAGAGGCCGCGAACGCGGAGGTGGCCGCCGCCGCCGCCATCCAGGCGGCGGCGACTGCGAGCGTGCAGACGAGCTGAGCGCTGGGCCCTGACGGGACGCCCGGTCCCTACCAGGGCATCGTCTGCGCTTCGGGCTCCATCTCGCCGAGCGGCAGATCCACCCAGCGCCGCTCCCGGTGCGCGCGGGTGACCGCGTTGATCACCTCCTGCACCCGCGCGCCCTGGGCGAAGTTGCCCTGGTTCGTGGGCCCTCCGTCCAGAATCTCCCGGCAGAAGTCGTGCACGAGGTTGCCGTAGAACGCGGTGCTCCAGTGGTCGTCAGGACGAGCGCCCGGCGGGAAGAAGCGCTCGGGGATGGTCCGGCGCACGAACTCCACCGCGTCGGGCGTGGCCGTGTGCACCGTCTGGATGACCCCGAACTCCTCGACCAGGCGGACGTGGATCGCGCCCTCCGAGCCGTAGATGCGTGCCTCGATGCCGGGGTAGTTGCCCACCGTCACGTAGCTGGACTGCAGCGAGAAGAGCGCTCCGTTCGCCGCGTCGGCGATGAAGAGGGCGGCGTCGTCGATGTTGATGCGCTCGCGCTCGGTGTCGAGGTTCGTGCGGCGCCGGTACTTCACCATGTTCGCGAGGGCGCCCGCGACGCGCGTGAGCTCCGCGCCGACGCATTCGAGCCCGATGTCGATCGTCGGCGCCCCGTAGCCCTCGAGCGAGGACACCGTGATCCCCGCGCGCGACGTGTCCGTGCCCCACTCCGGCTCCCCCACCGGCCTCGTCTTGTGGATCCGCTTGTCCATCGGGTTGTCGGGGTCCAGCCACTGGGAGTTCTGCTCATAGCCGTTGAAGATGTATGGCTCGCCGACGAAGCCCTCGCGGATCAGGTCGAACATGTACATGACCGCCGGGGCGTATCGGAACGTCAGCCCGACCTTCGTCTTCAGCCCCTTGGACTGCGCGAGCTCGTGTGCGCGCCATACGTCGCGAAAGTCGTGGCACACCGGCTTCTCGACGAGACAGTGCTTGCCGGCTTCCAGCGCGGCGAACACCAGTTCCTGGTGGTCGCCGCGCGTGACGATGTCGACGACGTCGACGTCCCGGCGCGCGAGGACACGCTCCACGTCGGTCTCGACCGAGGGGATGTCGAACTCCCGCGCGCGCGCCTCGGCCAGCCCGCGATCGAGGTCACAGATCGCGACCACCTCACAGAGCGGGGAGCGTTGGAATCCGGGGAGGTGGGCGGACCGCGACCAGCGGCCGGCACCCACCACGGCGACACGTAGCTTCTCGGGCATAGGGTGCCCAAGATCCGGGGCGGGGGCGCTCGCGCGCAAGCCGCCGGGAGCACCAGCGGCGTCCGGGGCGCGCTACCGGGACGCGGGCCTCTCCGGCACGTGCGCGAGGATGTGCTCTGCGAGCGCGGTGATCGTCAGGCTGGGGTTCACGCCCAGGTTCACCGGCACGACCGATCCGTCCGCTACGTACAGGCCGGGGTGGCCGTGCACCCGACCCTCGAAGTCCACCACCCCGGCGTCCGGGGTGGCGGCCATGCGACAGCCCCCGAGGATGTGGGCCGTCGCCGGCGCGCCCAGCACCGCCTCGTGCAACGAGCCCCACGCCTCTCCCCCCATGCGCTCCGCCAGGCGCCGCGCGACCGCGCGGGCGACCGGGATGTGCGCCACGGGCGGTGCCTGCCCCTCCGGTAGCCTCGAGCCGAGTGACGTCCCGCCCAACCGCCACCACCGCGGCCGCAGCTCGAGCGTCAGGTGGCCGTCGGTCGACTGCATCGCGAGGATGATCCCCGTACGCGCGGCGCGCCCGGACGGCCACAGGCTGCGCAGCAACCGCATCGGCCTGCGGAGGAGCGCGCCGAGCACGCTAGTGGCTCGGGCCAGCGTGCCGCCCTCCTCCACGAGGGGCAGGGTGAGCCAGAGGAGGGCGTCCGATCCGGCGTTGAAGCGCACCATCTCCAGGTGTGTGCGCTCGTCCGCGTGCACGCCCGACGTGATCGCGACCCCCTCGGTCCAGCTCGGGTCGGCCTCGGTCGCGTCCGCGGCGAGGATCGACTCGGAGTTCGTGCGCACGAAGTCTCCCAGGCGGGGGGACAGCCCCGTGAGCGCCCCGGCCCGCCGCGAGCGCAGCAGGAGCTCGACCGTTCCCAGGACGCCCGCGCTCACCACGACGCGGCGGGCGCGCCAGGTCCGGCGGGGACGGCGCAATCCCCAAGACCGGCGGGTCTCCACAGCCCAGCCGTCCGCTTCTGGGCGGATCGTCAGCGCCTCCGTCTCCGGGACGACGCGGACGCCGAGACGCTCCGCCAGCCAGAGGTAGTTGCGGTCCAGCGTGTTCTTCGCGCCCACCGGGCAACCGATCATGCACGCGCCGCACCGCGTGCACCCGGTGCGCGCAGGCCCCTCGCCGCCGAAGTAGGGGTCCGCCCGTTCGACCCCGGCCGCGCCGAAGAAGACGCCCACGTCGTGGACACGGTGCTCGTCCGTCCCGCGCATACCGTGCACGATGTCACGCAGCAGCTCGTCGGTCCTGCCCAGCGCGGGGCAGGGCACGGCGCCCAGCATGCGACGAGCTTCGCGGTAGTGGTGGCGTAGCCGCTCCTCCCAGTCCCCGGCCCCCCACTCCGGCCGACGGAAGACCTGGGCGTCCGGCTGGATCAGCACGTTCGCGTAGACCAGCGAGCCGCCCCCGACCCCGGTGCCGTGCAGCACCAGCGCGTGGCGCAGCGGTGTCACGGACTGGATCCCCCGGCAGCCCAGGCGGGGCGCCCACAGGTAGCGCCGCAGCTCCATGTTCGTCCGCGGGAAGTCGTCGGCGCGCCACCGTCGGCCCTGTTCCAGCACGACGACGTCGTAGCCCTTCTGGGCCAGGCGCAGCGCCGCCACCGACCCACCGAAGCCGGAGCCGACCACCAGGAAGTCCGCGTCGCGGCCGCGCCCCTCCGCCTCCACGCTCAATACAGGCGCTCCGTGTCGAGGACGTTGCGTAGCGGCCGTCCGTCCAGCCAGCGCCGCAGGTTGTCCGTGAAGAGGTCCGTGATGCGCCGGTTCTCCCGGTCGCTCGTGCTGGCGGAGTGCGGGCTGACCAGCACGTTGGGCAGCGTCCACAACGGGCTGTCCGCCGGGAGCGGCTCTTCCTCGAACACGTCGAGGTACGCGCCGCCGAGGTGTCCGGAGGTCAGGCTGTCGAGGAGCGCAGGCTCGTCCACCAGGGCCCCGCGGCCGATGTTGATCAGCGCGGCTCCCGGCGGGAGCGCGGCGAGCTCGGAGGCGCCGATCATCCCCTCCGTCTCGTCCGTGTGCGGGGCCACCAGCACGAGGAAATCGGCCTGTGGCAGGAGCTCGTGGAGCGTGGAAGCCCCACGGACCTCGTAGACGTGGCTCGTCGCCGCATCCGTCCGTTCCGGGTGGCGCTTCACGCCCACGACGCGCATGCCGAGCGCGTGGGCGGCGCGCGCGATCTCCGTGCCGATGCGCCCGAGCCCCACCACGACCACCGTGCGGTCCACCAGGTCGGTACCCGCGAAGCGCTCCCACCTCCGCTCGGCCTGGGCGGCCACGATGTGCAGGAGCCGGCGCGCGTGCATGAGCATGGCCATCGTCGCGAATTCGGCCAGCGGCCGCGCATGGACGCCGCTCGCGGTCGTGAACACGGTGTGCGGCATGCGCTCCGCGTAGCCGTGCCGGCGCACGAACTGCCCGATCCCCGCGCTCGTGGCCTGGATCCAGCGCACGCGCGCCGCGAGCTCGGGCAGGTCGTCCAGGTGGGTCCGGTCGAAGTCGAAGAGCACCGTGGCCTCGCCCAGCAGCGCACGCCACCGGCGCTCCTGTTCCGCGCTCCGCTCGAAGGGCCCACCGTGGTGGTCGGCGGGATACCGGGGGGGACGCAGAAGCCCGGGCTCGTATACGACGCGCACCGAGGCGTCGACGCTTCGGATCGCGTCGACGAGCTCGGGCTCGAGCCAGCTGGCGATCAGGACGACGTCGCTCACGAAGAGATCGTCTCCGCGTGGTGGCAGGCCACCTGGTGGGGTGGGTCGGCGGGTGTGGGCTCGCGCAGCTTCGGCTCCTCGCGTGTGCACAGCTCGGTCGCGAAGGGGCATCGCGTGTGGAAGCGGCAGCCGGAGGGTGGCGCCGCCGGATCGGGCACGTCGCCCTCGAGGGGCGGGGTCCTCCGCGCCGATTCCACGTCGGGGTCGGGCGTCGGGATCGCGGAGATGAGCGCCCGCGTGTAGGGGTGCAGCGGCCGGTCGAAGACGTCGTCGCGCCCGCCCACCTCGACCAGGCGGCCGAGGTACATGACGGCCACGCGGTCGCTGATGTAGTGGACCATCGCCAGGTCGTGGGCGATGAAGAGGTACGTCAGGCCCAGGTCCTCCTTCAGCTCGGAGAGGAGGTTGACGATCTGTGCCTGGATCGAGACGTCGAGCGCGGAGATGGGCTCGTCCGCGACGACGAAGCGGGGGCCCGTGGCCAGCGCGCGTGCGATGCCGACGCGCTGACGCTGCCCGCCCGACAGCTCGTGCGGGTAGCGGCGCGCGAAGTCCGCTTCGAGCCCCACGCGCTCCAGCAGCTCCGTCACGCGCGCGTTTCGCTCCGCGGGGTCGCCGATCCCGTGCACGTCCAGCGGCTCGCGCACGGCGCCGCCGACCCTCATGCGAGGGTCAAGCGAGGCGTACGGGTCCTGGAAGATCATCTGCATGTCCCGGCGGGCGCGGCGGAGCTCGGCGGCCCGGAGCGCGGTGAGGTCGGTGCCGTCGAAGAGCACCTGGCCGTCCGTGGCGCGTTCCAGACGGAGCAGCGTCCGACCGGTGGTGGATTTCCCCGATCCGCTCTCCCCCACCAGGCCGAGGGTCTCGCCCTCGCGGATCGAGAAGGAGACGCCGTCCACCGCCCGTACGGCGCCCACTTCACGGAGGAGGAGGCCCCTGCGGACGGGGAAGTGCGTCCGCAGCCCGCGGACCTCGACGAGGGGGTGCCCGGCCGGCGCGCTCAAGGTTCGAATCCCGGCGGGTCGGCGGCCGCGACCTCCTCCCATCGCCAGCACGCCGAGGCGTGCCCCGGCGACACCGGCCGGAGGGGGGGGCGCTCGGTGCGGCATCGGTCCACGGCCCACGGGCAGCGCGGCGCGAAGGGACAACCGTCGGCGCGCTGGCGGAGGTCGGGAGGACGTCCCTCGATCGGGGTGAGCCGTCGCCGGCGTCCGTCGCGCAGCGTGGGCATCGAGCGGAGCAGGCCGACCGTGTAGGGATGGCGCGGCTCGCGATAGAGCGCGCGCACAGGTGCCTCCTCGACGATCAGGCCGGCGTACATGACTGCCACGCGATCCACGATCCCGGCCACCAGCGCGAGGTCGTGCGTGATCCAGACGATCGCCATGCCCAGGCGCGCCTGCAGCTCCTTGACCAGGTCGACGATCTGCGCCTGGATGGTCACGTCCAGCGCGGTGGTCGGCTCGTCCGCCACCAGGACCGCCGGGCGGCACGACAGCGCCATCGCGATCATGATGCGCTGGCGCTGGCCGCCCGAGAAGCGATGTGGATGGTCGTCGAGGCGTCGGGGGGCGTCGGGGATCCCGACCAGGCCGAGGAGGCCCACGGCCTCGGCACGCGCCTCGGCCGCGGTCATGCCCATGTGGTGGCGCAGTCCTTCCGTGAGCTGCCGCCCGACGGTGAGGACCGGGTTGAGCGAGGTCATCGGGTCCTGGAACACCATCGCGACGTGGCGACCGCGCACCCGGCGCATCTCTCGGGGGCTCAGGCGCAGCAGGTCGCGGCCCTCCAGCAGCGCCTCGCCACCCTCGACGGCGCCCCCGGGCGGCAGCAGCCCGAGCATGGACAGCATGGCCACGGTCTTGCCCGAGCCGCTCTCGCCCACCACGCCGAGCGCCTCGCCCCGCTCGAGCGTCCACGAGATGCCGTCGACCGCGTGGACCAAGCCGCCGTCCGTGTGGAACCGGGTGACGAGGTCGCGCACCTCGAGGAGGGGGCTCACGGGAGGGACTCCACGGCGGGGTCGCGGGCGGTGGGGTCGAGCGCGTCCTGCAGCCCGTCCCCGATGAAGTTCACGGCGAGCACGACGGCCAGGATGGCGAGGCCGGGGAACAGCGTGAGCCACGGCTTGGTGGCCATGGTGGACTGAGCGTCCATGAGCATGTTGCCCCACGTCGGCGTGGGAGGTTGGACGCCGAGTCCCAGGAAGGAGAGCGACGACTCGATGACGATCGCGTTGCCGACCGCGAGCGTCGCCCCCACCACGATCGGCCCGAGCGTGTTCGGCAGGACGTGGCGCAGGATGATGCGCCCGTCCGTGGCGCCCAGGCCCCGCGCGGCCTCGACGTAGGCGCGCTCGCGGATCGCCAGCACCTCGCCGCGCACCACGCGGGCCGTCGCCATCCAGCTCAGCAGCCCGATGATGAGCGCCATCGACCCGACCGCGCCCTGAGCGTACGAGCTCAGCACGATCAGCAGGGGGAGGGCGGGGATCGAGTACGCCACGTCGGTGGCGCGCATGAGCAGGGCGTCCAGGGGGCCACGGTAGTAGCCGGCCAGCGCGCCGACCAGCGTGCCCAGGCCGGTGCCGACGAGCGCGGCCAGGAGTCCGATCAGGATCGAGATGCGGCCACCGAACAGCATCCGCGTCAGCAGGTCCCGCCCGAGGTCGTCCGTCCCCATCCAGTGGACGAGGGAGGGCGGCTGGCGGATGCTGTCCAGGTCGATCGCGTCGAAGCCGTACGGGGCGAGGAGCGGCGCGGCGGCGCACAGCGCGGCCAGGAACGCGACCACGCCGATGGACACCAGCGCCAGGCGGTGCCGCTTGAGTCGCCGCCAGGTGCGGCCGGAGCGGTCAGCCATAGCGGATGCGGGGGTCGAGCACGCCGTACAGGACGTCGGCGACCAGGTTGAAGACCACCACCATGACCGAACCCAACAGGAGGATGCCCATCAGCAACGGATAGTCGCGGGCGAACATCGCCTGCACGAACATGCGGCCGATGCCGGGCCATGCGAACACGGTCTCGGTGATGACCGCGCCGGAGAAGAGCCCGGCGAGGTTGAGCGCCATGATGGACACGACCGGGATGAGCGCGTTGCGGAGCGCGTGCACACCGACCACCGTGCGCTCGGCCAGCCCCTTGGCGCGGGCGGTGCGGACGTAGTCGGCGCGCAGCGTCCCCAGCAGGCTCGAGCGCAGATAGCGCGACCACCCCGCGACGTAGCGGAACGAGAGCACCACGGCGGGCAGCACCAGGTGGAGGAGGCGGTCGCCGAGCGACGTGGCCCCGACCGTCTCGGTCCCGGCCACGGGGAGCCAGCCCAGCCAAACGCCGAAGACGAGCTGCAGGATGAGCGCGAACCAGAAGACGGGCATCGCGATGCCGAGGAACGAGATGCCCGTGCCCAGGTGGTCGAACCACGAGTACTGCCGCACCGCACTCAGGATTCCGAGGGGGAAGGCCAGGAGCGCGGCCAGGAGGTAGGCCGCCCCCATCAGCTCGAGCGTGGCCGGGAGGCGCTCGAGGATCATCGAGGTCACGGGCCGCGTCGTCGAGAAGCTGACGCCCAGGTCTCCCCGTGCCGCCGCCGAGAGCCAGCGGACGTACTGCACCGGAACGGGCCGGTCCACGCCCAATCGGTGCCGATACGCCTCGATCACCTCCGGATCGATGAAGCGTCCGCTCTCGAGGAGCGCCCCTTCCGGCCCGCCGGGGGCGGCCTGGATGACAGCGAAGAGGACGACGGTGATCCCGAAGAGGAGCGGGATCATCTGGAGGAGCCGGCGCGCGACGTAGGTCGTCACGCCGGCTCGTGGGGGTTCGGTGGCGACATGGGCACCACCATACGCCTTCTCCCCCGGTCGAAAAAGCCCGCACCGTCACCCGATGGTCGAGCCCCGGATATGCCGCTCCTGTCACGGGCGTCGGGTCCCGATCGTATCGGGGGATAGGGTGGGGGGCTCTTCCCGCCCTTCGACCGCTTGATTTCGAGTGGGGGCCGAGCGTATTCTGACCCCCGCACGACATCGACGAGGAAGCCCGGGAGCGATCCGCTCGCTCCCCCTCGTAGGCCCTCGGCACACGCCGTTACGGCGTCCCGCCGATCCGGGCCCGGCTGAAGGATAGAGTTCCCAACCCGATTCGGAGCCGGTTCGGCCGGAGTGTGTCCCACGCGGGGCGCTCTTCTCCGGTCGGGCTGGGTGGTATCCACCATCGCCAGGAGTCGTGTCATGTTGCTTCCTTCGTCGGTAACTCTCCACCGCCTCTCCCGCGCGATCGGCCGAATGGCCGCCCTCGCGGGGCTGGCCCTCGCCCTGGCGTCGCCGGCGGCTGCGCAGCAGCCGGTGGGCACCATCACCGGCCAGGTCACTACGCGCTCGGCGGCGCCTCTCTCCGAGGTGCAGGTCGTGATCGTCGGGACGCAGCAGGGCGCCCTCACCGCCTCCAACGGGCGCTTCCTCATCCAAAACGTGGCCCCGGGCACGTACCAGCTCCAGGTGATCCGGATCGGGTACGAGACCCAGACGCAGGAGGTCACGGTCGCGGCGGGACAGGTCGCCGTGGCCAACTACGTCCTCGCGGACGAGGCGCTCGGTCTCGACGAGATCGTCGTGACCGGCACCGCGGGCGCTGCGCGCCGCCGCGAGGTGGGCAACTCCGTCGTGCAGATCAGCGCGGCCCAGGTCGCGTCTCCACCCTCGAACGTGGACCAGCTCCTCCAGGCACAGTCGCCTGGGCTCCTGGTCTCCCAGGGGAACGGGATGGCCGGCGCCGGGGCCCAGATCCGGCTCCGCGGCGCGGTCTCGGTGTCCCAGTCCAACCAGCCCATCATCTACGTGGACGGCGTGCGCGTGCGGAGTGAGCCGTACGCCCGAAACATCTCGCCCACCGAGGGCGCGGGCCGAGGCGGCAACGTCACGGCGTCGCCCCTCAACGACATCAACCCCAACGACATCGATCGCATCGAGGTCCTGAAGGGGTCCGCGGCCTCCACGTTGTACGGCACCGAGGCCGCGGCGGGCGTGATCCAGATCTTCACGAAGCGGGGCACCACGGGCGCGCCGCGCTGGACGATGCAGATCGAGCAGGGCTTCAACCACGAGATGCCCTTCGCGCCCGATGTGGACGTGCGTCCGGTGGACGACCCGACGCTGTCCACGATCCCCCGGGGCGACTACTCGTACAAGTACCTCAACATGGATCCCTGGCTGCGAAACGGGTATCGCCAGAAGTACGCGGCGAGCGTGTCCGGTGGCTCCCAGACGCTCCAGTACTACGTGTCGGGCCAGTACGACGGCAACACGGGCGTCATGCCGCTGGACGACGAGCGGAAGGCCGGTGTGCGCGGGAACTTCACGTTCACACCCCTCGCCTCGGTGAGCCTCCAGGTCAACGCCGCGTACAACCGGGACGATATCCAGAACACCTCTGCGGGGAACAACGCCCAGGGCCTGACCCTCAACGCCTTCCGGCGTGAGCGGAACTACATGGGCAACATGAACCCGGACACCATCAGCCTGGTGCTCGATTACGACATCCGGACGCGCATCGACCGGTACACGCTGGGGGCGACGGCGGGCTACGACCCCGGGGGCGCGTTCAACACCAAGGTCACGGTGGGCTACGACCTGGCCGACCAGGACAACCGCCAGCTGCGCCCCTACGGGTTCCGGCTGCTCCCCACGGGCAAGCTCTACTCGGCGCTGCGGAACTACTCCACGCTGACCGCCGACGTGGTGGCCAACTACCGCCTGAACCTGGGTGAGGCGAACAACGTCACGCTGTCCGCGGGCGGCCAGAGCATCACCACCGAACAGCGCACCATCCAGGGCGAGGGCACGGACTTCGCCGGCCCCGGCGACCCGGACCTGGATGCCGGCGCCAACCGGCTGAGCTGGGAGTCCCGCATCCGCGAGGTGAACGCGGGCTTCTTCGGCCAGGCCCTGTTCAACATGAAGGACCGGTATTTCCTGACCGCGGGCATCCGGGTGGACGGAAACTCGGCGTTCGGCAAGTCCCTGGGCCTGCAGAGCTACCCCAAGGTCTCGGCGTCCTACGTGGTCTCCGATGAGAGCTTCTGGAACGAGTCCTACGGCTCCCTGAAGCTTCGTGCCGCGTGGGGCCAGTCGGGCCGCGCGCCAGGCACGTTCGACGCGGTGCGAACCTGGTCCGCCATCGGGTACGGCGGCCAGCCCACCTACCTCCCGGAGAACCTGGGGAACCCGGACCTCGGTCCGGAGCGTACCAGCGAGACCGAGCTCGGCTTCGACTGGTCCGGCTTCAGCAGCCGGCTCTCGGCGGAGTTTACGTGGTACCGGCAGCACACCACCGACGCGCTCTTCAACGTGCGGCACGCCCTCTCGGAGGGCTTCAGGCCCTCGCAGCAGGAGAACGTCGGCGAGCTGGAGAACAAGGGGATCGAGGCGAGCCTCAACGCCACGATCTACGACGCCGAGAACTGGGGCTTCGACCTGGGAACCAGCCTCTACACCAACCACTCCAAGGTCCTGTCCCTGGGCGGCGCGCCGCCTTTCAGTGGCGGCGGCTCGTGGATCGAGGAAGGGTACCCGGTGACGCTCATCCGGGGCGTGACCATCGACAACCCCGACTCCAAGACCGATCCCCGCTACGTGTGCGGTGACAGCCGGGTGGAGCCGGGCGCCGCGTGCGTGAACGTGGACGTGCCCCTGGGACCCCAGGAGCCCACCAAGGTCTTCGGCCTCAACGCGTCGCTGCGTGGGCCCGGGGGCGTGGAGCTCTCGGCCCGGGGCGAGTACCAGGGCGGCCACTACATCTATGATGGGCCGACCAACGAGGGCGTGAACCGGAACATCCGGTGGCCCACGTGCGCGGACTACTACGCCTTCACGGACAACGACCGCGGCGCGGAGGCGCCGGCCGAGATGCGCTACTTCTGCGACCGGGCCTTCTACCGGCGCGGGACGATGATCCACAAGGCCGACTTCTTCAAGATCCGCGACGTCACGGCCCGGATCCCGCTGGGCGAGCTCGTCCCCGGCAGCTCGAACGCCACGCTGACGCTGTCGGCGCAGAACTTCTACCGGTGGCGGAACTCCGACTTCCCCATCTTCGACCCCGAGATGGTGACCAACACGGGCTTCGGAGACCAGGTGCCCGGCATCACCGAGCACATCCCGCCGTCGGCCTCCTTCGTCGCTTCCATCAGGGTGGTGTTCTGATGTCCGCCGCACGCAGAGGAGAACCGAGCATGTTTCGATCGCTGAAGCGGCTTGGCGCGGCGAGCGTCTTCATCGTCGCGGCCACCGCCTGTGACTTCCAGGTTACCAACCCGGGCCCCACGGACGACAAATTCCTGGACCGCCCGGAGGCCCATCAGGCCGTAGCCAACGGCTCGGCCCGGATGCTGTTCGACGCCCTCAACGAGGTGGCCTACACCACCTCGGCGGTGACCCGGGAGATGTTCCCCTCGGGCTCCACGTCGTCGTTCGGCATCTCGCAGAACCAGCAGGAAGGCCTGCTCATCTACGACGACGAGCACATCGTGGACGGGTGGACGAGCGCCCAGCGGGCGCGCTACATCGGTGAGAGTGGCTTCGCCCGCTTCGCCGAGACCCACGAGGGAGGGAACACCGGATACGCCCCCGCCGTGGACGCCGCGCTGTACGCGGCGTACTCCGACCGTCTCCTGGGGGAGAACTGGTGCGAGTCGGCCGTGGACGGCGGCTCCATCATCACCCGGGCAGAGATGCTGCAGCGCGCGGAGGAGTGGTTCACCACCACCATCGAGGCCGCGAGCAGCTCTGCGTTCGCAGACGAGAAGACGGCCGCCTACGCCGGCCGCGCGTCTGTGCGGGCGAACCTGGGTGACTGGGCCGGGGCGATGTCCGACGCGGCCCAGGTGCCGACTTCCTTCGAGTTCGACGCACGCTACGAGACGGCCCAGCAGGACCAGTTCAACCGCATCTACTTCGCCGGCGCCAGCGAGCCCTACCGCGCCGTGACGGTCTGGAACACGGTGTACGTCGACTACTACGACCAGACCGGGGATCCGCGGACGCCCTGGACGTACCACGAAGGCGACGTGGGCGATGCGTCGGTGGGCGTCGTAGGCTCGAAGGTGCCGTTCTACCAACAGCAGAAGTTCGCCGACCGCGGCTCGGACATCCGGCTCTCGTCGGGGTACGAGATGCGGCTGCTGGAGGCGGAGAAGAAGCTCATGGACGGCGACATGGCCGGCGCCATGACGCTGGTGAACGGACACCGTGTGGAGCTGGGGCTCGACCCCTGGACGCCGGCGGACATCACCGAGGCATGGACCGACTACAAGCGCGAGCGGGGCATCGAGCTCTGGCTCGAGGGCCGTCGCCTCTCCGACCTCAAGCGCTGGAAGGACAACGGCAGCCCCGGGGCCCTGGATGACCTGGAGACCGCGGGCAGCGCGGCGTCGTACCTCGATCCGGGACAGACCCTCTGCTACCCGATCCCGAAGAACGAACGGGAGTCCAACCCCAACATCCCGCTGCAGCCAGGCGGTTGACGGGGAAGGCCTGATCCAGGCCTGATGTGAAGCGGCCCCGCCCGGAGTCCGGGCGGGGCCGCGCTCGTTCGGAGTCGCGCCGGGTGGTGGCGTGGAGCTAGGCTGCCGCCGCTAGGGGAAGATGCGGAAGCTCAGGATCGGGACGCGCCGGCTCTCCTGCGTCCCTCCACCGGGGTTGTCGGCACTTCCCCCGCCCCCCCGCGACTGGAGCGCGATGATTACGCCGACGGCCACCGCTCCGGCTCCCACCACCACCCCCATGCGCCCCTTGGAGAGCTGGCGCTGCTCGATCTCGAGCACATCCCGGGTGGGGACGCTGACGCGCTGCACCACCGCGCGCATGCCTCGCTCCGCGTCGTTGTGGCCCACCGACGTGTCGACGAGGACCTGGCCGTCGCCCTGCTCCATCAGTGTCCCGGTGAGGAGGCGGTTGTCGGTGAGGCGCTGCTCCACCAGGCGGCCGGCCTCGACGGCGGTGAGCCGGATGCGCACGGGCGTTCCCGGTGCCACGTCCTCCAGGGGGGTGGGGAGGTAGGTGTAACAGCCGCTGGCGGCCAACAGCGTGCCGACCAGGAGGTAGCTCTTGCCGCGCATGTGAGTCCTCGACGACCCGGGGGTGGATGCGACCTGCCGACGCGAAGGTATATACGCCCGAACCGGCCGGAAGATCGCAAGGGTGTCCCCCTACCGGCTTCGCCTGGCGCTCCGCGCCGTGGGGGGCCGGCCCCGACCGAGCCGGGAGCCCACGCGCTACCGCAGCGTCCACTCCCAGAGGTTCCAGAAGCTCCCGAAGTTCGTCCCGCTCGGGCGGAATCCCCCCACGCGGGTGCTCACGAGCTGCGGGATCACGTTGTGGTAGAGCGGCAGCGCGCGCGCCGTCTCGGCGAGCCGGACCTGCACGCTGTCGAGGAGGGGCTTGCGCGCGGCAACGTCGAGGTGGCGGTCCGACGCCTCCATGAGCGCGTCGAGCTCGGGGTCGCACATCCCGGTCATGTTGTTGGGACCGTCGCAGGCGTACAGCCCGGTGACGCTCGGGTCGGCCGGAAGGAACCAGGCGCTGACGATCGCCTCCCATTTCCGGCTGCGCCAACGCTGTGTCCAGGCTGCGCTCTCCAGCGTCTCGAACGTCACCTCGACGCCGACGTCGCGCAGCTCGGCCTGGATGACCTGCGCGACCGCGATCCGGTCGGTGCTCCCCGCACGGTTGAGCATCGTGAAGGAGAAGCGCTCACCGTCGCGCATGCGGATTCCGTCGGGGCCCGGGAGCCAGCCGGCGTCGGCGAGCATGCGCTTCGCCAGCCCGGGATCGAAGGAGACGGTGGGCACGTCGGGGTCGTGGTACGGGCTGCTCGGATTGATCGGCGAGTCGGCGACGTGCACGGTGCCCTGCATGAGCTTGTCGGCGATCGCCTGGCGATCTACGGCGTGGAACAGCGCCTCTCGAACGGGGGCGTCGGAGAACAGGCGGCGCGCTCGCTCGGTGTTCAGGCTCAGATCCAGGTGCAGGAAGGTATTCGAGCTCACGAGGTGGATCTGGTAGTCGTCCAGGTGTCGCACCTCCGACACCTGGGTGGGGAGGAGCTGCGCGTAGTGGTGCTGGCCGGCCCGCATCGCGTTGAGCCGCGTGTTCGGGTCGGGGATGAACGACCACACGATCTCGTCGATGCGGGGGTACTCGGGCCCTCTCCAGTAGTCGTCGTTGCGCACCACGCGGATGTATTCGCCGCTCTTCCACTCCGCGAACTTGAACGGCCCCGTTCCGATGGCCGCCGGCCCACGGTTGAACGGCTCGTAGTTGACGATCTGCTCCGTGGTCATGCCCCCC
>Ga0307423_1001425_pt1 | contig 14445 bp, 23 predicted proteins | sample SalMarWE160310MG_FD_202154 | JGI IMG/M metagenome (GOLD analysis project Ga0307423, IMG submission 202154) | Salt marsh sediment microbial communities from the Plum Island Ecosystem LTER, Massachusetts, United States - WE1603-10 | ecosystem: Environmental > Aquatic > Marine > Intertidal zone >...
CATCCCCCACTGCTGGGTGAGCCCGGCCTGAAGCGGAACTTTCGGTTATAACTATCTTACTGAATCTATGGAACATGCTGGTACTCTCCTTGTCTTATCCTTATGTACGCCTTGTGTACCGTTTCAGCTGTCCTTTCGTAGCGGCTTTAAGCTCTGCTAGCCTTTCCTTTTTGCCGCGATAAAGTGCCAGGATGTTGTCTATTCTCTCAGACATTTCATAGAACCCTCGTTCCATATTCGCCCGGTAGCTTGCCAGCCCATTTTTACTCATGGACAGGACTTTGCGTGCCTTGTTCAGCAGACGACGCTTTTTAGCCGGGGTGCTTATCTGGTGGGCATACATCTCGGCAAAGCTCGGCTTATTTAGTACGCCGTTCCTTTTGTTTATGACATCGTACTTCATGCCATACAATATATAATGGCCTAGTCTTTCTGGACTCGACACGTTTATATCAAATCCCCCCCTTTCAAACGTCCTCTTCGAGACGTGGCCCAGGGGGGCATTGATTACCGCGTTACAACGTGTATGACTTGTGATCTTGTATAGGAATAGCGATAGTGCTATTAGATAAGCTGTGAACTCGCTATCTGAGAGATCCAGGAGATCTTTCACCGTCATCGGAACGGGCTCCAGCTTCGTATCTCCCAGTTTGTACCGTACCACTCCCCTCCTATCTGGATATAGGAATGGGTCTAGTCCCTCATACACTCCGGCAGCTTTTACTATGTTCTGGTTGGCTTCCGACATGTTATCATACTCTATCATGCGCGGTCGGATTACTAGCGGCTCAATTCTCGGCTTGCCCTTTTTACCAAACCGAGTAAATACTACACACATGTCCCAGCCATTGTAATTGCCAACGTTCTCTTGGGACGACAAATAGCCCAATGAACCTGCTTTGCATTTCTTCCTGCTTTCAATAACGCGTATTCTTTGAAGTGGATTTAAAATCATGACAACTCTCCCATTCTATTACTCATCAAAAATCATCGCCGTATTCGTCATCACGCACGTCATCATATAAGAAGATGTTTGAATCCGCTCCTCCGGCTCTTATCCCCGCAGCGCGCTTGATTGTACGTATATCGACTGTTTGGCGTTCTGTTATTCTATCTTCTTGTGCTTCTGGCGCCTCTATTCTACTTTCTGGCACTTCTGGCATTTCTGGCGCCTCGGCTGGTTCTACCACCAGATCTGAGCCATTCATGATAACTTCATCACTTGCGCTAACCCACTGCACATGCCCTACCTCGCCGGGGTGTATTACTGGCCCACTCACAGTCTGTGCGTACTCGCCAATGCCCACAGCAAAGGGTGAATCTAATGAATGGGCAGGCCCCTCATGATGGACTCCAGAGCCGACCGTTGCTTCTTGCCACACTTCTTGTGAGGCTGCGAGGCGGTGCTTTGGTGGTCTCCCGGATGTGTAGCGGTATTTTGATGGTTTTCCGGTTGACTTTTCGGGTGCGCTGGCCACTTTCTTTTCTTGAGCCCTATGCAGGAATATCTTTGTTTGCAATAGCTTATTTATCACCTTACGTTTTTCAGCTCTATTTACTCCTCTTTCCAACTCGAAGTTAGACGTATCAACGCCCTCATCTATAAGCGCTTGTCTATGGGGTAATTCCAACTGCCTTAAGGCCCACACTTCGATGGACCCGCCGGGCCAGTCGGCAATATCAATCAACCGCTCGTCGAGCTTCCGCAACGAGGTATCTCTCAATACTTTTTTATTAGCAATGGCGGTTCTAAAATAGAACGATACACCGTCAACGACTCGGGCCGATTCTCCGGCAGGGAGCTTTTTGAAGAGACATAACAAGCGCGCGTCCGAGATTTCTACTTCTCTACCTCTCTTGTCGATTAGCATTACACTATTTTCTCGATGCACCGATACACTACTTCCCAGATTGTCTAGCCCCACCATGGTAAAGTATAGATCGCGGCCTTTGATGGCAACCACAAGAAGGGCCAGTGGTAGCAATCCATCCAATTCTGGGCTATTCAGGGGTAAAAAGCTGCCCCTTACGAGGAAAACCTCGCCGAGCCGCATAACTATTTCGGAATCAGCTGTTAATATTCTTCTGTGGGCTATATGGTTCATTTTAGGTGCACCTCTAATGTGTACTCATTATCATCTTCGCACTTAAAGGTCCTTTTGCCATATCTGAATGACAAAAACCTTATCACAGGGGAGATGAATACTTCTCGGCGCTTGTCCGTGGAGTAACTCGTTGTTGCTACTACAAACCGCTTATCTTTGAGCACGGATCCAATGTCCGTCATTGAAAGACTTTCGGCGGTGAACAGTTTTCTTCCAGCATTTTCTGTGTTCATGATGGCCCGGCATTCCATCTTGTCTATTAGGCCTATCAGCCTTCCGGTGAACGACTCCTTGCCATTTATGGTGATTTTCACATTATCGGGCATTTGAATTTCTCCTACATTAGTCTCCGTATACTCTTGATGCCACCAATGTCCTACCAGTCTTTGCTGTATTTAAGCACAGCCCTATGTCCTCCGCCAATACTACTGCGACCTCATCTATGCTCGATATGTAGCCGTCTTCCAGGGCTTCTTCGATAGTTTCCGTTATTTCCTGAATGCTATCGTAAGAATCCATACTTAATATTTGTGGCCCGTAACCCTCGTTCTTGATCAGCCAAAGATGCCTATCTTGGATGAACTCTGCTGGTATTTCAAAGGGTAGTTCCGCAGGATCTAACACTAGTCCGTGAATACTAATGACATCGTCAAGATCACCATCCTGTGGGCCTACTAGCGCCTCATCGCTTGCAAGAAACTTGTCCAAGTCATATCTCTGCGTAGACGCGGCCATCATATCGTTGGCGAACAGAATGTATAGGCATTCTTTTTGTTTGGCATTTATTTCCTTCACAGTGGTTAGTATATCATTCATGATATTTGCCTCCTAGATTTTCCTTTCCAGGGCTAAGAAGATGTTGAACACCTGAACGAATATAGGCGAGTACTCATCCCTATGCTCTTTCACGTCCTCTACTATAGCCATCAGTTTGTCCATCACTGCTTCGTTTACCTTTCCCACATCCAGCTTTAGTGCCTCCTTCTCTGGGTTCATTAAATAGCTGAACAAAGTGACGGGTTTATTATCGCTCTCCTTAGAAGGTCCTATCATGGATATTTCGCGCAATTCCGTAGGCCGGGCGCTGAGCCCGAGGTCTTTCTTCAAAGCCCGGATAGCTGCCGTCGCCACACTTTCGTTTAACCCTACGTTCCCAAAAGCTCCAGAGTTCCATTTTCCGTCGCGGCCCTTCTGCAAGAGGAAGCGCCCGCCAAAGACTTCTACTAGCACGTGCACCTGACGTTGCTCGTGAGTTCTTATCGTTTCCATGGTCTCCTCAGCTGTTTGCACGTTTGCCGGGAGTAATAGTGTATCCCCCATTTTTAGCCCCCGTATAATGATGACGATCTACGATGTTCTATTCTGTGTAGTCTGTGTAAGAACTTTTTCGTGACTATTTGTGGAAACTCTCTGCCCACCAGCACTATAAAGTCCTCTATCTGACTATTTGTGCGCATTCCAATCGTGTATTCGATGTTTCGCGCCGCTGCTTCCATGGTGCTATACCCATTGAAATTCCATTCGTCATAGATAACGAAAACTTCTTCTCCCGCATTGATTTCGTAGGGCAGGTTTTCGGGATCTAGCACGACTGCTGACATTAACGTAAAACTAGTCTCGTTTAGGTCAAACGATATCGATCTGTTCTTAGCGGCGTAAGATGGCAAGTCCTGTAGGCGCCCTTCGTCGAGGGCCACTCCTATAATTTCAAGATCTACGCCGGCATGATGAATCACTAATAGCACCCTTTTACCTATAAAGCTTGGTATTTCGCTGAGCTCGTAAATAACAGCTTCTGGCCGGGTCCAAATAACCGGAGGGGTTTTATCGCTTTTCTGCGAGCTCATCATCCTCACCATATTTCACCCTTTTTTGAAAGTTACTGGCCACGTCAGATACTAACGCCGCTTGGATTTTCTTTAACTGACCGAGCATTACTTGCACGTTATCAAATTGGCCATCGGTGTGAAGCTTGTTGTAGATGTTTATTACAAAAACAGATGGGTCTACATCGTCCCGGCCCTGTTCACGATAATAAGATCTAGATGTAGCCTCCACCTGATCGCAAAGCATCAGTATAAGGGCTCCCAGTGAGTCGGGCTTTTCAGTCCGGTACCTGAAAGCATCCTCCAGCGTGCCAGGATCATCCGCCTTGGCCTTCTCGTACATTGACACTACTACACAGGTACCGTGATGTTGCCCTGCTATCCTTATTACGTCCCTGGGAAAGTCGTTCGCGAACAATATTGCTATTGTATCGGACACATGCCTGGTGATTATCTGGTAGCTTATCCAGGGGTCCAAACCACTATGTATATTATCTTCGGCCTGGTTCTCCGTAAAAAATTCCGGTTCCCACATCTTTCCAACGTCGTGATACATTGCGGCTGTCCGAAGCATTTCCGAATCCATATCAATAGCCGCACATACATTTTCTACCATACTCACTAGGGATTGGGCATGTTTATGGCTGCCCGGAGCCCTTTCCCTGAATTCTTTGAGAAGTGGAAAGGCGGAGTCTAATGGACCCGGTACCTTAACTACCTCTTTTTCTTCAGCCTTCTCTTCCTGAATCTCTGGCTTTTCGATTTCCGCCATAAGATGTCCTCCCGTATTTGGTTATAAAGTCCCTCATTGACATTTTCATGAAATCCAGCATCATATTCATGTAGTGTATTCGAGTGGGATTGTTTTCCCGCATCATCTCTGGATGATACTGCACACCCATCGCGTTGCTGTGGGGGAAAATAGCAGCTTCCATCTCGTGGTCTGGTGCTGGAACTGAATACGCATGAGGACCGATATATACTTTCGATCTTTTAGGGCTGGCCCAGGCTATTGGGATAGCACTGCTTGGTAGCCCAACCAACTGGTGATGTGTGGTCGTAACCGGCCGCGTTTTCCCATCACAGGAAAAATAGGCGTCGTGTTGCATTCCGGTATGGCCAGTTATGTGCTGATACATAAACCCGCCGGACATCACGTTCAGGAATTGAAATCCTCGGCATATCCCCGTCATCTTTATGTCATGGTGTCTACAAAGATTGAATATTTGCCTTTCGTAGAGGTCTCTGTTCTCGTTCGTGGCACAGAAGCGCGTATCATTACCCCCATTGTAAAATTTAGGATGCACATCTTCGCCACCCGTGAACAAAACTAACGAAATTTTTTCTGGGTGGTGCGCCAAATGCTTCAAACTGGATACAATCTCATGGTGATCCTCAAGCGGTTCCCCATACATCTTATTACCGACTACTAATATCACTTTGCGGCCTCCTTGTATTTTATGCGGCCTAATTTATTGTCGAATCTTACGATGCATTCCTTGGCCTCTTTATCGGTCTTGGACATCACCGCGGCAACTATGTCCTCGTCGAAGAGCTCTTGGAAGCCCGTAAAACGAGTTGCTTTCGAAATCCCTTCGATGGTGTCGGAGCAGTTAAATCTGCCGATTCTCGCCTTAACGTCGCCCACTTCCCTTTTGTCGTACGTAAGGGGGGAATTGTTGACCACTCTTTGCAGACCTATCGCTACATGTAGCGGGATGTTAATTTCTTCCCCGATGGTGTTTATGTCCAATGGCGTTGTGGTATACCTGTTCGTTTTCTTATCGTATACATTCTTCACCATGCCGTATGGTCTTTGGACGGAGATCACGTGATGCCCGGTGCAATCCAGCACTACTTTGCTTGCGAATACGTATGCCGCGTAAAAATTCATGCCCAGCTCGTTTACCAAATGCAAGACAGCCCTCGGAAGACCGGGGTCTTCCCTGATGTTTCTAAGCGTCGATAAATAGATATATAGCACGGTAGGGCTCAATCCCACAAGATCTATTACGAAATTGCCAATCGCCGCCGTAATGGTAGAGTTCTCATAACACCCAGCTTTGCTGGACACCCTTTTCTTTGGGGGCAGATCTATGATGGCGTTCTCGTCTATGTAAGGTGGTAGCATCTTGTACTTTTTCGCCAAACTGATCCAGGCAGATCTCTCCTCCGGCTTCAGAAGAACTTCTGGGTTATTAGGGACCGACTTGGGGTCCATTACCTCCAATGTGTCGTATAGTCGGTTGGCCTTTGAACCCGTTATGAAGCCGAGTAGCCCGGAGAAACATACCGACCCATGCACCTCGGCCTTCGGGTATCTCTTACGGACGTTTTCCGGCACTACCGCAGGATCCTCATCGCTTTTGAATAAAGCGTAGTTGACTTTGTTGTTTAGATGACGACATGCGGAGTTGACCTTTTTATTGTCTACCCAGACCTTTTCCCGGATTATCTCCGACGTACCGGTGGACACTTTAAGCTTCTTGGTGTGAGTTGTCTCAACCTTCTTTATGCGAGCTGCCATTTATCACTTTCCTCCTAAACCCTCTTCATCTCTGTGGCAGTTTCGCACGATTTCTCGTCTCCTGCCTTTTTCTCCGGCGGAGCCTCGATGAACATGATATCCTCTACGGCATCATAAGGGATCACCTTGTATATTTTATCTTTATCATTCATGGGGTTTACCATACCTATCAAATAATGGGAACAGTTGGCCCCGGCGCCGTGGTTGACGGATAGCAAACCGTCTCTTCGAAATTCTATGAACTTCACTAGGAAGTCACCAGGATTCGGTGCCTTTTCCACTTCATAGACCGCCTCTTTCTTGGTGGTCAGCCTTACTATTATCCTTACCATCTTATTAGCCATCCTCTTAATCCTCCTACTTGAAAAAATTGGTCAGAAAATCCTCTTGAAATTTCTGGAAATCATGCTCGCGCACGAGTCTGTTATAAGCACCGGTCATAAGACCGTTATGATAAGGGATCCCGCCGTCGAGCCCCCATTCACGCTTGATATCTTTGTCTATGATAGAGTGTAGGCCGTTCTTTAACATATATTCGAAAGCTGCCAACGCATAAACGGCCGTACCGCGCAATTTCTTTCTTTTGAACCCTTTATAGTTGTCGAGAGGGTACTCAGATGCTGTGGTCCGGAAGGATCCTATATGCAGCGGATTATTAGTGGGGACTCCTGTCAATGCGACATAAGGTCTCATTTTGTCCCATATGCCTTTCACGGTTTTGTCGTCACTTTCGTCGATGCACCCCCGAATGGTATCTTCGTCCACCTTCAACGCCTTCACGAAATCGGCCTCAAAACCCTCGCCTACTATCATCCATGCCAATCTCGCCAACCCATAGATTATGGACACAGTCATCGGGGATTTCAGCCACCAGCAGCTGGGAGTTCGATATTCTATTCCATACGGAGTTGGTCTGAAGCACCCAGCCTTTCCGTATTTGGAGCGTCTCCTCTTGGCCGCGGGGCTGTTATCGAGAAGCAAAGTCGGAATGCTGACCATAAGGTCCAAGAACTTTATGATCTTCAGATGACCGTCCGCCGTTGTTGCCATTCTTACATACCTGTCGTGCGGCGGCTGGTATTGCATGTTCGCCACCCCTAGATGCATGTGGCCGCCAGCATATCTGAACGGGTGCCGAGAAGCGTCCATTTCTGGTGTATTCACAGATTGAGTGTACGCATTGAAATCCGGCGCGCACCCGAATCTGCGAGCCTCCGGATCCGCCGCTTCGAGGACTTTCCTCTGGATCTTGGCAGATGGCCTCAAAACTATCTTGTGGCCCTTCGGTATCCGACGCAGTATTATATCCCAGCAATACCTGATGTTATCTGCCACATATTCCCGGCAAGTGTTGTGGGCGAACGCCATCTCAGCCTGAATGCCGTCGAAGAACACTTTACTTTTATCTTGGCTCCTGGATTTGACCATGACGGGTTCATCCTTACCGGGAAAAAAAGCGTCGGCATTCAATATCTTTCCCCTGCTGTTTGCCACGAAATACTCTGGATCCCCTCCAAGCGATACAACCACTGATTTCTGCCACAGTTTGTCTGTTAAAGATTTATCCACTTTAGACAATTTCATACCCAATCGACCTCCTCTAAGATTTATTAATTTGTCCTAATTCCTCAATCAACTCGGTTTTACAATTTCGGACACTCTCCGAAATGTTATAAGCAGTCAACATGATTTTGTTCACATATGATATGTCCGACGCCGATGTGCCTTTGGGTATCTGAGTGCTCCCGGTGTTATATCTGTATAGAGCAGTGGCTATGTTGTGGTTGGCCTCTTTATAATACTTGGCGAGTATCTCCGTTCCGCACTTTATATTCAGCTCTGGCCAGAAAAGCTTATGCTTAGCACTTACACCATTATCTTTTAGTGTAGGTGTTTCCTTCCACGTCGAATATCTGACTTGCATAAGCCCAACAGCTCCCGCTTTACTGTGGGCCATTGGGTTGAACCTGGACTCTGTCCAAATTAGTGCGGTTACCAATGTTGGATCCAGCTTGTTTTCCCGAGACTCAGTTATTATGAACTTAGACATCCGCATCGCCAAATCGGGACCGACGTTTGGTTGTAAGTCCAAAATGGCGCAGGCTAGTCGCTTCTGGAGCTGTTTTTCTTTCTGTATGTCAACTTCCCCACTCTGTAAGAGTAATGCTCTTCGAGCGGCATTCCTCTCGGCAATCAGGCTCGTTTTCATTTCCAAGTTACTCTTGCGTTCGAGGTTTACGCTTTTCGACACGGCCCGAGTTACTAGTATTTGATGAAAGCTCATGGCGATAAGAGCTAGTAACCCTAGGATTACGTATATAACGAAAACTCGCATTGTCAGTTCTTTTAAGCTCATTTTAGATCCCCGTTAGGATTTGTTGTCCTCAATCAAACGTTTGTAGTTATAACACCAAACCACGTCCGCGCTCCGTTTGCCGCACACAAAACATCTGGTATTTACGTGCACGCTATGTACCTTAAAAGGTAATCGGCATTTAACTGTCCTTTTATCTTGTTCGTGACACTTTTCACAGACGTACATTTCGTGTCCCCAGGTTATGAGATAAGGCTTATGAGGTTCAAATAGTACAACAGCAGGAAAAATACTGCCTGACCCCAAAGATAGCCATGCTCATACGAGGCTATCAACAGCCTAGTTTGTAGCGATACTAGTCCTTTCATTAGCTTTTGCACGACGTTCTCCTTCCAATTTGTTTTCTAGGATGGCCGCTAAATTCCTCACTAGCGCGTCGATAGCCCTCCTCGCACCAACGGTCAGTTCATGCCTTAAACTTAGCACCTTCGCTTGAACTACGGTGTTAGTGAAATGTTTATAGTGTCTTACGCTCACTGAAATGTTGGGCATATAACTGAAATAACTAGCAAGCTTAAACTCTACGGTGTCATCGATCAAATCGAACCGGACCATCCGTACTTGATAGTTCAACACACTCAGCTCGCTAACTATATCTTTGGATATGCCCGCCAGATCTACAGGAGGTCCTACCATATCTTCATTCCTTTCAATGTGGAATCAAAGTACGGAGTAAATATAGTAGTCAGTTGATTTTTCACTCTCGTTTTCAAGTATGTATCCACAGTTACGTCTATAGACTCATGTAGCTGAAAGCTGGTATACCATTCTTTATGATTCATCAGATGGAAAGATAAAGAAGCAGAGAAAGCCACAGCTTTCGGCATACTGGGGTGGTGAAAATAAACCAAGACTCGATTACTCTTGGGCTGCACCACAACCTTCCGTATGTCCAGTAGGATTATGTCCTGCAATGATATGTATAGGTGAAATGCCATACTGAACCTTTCCCTAGGCCAAACCGGCCTGTTTGACTATGTCTTTGAATCTGCTCGTTATCTCCTCATTCCCGGATTTGAGGGAACACAACTTTGCTATTCCCTCGTCGCCCCAATTTCTCCGATTCGGCCACGACTTATCCACGTATTTGGTAAAGTCAAACGCCCGCGTGAATGGGATCCCTGTAAACATTTTGTCGAAATCAGTCATGATAGCTTCCCAAAAAGGAAAGGTTTTCGCCACGTTGTAATTGTCCCCGTGGGACGACGTAGTACATCCCTTACACGCCACCATTAGGCTTTCGTAAGTCTTGTTAACGCTGGCTAACGAAAACCTCCTAGTGCTTGAAGGCAGCCGGAATAGAAGCGTGAAGAGAGAAAGCATGTGGGGGGATCTCATCCACCGGGACGAGGCTTCCAGCAGTTTAAGGTATGTCACAGAAGGACTTGTGCGGCCCCTTATAAAGGAGGCCGGCAAAGTCACCGGTGACTCTTCGACGTCGTGCATGATGGTCAGAGGCCAGGAATAGTGCTCTTCCATAATATTGAGCACCCTCAACCCACGAGTGGTTTTCCGCTCGAAGGGTTTGTAGGGCTTTTGCCCAGTACCCGGCCTGATATTTCGTACCAAGATCCTCAATCGGCTTCTGGGGATCTTGCTGGTCCTGTAGTCGAACAAGAACTTGATCAATTCTTCTCTACAGCTTACAAACCTAGTGAGCTGCTTGACTTCTCCTTCCAACGGTTTGCCGGCAAAGGCATACATCAGATGAGTATGATCGTACACCGACATGCGGTATCTATCTGCCTTTCCTGGATTTAGCTTTATGATCCTTACTTTTGCCATACTACTCCTCCGTTTTATCTGCGGAACCGAAAACTATATGCCTTAGTTCGTACAAAGGCATTTGGAAGGTGGTGCCGAACGAGAACGGCGTAAGAAATAGTCTGACCTTGTCCCAAAAAGTAAAGTACCTCACAAAGTGTTGCATCTCACAGTTATCTACGAAGGCCCTGTAAGCAAAATTCTCGAAGTTCTCTGGAAGCTCTCCTTCGAGCTTTTTCCTTTCCTCATACATAACAGTTTGCGTGTACTTGCACCATGCCAGGTTCATTCTTCCTAGGGACCAAGGGTTCCAGGGGCTCCACTTTATTCGTATCAGGAACTCTTCCCAAAACTGGATTTTGTGCATTCTTCGTACCTCGTGGGAATTCTAATAACAGACTACTTCTTCCCCGTTTATAGGTTCCTCTTGACAGATTATTTCTTTCCCGTCCGCGAGTTCCTCAAATTGACAGGTTATTTCTTCCCTGTTTATGGGTTCCTCTTGTTGGATCCGCACCAAAGGAAAAGTGCACTCGATTTCTTTGTCCTTGTAGTACCTTGCGGCTCGGTCGATAAACTTCCTCAACGGTTTTAGCATGGAAGCGGCTGGCGCGTCGGTGCTCCCTTCCACCGCCCGGCCTTTTGCGATGTTGATGGCCATTTCCGGGCTGTATTTATCACCTGCCGTGAAATTGCACAGAGCCCATCCAATTCGGACTTTGTCCTCCATCGGTATCGCTACCATTATCCCTTTCTTAACCCTCTCGGGCTTGCGAAGCACTCTACCACTCTTCGTGTAATCTCCATTCCTGCTTTTTCTTACGTATGTGATTAACATAGTGATGTCCTCCTTGGGCATATTGTGATCCTTGAAAAGTTCGTGTTCCTCTTTGAATACCTATGGGTCTAATCCGCGAGTTGTTTACTTGCCCTCTTCCATATATGTTGACCCAGGGATACCAACGCGGTGACCCTCCGACTAATCTGTGCCACGTAGTATGGGCTGGGCAGGCCTTTGTCGACCTCTAACTTTGGTATACGAAAGTTATCCATTTGCTCTCTCGTATAAGGAATGAAATATGGGTTAGTGTAGTACGCAACGCCCCTCGCTTTTGATAACTGCCGTCGTATGAGGCACCCCAGCTCGTCATAGTGATAATCCAGGGCCCTGTCTGGGAATATCAGATTCTTCAACCAGCAACATAGATAGTGTGAGCAGGCCAGCCTCCGACCTTCGTTTCGGTGACAAGCCGTGTCGCGAGTATAGCAAGCCCCACAGCAGTGCCCTTCACATATCGACTCACAATAGTTCCTTATACCAGTTTCCTTCATGAACTTTTCTATTACATCCACGGTTTCGGAATACGTATAATAAGTAGAATTCTCCATGCCGGTCCCTTCCTAAGTATGTTTGAGCGTGCCCCTATTTCGCTCGCGGTAACGAGTCCATATCGCTCAAATAGGCCTCTATTTTCCTCCGCAAGAGCATCAGCCCATCTTTCGAGATGGCTTGCACATCTTCATTGTTTGCTATTTTCGGAATGATATATATTGCCGCCAGCTGTTTTGAATCGGGAGTGATAGCCCGGGCTGTTCCGGAAAGCGCGGTGAGGATGATGAATAATACTAGCCATCTAGTTGCCTTTTTGGTAGTGACAGGGTTCTTTACAATAGCGCTACTAACGGCTACCATGACTATGGCGCATGCTACAGCCCCAATAGCTAGGACGATAGTCGTAACGGACATCAAAATGGTGATGTTATCCATTATTATCAACACATATGTGAAAAATGGGCTCATGTTATGTTCCTCCCTTTCTGTTTGGAGCGAGTTTGGCTCTGGCCGCCCCCAAGTTCGATATCATCTCTTCGAACAGTTGGTCAGCGGCGGATGGTTCCTGATATATCACCATCTTGGCATAGGCCCACTGGCGCTCTATCTTGGCGATGATCTTTTCAAGATCTATGTTCCTCTCCATTCTTTTTCCCCTTGTTTAACGCTGTTAGTAAATGGTGGGCCGGTTCTTCCCCGACGCAGTAAACGAAATTTTAGTGTCGCTCCCCACAAGCCTTGTGGTTGGGATCTATAAGATTAGGCAGACTCTCCTTCAGGTGTGCTGCCCCGCTTTCGGGATTAGCCTACTAGCGATTTTTACGCCCGGAGTCTTTTGGGCGCAGGTATATTGCTGCTATACCGCCACCATTATTATCTCTTTTCTCTCCAACTTCTTCAAAAGTTTAACAGCCATTCAATCGTCATGGCTTATTTCTCCTAACTTAGTGCTGCTAATAGGTCGAAGATAATGTTTAAATCAAGCGTCAATAATGCTCACATTATGCTTATGCGCCCAATCCTTGATCTCTTGGTCGTATTCTTGTTGTAGTAATCTCATTTTGTCCGCCCATATTTTTGTATGCTTTATCCCGCGCGAAACTTCCGCGTTATAGGTTGCAAGTGCTGTATATTTTTTATCCCACACCGAATTTTCCATTATTATTATATACTTCCCTGCCATAATATTTCTGCCTTTGGACCGCCATGCAGTCGCCATGTTTTACCGTCAAAAGATGGGACCAGCCCCATCCTCCACAGATCAATGCCCGATTGGAATGGATTAGTGCCCGGCTCATGATTAAAGCCTTTCCATTTTTTGACGTTGGGGAATAAGGAGCTTACATAAGCCCACGTGAAAGCCCCCACAGAAGCCCCCACGGAATCCCACACGTGATCCCCCACGGAATTCCCCACGGAATCCCACACGTAATCCCCCACGGAAGCCCTCACAGAAGCCCCCACGGAAGCCCTCACGGAATTCCGCACGGAATCCAGCACGGAATCCAGCACGGAATTCCACTTCCACACGGAATCCCTCACAGAAGCCCTCACAGAAGCCCACACGGAACCCCCCACGGAATCCCCCAGGGAAGCCCATTGCCTCAACAATTGAACCTGATCGGCTCCGATTTCAGGGGGAATTAACTTAAATGGATTGATAGGATCCATGACCTCAGAATATTTCCAGCCGAATAAGGCGTCGAGATCGTAGATTTCCTCAACGACCTTTAAAGCCCGGTACCTACTCTTTCGTTTATCCCCGGCAAGTTTCTGGATTCCCCTGACCCGGAAAGCGGCACATGGTATGCCCGCTCCGACGAAACAATCATTTGGATTCTTTGAAGCATGCAACCCTTTCCCGCACGGACCTTTCCTGGGCGGATCATAATCGGTCACGCGGATTGTCGTGCCTATGGCCGCTCGGTAATTTATTGTGTTTGAGTAAAAATCAAACCCACTCGGTCTCGTTAGTTTGTACATTCCTCTCCCCTTTTTCGAATGACAAAATCCACTCCAGCAGCCTGGCTTGGTGGTACCTTTATTTCCTTTACATACATGATCCCTGATTCTGAATTTATTTTCTGAATTTCAATTCCATTTTCCACAGCTATCCATATGGTACAATCACAATCTCCATCTTGTTCGTCATAATGAGAGGGCAATCCCATTTCATATACTTTCATTCTTTATTCCTCCAAACTATCCTCATCGTAAAGGCGTCCGGGACATTTCTCGTTGGGGCATTGCTCGTCGAATTCATTTTCTGGTCTCCATGCAAGACAATCCGGACAGAAATCATATTCGTGTTCTTTATACCAATCAATAAAATCGAGATTAGCATCAAAATCGCGGTCAACAAGAATAAGATCATCTTCGTTTATCCACGCGACTTCATTTGCGACAATTCCGGTTCTCTTCTCCCTAGCACAATCTTTCCCTCTTCGAGAATGATTTTGTCTATGAGTTCCAAATCGTCGGGGTCGAGCTGCTCGTCCATTATTCTGTCCTCAACA